>Ga0075152_10003458_pt1 | contig 11007 bp, 9 predicted proteins | sample JI61114C2DNA_FD_70964 | JGI IMG/M metagenome (GOLD analysis project Ga0075152, IMG submission 70964) | Wastewater effluent complex algal communities from Wisconsin, to seasonally profile nutrient transformation and Carbon sequestration -... | ecosystem: Engineered > WWTP > Effluent > Algae...
TCGTATGTGTTGCCGCATTGCTGCGAAAAACAAACACAATTGGTACAAGTGAAAGCGGAAAAAGCGGCTTCATCACACTTATCGAACAACAAAAATATCAAAGATTTCGCGAAACGAAAATTCAAAAACATTGCCTTCGATGTGGTAAAAGGATCACCCGAAGTTATGATTGAAGAAACCTTGAAAGCTACTAATGGAGACGTTGTGGTAGTGATGGGTTCGTATGCGCGCACAGCATTCTCTCGCTTTTTTCATCAAAGTTTAGCCAACAAAATTTTAAAAGATTTTGATGTGCCATTATTTATTGCTCACGTATAATTATTCATCACATAAAACAACAATCGAAACATGAAAAGTTCAATCAACTTTTTGCACTTGCAAGCCACCGACTGGTTAAGACAATTAGACTTCTACAAACAAGACCTAGCGTTCTTGAGAAAACGTTTAGACGAAGTAGCTGCTAAAAACACAGGTTCTGAAATCGGTGTAAGCATCGAACACTTTGAAAACAAATTCAGAATTTTAAGCGATAATTTGGATCAATCGAAACACGATATCAGCGAGCGTAAAGCTAAAATCGACCAAATGGGCGTGGAGATGCCAACGCATATTCATGAGAAGTTTGTAGTAGAAAACGACAAAGCAGAACAAGACTTGAACATTGTTGTATCTGACTTTCAAAACACGCGAAAAGAGTTCAATACTTTTTTAGCAAAATGGATGTAATTCCTATGCCCTAACAACCTAGAGCCGGAGCATTTGCTTCGGCTTTTTTGTGAAAACAAACGGAAAAATCTTTGTTATACCCATAAAGGAATGCGAGATTAAAAGTTTATGATTTGTGTTTTCGATTTATTATTTAACTTTATGGAAACTTAAACAAAAATTATGAAACAAAGCAACACCTCCGCAAGTAAGGGTAGATTTATCCCCCCCAACCATTTGTTAAAAAACATTAAAGTCTTGACAGTTGGGCTAGTGACTATTTTTTCCATAAGCCTTAAGGCACAAGTTGCAAACGTTTTTCCTAGCACAGGTAATGTTGGTATAGGAAGCACATCGCCTCAGACAAATCTGGATGTTTATCTCACATCAAGCACAACTGCCACAAATACTGGTGTGCAAATAACTGGTTGGGGGAATATGATTGGTGCTACCAGAGATTTATTGGCAATTCGTTCTATTGTTACAGGATTTAATGTTCGAAATGAGTTTGTAGTCAATAACAACGGGAGAGTCGGTATAGGCGTACACCCAAATTCCCAAGGTTGGTTTGGACATATAAACCTGCAAACAGATAACACAAGTGCACTAAACTTAATAGCACTTACTACCAATACGCAATCGAGTAAAATTTTATTTTCCAACACATCGAGTCCACGCCACATGATTGCTGATGACTATACAACGCAAAACTTGTTAATCCAACCCGGAATAGGTGGGGCTGGGTCTAACATTCTACATGTAAAGGGTCGTTTGTTAATTGGGAATACGACTAATAACTCTGTTCCCAACGGTTCAACATGGGATTGGAAAATGGCAATAGATGGTAATATTGTAGCTAAGAAATGTGTTGTTCAAATTAATCAATGGTCTGATGATGTATTTGGAGAAAGCTATAAACTAACGCCACTTACCGAGGTAGAGCAATTTATAAAAGAGAATAAGCACTTGCCCGAAATACCATCCGAAGCAGAGGTATGCAAAGAAGGCGTAAGTTTAGGAGAAATGAATAATCTTCTACTTCGCAAAATTGAGGAGCTTACGCTCCATATTATAGCCCAACAGAAACAGATTGATGAACTTAAAAATAAGTAGTCATGAGGGGTATAATTATTTTTTTATTAGCATTTACAGTACCAATAATTTTGGTTGCTCAATGCCCAAATAGTCCACTTGGTGGGCTTGTTAGTGGAGAAAAAACAATATGTGTAGGTAGTAGTACAGGCAATTTAACAGCAACAGGCCAAAGTGGGAGCTATTCTTGGGAAGTCAGCACAAACGGAGGTAATAACTGGACTAGCCTTGGAAATACAAACAACAGTACGTATTCGAACACGTTATATTCACCAGGCACATATCTTTATAGGGTCGCAGTTGTTTGTCCTGAGGGTGGTGATTATACCTTTAGTAATTCAGAACCAATTGTTGTAAAGTATGCTGAGGCTGGGACATTGACTGGTGGTGGTAATTTTTGTTTAGGAGCAGCACCATCTGCTCTAACATTTAGCGGAGGTTTTGGGGATATAAATTGGGAGTATAAGTATAACGGTGGACAATATACACCTTATATTCATTGTACAGGAAGCTCATGTAATCCAATTTTATTATCACTTGCTGGAATTTATACTTTCAGAGTCCGAACATCGTGTTTTGGAAGTGCATCTGATAAATATTCCAATGAAGTGAATGTTGTAATCAACAATCCAACAGAAGCGGCCATTTGTAACGACCCAAACGAACTTCGGAAATCGATAGCAATGGTCAATATTTCAGGCATACCTTATGCCTTTAGTGGCTTTTTGATAAATAATATGAATAACGATGGTAGATTATTGTTTCTTACAACCTCCCATCCCTTTACAAGGTATAATCCTAATGCTTCGGCTTTAGCTAGTGCCACTTTTACATGGAATCATGACCTGAATGCCTGTAATAGTGCAGCTTCTGCTACCTCCACTTCCACGGGCTGTACTATTGTTTCTACAGATGGTTTTTTTACGCTTTTAGAATTGAAAACTGCCCCTAATCTGCCACTACTTTGGTATTTAGGATGGGATATAAGTGCTACTGGCAATTTTAGTAGTATCTTCCAATCAGCAAACGGGGTGAAAAAAGGGAGGGTGTCCACTACTGGAGGTTTTAATACGGTATCGGCTACTATTAGCAACAGTACCGATGCCCTGACCGAAACGAGTGGAAACAATGTGTTGAAATTTGCAAGCTGGACTGCAGGCAATACCGAAAAGCGAGGAAGAGGAGCTCCACTGCTCAGCGATAAAAAAGCCAGAGGTGTATATATAGGCGGCCCAGAAGTAAACTGCGGCAATGGCCCCAGCTTTTTCGCAGACCTAGCGAAAGCGTCAAATATCCTTTCTGTCCTCAGAGCAGGAAATACCACCGCCACCAATTCCGCTACCGTAAAGATGAATTATTGTATTCCGTTTGAGGAGTTGAGTGGACCTTTTAATCAAACTAAAACATATCAGGTTTCTAAGTATATAAAATCTTCTCAAAGTATTTCTAATAACTACTCTGTAAAATACCAAGCAGGAACATACATAGAACTACAGCCAGGTTTTGTAAGCGGAACTGATTTCGTTGCAGAAATGAATCCTTGCGTGAGTGTGGTAAACATAATAGCTGCCAAAACAGATGAAACAGAATATTTTTCAGTTGATGAAAAAGCTAATGATAATTTGAGGGCTATAAATTGGTTAAAAGTATATCCTACTATCTTACCATCTGGCAATGCTCTTACATTGGAGTCTTCTAAATCTATAGAAGGACTAGAAATACAATTATACAATATAGACGGAAGGCATGTGCGGTCATACAGATTAAATGGGTTTGGCGAAACAACAAAAACAACGCTAGAAACCGCTGATTTACCTGCCGGCTTTTATGTTCTACATGCGCAAGATGGTTCTAATTTATTCACTCAAAAAATAGTGCTACAATGATGAATAAGTTCAAGTTTATGTTCTTTGTGTTTATACTTTCTTGTAGTCTATCAAATTGCTGTAAAGATAAGCATGAGTGCAATGGTATTGCTTTTCAAATAAAGCCATTTGTGGAAAAGTATGGTGAGTTTTCTTGTGGCAGCAATGATTATGAATATACCTACATTTTCAATTCAAGTAAGCAGATAGATTCTTTATACCCTATTTGTAAACTGCGTAATGTTGCATTTCCTATTGATGAAACAAACATGAAGTATTTCATTATTGGGAGAACAGCTTACCACTACAGAGACACTTTTACTACAAGTATTTCAAAGGATACCTGTTTAAAAACTATTACTTATGGAGTTAACATGATTCAACAAAATACAGCACTTAATACCTACCCAGGTACCATATCTATTTTTACTGCTTTAGAAAACATACCAGCCGACTATAATGTGAGTGTAAACTATAAGTATGTACCTTTGCCCTAAGCAGTATAATCAAAGCGGAGGTGCAGTAACATCTTCGCTTTGATTTTTGTTTAAAAGAAAATGAAACAGGCAGGAACTTTTATTGAGTTAAACCCAGGTTTTAATTCTGGTAATGATTTCGTGGCTGAAATTAATCCTTGTGTAAGCGTAGTTACAGTGATAGCAGCCAAAACGGATGATACGGAGCAAAGTACAATTACTGAACCAATTGTAGAAAGTAAGATAAACGGCAGTTGGTTAAAAGTATATCCTACAATTTTGCCATCGGGAAATATATTAAATGTTGAGTCTTCAAAATCTATAGACGGATTAGAATTGCAGCTTTTTAATATCGAAGGTAAACACATCCGCTCATACAAGCTAAATGGGTTTGGAGAAAGTACAAAGGCAACATTAGAAACTTCTGACCTACAAACAGGTTTTTATTTTCTTCATGCGGTGAATGGTTCTGATTTGTTTACACGAAAAATTATCATCCAATGAGAAGGCGTTTCTTTTTTTTAAGTTTCATAACTTTTGGATTAATAGGTGGTTGCTGTAAGGATAAGAATGATTGTAAAGCCAGTAGCTTTACGGTAAACCCTTTAATTGAAAAGTATGATGCCTTCCAATGCAATAACAATAACCAAGAATATACCTATGTTTTTGAAAAAAAAGCACAGATTGATTCTTTAATCCCGATGTGTTTTATTACATCTCCAATTGCCACACCTTTAGATGATTTAAATATGAAGTATCTGATTGTGGGCAGGGTTACTACTCATCGAAGAGATACTTTTCAAACAAATCTTTTTAAAGATACTTGTTTGAAAATCTTAACATATGATGTTAGCATGATACAAAGGGATACAACTCCCTGGGATATACCTGGTGGTGTACAGAGCATTTTCTGCTCCGTAGAAAACATTCCAGCGGATTACAAGGTAGAGGTGAAGTATAAATATGTGCCCTTACCATAATACCATCAAGCACTATCGAGAGTAAAATCTCGGTAGTGCTTTTTTTTAATAAAAAGATGCTCAGCGACAGAAAAGCCCGAAGCGTGTATATAGGCGGCCCAGAAGTAGACTTTAGCAATGGCCCTAGCTATTTTGCAGACATAACGCAAGCGCCAAATATCCTCTCTGTTCTCAGAGCAGCAAATACCACCGCCACCAATTCCGCTACCGTAAAAATGAAGTCCCGATTATAAAACAATTGGAAAGGGAGTACAATGTCCGCATGTGCAATAGCCGTAGAAGTTCTCTGCCAATTCTTGTATGAAAAGATTGGAGCGGATAGAACTTAAACACGCCCAATTCATTTAATTTTTTTAAATGGGGCAACAAATAATTACTTTTGTTGACTATAATCAGTTTTTCAATTGACGCACGTCATTATTTCAGCTTTTCGCGGATTTTAGATTTGAATAACTAAAATCATTAATATGAAAAAGAATGTTGGGCCATTTGACGGTTTCTTTCGAATCGTTCTCGGAATGATGGGATTTGTAGCGGTGATATTGTTTAATTGGTGGTGGGGATTGATAGGTTTGATTTTTATTGGTACAGCATTTTCACTATATTGTCCGCTGTATGATGTGTTGGATATCAACACCAATAAGGATGAGGCCTAGCGCCTTGTCGGCAGGACAAAATAGAAAATGACAAAGAGTATATTAGAGAAAAGTACATGCTACCATTGTGGTGAAAACTGCGATGGTAGTCTTATTTTATATAACGAGAAACCCTTCTGTTGCGATGGCTGTAAAGCGGTATTTCAAATTTTGCAAGAAAATAACCTTTGCGAATTCTATGATATTCAGGAACTGAAAAAAGGAGTTTCGAAGAAAGGCGCAGAATTGCGCTACGATTATTTGGACGATGAGGCCGTGGCCGCGAAGTTGATTCGCTTCAAAAATGCCACTATCACAAAAGTTGAATTTTATTTGCCTGCCATCCATTGCAGCGCTTGTTTATGGTTGTTGGAAAATCTCTATAAAATTGATCCGAGCATTGTAAAATCAACCGTTAACTTTTCGCTGAAAGAAGTGTACATCACTTTCGATAACAGTAAAACAACACTCCGCAAAGTCGCGGAATTGTTAGATAAAATTGGTTATCCGCCATCCATTACCTTTGATACGGAAGTCAGCCAAGACCGATCCAATCACATTCGCAGATATTACTACAAAATTGGTGTGGCGTTTTTCTGTTTCGGCAATATTATGCTGTTTAGTTTTCCCGAGTATTTTGGATTGAAAGGCATTATCGAAGATCATTATCGCCACTTTTTTGCGTACTTAAATTTTATGTTGGCCTTGCCAGTGATGTTTTATAGCGCCACCGAGTTTTTTCAATCGGCTTGGAATGCCGTTCGCCAGCGCACCATGAACATGGACATACCCATTGTGTTGGGAATTGTAGCCATGTTTATTCGCAGCAGTTTCGAGATTTTTTCGCAAACGGGTGTAGGTTATATGGATACGCTCGCCAGCTTAGTAATGTTGATGCTCATTGGACGATGGTTCCAAAATAAAACCTACGATTTCATTTCGTTTGAACGCGATTATAAATCGTATTTCCCCATTGCGGTTACCTTGTTGAAAGACAAAAAAGAAGTGTCGTTGCCACTCAGTAATTTGAAAGTAGGCGACCAGATTGTGATTCGCAATCAAGAGTTAATTCCTGCTGATGCAGTGATTGTAAAAGGCGAAGGTAATATCGATTACAGTTTCGTTACAGGAGAGTCTACACCTGAAATTGCACCCAATGGAAGCTTTGTGTATGCAGGGGGTAAACACACCGGCAGCAACATGGTGATTGAAATTGTAAAAGAGGTTTCACAAAGTTACCTCACACAATTGTGGAACAGCGATGCCTTTCAAAAAGACACTTCGAAACATGCGTCATCACTGGCTTCGCGCTTCAGCAATTATTTTACTCCGGCTGTAATTATTATTGCCATTGCGGCTATGGTGTTTCATTGGAGCACCGACATTCACTTGGCTTTGAATGCCTTTACATCGGTGTTGATTATTACTTGTCCGTGTGCATTGGCGCTCTCTTCGCCATTTACCTTGGGTAATGTGTTGCGCATTTTTTCGCAGAACAGCATGTACATTAAAAATCCACTTACAGTTGAAAATATTGCGCAAGTAGATACCTTGGTTTTTGATAAAACAGGCACATTAACCGATACCTCTGAAACGGCTGTCACCTTTCATTTTTCAGATGAATTTCCGGAAGCAACAGCCTATGTGAACACCTTGGCACAAAACTCCATTCACCCCTTGAGCAGAAGAATTGCGGAAGAGTTGAAAGGCAGAACAGACCTAACAAAATATACTGTTGAAGAGTTTGCCGAGGAAGTAGGTAAAGGGGTAAGTGGTTGGATCAATAACCATTTCGTGAAAATGGGAAGTGCCGGTTTTGTTGGCGTTGAAGCCACAGCCGATCAGAGTTTGGCATCTGTTGTATTTGTATCGGTGAACGGAAAAAGTGCCGGTTATGTAGAGCAGAAACACCAGTACAGAAAGGGTTTCGATACTTTGTTTGAAACATTAAAACAGCCCTATTCTATCTATATTTTATCGGGCGATAACGATGCAGAAAAAAGTTATTTGAAACGCTACGTTGCGGAAGGAAATATGATTTTCAATCAGAAGCCCGAGAACAAATTGCAGTTCATACAACAGTTGCAACGCAATGGTAAAAATGTGATGATGATTGGTGACGGACTCAACGATGCCGGTGCTTTGAAGCAAGCCGATGTGGGTATTGCCATTACCGATGATGTGAATAATTTCTCGCCCGCTTGCGATGGCATTTTAGGTAGCCAAGAATTCGTGCGCATCAATAAAATGTTTCGGTTTGCGAAATTAGCGATGAACATTATCAAAGCCAGTTTCCTAATTTCATTAATCTACAACTTAATCGGCATCGCCTTCGCGGTGAAAGGCACCATGTCGCCCATAGTGGCCGCCATACTTATGCCGATTAGCTCAGTCACCATCATATCCTTTACCAGCCTAAGTTCGTTGGTATTGGGGAATATGATGTTTAAGAAGAAGGATTAATTATTTTTTTGTGGGCATGCCCCACGCTAAGAAGCGGGGTCGGGTTTTTCGCTGCAATCTTTACCAATAAGAATTGGCAAAGGATTTTCGCTACAACCCCTCATGCGAATTGGTGCTACATTCAAAATTCAATAAGCTACTAGCTTTTAGCGGTTAGAGATTAGATGCTGACGCAAACAATTTTCTGTGCTGTCATTTTCCCTGCTGTCGGGTGGAAACACCCGACAGACGATTTTTCATTCATTGCTTGACATCCCTGGCAATCAAAATTCTACCTTTTAGTTAAAAACTCCATCATATTGCTGAAATTTTGCATGTATTTTTGGTTGACTCATATTATAGATATATATTTATGTGTCTTTCATAGACTGGTATACTCATACCAGAGAGGGCGTTAGGGGTGACGTCCTCTCACTTTTTTCAAAGTTTGTTTTTTTTAGGTTTTTTCTTGGTGGGCGTCAACGCTAACCGAGATGTTTGGTTTCTATTTCATGTCCATGGTCGGCAGGGGTGCCAATCATTATGCTGTATGAGTATACGCTTAATAGCAATCGGGTAATAAGCAACCCAAGATTTATTTGTTTCAAAGTAACATTTGTTCCCTTTTTCGAGTTGTGTTTCCCGTAAAATTGAACTCTAAATACCACTCAAATGAAAAAGAAATTATTGTCTTTTATAAGCGCCATCTTTATGGTTTCGTTGCTATCGGCACAAACAGCGCCATTCGATATACACATTGAATCGATGAGTATTAGTGGACTTGGTGGTCTTCAAGCCTATGCATTTGGGCAGCATAACGGTAAATGGTTAGTTGTGGGTGGACGATTGGATGGTTTACACCGCAGACAACCTTTTGCCTCGTTTGATGTGGCAGGTAATAACAACCAAATTATTGTAATTGACCCCGTAACCCAACAAAAATGGACTGCTCCAATTACATCGCTATCTGTTGCTTTGCAAGAGCAACTAAGCTCTACAAATATGGAGTTTCATCAAGACGGCAATTATCTCTACATCATTGGCGGTTACGGATACAATACGGCCACTGCCTCTAGAAAAACATTCGATAACTTAACGGCTATAGATGTTCCGTCTGTAATTAGTGCAGTTATAGCAGGATCTTCAATTACCGGTGGATTCCGACAGTACAGCGATGTGCAGTTTGCAGTTACCGGAGGGCATTTAAAAAAAATAAACGATGTGTTTTACTTGGTGGGCGGCAATAAGTTTGATGGGAATTACAATCCTATGGGCAACCCTACCTACACACAGGTGTACACCAATGCTATTCGTAAATTTACTATTGCTGATGATGGAACAAATCTTACTGTAACGCATTTACCTACAATTACCGATGCGACAAATTTACACCGCAGAGATTACAATGCAGTACCGCAAATTATGCCAAACGGAGCAGAAGGCATTACTGCATTTTCGGGGGAGATTCAACCTAATGTAGATTTGCCATTTTTGAATTGTGTGAATATAGATAGCGCAGGATATACGGTAAATAATACGTTTCAACAATATTATAATCATTATCACTGTGCTGTGTTGCCTGTATATTCAGCGGTAAACAACGAAATGCACAGCGTGTTTTTTGGCGGTATTGCTCAATATTTCGATAGTGCAGGTATTTTGGTGCAAGACAACAATGTTCCTTTCGTGAAAACCATTGCAAGGGTTACTCGAAATGCAGCGGGTGTAATGGCAGAATATAAATTGCCTGTTGAAATGCCGAATCTGCTTGGAGCAGGGGCAGAGTTTATTCCTATTACCACAGTTCCACAATATGCGAATGAGGTGCTGATGTTAGACGATTTTACAGCCGACAGTACACTAGTGGGTTACATTTTTGGCGGAATCAGTAGTTCAGCTCCGAATATTTTTTTTACCAATACCGGTACACAAAGTAGCGCTAGCAGCCAAATCTTTAAAGTGTATGTTGTAAAAAGCAAAACGGTTGGTATCCATACTTTAAATAAACAGAGTGTTGGTGATTTGAAAATGCAGATTGCTCCAAATCCAAACAAGGGTGATTTTAATGTACGCTTTCATTTAAGTGCCGCTACACCGGTTACCATTTCTATACATAGTGTGGATGGCAAAGTGGTGGAGAAAGTGGAATTGAAAAATTTAAGTGCAGGTGAGCAAACCTATCTGTTTAACCATCTCAACTTAGAACAAACGGCTACGTATTTTTTAACCATTGAAACAGCATTTGAAACGGCTACGCAAAAAATTGTGCTTGCCCGATAAGGAGACGATCTCATAGTCCATAAAACAGATTATGTTATTCGTACTTCGAGTTTCTATGAGAAGACCCTGACTAAATTGTTGAGATTTCTCCACTCGCGGACTCGGTCGAAATGACGGAAAAATATCTTCTGAAAACTTGAGATGTTCTTTCATTAACTAATCCTGTTTAGAAGAATATAGACAGCTTCGCTCTTCGAAGTAACGGAGTATGAATGTAATGACAATGCCGCGCGAGTGATGGAAGTGGAAATCCTTTTCCCGCTTTCAGAGCGGGATAAAGATTGCAACGCACAGCACGTTAACGCTTCCCAGCGGAACGCGCCCAAAAATCATAATGCTTTATTTTTCAAGGGGTAAAATTCGTATTTAAAAATTTCATTATGTAAGTTAGACTTGTCAAAATGGTGTTTCTGCTTTTCTCGGGGCTGTGTAAAAACAACATTTGTTAAGTATGACAATAGTCATGTTTTTCATTGATAACCCTCATCGTTTCAACTTAGTGTGAAAAATACCTTTGACGCCTAATAAAGTA
>Ga0075152_10003459_pt1 | contig 11000 bp, 9 predicted proteins | sample JI61114C2DNA_FD_70964 | JGI IMG/M metagenome (GOLD analysis project Ga0075152, IMG submission 70964) | Wastewater effluent complex algal communities from Wisconsin, to seasonally profile nutrient transformation and Carbon sequestration -... | ecosystem: Engineered > WWTP > Effluent > Algae...
TCATCATCATTGATCACGATCCGCATCCGCTGTCCGCCGAGTACATAGGAAGGACGAACCAGTACCGGGTAACCTACTTTATTGGCTACTTCAATGGCTTCATCCACATCCCAGGCCGTACCATAGGCGGGGTATGGAATCTCCAGTTCTTTCAGCATATCACTGAAACGGCCACGGTCTTCCGCAATGTCGAGGCTGTCATAGGATGTGCCGACTATGCGGATACCTTTCTGGGTCAGTTTTTCGGCCAGTTTCAGCGCTGTTTGTCCGCCCAGCTGTACAATCACTCCATCTGGTTTTTCATGCTCGATGATTTCCCAGAGATGCTCCCAATATACCGGCTCGAAATAGAGTTTATCGGCCATGTCAAAATCCGTACTCACGGTTTCAGGATTACAGTTGACCATGATGGCTTCATATCCGCATTCCTTGATCGCTAAGAGTCCGTGCACACAGCAGTAGTCAAATTCAATACCCTGGCCGATCCGGTTGGGACCAGAGCCAAGGACAATGATCTTTTTCTTATCCGATACCTTACTTTCATTGCTGTTTCCTCTTTCAAAAGTGGAATAGAAATAAGGGGTTTTGGCTTCAAATTCGGCAGAACAGGTATCCACCATTTTATACACCCGGGTGATACCCGCTTCTTTCCGCTTATTATAAACATCCTCCTCATCCCCGTGTTCAAGGATCCGGCTGATCTGCTCATCGCTGAAGCCGTTTACCTTGGCTTCGCGCAACAGTTCAATGGGTAAGGTGTCGAGGTCGTATTTGGCAATTTCTTTTTCGAGGGTACAGATCTTCTGGATCTCATAGAGGAACCAGCGGTCAATGCCATTGGTGGCTTTGGAAATGGTGCCTACTGAAATACCCGCCATCAGGGCATCTTTGATCCGGAAGATCCGGTCCCATTTCGGAGTCTTGATATATTCCAGCAGTTCCTCGGCATGCATCATGCTCTTGCCGTAATAACCCAGTCCCACCGCATTGTTCTCGAGACTCTGACAGGCTTTTTGTATCGCTTCGGTAAAGCTCCGGCCGATGGCCATTACTTCACCCACACTTTTCATCTGCAGACCGAGGGTGTCATTGGCGCCTTTGAATTTATCAAAGTTCCAGCGCGGGATCTTTACGATCACATAGTCCAGTGCCGGTTCAAAATAGGCGGAGGTGGTTTTGGTGATCTGGTTTTCCAGTTCATCAAGATTATACCCGATGGCCAGTTTGGCGGCGATTTTTGCAATGGGATAACCGGTGGCTTTACTGGCCAGGGCGGAAGAACGGCTAACGCGCGGGTTAATCTCAATGGCAATGATCTCTTCGGTATCGGGACTCATCGCAAACTGTACGTTACAGCCCCCGGCAAAATTGCCGAGGTCGCGCATCATCATGATGGCGGTATTCCGCATCAGCTGCATGCCTGTATCGCTCAGGGTCATGGCGGGCGCCACGGTAATGGAATCACCGGTATGCACGCCCATGGGGTCAAAGTTCTCCACGGTACAGATGATACAGACATTGTCAGCAGCATCACGCAGGAGTTCCAGTTCAAATTCCTTCCAGCCCAGTACGGCTTTTTCCACCAGTACTTCGTGAATGGGTGAAGCCTGCAGACCACGGTTCAGGGCCTCATCCAGTTCATCTTTATCATGTACAAATCCGCCGCCAGTACCACCGAGGGTAAAAGAAGGACGGATAACCAGCGGAAATCCGATCTGCTGGGCAAATTCCTTTCCTTCAAGATAGGAGTTGGCGGTTTTGGCGGTAGCCACCGGTACTCCGAGCTGTATCATCCACTGGCGGAATTTCTCCCGGTCTTCGGCTTTATCAATGGCTTTGATATCCACCCCGATCAGGCGCACATTGTATTGTTTCCAGATGCCCAGGTCTTCAGCTTCCTTGGCCAGGTTGAGTGCGGTTTGCCCGCCCATGGTGGGCAGTACTGCATCAATCTGGTTTTCCTGGAGGATCTGTTCAATACTCTCTACCGTCAGGGGCAAAAGATAAACCCGGTCTGCCATCATGGGGTCTGTCATAATGGTGGCCGGGTTACTGTTAATAAGAATAACTTTAATACCTTCTTCCCGCAAGCTGCGGGCCGCCTGGGTTCCGGAATAGTCAAATTCACAGGCTTGTCCGATAATAATAGGTCCGGAGCCGATAATAAGCACCGATTTGATCGAATTGTCTTTAGGCATTTTTTGTTTTTAAAATGGTGAGCTGGCAGTAATCGTGCTGAAAAAACAAATTGCGCAAAAGTAGGGGAATCGGAGGGTATTGGCCGACTGTTTTTGGGAAAAGTTTCCCCCTTTTTTATCAGGGCATAAAAGAAGCCGGTTTGACTATTTTCCGGTAAGAAAGCGTGAAAAGTTCATCATAGATATTTTTCTTTTGACTCATATCAACTACCAGTTGTTTGAGTTCTTCCGGTTTTTTGAAGGTTTTGCGGGTAGTAAAGGTTTCGGTCACCGCACGAACCTGCAAGGTATCCATGTGCCGGTGGAAGGCAGCGAGGTAAAAAACGGTTTTTTCGGGTCCGGGTTCAGTACTTTTTCCCGATACATTCATATAAGATTGTTCCCCGATCCGGGAACTGAATCCGGTCAGGTAAGCCGTATCCGGCAATATCATATCACCTTTTACTGATTTCCCGTACCGGATAATAGAATAAAGAGAATCTGTTTTTTTGCTGATTTCGAGTGCTTCAATCCCGAAAAAATCACTGCCGTCTTTTACAATACCATACCAAAAGCCCGTGAGGCTGGTATCCACCGCTTCCACGGGCCCCTTTTCCAGGGCCACATTGGATTCGAAGGGACAGGCGTAAAGCAGAAAGATAATTGGTAACAGAAATAGTCGCTTCATAAAATGAAAGTAAAAGATACTGAAAAACCGGTAAGTGATCCGGCTTCGTTTTTTTAGCGCGTTTATGTCCTAACTTAGTTTGAATTCTTCAAATCAGTCAGGCATGAATGTTAGGCATTATCGGATTTTAAAGCAGGTTTATTTTTGGGTTGTATACGGGGCTATATTCGTTTATGCCTCTCCGTCAGTTGCCCAGCAGGTTGTACCGGACTATCCCAAAAATTATTTCCGCAATCCGATGGGGGTTCCGATGGAGTTATCGGCCAATTTCGGTGAACTCCGTCCGAATCACTGGCATATGGGACTGGATATCCGGACGCAGCAAAGAGAAAACCTGCCGGTCTATGCGGCGGCTCAGGGATATATCGCCAAAGTGGGTATCCGGTCACAGAGTTTTGGCCGGTTTATCGTGATCAATCACCCGAACGGGCTCTCCACGCTGTATGGTCACCTGAACGATTTTAACCCGGAACTGGAAGCCTGGGTTACAGCGCAGCAATATGAGCAGGAATCCTGGGCCGTGGAATTGGATATTCCGCAGGAAAAGTTTCCGGTGAGTAAAGGCAGTTTCATCGCCTATTCAGGCAATACCGGCGGATCACAGGGGCCGCACCTGCATTTTGAAATCATGGACACCCGGTCGGAGAAACGGCTCAATCCCTTGTTATTCGGCTTTCCTATTGCGGACAATGTGCCACCCAGCCTCGTTAAACTGGCCATGTACGACCGTAGCCGTTCAGTGTATGATCAGTCGCCCCGTTTTTTTCCTTTGAAGAATACAGACAGCGGATATATCATTCCCAAACTGCCAGTGATCCGTACGGGTTTGTCAAAAGTCAGTTTTGCCCTGCAGATGTTTGACCGCCTGTCCGGTTCCAATAATCCGAACGGTGTTTGTGCCGCCACCCTGTTTCTGAATGATCAGCCGCAGGCCGGATTTTTCCTCGACAGTGTGGATTATGAAGAAACCGGGTATATGAATGCCCATGTGGACTACCGGCTCAAATACAACGGAGGCGGCTGGGTACAACATATTTCATTGATGCCCGGTGAGCATGGCGCTGTGTATAAACCCATCAACGGTGATGGCGTGATTGCATTATCGGATACCAGCGTGCATGCGGTGCGGATAGAAGTGAAAGATGCCAATGGTAACCGAACAGAACTGAATTTTCAACTGCAGTATGATGACAGCCTGGCCGCGACATTGAAACGGCCGGTGGACATCCCTCATTTTGCCCCGAACCGGGAGGATTTGTTTGAGCAGCCGGATTTCAAAATCAGGTTGGCTTCCAAGAGCATTTTTGATTCGGTGCGCATCTATTATTCCCGCAGTAATTATTCCATACCCGCCACCGCGGTAACGCCACTGCACCAGGTGAATGATGCGGATGTACCCGTGCAGGCACCCTTTACCGTTTTGCTTAAACCCTTCCGGGAAATCCGGTCCGATCTGCGGGAGAAAGTACTGATACAACGTACCTACCGGAGCGGGCGTACGGTACGGAAAGCAAGCTGGGATCAGGACTGGTTAAAAGCGGAGTTTGATGATTTCGGGTATTTCCAGGCCTTTATTGATACCATACCCCCGGATCTGGATGAATTGGGAAGAGGGGATACCATTAACCTGAGCGGGGCCAGCCGGATTGTATTTTCACCCACCGATAATTTCGGGGTTATTCGTCGCTTCCGGGCCGAACTAAATGGCCAGTGGCTGCGTTTTACCAACGATAAAAGCCGGAACTGGATTTACAGCTTTGACGAAAGATGTCCATTTGGCACACATGAACTCAGGGTAACGGCCGAGGATCTGGCCGGAAACCGGGTTACAAAATCCTGGTGGTTCAAACGCGGTCCGTATACACCTCCGCCAAAGAAAAAGGCGGTAAAGAAAAAAACGACAAAGCAGAAAAAGGCTCCGGTTAAAAAGAAAACAACAGCCAAGAAGACAACGGCCGTAAAGAAGAAGCGATAACTATGATCACACTGAAAGAAGGCGATAAAGCTCCCGCATTTAAAGGGACTGACCAGCAAGGAAAAAAAGTTTCACTGAAGGATTTTAAAGGAAAAAAACTCGTACTCTATTTCTATCCGCAGGATATGACCCCTACCTGCACGGTGCAGGCCTGCAACCTCCGCGACAATCACGCATTGCTGAAGAAAAAAGGATTTGAAGTAGTGGGCGTGAGTCCGGATGAAGTGGCAAAGCATAAAAAATTTGAAGAAAGGAATCAGCTTCCTTTCACCCTCCTGGCCGACCCGGAACATGCCATACTGGATTTATATGGGGTATGGGATCAGAAACAATTGTACGGCCGTAAATACATGGGTGTTTTACGCACCACATTTGTCATTGATGAAAAAGGAAAAATCCTGAAGATTTTTACAAAGCCGAAAAGTAAAATGCATGCGGAAGAGATACTGGCTGCACTTGCCGGTATACGTTAATTCCTGTTCTTTTTCAATGAGGGTAAGCAACCTGCAATATGCACCTGACGATTAGTGCAGCAGAACAAAACCATCATCATGAAAAAGTATTTCACCTTTCTCACAGGATCATTTATGATTCTTACTGCCACCGCACAGGAACCTCAAAAAGAAAAACCCGCCGGCAAACCCGTCCGGATTTTTAATGCGGGGAAAACCATCAATGCCCGCACCACGGAAACCACCGGGCTGGGTAAAATGGATTTCAATATCACCCATAATTTCGGCGACCTGGCCGGTAGTAATGGCGGTATTAAACGCTTCTTCGGACTGGATAACGCGGCTGATGTGCGGATTGGCTTCCATATCGGACTGGGAAAAAACACAGACCTCGTTATTGCCCGTGCAAAAGGGGCTGGCCCGGTGCAGCAATTGTATGAAGTGGGCATTAAACAAAAACTGATGCAGCAGATGGAAAACGATCCGTCCCGGCCGTTGTCCATCGCCGTGTATGCCAACCATGTTATCGCCGCACAAAAAGCCAACAGTACGTCTGACCAGGAAAACAGTTTTGATAACCTGGGAGATCGTTCCAGTAATATTCTCCAGCTGATGCTGGCAAAGAAAATCGGCCAGGTAAGTCTGCAGCTGAGCCCTACATACCTGGGTCGTGGTTACGCCGTATCCTATGATCAGCAGCATTTATTTGCCCTCGGTGCTGCCATCAAACTACCGCTGGTGCCGGGTAAACTAAACCTGGTGACCGATTATTTCCTGATTTTCCGGAACCAGGAAAGCAAGGATGCGTATGCCACCAATAACAATATTAAATTCTACAATCCGCTGGGTATCGGTTTTGAGTACCAGACCGCCGGACATATGTTCCGGATGAATTTTACGAATGCGACTGAAATATTGGAGAACCGCTTTATTCCAAGAACCATTACTTCATGGGGAAAGGGACAGTTCAGGTGGGGCTTTACCGTATCAAGGGCATTTACCCTGTGGCGCAAGTAATACCCGTAACAACGCAAATGCAACCGGCAGACCCGTTCTGCAGTCAATAGCACATGCAGATCAGTATCAGGGAAGATTCATGGCTGGCAAAAATCGCCGCGGCGAAACTGCGTTCACCGCAGGTGGCCATGGTATTGGGTTCCACTATTCATCTGTACGGAACAAAAACAGCCGATTTTCTGAATGATAAGGCATGGGTGTGTCATGAACTGAAGCATGTGCAGCAGTTCAGGCAATACGGGTTTGCCGGTTTTTTGCTTCGTTACCTGGTTGAGTCGGCCCGGAAAGGATACCGGAATAACCGGTTTGAGCGGGAGGCGAGGGCCGCCGAGCAGGACAGAGGGTTATTGCAGTTGTTTACGATCCGATGATCCATTCCACTTCTCCGAAGTTAAATTCCTCCTCAATGGCATGTTGTACCTGCAGTCTTCCGTCTGGTGTTACCCCTTTAACCAGCGCCTCAAAGACCCTGTTCTCTTTTTTCAGTTTCACCGGTTGCCCGCTTTTATATAAGAGGGAAAGGTATTCCTGATAAATAACGGGAAATCCATCTGTACAGAGCCGGCGGTAAGCGGCATCCAGAAAACTGCAGAGTTCCCGGGCAAGAATGCAGGGATCAAATGACTGACCGGTGATCTGTTTCAGCGATACCGGGTTAGGTAAACCGGCCGAAAAAAAGACCTGGTTAATATTGACCCCGATACCCACGATGGCCCAGTTCCAGTCACCGTTGCCGGAAATGATGTTTTCAATCAGGATGCCTCCTGCCTTTCTGTCCTGCCAATAGAGGTCATTGGGCCATTTGATCCGGGTCTGGTCGCCGGCATATTTCCGGAAAAAACCGGCCACAGCCACTGCCACACAGGCACTTAGGCTGAACTGGCCGGAGGGGGTCAGGCCATTGGGATTTATCAATAGACTAAGTGCAATATTTGCGTCTTTTTCTGCCTCCCAGTGCCGGCCCCATTGTCCTTTTCCGGCCAACTGTTCATGGGCGAATATGGCCATACCATGAGTGCCCGGTGCCTGCCTGTCCGGCAGACCGGACGGCCGGATTTGCAGGCGGGCATAGTTGTTGGTGCTATCAACCGACTGCAGTTCAATGAATGGCAATCCTAAGGGAGCAACGGAGAATGGTTGTGACAATTAATTGCTATTTTTGACAAAGTAAGGAAGTATTGTGAAACAGGCGGAAGGGGCCGTTAAAAAGATCCGGCAGTATAACCTGAAACCCGTGTTCATAAACTGCAGCAAGCAGGAAACTTTAATCTATAATAACTACTATTTGGAACAATTGGCAGTACTGACCAACCGTAAGAAAAAAGAGCCGGCCGCTGGCCAGGCAAGTGCAAAAAGGTTAACGAGGAATTCAAAAATCATCAAAACCATTATTGCGGCAATCCAGGAAAAGAAGGGGCAACATATTGTCTCACTTGATTTGCGCAAAATAAATGAAGCGGTGGCCGATTTCTTCATTATCTGTGAAGCAGGAAGTCATCCGCAGGTGCGCGCTATTGCGGATCATATACAGGATCAGCTGGCACTTTATTGTGATGAGAAACCGTATCATCACGAAGGGTACCACAGCCTGCACTGGGTACTGATTGACTATGTGAATGTAGTGGTACACGTGATGCATCCGGAAAGCCGGAAATTTTACCGGCTGGAAGAAATGTGGAGTGATGCCTCAGTGCTGGAGCACGAGGAATAATGTTAAAATGTTCCGCCGGTACAACAATCGGGCGGATTATTTATTAAATAGCAGGAATACTGCACACCGAATTATATGTCACAAGAACAAAACAGAAACGAAAGAAGACCTCAGCGATTTGATGGCAACCGGCCCGGGGGAGATGATCCGAATCAGGCGCCTAAAAAAGGCCCCCGCTTCAGTATCTACTGGGTCTATGCGATCATATTTGCCGTGCTGATCGGACTTCAGATTTATGGCCCGCTCTCTCCCAATACCACGGAGATTGACCAGCAGACTTTCACCACTATTCTTAAAAGCGGCGATATCCAGCAATACCGGATTATCAGTAACCGAAACCTGGTGAAAGTGTATATCAAACCGGAAAGCCTGAATAAATATGATTCCATCCTGAAGAGTAAGGGGGTAACCGCGAAAGTGCCCAAGGAAGGACCGCATATGGCGATGAAGATTGTTTCCGGTGATTCCTTCCAGGATGATATGCGGAAATTCTATGCGGACAATCCGACCGTGCCGATGGTCTGGAGAGCAGACACCGAAAAGGACTGGTTTGGCGGAATACTTCAATTTATTCTTCCTGTATTATTGTTTGTCGGTATCTGGATCCTGCTGATGCGTAAAATGGGTGGTGGTGCAGGCAGCGGCGGCGGTCCCGGTGGTATTTTCAGTATCGGTAAGTCAAAAGCCACGCTGTTTGACAAGGGTACAAAAGTGAATATCACATTTGCGGATGTGGCCGGACTGGATGAAGCCAAAGTGGAAGTGATGGAGATTGTGGACTTCCTTAAGAATCCCAAGAAATACACCAACCTCGGTGGTAAGATACCTAAAGGCGCATTGTTGATTGGTCCTCCCGGTACCGGTAAGACCCTGCTCGCTAAAGCCGTGGCCGGAGAAGCACAAGTGCCTTTCTTCAGCCTGAGTGGTTCCGATTTCGTGGAAATGTTTGTAGGTGTCGGTGCCAGCCGTGTACGTGACCTCTTTAAGCAGGCCCGTGAAAAAGCGCCCTGTATCATCTTTATTGATGAGATTGACGCGATCGGTCGTGCCCGGGGTAAGAATGTGATGATGAGCAATGATGAACGCGAGAGTACCCTGAACCAGATGCTGGTGGAAATGGATGGATTTGGAACGGATGTGGGTATTATCGTACTCGCGGCCACCAACCGTCCGGATGTACTGGACACAGCCCTGCTGCGTCCCGGTCGTTTTGACCGTCAGATCACCATTGACAAACCGGATCTGAAAGGCCGTGAGGATATTTTCAAAGTACACCTGATGCCGATCAAGATCTCCAAAACACTCGACATTCATAAGCTGGCTGAGCAGACCCCCGGATTTGCCGGTGCGGATATCGCCAACGTATGTAATGAAGCGGCTTTGATCGCGGCCCGTAAGAATAAGGAAGCGGTGGATATGTCCGATTTTCAGGATGCGGTAGACAGGGTGATCGGCGGACTTGAGAAAAAGAACAAGATCATTTCTCCCGAAGAGAAAAAAATCATCGCCTATCACGAGGCCGGACACGCCATCTGCGGCTGGTTCCTCGAACATGCCTACCCGTTATTAAAAGTGACCATTGTACCGCGTGGTACGGCCGCCCTCGGGTATGCGCAGTACACACCGAAAGAACAATACCTGTATAATACCGATCAGCTGAATGATCAGATCTGTATGACATTGGGGGGAAGGGCCAGTGAAGAAATCTTCTTTGGCAAGATCTCCACCGGCGCGCAGAATGACCTGCAGCAGATTACCCGGATTGCCTATTCCATGGTAACGGTATACGGTATGAACGATAAAGTAGGAAATATCAGTTTTTATGACCCGCAGCAGGAAACCGCGTTTACCAAACCGTATTCGGATGAAACAGCGCGGCTGATTGATGAGGAAGTAAGGAAGCTGATTGATGTCGCCTACGGAAAAACAAAAGAGCTGCTGACCCTGCGTAAGGAAGAAGTGGAAAAACTGGCCTCTGCCTTGCTGGAGCGCGAGGTATTATTCCAGAGTGATGTGGAAGCGCTGATTGGTAAGCGGCCTTATGAAGAGAAAAAATCACTGGGCGTGGAAGATGAAAAAGCGGATGAACCGGAATTAGGTCCCTCTGCCATTTCACATCCGCCGGCACAGGAAGATAACACCGTGGGTTAACAGTCCGGTAATACCGGATTGACGCCTGCTGCTTAAACAAATTGTATGAACGTTTCTCCTTCCAAAGAAAACATACTGAAAAAAATCCGCAAGGCGTTGAGTCACTCAACGCCTTTGCCTTTTCCCAACAGTGAAGGGGCTCAATCGGTATTTCAGCCCCTGCAACAGGAGGCTGAAGTGGAATTTGCAGAACAGTTTTCCAAACTGCAGGGGAAGTTTATTTTTTGTATCAATCGTCAGGAACTGGCTTTTCAGCTGGGCAGCCTGGTACGTAAGCAGGACTGGCAGAAAGTGTATTGTGTGGAAGATAAACTGATTGAAGGACTGCTGCCGCAGATTGAAGACCGGCTGGTAAAAGCGGACCTGGCCCATTGTGATGTGGCCATTACCGGTTGCGAATACCTGGTGGCGCGGACCGGATCAATTGTGTTGAGTACTTCCACGGCCAGCGGACGCAGCACCAGTGTGTATGCTCCGGTACATATCTGTATTGCCTATACCACGCAGGTGGTGTATGACCTGAAAGACGCGATGCAGGCTATAAAAGATAAATACGGAAATAATCTTCCATCATTAATCAGTTTTGCCACCGGCCCCAGCCGTACAGCCGATATTGAAAAGACATTGGTGGTAGGGGTGCACGGTCCCAAAGAAGTCTATTTATTCCTGGTTGAAGCATAAGTCAGCCGCCTTTTGTACTTTTAAGTATGAATAGCCATATGGTTTCCAATCTGTTTGTTTACGGTTCACTCCGCAGTGGTTTTCAGAGCCATGCGTATGAGTATATCAGCCGTTTTTTTACCCTGGTGGGCAATGCAAAAGTGAAAGG
>Ga0075152_10003461_pt1 | contig 10997 bp, 17 predicted proteins | sample JI61114C2DNA_FD_70964 | JGI IMG/M metagenome (GOLD analysis project Ga0075152, IMG submission 70964) | Wastewater effluent complex algal communities from Wisconsin, to seasonally profile nutrient transformation and Carbon sequestration -... | ecosystem: Engineered > WWTP > Effluent > Algae...
CAAGCAGGGAGCCCGCCTCCAGCGTAGAGTATTCCAATATACTGTCAATCATTTCAAAGGGTCCCTGCTACATGTATATCCAAGCCTTACATGGTGTGTGCTTATCCTTCTACCGGTGTTCCAAGGACGTACAGTAACATTTGCAACGCTTGTATTGAACCCACAGTAATTGCTTATACCATGGGGGCATGCCAAGAAAAACTAATTACTTCAGCGTTCGCATCTACCAACGTAAAAAACTGTGTACTCCCACGCAAGCCAGTTTACGCCTGCACGTTAGAATCAGCCCCAGTCTGCGGCCTGGTTATTAGCGGAATCAGTAAAACCTTTCTGAATCCATGCTTAGCTTGCTCAGACACCAGCATTTCTACCTATGCAGTATCGGCATGTTTGGGCACCTCCATAACTCCTCGAGACATCATCCTGAACACTGGTTGATCTGCAAGTACTAAGATAAAAGTTCTTCGCTTATCTTGAGACATTTTTCATACCCTATAAATGCCAGTTTCATGGCAAGATGAATTATTAAAGAAACATTTCCAAGTCATGAACAACCAAGCCAGCAACAACAACCACTCCAACCAGTGCAACCCCAACAACTCCAACTACCAGGGCTACTCTAGCAGCTACGGGGGAAGCGGAACGAGGTCGGATTACAACAATCATTCCAACCAGTCAAACCCAAACAATTCGGCCTACACGTCCTCCAGAAGCGGAGGACGTAAGTGATGCTCCTCGTTATGTCTGTTTGAGTCATTCACAGTGCGCTGAAGGCGTCCTACAACGGTCCTCCTCAAAGAATTGGGGGTGAGACAATTCTTGGAGTGAGACATTATACATTTTATTCCATATTCTTTTTGGAAGGGTGTTTAATTTAGCAATTCTACCAATATCAGTTGGATGGCGTGTACTGAACGATGAAGTCCTCCTCCCAAACACCTTCGATTACGAAATCTGCAGTTCTTAAGCAACCCTTGCCATGCTTCTTATTGTTCTTCCAATACCCTTCGTAAGTTTCTTCTGAGGTTTATAGAATACCAAAGCCTTCGCGCTGGCTATTCTTCATCTCTCCACGATAGTTCCCGTCTTCGCAAACTGCCTCAGTGGCTTTGTACTTCGGCTTGCTGTTAGATTTAGGCGAGTTGGAACTCTCAAGTTCCAGTGTGCGGTTGTGTTTGCTAAAACAGGATTCGCTGAGGGTCTATGCTTAGAAAGTTCCATCTCGAACTTCACCGCTTGGGCTTAGATATACCCCTTCGGCTTCGCGTCTTCCACCATAGAAAAGCCCAATAAACGTCTGTCCGTTCAATTAGCGGATTGCTCCCAATCCTTCTTTCTTGTTGCCTGCCCAACTTCCTTAATAGCTGTTTCCGTTGAGGTATTCGTTGCGACCATGGCCTTGCTTCATCCCATCGCATAACTCTCCTTCGTAGAACTCGCCATTTTTATAGAGATACTTCCCGAAACCATGCATTTTGTTGCCTTTCCAACCACCGTAATAGGCGTCCCCTGACTAAAAAAGATAAAACCCCTTCCCTTCTCGACTGTCGTCCCGAAACTCTCCAAGGTATACCGACTGGTTGGTATACGTTTTTTTGATGCACCCAGGATGCACGAATGCGCTTCTCAATAGCTAGACCATCTTAAGCTTATATATTGTTGGCAGGTCCTCCTAGCCGATTCTCAAAAGTGCATAGAGGCTTGTACTTTTCTCTACTAGCGATAAGTCGACTGTCAGCATGAGCTCTCTTAGACTGTTGAGCGAGTTGAAGCAAGGCTGCTCAACAGTAAACTCCCGATCCTCGTTGATCGTTTTCCTCACGAAGTGTTTAATCTCATACCGGTTCTCTTTTTCCTTTGACTTACTTCGGGTTGCTTTGTGGGTTGTCGACGGCTTTTTGCATCCGCTGAATGAAGTGATGTTCTTCTTGGCGCTACCGAGCTCCTTCTCGCTAAGGTTAGCAGTACGACTGAGAAACGAATCTTCCGTTAGAGAGGAACCCTCGAGAATCTTGTGATGAGTCTCCACCAGCTGAATTGTTGAGAATGACTAGGCACGTTCAAAGTCATCGAGTCTGTCGATATCACCATCGATGATCCTTCCGACCTTTTGGAAAAGACGTGGGTATTTTACTCGAAACACCTCTAACCGTCTGTTCAGATTGTTCGTGTTAAGACAGTACTCTCCGAATTCGTAAAGCCGTAGCCCAAGCTCTCTTGTGCCAAGGTGCAGCACCATTAATGCCAGCCGAAACAGCACAGCTTTTCGGTTGACAGTTAGTGGCAGGCCTTGCTTAATCTCGTACAGGTTGCTCTGCCCGAAGTAGTACTTTTCGAGCTCCTGGGGATTCTCCCGAACAACAACCGAGGACTGCTTCAGCCAGCTGTCGTAGTGATACACTAACTTTAGATTCGCGACTCTGAAGCAACACAGTAGCAGCTCCGTTATGCCTTGACTCTCCAGCTTCAAACCAAGTTGAAGCAGTTCCTCTAGGTTGCGTTCGAAGTCTTTGTACCTAGTCATCCAACAGACGAGCTGCGACCCGGTGGACTTGGAATCAACGGCTTCGGTTTTGTGCTGGAAGAGACCGTCAAGTGATTCGCCATCCAGTTCGAAGAAGTAGATTGGCTAGTGTTCTCCTCGATAGCAGGGGATGGGTTGTTGACGAGTAGACGAGAAGTTATGGGTGAGGTGCTTACCGATGAACCGATTTTTGCCATCACGCTTTCCATAAAGGTTGTAGCTGCCGTGAAGAGTGCTCTGACCAACCTTGATCTTGCGAAAGCTCTGGAATTCCTAACGGGTGAGCTCGATGTAATGGGCCATAACGATTTTATAAGTAAAAACTTCAGTGGGCTGAGCTACTTGTAATTGTGAACCCAGAAAGCAATATGATGTGCTCACGATCATCTGAGTACCCCACCGACACATTTGTTTGATGCATGGGGACCCGTTCCTATTCCAATACGAACGCACAAGATAAAGCACTTCCGGCTTTGCAGTCAAGTTTGTTTAGCGGTTTGAGTCTTGCTTGCAGACTTAATTACAGCACATCTTCTTAATAATTTTTAACTTGAAGAGCCAATTAAAGTTATGAAGAGTCTCCGTGCGCTTGCTGAGTTCCTAAGCTACCTAGGAACCGCCCAGGTTGATTTGGAGAAACACCAGCACTAATTCTCAAAAGCCTGCTCTAACCCGAACGAACTCTATCGTCAGCTTGCACGCAACCGTACCATCGGCATCGGTAAGGACGACCTCAAGCAGTTTATTGGTGGGTTTGGCTATAGTCTTCAGTAGCCCAAGATCGAGGGAAGCAACTACCGCATAATCCACAGGGAAGCAAAGAAGGAAGAGTTGCTGGAACAGGCACTGGATCTGCTGCTGAAGGAGTACAGTAGTGAGGGTGTTATGTCGTATGCTGACTTCTCATGGCTGGCCCTCGGCAACCACGACAGCGTAGTCTACAAACCCGGCGCCACAACCTTCAGTGGAAAGGAAGCTCTATTCAATCTGCTGCAACTTGAGTTACAGAATCTGCTGGTAATTCAGGCATTCAAACGGATAGTTGTGGAGGAGACACCAAACCTCGAAGTTGCTTTCAACGCAGTCTGCAAAAAAGAGGGTTTGACGGCCGAATCCATGACTACGTTATTGAATGTCAATAGCATCTTCCCTGCGTTCCCAGCCGACAAGATAATCAGTCGACTCAAAGGAGAACTTGAACTATCTGACTTCAAGAAGTACTTTTCTGTGAGAGCCTCGCCCAAAGAAGCAAAGATATTCTATTCCAATATCAAAAAGACTGCCCTCAACGAAAGCAACGTTTCGTTTGGAACTCCTAACAAGCGAACCTTTGTGACTCAAGCAAGCACCTCTAAGAAAGTGCCACTGGTGCTCTCCGAAATCAAAGTCAAAGAGTTCAACGAATAGCCAAAACAGCGGAACCCACTCAGCATACTGGAAGACATAGCCACTGAGGAGAAGCAGTTCGAAAGACGCAAACAGAAGCTTGTGCTCAACCCCGACTTAGACTTCGAACTTCTCTACAATCATCTCGGTTCGGAATTCGAACCTGTGCTCAAAAGGCTGTACAAGGACAGCAGCTTCACTAGCTTCCTGCGGTTCATGCTACCAGCACATACATGGGAACACCAATACCTCGGCTTCATCCGCTACAACATCGACAACAAGATTGCCTCTGAAAGCATTGAGCAAGTGCGTTCGCTACTGCGTGAACACGAAGAAAAGGAGAAACGGGTCGATCTCCTCTGGAAGCAAACTTAAACTTTAGGACAAGCTCGCCCAGAACTTTTCAAGAGCATCTCGATGGATGCCTAGCGCATTCGCCGGCAAGACGTACCGTTTTTCGTTAATGCAGTTACTCAGACACTTCCCTGAGCAGTCCGTAAGGCTACTCCTCGAGCGCATGGATAGACTACGAGCAGGCCACATCAACCTGTAGCGCTTCTGCTGAACATCGGAGCGCAGCGATATATGTGCGAGCACTACCCAAATTTAAAATATTTTTGAGGGACTATGAAAATTACGATCAAGACGCTGAAGGGTGAACTGTTCCCACTGGAAGCTGAACCCACTGAAACCGTAAGCAAGTAGCTTATGAAGATCCTCGACATTAAGAACAAGATCAAGGAGCTGAAGTCGTTCGAAGTGGATGCTCAAAAGCTTGTTTTCAAGGGCAAGAATACTGTCAACACTGAGACGCTTGAAGCTATCGGCATCAAGTAAGGAGACTTCATGGTTGTGATGGTCACTGTCAAAGTAAAGCACTTTCTCATGTAGAAACCTGAACCACCAAAAGAAGCGCCCAAGCCAGTTGAGATTCCCAAGGTGTCAGCACCAGTTCCACCAGTCAACCCTTCTCCAACAGTGCCTGCTTCAACAGGTATCCCAGTTCCATCTGGACCTCCAACAGGAGGAGAAAGCAATCTGGTGGTGGGTGAGCAATACGAAGCATCCATCCAAAATCTTATGACCATGGGATTCGCAAGAGAGGAAGTTGTGGAGGCCCTGCGAGCAGCCTATAATAACCCTGAAAGAGCCGTGGAATACCTCGTCAATGGTATCCCAAAAGCACCAACTGGCCCTCCTCCTGGCTCCGTTGCCCCAGGCGCACCAGGTGTTGTTCCCGGTGTACCAGGCGCCCCCGGTAGCCTGGACCCATCAATGTTGGCTACCCTGATCAACTCACCTCAATTCGCTCAGATCCGACAGATGATCAGAAATGATCCGCAATCACTTTCAGTCTTCCTCCAGCAAATCGCTCAAACTTCTCCTCAGTTGTTTGAACTCATCTCCCAAAACCCCGATCTCTTTGAGCGTCTCATTATGGAGGACCAGCCTACTGCACCTACTGAAGGGACAATTATGATCTCTCCTGCTGAAAAGGAAGCTATTGACAGAGTACAGCCGTTTCTTATCGTAGCTCGCAGCTTTGGGCTTTAGCAAAGTTGAGGCAGCCCAGGCTTACCTTGCATGCGACAAGAACTAGTAGATGGCAGCCAATCTGCTGTTCGACAGACTCGCCAATGGTGACATCGAGATGGGCGGTGGGAACCCCAACGAAGGCGCACCCGGAGACGACGAAGGTGACGACCCCGACGATGATAACCTCTTCTCATGAGGAATTCGACTTCGCCAATTGCTCATTGTCGATAATTAGAAGCATATAAAACTGCAGTCATTCCTCTTCGTTCTCGTACTTTACGAGGGAAAGTTCCAGGAGTTCGACTGCACTCCAGAGACTGTCGATATCGCAACGTCTGTGAGCGAGACCCTACAGAACTACGAACAGCTCGTCTCGAGGTAGGCACCGGTAGACACTCTTGAAATTGACAATGGTTTCGTAGCTCCGGCATGGTAGTGGAATGTCATCGCAATTTAAAGAGTTAAGGGCTCGGTTCAAAAGTGACTCATCGTTTTTAGCAAGTTTCTTGAGCTGCCATGGGAGCTGATTGACTACTGTTTGCTTAAAGTTATAGCTTTGGATTCGTGGAGCTGTGAGGTCGATAACTTCGATTGGCGAAGGCAGTGGACGCCTCTTCACTGGTATGCTCGTGAAGAGGGCATTGAACTCACCGTACTTCCTTTCTAACTTCTAAGGCTGTGGATTCGAATCGATAGTCCACTTCTCAAGTTGGTCAGTGATGGTCGTGAGATCCTTGGAACTGATATACTAGAGATCCTTAATGTCGTTTAGTTGGAGTGGTCGCTCACGCCCCCTATTGGCCTGCTTAATCCTGTTAAGGATATCCTTGAGCTTCAACCGAGTGAGTTCGCGAAGTCGAGGTATTTGATTGATTCTGCTGCATAGACCTGCCACTTTGATAGATTTGAGCTCGTTGTTGATGTTATAATGCTGGCGGATTTCATTCATATCAAGGACAGCTATATGCGGTTAGTTGTCAAGCCCAACAGCCAGTTTGAAGTGGATTAGTAGTACTGCCAGTACAAGCACGTCTTCTCGGCATATTGCGGCGACCGATTCCTCCATCAAAGTTTTGTAGAGGTTGCAGACATACCGAGTCTACTCTTCCAGTTATAGCTACGAAAGCACTTTTTGAATCCACTTTCCAGCCATCATGGGCGGTCTGCAGTCCAAAAAACTGCAGAGTTGGATGGTAGTACGCCGAACCCTTGATTCACTGGGGGACTGTCCGATCTCCATAAACTTCAAATTGAGCCAGGGCTATCGTGCAGGCTCTATATTGGTCCTTTCAATGATCTACGTTGGCAGGTTAGGGTACCTCGCTGAGATAATATGGCTGTTTGAGCATCAGACAGGACAGGTGTATAAAGCTGTAAATAAGCTTGTAGTTAAGGAATGGCATTTTAGTTTGAGTCTTCTTCCTTATCCCACCAGCAAGTATTTTTCTGACAATTCGGAAGGCCATGCGTAGGAGTGGTCGAGTCTCCTTAATCTTTTGGTGCTCCTCGTACAAGAAACTCAGGGCAGGTTTACCTGTTATGCATTCCGGACAGGTATTTAGGAGAAGGTCATAGCAGAAGATGGCGTTGATGATGCCTCTCTCCCTCATGGCCATCTCGCTGATATTTCGGTTGAGCAGCATCTTGCTCAGCTGGAAGTTGATGAGCCTGTTAGATCGTATCCTCTCGTTGGGGTGTTCAAGCATAAACATCTTACTGCAGTAATTCTTTGCCGTGAGTTTGAGCTGGCTGTCAGTCCACTATGGAATTTTACACAGCTTGGCGAAGTAATCGTGAACACCGCTCAGGCACAGCTTTTTGGTGAGTTGATTAATGACAATACGAACTGATTGGGCCTTCACTTCTGTTTGACTCTTTTGTTTCTACTTGCAGTCCATGTTGAGCTGCACCTGCGTAGCTGATTCCGCTTCCGACACGATTATGGACTCGGGGTCGATCGGTTTGGCGGCATCAAAGTGAACCTTCACTTTGTAGTTCAAGTCGAAATCTTCAGTGATTCTCAAGGGTTCATCATGAAGGGAGGAGGATATCGACACTGCTTACTCCAGCTTCTCTTGTCGTTCTTGTGAACATTCGCTGGACGCGTTCTCCTCGTTGATTTAAGTTTATTTGGCGGGAACTTACTCCAAGTCAGAGTGTTCACTACCTTCGAGATCCGACTCAATCGGGTCGTCCGGTTCCCATCCTTTTTGCTGGTTGTTGATGAGGCTGAAGAATGAAGGCAAGGGAATTCGCAGAGCCATCCAACTTTTTAGATATGCCATCCACAGTTGTTTGGCTTGGTGCTGGACGTTTTCCTCACAACCTAGACCCTCTGCGAAGGTGCTAGCAGCCTTCAACAACACATCCTGGTACCAGCCCAAGTACATCATGAGCCTTTCATTCTTGGGCAGCTTTCGTAGATCAACATCTACAGCTTACCCTTTGGTTGGTTCGGCTTGCCGCTTTTCAGTGACATAGCCCACCTTCCTTAGATGTTTGCCGAAGGCACCGGGCACGAAATCGTTATCATCCTCCGCCACTTGAATGCCTTTCTACTGCTAAGACACCTTCGTACCTTTTCGTAGCCGCATTCCTTGCACACTAGTGCACCGTTAATATGCTTCACCCCTGTCGACCTGCATCTGGCGCAAAACATAAACTAACTTATCCGGTATATTATAGCTGCAATGACTACTAGGCTGCGTATTTTGGTGGTCGGAGATGACAGCTCCAAACGCCTACGGCTAAATTCGGGGCAGCACGCCGATGAAACCAGTGAGCTGTCCGATAGCAACCCGTTGGAGATTACCATTGTACAGGCTGCCGGTGTCTCCTTCGAATACTTCGAGCTTACCAACGATAGAAGATGCCGGCCCTACCTTCAACTTTACCTCGACTTGCTTGGACAGGTTGATCTGGTGCTGTACTTATGCGTCCCTGGTCAGTCAGAGAAGGATATGAAGGAATGGCTGAGGTTGATGCCACTAGCACCACTCAAACTCCTCTTCGTTTCTCAATAACCTTCTTACAACAACCAAACCAAGCTCATCGATAAGCTAAATGGCTGCTTCCGGAAGGACGCCATCGACAGTATCGTGTTTCTGCCAAGATTGGAGAAAACTTTGGAGGAGCACATTCTGTCGATTTGCCGCAATGAACGTGAAGTGCTGACCCTAGAGGACTACATTCGAGAAACTGACCCAATATCGATGATGCGCTGGCTGTTCAGAAAGAAGAAAGCAGCGTTATTACCTGCCTCTGAATCCCCAGTATGATGTTTGATTGAGACTTAGAAGCATGCACAGTCCTTCATGAGTTTTATTACCACTACTTGCCCTCATCCTCGTAGACCTCGTCGTCATCGGAGATGTTTTGGATCTACTTGTCGGCTTGGTAGGAGGTGGTGTCATATAGACGGCGTAGTGCTTAACCATCCACCAATTCGTCGAACACCAGTTCGAACCTATTAGTCTAGAGTGCTTGATCGTTGAAACAATTCGACTTTTGCACAAGATTAGCAGGCGGTGGGAATATCGGATCCAGCCCAATTCTCAGTGCGTTTTCGACCATGCCCGGGATGATCCTGCCTAGCAACGGGCATGATAGCTCCAAGCAGGGGTTGGTATTGATTTCGATGAGCCAAGGATGGAAATCCTCATCGATCATGAAGTCCATTCCGAATATTTAGAAGTTGTGTTCTCGCTTCTCCTTATCGATGGACAGGAAGGATGCCTTGATTGCGTCTGTTGCCATTTTCTACGTGGAATGGTTCGTACCTTCATGATTGGGTAGGCGTCGTTGAAGAAGTTGAAGCGCTTGCCGTACTCTTTTTATAGATACTTTTGGAAGTCTGCGTAGCTCAGCTTGTTTCCCTTCTCATACTTCCCATACTCGGGTAGGTACTTCTGGATAGCGTCGTTGGTGAGGTGGATCCCCGTTGTGTTGGACCGTAGGGTATACTCGAAGCTAGTGGTACGGATGTACCCTTCCTCGTACCAGTAGCCCCGGATGATACCGTTGACGCTGCTAATCATCATGTAGTGCCGAATATCGAATTTTCTGCGATGGTAAAGAAATGGCCTGTCTAGATAGGCCTGCACAATGTAGGTCTTGACGTTGCCGTTAGCATGCTTCTCTTTAGTCTTAATGAGATTTTTAATTTCATCGAGGGTGAGGCACACCGTGATGCCAGTTCCCCTATTGGTGAATTCTCCGGGCTTCACAATCCAGACATTCTTGAGTTTCTTGCCTCCAGTTTATTCTTTCTCTTGCCGTTTGACCTGCTTGGCCCGCTAATAGAAACTGTTGAGAAACTTCATATACGTTGGATCGTCAAGTCCTGATTCGATGTGGAAGGTTGTAGGAAGATAGTCGAAAGCGTTCTGTTTGGTGAGTTCGTAGTACTTGCTCATTGTGTAAAACAGTGCCTTTTTGTTACCAATGACGTAGTTGTTTTCGAGATGGTTGTGTACTCGCAGTTTGGTTGGATCGACCTTTGCGATGTTTTATTTCTTGAGATACTTCCGACGTGGAAGTAACTGTTCCGTTACCTTTTGTTCGAGGTTACGATAATTTTGAAAATATTTGCGCCAGAGTTCGTGATCTCGTGGGTGCAGGATACGCTCGTTGAAATCGGGTTCTTTGGAGGGTTTCTTCTCCTATTTGATGGCGTACTCAATGGGTTGATGCTGGACTTGAGACTTCCTTTGTCCCCGAAAAATCTCTGGAATTTTAATCTGAGTCCAAGCAAAGTGACACTCATCGAATCTCTCGACAATCGTCCACCAGTTGCGGCGTTTCATCAACCCTTTTACAAGCATCTTGTTGTTGCCTGGACCGATAAATACTTTGAAGGCCTTTGGGTACTACAGTGGAATGTCCACATCTATGTGATGAGAAAAGCCAATTTTCCACAACAGATCTCGGTAGTAGTAGCGTTCGAAGGGTGGGTTGAATGGCCGCTGTCGAAAGGTACTTTTCTTTGGACTCAGATCAGTACGGGTCTGGAGAATAGGGAGTGGAGGGGACATACCGGCTGAGTTTGCAATCGGAGCAATGCTGTCTTCAAAATAGTTGATCTAGCCGATCAGTCCGTCAGGTAGGCTGGACCTTTCCCCGTAAATTCTGACCATCTCATTGATTTAAGGCATAATGCAATTGTTCTTGAGGTATTTGATTGTCGTTTAGCGTCTTTCGGTAGGCTTCATTGCCTCAATGTTGAGGAAATGCACACCTCGAAACTTCTTGGGCAATTCTTTTTCGCATTCTGCTGCTGAGCCCTTTCGGAGTGGCACCAAATGCTTTTTGTACTGTTCATTGACTTCTCTTATGATGGCTGTCTCCACCGAATTGCGATACTTCTTCGGAGAACCGGGAAAAACATTCTTGTATTCTGTGAAATGCATGCGCTGTTTCTTGTTGAGGCTATGGTAGCGAGTCTCTACCAATCCTACCTTCGAAGAGTGGTAGTCACGCTGTTGGAGGGTGTGGTTGTCGGGTGACTCGCAATCATCCGTGTCGAAGCCTTCAGGATGTGCGAGTCGATCGA
>Ga0075152_10003465_pt1 | contig 10989 bp, 8 predicted proteins | sample JI61114C2DNA_FD_70964 | JGI IMG/M metagenome (GOLD analysis project Ga0075152, IMG submission 70964) | Wastewater effluent complex algal communities from Wisconsin, to seasonally profile nutrient transformation and Carbon sequestration -... | ecosystem: Engineered > WWTP > Effluent > Algae...
CACTCATCATTCCGATCAACTTCCCGGAAGTGGTCAAGTCCGACGACATCCTCGACCTGGATAAAATCTCCCTAGAACAGATCAAACACGTTGCCTTGGCTCCACGCAATCCCGGTATATTGTCACAGAATGGCATCAAATTTGCCATTACATCAGATGGATTAAAAGAGATCAAGGAATTCCGTGAAAAGCTATTACTCGCAGTAGATCATGGTCTGGACAAGGACAAAGCATTGGCAGCATTGACGACTGTTCCTGCCGAACTCATTGGTGAAAGCGCACAGATCGGCACCATCGAAACGGGTAAATGGGCGAATTTCTTCGTCATGGACAAAAACTATTTTGACAAAAAGGCAAAGATGACTTCCCACTTCGTTCAGGGCAGAAAATACGAATTGTACAACCTACCTGACTCTACTCGTGATGGTAAGTTTCTCTTCTCTACATCTATCGACAATGATAAGTACAACGTGCACATCACCAAGAGCAATAAGGAGATCAATCTAGTCTATCAGGACACCCTAAAATACAAGGGCATCATCTCTGTCAACAACAATAAGATCAACTTCTCCCTCGATCCGAAGGGCAGCCTCGACGGTAAATACTGGTCTTGCTCCGGTCGCCTCGATGGTAAAGACTATTACGGCATCGGTCAGAATCAGGAAGGTGCATCCTTCACATGGACATTGACCCTCGTTGAAGAGATCCGTGACAAGAAAAAAGAAGAAAAAGCAGACAGCCTCATCCTCATGCCAGAGACGAAGGTCCTTTATCCGTTTGTCGGATATGGCAATGAAAAGCTGCCTGTTGCTGAAAAAGTCCTATTCAAAAATGCTACGATCTGGACTAATGAGGCAGACGGTATCCTCAAAGAAACAGATATACTCATCGAAAACGGCAAGATCGTCCGTTACGGAAAAAATCTTTCCGAAGCAGGTGCCAAAGTGATCGACGCCACCGGCAAACACGTCACTTCAGGCGTTATCGACGAACATTCACACATCGCCATATCGAATGGTGTCAACGAAGGCGGCCAGGAGAGTAGTGCAGAGGTGCGCATCGCCGACGTCATCAACAGTGAAGATGTCAACATCTACCGTCAGTTGAGTGGTGGTGTCACTGCCAGCCAGTTACTTCACGGTTCAGCCAATCCCATCGGCGGACAGGCGGCCATGATCAAGTTGCGCTGGGGTGCTGCGCCGCAGGATCTTCTGATCAAGGACGCAGATCAATTCATCAAATTTGCCCTTGGAGAAAATGTAAAACAGGTCAACTGGGGCATCCAGGGGCGCAACCGTTACCCGCAGAGCCGCATGGGTGTAGAGCAGGTTTACGAGGATTATTTCTCCCGTGCGCAGGCATACATCGCCGACCGCAAGGCCAATCCAAATATGCGCAAGGACCTCGACCTGGAAGCCATCGCAGAGATCTTGCAAGCAAAAAGATTCATCACGTGCCACTCTTACCAGCAGGGCGAGATCAACATGCTCATGAAGGTGGCAGATAAATATAAGTTTCGCGTCAACACCTTCACCCACATCCTCGAGGGTTACAAGGTTGCCGACAAGATGAAGGCACATGGTGTGGGCGCTTCCACGTTTTCCGACTGGTGGGCTTACAAATACGAGGTCATCGACGCCATCCCATACAATGGTGCCATCATGCACAGCGTCGGCCTTGTCGTCGCCTTCAACTCTGACGATGCCGAGATGGCCCGCCGTCTCAATCAGGAAGCGGGTAAAGCCGTCCTTTACGGTGGCGTCCCTGAGGAAGAAGCCTGGAAATTTGTCACGCTCAATCCTGCCAAACTCCTCCACCTCGATAGCCATATGGGCAGCCTAAAGGCCGGCAAAGACGCCGACATCGTCCTTTGGTCCGACAATCCCCTCAGCATCTACGCCGTCGCCGAACAAACCTATGTCGACGGCATAAAATACTTCGACCGTGCCGAAGACAAGATCAAACAAGCCACCATCGCTCAGGAAAAAATGCGTTTGTTACGCGCTATGGACATGATGAGTGCAGGAGGTATGAAGAGTGAAGGTGTGCGGCCGAAGAGGGAGGTGTTGTATCATTGTGATAGTGAGGAGGAGTGATAAAGAAAAGCCAAGTGAATTTGGCTTTACGAGGAGCGAAACGTAAGTAGAGAAAAGTGCTTAAATTTGATAAGAATTTATTTAAAAATAAAAAAACTATTTCTATATATTGGCAGTAAATACTTTTTACTGCCAATATATAGTTGTAACTTAGGTGAAAATTTTACAACATCAAAAACGATAGTAACAACAATACTGGAAAAATTACAAGCTATTTTGATAGATACAAAATCCTAACACGGAATGATATTGAGGATTTTTATTATCAGAATGAGCCAGGGCTATCTCAATCAACTCTCAATTGGCGTATCCATAATTTAGTTAAAAATGGAAGTTTAGAGCGAATTGGTAGGGGAAAATTTATGGTTGGAAAAAACCAAATATTTGTCCCTGCAATTAAGAATAATCTTAAAGTTTTAAATAACAGCGTACTTTCAATTTTTCCTTTCATCGAAATCTGTGTATGGAGTACATCACTTTTCAATGAATTTTCTAAACATCAATCCAATGTAGTTTTTACAATGGTAGAAGTTGAAAAAACCGTTGAGGAATCAGTATTTCTATATTTAAAAGAACATAATAAAAATGTTTTTCTTAATCCAAAGAAAGAACTATTGTCCATATATATAGTAGAAATCAACAACCCTATAATAGTAAAATCATTGGTATCGGAATCTCCGCTCCAAAAAGTAAATACAATATCTACAATTACTATAGAAAAAGCCCTGGTAGATCTTTATTGTGATGAAGGACTTTTTTTCTTTTTTCAAGGGAAAGAAAGAAGTGTTATTTTTAAAGAAGCTTTTAAAAAATATACAATAAATAAGAATAAGCTTTTCCGATATGCTTCACGCAGGGGTAAAAGAGAAGATATTGAACAATACATCCAAATTATTGGTATTTAAAGATATTGCCTTTTAATAGTAATGATTGATAAAAAAGAAATAAACTTAAATTGGATCAACTTAGTGTCTAAAGCAAATCGAAATGCTGATAAGATATTGGTAGAAAAGGTTATTCGTGCTTTATTATTACTAGAAGGATTGGCTATGCAAAATTTAAATTTTGTATTTAAGGGAGGAACGGCTTTAATGTTACACTTTAATTCAACTCAGCGTTTATCTATCGATATAGACATTGTCCTTCCAAAAAAGTTGAAGAGCCTGGATGAAATTTTATCTAAACTATCGGATGAACAAGGCTTTAAAAGGTTTGAATTTCAGAAAAGGGCATCGCAATCTAATATAGAAAAAGCTCACTATAAATTCTTCTATGTTCCATATCATAAAACGAGTAAAGACGAAGAGTACGTTTTGCTTGACATATTATATGAGGAGATTACATATGTTGAATTAATTGAGATTCCTGTCGAATCTTCTTTTACACCACTTTTAGGAGCCTCGATAAAAGTTAAGGTGCCAAGTCTTGAAGATTTACTAGGGGATAAGCTCACTGCATTTGCTCCTAATACTACCGGAATCCCTTACTATAAAAATAAAGATAGTATGAGTATGGAGATCGTTAAACAACTTTACGACATTGGTAATTTGTTTGATGTATCAAAAAGCCTTTCAATTATAAAATCAACATTTAAAAGTTTTGTAGCTGTGGAGCTTTCTTACCGAGATAGAATTCATCTTTCGATAGAAGACGTTTTAGAAGATATTTTCCAGACGTCTTTGAGCATAGTTAGCCGCGGATTTTTGGGGACTGGTAAATTTGAAGAATTACAAATTGGTATACAACGGCTCAAGGGATTTATATTTTCAGAAAGTTTCCAAATAGAGAAGGCGATTATTTCAGCATCCAAAGCAGCGTATCTATCAAAGTTGATACTTTCAGACGCTATTAGTTTTGAAAAATTTGAAGCGCCTTTACAAATAAAGGATTGGACAATTGAGAATCCAAGCTTTAGTAAACTCAATAAATTGAAAAAATCTAATCCGCAAGCTTTCTTTTATTGGCATAAGATTGTCAATTTAATTTAAGATATAAAATAGACTAAATGATCAACTTTCTTTTCTTGAGAAAGGAAAACTTCTACAATAAATAGAAATTGAAGCAAATTTTCGTCAACAAATTATATAATTTAGCTCATACTTTTACAATTAAATATTCCGGTCAAAGGGGCCACTGATTCCGGTGCAAAGAGGGCCACTTTACTACGCTAAAATACTAAAAGGAGATGGAAATACTTCGCCGGGTTTACAAGAGGGCTGGTGATTAATTTCAAAAAGCACTCTAAATTAAAAAATATCTAAAAATAAATAGCAATGGAAAATAATAGCAGGGACACAATTGAAATTAATGAAAATGAGGTTTTCAACAAAGACAATTTAAATAAAATACGCGAATATATAAATGAAAAATCTAAAGAACAAAGTGCCGCAGAAAAAATAGAACTTGAGATTTTAGCAATTAAATTTAAGATGGAAGATTATATCAATGAAAGTAGTAGTAAGAAAGAGATGCAAATTTTTGATTTTGTTAAACTATATTTAAAGACTTTAAATATAAGGCAAAAAAAATTAGCCACAGTTTTTGAAATGCAAGACTCCAACCTGTATAAATATTTAAAAGGAGAAAGGAAATTAAATGTAGATATCGTTTTTAAGTTAAGTTCATTTTCTAATACCCAGCCGGAATTGTGGTATTATATTCAAACTAGAAATGAATTAAATGCTGTATTGAAGGAAAAAGATAGATTAAATAGTTATAAAAAGTATAGTTATAAAAATTTGGTCTGAGAATTTAAATAGCGACAATTTCTTAACAAGTTGTGCGGCTTTAAAAGGTCTAGAATATAGAGAAATTATATACCGCTATCCAGAAGGATGTTAAATGAAAAATTATTCCTATTTTGGCAGCAGCTACCTATTTATGATGAAAATAACTTAGGAAAAGATGCGTTTACTGCACGCTATGGACAAGATGAGTGTTGTTGAGATGAAGAGTGAGGGTGTGAGGCCGAAGAGGGAGGTGCTGTATTGGTGTGAAAGTGTGGAGGGGGAGTAAAAATTATTGAATTTGGTTTTTAATCAATTTTGTTCCTCGAAAATAATAATGGAATAGGGTTTTGAAAACAAGCTTAAATACGTTAATAGCAAATTTTCTTGAAATGGCAGGTTATCTTTTTAGTTTGGATAGTAATGAATCATTAATTTCTTCAATTCAAAAAGGCGTTTACTCAACAAGAATAAAAGATCCATCAAATGGTATTTGGAGAATAAACGTAGAAGGCACTTTTGCTGATTATTGTTCCATGAGAGAAGGAGATAATGTTTATTTTTTTATTAAAAGAAAAATTTATGGAATAGGAATACTAACAAATGTTGGACTTGATTGTAAATACCTAAATTATCCCCTTTCAAATAATCCAATCGTTCAAACTTATGAGAATGTTGAAGGAAATATTCTAGCTACATTTGAAGGAATAAATAGTTTACATTATCGGTTCATATGCACTTTTAAACCCTCTCCATTTTTTTTTAATAATGGAATTGACATGGATGAATTATTATCTTCATCACCTTCACAATTTAAAATATTAAGAGCATTTCATAAGCTAAGCTTTATTAAATTTTCAGATGATGAAAACCAAGCTTTTAAAAATATAATTTTAAGACGCAATTTGTCAAATTTAGAAAATACTAATAACCCAAACTTTCTAACAAGCAATTTTGTTGAATTCCATCAAGAAATTGCCTCAAAAATTAATAATAATAGTTCTTATTCACTTAGCATTGAACCATTTTTAAGTACAATACAAGAAAGGAATGGCCAAATACGTCATGAGATGGCAGTTGAAGCGGCATTAATATATCAATTAAGTATTCAAGATAATCAGACTTTAACAATTTTCGGAAACTGGGATTATTTGTCTCATCAAGTTATTGCTTCTCCATTTAAACCAATTGATTATATGGACAAAATGGATGTTTTTGGATACAGATATATCATAAATCAAAAGCCTACAATTTCCCATTATTTAGTTATTGAAATAAAAAAAGGGCAAGTTACATCTGACGATTTAATTCAATTAATGAAATATGTTGACTGGGTCAAAAATGAATATGCTTTTTCAGATTATAGCATGATAGAAGCTTTTATGATTGGCTATAGTTTCACACATGAAGCTTTAGCTTCATTCTCAAATATTATTGAAAGAAAATATATCCAAGGAGCAAGACCATCAATTCCTTCTGAATGGAATAATGTTAAATTAGTTACTTATGCTTTTAATGAAGGAAATAATTTATTAGAATTCCATTTAGTAAGCTAGTATTAAACTTTAATATATTTTCTAAGTTTGACTATTATTGAAAATTTTGTTTTATAAAAAACCTGTTTTTCTCAAAATTTGTATTCGTTTGAATGAAGTAAAGTATAAAAGATATAAAAGATCTCCTACCGCTTCAAACTTGAATGTTTCCAAAACTATGAACAGAATTAAAGCCAAAAACACTAAACCTGAACTTATAATTCGGAAGAGGCTGTGGCAAAAGGGAATTAAAGGCTACAGGTTACCTCCCAAAAATATTCCTGGAAGACCAGACATTTGCTTCACAACGAAAAAAATTGCAATTTTTGTTAACGAGGCCTCTGGCATAGGTGTCCTCATTGTAAATACAATTTGCCAAAGTCCAATACTGAATTTTGGAAAAACAAATTTCAGAACAATGTTCGAAGAGATATAGAAAAATCTGAATTGTTAATTGCATTAGGATGGACAGTTTTAATAATCTGGGAATGTGAACTTAAGAAAGAAGTCATACAATTGACTTTTGAAAAATTGGAAAAAACACATAAAGATTGATTTTTTAAAAAATTTGTGGACAAATTATGTCCTTTCGCAAATTATTTTTATCTTTGGACATAATTTGTCCTAAATGACATTAAAAAAGACTATTTGTACTCTTGGAGAGCAACTTAGAGCGGCAAGAGAGAAATCAAATCAATCCTTAAAAGAAGTTGCTAGTTGTATAGGTATTGATACATCATTGTTAGGGAAAATCGAAAGAAACGAAAGGCCAGCAACAAAAGACCAAATAAAGCAATTAGCAATCTATTATCAAATAGAGGAAAAAATACTTCTAAAAGAACTGTTAAGTGATCATTTCGCATATATGATAATTAATGAACATGCGGATTTAGACACATTAAGGGTAGCAGAAGAAAAAGTTGAATATCTAAAAATTAATAAAAATGGCAAATAAAATAAAAGTAGCGGAGCTGTTCGCAGGTGTCGGTGGGTTTCGTATAGGATTAGAAGGTTGGAAAGGAAAATCACCATTATCTGATTATAAAGAAACTGTTGACAGCTTTTATGAAGTGGTTTGGAGTAATCAATGGGAGCCTTCAACTAAAACACAACATGCTTCTGCGGTCTATGAAGAACGTTTTGGAAAAGAGGGGCACAGTAATGAAGACATTTCAACTGTTGATATTAAACAAATTCCAGACCATGATTTATTAGTGGGTGGATTTCCTTGTCAAGATTACTCCGTTGCAACAACTTTAAAAAATTCAAAGGGTCTGATAGGAAAGAAAGGTGTTCTTTGGTGGTCAATTGTTAGGATATTGGAAGAAAAAAAGAAGAAGCCTCAATATATTTTTTTAGAAAATGTAGATAGGTTATTAATATCTCCTTCAAAACAACGAGGAAGAGATTTTGCTATTATTCTCAAAAGCTTAAGTGACTTAGGCTATGTTGTTGAATGGAGAGTTATTAATGCAGCTGATTATGGAATGCCTCAACGAAGAAAAAGAGTTTTCATATTGGCTTACTTGGAGAAATCAACAATTTTTAAGCAATTAAAAAAGACTTTAGCCTTAGATTGGTTAATATCAAAAGGAACATTAGCTTCTGCCCTTCCCGTTTATTCGGATAATTTCAGTAGACAAAACGTTTTTAATTTAGAAGACGATATTGTAAACATTTCTTCATCCTTTAATTCATTAGGCGGAGCATCTTTATTTGAAAATTGTGGATTAATGGTGAATGGCTCAGTGACAACTCTCAAAACTGTTCCAAAAATTGAAGGAAAGCCAATTTGTTTAGGAGACGTATTACAAAATGGTGAAGTTACTGAAGATTTTTATATAAATGAGAATGACATAAAAAAATGGCATTATTTAAAGGGCCCCAAAAAAGAAGTAAGGAAAAATGCAAGTGGCTTTGAATATAATTATAGTGAAGGCGGAATGCATTTTCCTGACCCTTTGAACAAACCTTCACGGACAATTATTACTGGCGAGGGAGGCCCATCTCCATCGAGATTTAAACACGTAGTTTTGACCGAAAAAGGATATAGACGATTATCACCTGTCGAACTTGAGAGGCTAAATATGTTTCCAGACAATCACACTGAATTAGAAGGTGTTACTAATACAAAGAGAGCCTTTTTTATGGGGAATGCTTTAGTGGTAGGAGTAGTTGAAAAAATTGGATTAGCACTAAAAGAAAAAATTAAAAATGCCTCAAAATTATAATAGACTTGATAAAGCTTCAGTCTTATCATTTGCAAAAAAAATTAAAGATAAATCATTACGCGAAGTATGTGACGAATCTATCTTAGAGCACAACTATTCTGGCAAGGGCAATTTTGGACAAATTCTCGAAAAGTACTACTTTCAATATGAACCAAATTCTGATTCAGAAGCTGATTTCAGCGAAATAAATTTAGAATTAAAGGCAACTCCATTAAAACAATTAAAAAACAGACATTATCGCTCGAAAGAGAGACTAGTACTCAACATCATAAATTACTTGGAAATTGTTGATCAGGATTTTGTCAATAGCACTTTTTGGAAAAAAAATTCTAACCTCCTACTAATCTTTTATTTGCATAATTTTAGTCAAGATATATTAGACTATGTAATAAAATTAGTCGATGAGTGGAATTTTCCTAAAAATGATTTAGAAATAATAAAAAGGGATTGGGAAAAAATAAAGAAGAAAATAGTTGATGGGAATGCGCATGAATTGTCGGAAGGGGATACTCTATACTTAGGAGCATGTACAAAAGGAGGAAAAGGAGGAAATGAAAGAACTCAACCTTTTAATAAAAAATTGGCTAAACAACGGGCTTTTTCCTTAAAACAAGGATATGTAAATCATATTATTGCTACAATTGCGAACGACCCTGGTGGAAACTATGGGAAGCTTATCACCTCTCAAACTGAGATAATGAAAAGGAGTTTAGAAGAAATTGTTGTAGAAAAATTTCAGCAATATTATGGCAAGTCAATTGAAGAAATTCAAGTAACTCTTGGCGCTAATTTAAATAGAAGTGCAAAAAACTTTTATGCAAGTTTGACAAAATTAATATTGGGAATTGGACCAGATCAAGAAATTGAGGAGTTTGAAAAGGCGGATATTATTGTTAAATCAATTAGATTGAAAGAAAATGATTTTCCTAAAGAGAATATTTCTTTCCCTAATTTTAAGTTTGAAGAAATCATAAAAGAAAACTGGGAGACATCTGAATTTAAAAATATTTTAGAACATAAATTTTTATTTGTATTTTATAAATATGTAGATAACTCATTGGTTTTAAGAAAAGTTAAGTTTTGGAACATGCCATATAGAGATATATTACAAGTTGAAAAAGTTTGGACTAAAGCTAAGAACATCATTGAAAGAGGAGAAATTGTAAATAGAATTGTTGGCGGAATTCGCTATACAAATTTCCCAAACAAGAAATTTAGCAATATTGCGCATGTTAGACCACATGCTACTAATTCTGATGATACTTATCCATTACCTATAGCTGATAAAGTCACTTTTGCTCATGATTATACCAAACATTGCTTTTGGTTAAACAACAATTATATTAGAGATGAAATATATCTAAAATAGTATAAAACTTAACCTTATCCAGCCCCTCTAGCTTCTCCAAAACCACCTTGGTAATTAATAACTCGTATAAGCCGTCGGTCATTGTGTGGAGTTGTATGTGAGTAAATGTAGCAAAAAATATAGAAGCGAGCGGCGAGAGTCGAACGGTACGAGAATCTGTGACACAAAGGATTTAAGATGGGTTATTTTGGATCAACAGGCTTGATGCCTTTGTTTTATATGCGTTTGTTGAGAGGTTTGAACAGCGAACGACATGAGGAAAGCAGCGGACAGTCAACCGGATTTGAACGGCCCCCTTTGCTCCGGAATCCTGATAACTTTTACTCACAAAAGTGGCACCCTTTGCCCCGGAATTCTTAATCTTAGATTGCGAAAACGCTGTTTTCGCAATCTATAGGTTGGTCGCATTACTTGCATTTAATACGTATTGAAAATGACTGATAAGAAGAAAATTTGTCTTCTCCTTCATAAACATCATAATTCCCCCTCCTGCCTTGTCTATTTCCATCAAATACATTCCCTATACTCCGGAATACTTAATCAACACATTCCCACATCCCAGAAATTTTTTATTTTCACCCTCGACCAAATATCCTTATATAAATATTTACACACTATGTCCATCACCAAAATATACATCAAAGACTGGCTGGAGATCAAACCCTATGATACTATTCATCAGGAGGATCACTACTATCTTCATCTGTCCAACAAGGTGATGGAAGCGCTTCATAAGGGGGATCTCTTTAAGGAATATGAAAAGTTATTTACTTCAAAAGTCCGAATAAAACTATGCTGTTTTCTTACTTCCTATCTCGAAGATCTCGTGTCAGGCTCAGAACTTTGGAACAGCTTTGTCAGAAAACATACAAAACTGTATGACAAGCCATTGCCATTCTATGTTACAGAGGATTACGCTGAAGAAGAAATTAATAACGAGGACATTTGTTTCCTGATATGGTATTTTATGAATACAATTCAGGAAGAACAATTTATTATTCCGGGAAATGAGGTGATCCTGGAAGCAGGAAC
>Ga0075152_10003466_pt1 | contig 10989 bp, 9 predicted proteins | sample JI61114C2DNA_FD_70964 | JGI IMG/M metagenome (GOLD analysis project Ga0075152, IMG submission 70964) | Wastewater effluent complex algal communities from Wisconsin, to seasonally profile nutrient transformation and Carbon sequestration -... | ecosystem: Engineered > WWTP > Effluent > Algae...
AGGCGATTGCCCCGGTCCAACAAGAGCAACCAGAACTCCTCATGGGGCAGGTCAGCCACCCATGGGCGAAGGACTTCATAAGCTTCCCGGCTGGTAGCGATCAGCGGGCGCTGTTCCACCGTGGTATCCCGCCGACGCTGTCCGAGTTCCAAGGCCGCGGCGATGCTCAACGCCTTTGCTTCCCCCACACCGTTGATCTTCATCAGTTCGGCAACGCTCAGCGTGGCCAGCTTGTGCAGGTCATTCCCGGCCTTGCTCAGGATCAAGCGGGCGAGATCCAGCGCGCTGTCCTTCGGGGTGCCGCTGCGGATCAGGATGGCCACGAGCTCGGCATCGCTCATGGCCTTGGGGCCATTGGCCAGCATGCGCTCCCGGGGGCGGTCCGCCTTGGACCACTCGGGTATGCTCAGCTTGCCAAGGGGTTCATCAACGTTATCCACGGCCACAAAATAGAACAGGCCCCCTCAGGGACCTGTCTTGGAGTTCATCGCCCCGTGCGGAGCGACATTCGATCGGTGCAGAACAGCGGGGTCTTCGGACCAACCTCAGGGGATGGCCTCTTACTTCAGCGCAGCGACGTGCTTGCGCAAACTGCTCTTCAGGTTGGCCGCCTTGTTCTTATGGATCACGCTCTTCTTGGCCAGCTTGTCCAGCATGCTCTCGGCCGCGGGCAGGAGCTTCTCGGCGTCCTTCTTCACGGTAGCGGCGCGCAGATCGCGCACAGCGTTACGGGTGGTCTTGTGCTGGTAGCGGTTGCGCTCGTTGCGGGTCTCGGTCTGGCGGACGCGCTTCAGGGCACTCTTGTGATTGGCCATCGGTTCTTTGAAAAGGACGGCAAATATAGCCGGGGGGGCCATATGGCAATGGATTTCAATGAAAAAGCCCCTGTTCGGGGGCTCCTTTCATGCGGTTAAGGCAGACCGCGTTCAATAGGCTCGCTCGTCCTTGCCGATCATGTTGGTCACGGTCTTCACCACGATCTTCAGGTCAAGCAGGAAGGACCAGTTCTCCAAGTACCACACGTCGAGGTCCACACGCTTCTCCATCAGCTCGGGCGTGCGGGTTTCACCGCGGAAGCCGTTCACCTGCGCCCATCCGGTGATGCCAGGGCGTACGAAGTGGCGCACCATGTACTTGTCGATGATGTCGCGGAACTGATCGTTCAGCTTCAGCGGGTGCGGGCGTGGGCCGACAACGCTCATCTGGCCCAGCAGTACGTTGAAGAACTGCGGCATTTCGTCCAGGTTGCTCTTGCGCAGGAAGGCCCCCACCTTGGTCACGCGCGGGTCGTTCTTGGTGGCCTGTTTGGAGTCGGCCTCCTTGTTCATGCGCATGCTGCGGAACTTGTAGCAGCTGAACTTCTTCTTGCCTTCGCCCAAGCGGGTCTGCTTGAAGAACACGGGTCCACGGCTGGAGAGCTTCACGGCCAAGGCGAGGATCGGGATCAGCCAGCTGAGCACGAAGACGATCACGCCAACGGAGAACACGATGTCGAAGGCGCGCTTCGCCATGCGGCTCCAGCGGTTGTCCAGCGGCTCGTGGCGCAATTTGCTCACCGGAACACTGCCATGGAATTCCAAGTTGCCGGTCTGCACCACCGGGATGAAGCTGTCGGCACTGGGGATCACCCGGAATCGGATGGTGTTCCGCTCGCAGTACTCCATCAGGTCAGTGATGGCGTCCTTGTGCGTGCCGGGCAGGGCGCAGTAAACGATGTCGATGCGGTTCTGGATGGCGAAGACCTTGGCGGCCTCGATATCGCCGATACGCTGCGGACCGAGGACACCATCCACCGGCCGATCACTGAACAGGCCGCGGAAGCGGTAACCGCGCACGGTCTGGTCTTGGCAGTATTGGAAGATCTCCTCAGCGGCCGGCCCATCGCCCACGATGATCAGGTCCTTGACGGTGGTCAAGGGTTCGAGGGTGAGCACCTGATTGATGCCTGAGCGCATGCTGAGGAAGGACCGTTGGCTGGAGCGCAGCAAGGTAGCCAGCTCCTGGTTCAGTTCCGGTCGCGCGGGGCGACGTTCACCGAGGAGGTTGGGAAGAGAGAGCTTGGTTCGAGGGGGTAGCGGATTTTCCACGCGGTAGGTAGGTGATTGCGGCCCTTCTGAACGAGTGGGTCAAATGTAGAGGACCGTCTTGCGGGAAGTCAATTTTGTCGATAAGATTCTACGCTTCGTCGAATGATCCGTCGGTCCGGAAGGTTGAGACTTCCGCCAACTCGACGGGTCACACTTGTGTACGCTTCCGGAAGCGGTCGGTGGCCGAGAGCCAGAGGAAGGTGGTATTGGTGACCAGGTAGCGCTTCCACAGGCGCCGGGGTTCGAGCGCGAAACGATAGGCCCATTCGAGCGAGAGGTCGCGCATCCATTTCGGGGCACGGCTGTCTACGCCCGCGTAGAGCAGAAAGGCACCGCCCATGCCGAGCATGATCGCGTTGACCTTGCCCTTCATGGTCGCCATCCACTTCTCCTGCTTCGGACAGCCGAGCGAGACGAACACGATGTGCGCCCCGCTCGCATTGATCCGTTCGGCGGCCTGATCCATCTCGTTGGCGGTCAGCGGTCGGAAGGGCGGTGATTCAGCGCCGCTGATGCGCAGCCTGGGCAGTTCGCGCGCGGCCTTGGCGATGATGGCGTCCAGTACATCCTGTTTGCCGCCATAGAAGAACACGCCCAGCCCTTGTCGTTCGGCTTCGATCATCAACGCGGGCATGATGTCGTTCCCTGCAACGCGTTCTTGCTTCAGGCGATGCGTGCTGTTCAATTTGTTCAGCATCGGCATGCCGTCTGCCGTGGCGAAGTCCGCGTTGTTCACCACCGAGCCGAAGGCGGGATCGTTGTGCGCTTCCACGCACATGTGGGCGTTCACGCAGCAGACATACGAGGAAGCGCGTGCGGCACCGAACGCCGCGAAGCGTTGGATGTGCTCCGCGAACGTGCCCGTGCTGAGGTCCACGCCGATCGTGCGCTTCTTCGGGAGGGTGTCCATCAGGCGGACACGACTGGTTTCATGCGCACGTCCTTCAGCGTGTGGGCGATGATGCGTTCGCTGCCGTTCTCGTACCAGGTGATGGTCTTGTCCACGGCGTCCTCCAAGGAGAAAGGCGCTTCCCCGAGCGCGGCGATCGTGCGGTCCATCGGCGTGATGTAATCGCTCGTCATGCTGCGATACCGGCCCGTGGTGATCGGGAACGGGATGCGCGCGGCGGCCAGGATATCCCCGCCCAAAGCGATGCTCCTGACGAGCCAGGAGGGTATGTAGCGAACGGACCTGCCGGTGAGCCTGCGCGAGATGGCTTCTACCCAGATGCGCAGATCGACGGGCTGGTCACCGACATAGAAGACCTTGCCGTTCACCTGTTCCCCGGGGAGCGTGAGCATGCGCTCGATCTGCCACACCACGTTGCCCACGTATCCGTAGGAGCGGATCACCTTCTTGTTGCTGGGATGGAAGTACAGGCCCTTCTTCATCACCTTGAACATGATGTCGCGGTAGCGCAGGCTGAACGGTCCCCAGATGGTGGTAGGGCGGATGATGGTCCATGCGCAGGTGAGCCCGGCTTCGCGCGTGGCGATCTCATTGCGCCGCTTGGTCTCACCGTAGACGGTGAACGGCTTGAAATCAAGGTCGTGCTTGGGCTGGTAACCGGCTTCGCAGACGAACTGGGTGCTGGTGATGATGAGCCGCCCGATCGAAGGGGTGCTCTTCACGACGCGCAGCACACGCTCGGTCCCGATATCGTTCTGTTGGTAGGCGAGTATATCGGTGTCGTCGGTATCCGCGCGTGCCGCAAGGTGGACGACATGCGTGGGTTTGAACTCCAGGAAGAGCTCACCCATGCGCTTCTCGTCCATGATGTCGCAGGGCTTCCAGAACGGGGCATGCTCCGGGTTCAGCGGCGGGTTCCAGTCCAGGTTGATCAGCTCCACGCCTTTGGCGATGAAGTTGGCCATCAGGTTGGTGCCGATGAAACCGGATCCTCCGGTAACGAGCAGTCGCATGTTCTCCATCACGTTTCGTGTACGCTCGCCAATGCGTTCTCCATGTTCCGGTGGAAGCGTTCCAACGTGAAACGCTCCTCAAAGATGCGGCGTCCTTCACGGCCCATCCGTTGTCTCAGACCAGGATCGTCCACCAGTCGCATAAGCCTGTCCGCGACCGCTTCCGGGTCCTTGATGGGAACCGTGAAGCCGTTCACCCCATCCTCAGCAACGGACGGGATGCCACGCCAGTTGGTGGTGACCACGGGCTTGGCGAATTGCATGGCCTCAGCGAGCACCAGTCCGAAACTCTCCGCCTCGAAGAAGCTGGGGAAGCAGAAGATGTCGCATCCGGCGAAATGTGCCCACTTCTCGTTATCGCGTTTCACACCGAGGAAGCGCACGCGATCGACCAGCCCATGCTCCTTGACGAATGCCGCCATCTCTTCTTGGAAGACGGCATCTCCCCACTTGCCCATCAGTTCGAGCTGCACGTTCGCGCCCTGCGAAACGATGCGCTGGAAGGCGTTCAACAGCACCCCTACGCCTTTGCTCGGGATCAGCACGCCGCAAAAGAGGATGGTGAGGGGTTCGCCGGGCGCTGCGGTCCTCTCGGTCACTGTTCCGCGCATATCGGGGAGGCCGTTGGGTACGACGATGCTCTTGCGTGCACCGAGGGCGATCCCATCCTCCGGATTCTGAGGTGCGGTGCGAATGGCGAGCGCTGGTTTGCGATAAGCCATGTTGAACAACGGCCTGAAGGGTGCAGGCAATTCCGGCGCGAACGCGGAAACACCACCCGCATGGAAATGGAAAACGGTCTTGCTGAACATCCAGCGCACGGCGTTCAGCAGGATGATGTCCCGCAGCACGGGCACCTTGTTCGGTCCGCTGGGCGGGTAGTACAGCACCGGTGTCCGATAGCGGAAGCGGGCGATCCAGATGCGAACGATGGTGGTGAACAGGATCCACAATTTTCGCACGGCGAACTTGCCCACGCTTTCCATGTCTTCGGAGAACGCCAAGCGCACATGGAAGAGCCGGACCTTGGTGTAGGTGCCCTTCAGCAGCGCTTCGATCATCACCGCCTGCCCACCGAAGGGCGGGGGCGTTTGCCCGACAACGAGTACGCGCACTGGAGCGGTTGCCACGGAAGCGAATCTATCTGCGTGCTGAACGGATCGATAGGACCGGAAGACGTCTTGCGAACGATCTACCAATAGCAAGCCCCTTCCACAACGCTGGCATGCTCGGGCCGTTCGTTGTCGCTCGGGCGCACCCAGTATTCGTTGCGCAACGGGTGGTTCTCCCAGCGTGCGCCCATGATACCGAACAGCAGTTGCGTGGCCCCCCCGATATGCACGGCCTTGCGTCCCATGCGCTTGGCGTGCGCGGCGAGCGGGAAGCCATAGGCTCCGCAGCCGATGATGGCCACATCCCACGTCATCTCGCTCATGCGGTCCTCCATGTATTTCAACGCTTCGAACCAGTTCTTGAAGGAGGTCGGATTGCCGGCCACGGTCTGCACCGCGCGGATGGTCTTCAACTCGAAGGGCGGAAGTACGCGCGGGTCCTTGAAGAGCTTCTCGCGGTGTTCGAACTGGTTGAGTATGGTGCGCTCGAACGGATGCACCACGAGCACGGTCTTTCCTTCCAGCACCTCGCTCCATGGGTTCGGGGCGAGGAAGGGCTCCAGATCGGGCAGTTCCACCTTCAGCGCATGGCCGAGCTCTTTGGAGAACCAGAGTTCTTCGCGGCGCCAAGAACCCAGGATGTCCACCTGCTTCATGTCTTCCAGCATGCGCTCCGCGAACTTCACGGACAGGTCAATGTCCGGCGGGAAAAAACCGCTGAGCTTGTACATGTTCTCCACGTACTCGGGATCGTAGCCGTAGCTGGGGATCCCCCCGGTGATGAAGCGGTAGTGATTGCACAGCGAGGGACGGTAGTCGGCTTTATGCCCGAGATAACCGATCAGTGAGTTGAGCTCGGTACTGCCGAACCGGCAGATCATGCTCGGCTTGTTCGCCAGCAATTCCTGTTTGATGCGGTCAGAACCGGCTTGGCCCCGCACTTCGGCAAGGCCATAACTGAAACCGAACTTGGGGACGTTCGGGAAGACCCTGCAGAAGCCGCTTCGGGCTTTGTTCAGGTAATAGAGCGTTCGGGTGCTGGGCAGCATGGGGCGTCTTGGTACGCGTCAAAGCGTGTCGGGGTTCCCTTGGCGGGGATGATGGCTATCCGAGGCCGCGAATGTACCTCCCCGTTCAGGCGCTCAGTCGCTCCCACGGCGTGATGAGGCGCTTCATCGGCACGGATCAAGGGATTGGTCGAATAATCCGAACAGCACTTGACGAGGTGGGGTTGAACGCCCCAAAACCAACGAACGGATGCGGCTATTCAATACCCTTCGCCAATGGACGGCCCGCTCGGGTACGCTGATCTCACTCGCCATGGTGGGCGTGTCGGTCCAGGCGACCACCTACTACGTCTCGCCCACGGGGAGCGATAGCAACAACGGCACTTCGCAGAGCACGCCCTGGCAGACCATCGACCGGGTGAACCAGAGCACCTACAGCATCCAGCCCGGTGACCAGATCCTCTTCCAGCGCGGTGGGCATTTCCGCGGGGAGATCATCTGGGGCACTTCGGGCTCCGCATCAGCGCCGATAACCTATGGCGCTTACGGAAGCGGTGCGGATCCCATTATCGATGGTTCGCGCATAGTAACGAACTGGGTGCAGCACAGCGGCAATGTGTGGAAGGCCCAAGTGGGAACACAAGTGGACCAAGTGTATGTAGGCGGTACGCGCTCCATCCTGGCACGCACGCCGAACAGCGGCTGGTACCGGAACGACCAGGGCAGTGGTACCACCATGCACAGCAGCAGCCTCACCGAACCGAACGGCTTCTGGACAGGAACCCGGTGCGTACTGCGCAATACGGCCAGCAGCATCGACACTCTCCGGGTAACGGGCTTCAGCAACGGCACGCTCACCTTCCAGTACCAGCCCATCAACGGGAACATGGGCACGGACGATTGGGGCTTCTACCTGGAAAAGCGCTTAGACCTGTTGGACGCGCCGAACGAGTGGTTCTACGAGGCCGCGAGCGGGTACCTGTACCTGCAGGCTCCGAACAATGTCGACCCGAACAACATCCTGGTGGAGGCCTGCACTTCATGGGCGGGCATCTGGTGCTACCCGGGCCGCCACCACATGTTGGCCGAGCACCTCACCTTCCGCCACCAGCGGAACGCCGGTGTGCGCGTGGATGATGCCAGCTATGTCACCGTGCAGAACTGTACCATGGAGGACGTGTACCACGGCATCCGCAGCTACGGGCACCACAACCTGTTCTCGCACAACTCGATCCGCCGCACCTTGGCCACCGGCTGCCTGATGATCGATCACAACTCGATCTTCGAGCACAATGACCTGGAGGACATCGCCACGATCGCAGGTGAGGGCGAAAGCGGTTGGGGCTACTTCGGGATCCGCGGCATCGGGGTGGACAACATCATCCGCAACAACCGCTTTGAGAACATCGGATACATCGCGATCGCGGCGGACGCCAACCACCTGATCGAGAAGAACATCATCCACCACTACCTCACCACGCTGAACGACGGCGGGGCGATCGCCTTCGACAACACGGACGGCATGATCATCCAGGACAACATCATGTACGATGCCGTGTGCAACCTGGACGGCTCCTCCACCATCATGCCCCACTACCAGGAACTCGGTCTCGGTATCTACTTCGGCACCTTGAGCAACGAGAACGTCATCGTGCGCCGCAACACGGTGGCCAACCTCACCGGCGTGGGCATCAACGTGGACCACAACATGAACACGCACGGCTACGAGATCAGGGACAACGTGATCTTCAATTGCGGCATCGGGATGTCCATCAGCGACTTCTCGAACAGCAACGGCCCGGCCGCAGTGTACCCGTACCATGTGGCGAACTATGACGATGTGTACTCCGGCAACACCATCTACGGTATCACCAAGGACCAGATCGCGCTCCGCTTCTACAACTGCTACAGCCCGCTCTCCACGGACTTCGGCACCTACACCAACAACCGGTACTTCAACCCGTACAACGAAATGGGCATCTTCCACTTCAGCTTCCAGGCGGGGCAGTCGTGGTGGAGCCTGGAGCATTGGCAGCAGGCGAAAGGCGAAGAGGCCGGAACCACGCGCAGCCCGTTGCGCTTGAGCGAGTGGACCACCGTGTCCGAGTTGTCCGGTGAACTGATCCCCAGCGGCGATTTCGCCAGCAACGTGACCGATTGGGCCTCAACCGTGTGGCCCAACAACGCGCTGGTCACGCACAACGCATCGCAGTTGGACAATGGCTGCATGAAGGTGGATCTGCCGAACAATTCGGTGTACAACAGTTGCTCGGTCCGCAGCCCGGGTTGGTTCACGGTACAGAACGGCCAGAACGACTGGTACCGGTTGGACCTTTCCCTGCAGAGCAACGCCGAAGGGTACCTCATGGCCGGGATCAAGGGCGAATCCCAATCGCAGAACCCCTATACACTGTTCGAACTCCGCTTGCCGTTCGGTCCTGAACGCCGTGACCGCAGCATCTACTTCCGGTCGCCCAGCGCGGAACAGGCCAAGCTGTTGCTGGTCAACCAATGGACCGAGCCGATGTACTACGCGGACAACGCGAGCCTGCACAAGGTGCAAGTGCAGGCGAACGACCCGCTCGAAGCGCAGATCGTCCTCATCAACGACCAGTTCACGGACCAGACCTTCGACCTGGAGGGTTGCTGGAGCGATGTGAACGGCCAGTACTACTCCGGCAGCATCACGCTCCAAGCGTTCAAGTCCAAAGTGCTGGTGCGCGAAGAGGATGACCTCTGCGGGCTCAGCACCGCCGTGGAAGAGGGCGTATCACGCAACGACCGCACAAACGTGTTCCCCAATCCGGTGAAGTCCGGTGGCCGCTTGAATTTCCACGCACCGGTTTCCGGACCGGTCTCCTTCATCAGCGCGAGCGGCCAAGTGGCGGCCAGCGTCATCCTTCCCACGGGTGCCCTGGGGATGGATGTTCCTGATGCGTTGGAGAAGGGCGTGTACGCATTGAGGATGTTGTGTTCCGATTGCCCGGTGGAGCGCGTAGTGGTCGACTGAGAGATCACCCGTTCCAAGAGAGGAAGGTCCGAGGTTCACGCCTCGGATCTTTTTTTCAGGGTGACCCGTCAGCCCCGCGCGATCATCCTCGCCGGGTTCCCAACCGCAACATGCCTCGTCGGCACATCCCTCAGCACCACCGCCCCCGCTCCGATCGCACAATCATCCCCGATGGTGATCGGCCCGATGATCACAGCGTTGGCCCCGACGTCCACGCGGTCCCCGAAGATGGGTGCGCGGCTGTAGGTGCCGTCCTTCAGTTTCTTGTTGCCGATGGTGGTGCTGTTGCGCACGGTGCAGCCGCTGCCGAACACGGTGCCATCATTGATGATGAGCGCTTGGCCATGATCGATGCGGAAGCCGGGTCCCACACGCGTCTTCCACGGCAGTTCGATACACAGGAACCACTCCACGAATACGCGGTAGAAGATGAAATAGGGAATGCCGATGATGAAGGAGATTATGTTCAGCCGCAGCAGGTGTGCGATGCGGAAAAGCGTCATCACCAGCAGCCCCTTGGGGTTGTTGCGGTTGGCGCGGAAGTCCTGGAAGATGTTGAAGGGGCTGGCCACTATACGGGGATCCGCCTTCGGCGGCTATTGGGTTTGACCACAGATGAATACGGATAAACGCCGATGGACACAGATGGTATTGCAACACATCTGCGTCCATCTGCGGTTCCTTGTTGCGCAGCCACGTTCATCGCTTTCCGGTCAAAGGTGCCACGAACTGGTTGAACCAGAGCTTGCCTTGTGCGGGGATGTACAGCGCGACCTTCACCAAGCGGCTCATCAAGCGGTGGCCCAGGCCCAGGCCCAGGTCGCGGCTGATGGCATCTCCTTCCTTCAACCCTTTGCTCAGCGGTATGGTCGCGCTGGCACCACCGACGCTGAAGTGCGCGAGCACGGCGTGTACTTGCAGGAACATGGCGCTGTTCTCCAGCCATGCGCGCAAGGTCCAGTGATGGTCGCCGCCCACACGAAAAGCGGTGTTGAACGGGCGGCCATCATAGAACGACCGGCGCACGAAGAAGCTTGGATGGTTCAGCACCATCTCCCAATGCTTCAAGAGGAAGCCGTTCGGCTTGGGGTGTTTCACCTTGCTCGTGCCGTTCGGGTAGTGGATCAGGATGTCGCCGTGTACGACGTTGATATAGCCCTTTCCCTTTGCAGCTTCCATAGCCAGCGCCACGGCGTTCTCCGGGTACCAATCGTCCGCGTTGATCAGCCCGACCCATTCACCGGTGCAGAGGGCGATGCCTTTGTTCATCGCGTCGTAGATGCCCTTGTCCTTGGCGCTCTGCCAGAAGTCGATGCGGTCTTCGTACTTCCGGATGATGTCCAGCGTGCCATCGGTGCTGCCGCCGTCCAGGATGATGTACTCGATGCGCGGGTGCGATTGTGCGAGCACGCTCTGGATGGTGCGTTCCAGCGTGGCGGCGCCGTTCCACACGACGGTAACGATGCTTACCAGCGGCTCTTGGCCCGGCGCGGGAGACAGGCCGCGTGCTCTTCGGCCGCCGGAGAACGTCGAGGTCAGTTCAGCCATGACCCGTCAAGGGCTTTTCGTTTGCCGGTGACAGCGGAAACCTTGATGCACAGCGGTGCCATCAGGGCGAAGAGGAGCATCCAGCCGAGGTAGTAGCTGTAGCCTGAGATGTCGATCTGCCAGTCGAACATCAGGTAACAGACGGCGGCGAAGAGGGGTGCCATGGCGGTGCGTTTCTGGTACTCCACGCGGTAGTTCTTGAACACCTGCCAATAGACCATGTACATGAGCGCGACGCCCACGATGCCCTGGTTCACGAAGATCTCCAGCCATGCGCTGTGCATGTGCAGGTTGTAGCTGTC
>Ga0075152_10003467_pt1 | contig 10988 bp, 6 predicted proteins | sample JI61114C2DNA_FD_70964 | JGI IMG/M metagenome (GOLD analysis project Ga0075152, IMG submission 70964) | Wastewater effluent complex algal communities from Wisconsin, to seasonally profile nutrient transformation and Carbon sequestration -... | ecosystem: Engineered > WWTP > Effluent > Algae...
ATTAATAAGATTTGGCGAAATATTATTTTCATAATTAATTATTAGGAAGTCCTCTGTTCAACCAGGCGTGTATTTTTTGAATATTGCATTCAGAGATCTTAGCATTAGAATTAAGTGGCATCCATTTAGAGGAACTAATTGTCGGATCGTGAGTAATTGTTTTAATAAAGGTGCCGCTGGAATTGATAGTTGAAATAACAGAGGAGTAACTATCAAGTCCATAATTGCTTTGCGAACCCGTTGATGAATGACAGGCGTCATTCTGACTCCCACAATTGTGCAGCATAATGGGAAGTATGTCTGCTGAAAAAGAAACGACACCGGTTGTGTCGCAAGGTTCTGTTCCGGGATTCAGTTCATCTGCATTATCATAATAGCAACTATGAAGCAAGATCAATATTAACAGGGAGAAGATGTATTTCATTTAGTTAATTATTTTTTGCTCCCTGTTCGATCCAGATATAAACGAGTTTTATCTGATCTGTAGATAAAGGTGGAAGTGGATCTGGCGGCATTGCATCTACAAACCCATGATTACTGATAGTTTGATATAAGTTGCTGCCATGTGCATCTCCGGCTTTTATTTCACCGCCACTCATAACTTCTTCGTATGTCACTAGCGGGAATTCTCCTCCATTGTTACTATGACAATTGCTCTGTGTGCAATTTGCAGCGAGTATTGGATGAATGTCATTTGCAAATGAGACTTCCTTTAATGTTGACAAATCATTTTTGTGCAGACAAGAAAAAAAGGGAAGTATTAAAATTGAGGAAAATGTTACAAGAATTATTTTTTTCATTCCGAATTTCGAAGAGCTTAGTAAATGAACTGTCTCCGAAATTGACAGTAGTCAGTGCTCTAAGTCAAAAGTAGAGCATAAGTATGTGTGATTTGTGAATAATACCTGTTAACTGATAACAATCATGTTGAATAGAATGCAGGCGAATTTTGAGTTTGTTATTCAATTTCATTTTCTGAGCCGGCAGAATCAGAACCGGTTTCTGTTTCAATTCCCTTTTGATCTGCAGGTTTGATGTTGTTCATGAAAAGTCCTGCCTTCAGATTTCTTTTATACTCATCCTGCAACCATTTTACATAGCTTTCAGAAGTTTTACTTAAGCAGCGGGCATAAACTCTGACGCGATAATCGATTTCTTCTTTCAGGATTTCAGCCAGTGCCAGGGCCTCGTTTAAATTTGTACTATTCTCAATGCACATTTTCAAGTGTTGTGCTATTGATTTTTCGATAACAACTCTTGGACGATGATGGTGATTCAATGCATCTTCGTGTTCTTTCTTAACATCAAAATCGATGTCAGCAGAATTACTGAATCGTTTGCGCAACTCTTCCGGCATTATATATTTATAAGCCAGTTCAATTTCTTCATCGGTTAATATTCCTTCAAGATAAAGTTCAGGTGAACGGAAAATATTCATCCAGTTCACTTCTGCTTCCCATAAACCAAAACGACTCAGGTTGTTTCCAAGATCAATGACATTAAACTCTTTTTTATTTGGTAGAACACGTGAGCCACGACCGATCATCTGGAAATATAGTGTTAATGATTTCGTCGCGCGATTCAAAATAATACTTTCTACAGTGGGTTCGTCAAATCCTGTAGTAAGGATACTTACTGATGTCAGGATTGCATCCGGTTTTTCCCGGAACCATTGAAGAATTTCTCTTCGCTCACGAGGGTTATGAGTGTTGTCGAGATGACGGATATCAAAACCTGCTTGCTTGAATGTTGCATAAACATGTTTAGACGTATCGATACCATTGTTGAAGATAAGTGTTTTTTTACCTAAGCTTTGTTCCTGATATGCACTAAGCAACTTGTCCTGCATTGCGTGATTATTATAAAGTCGTTCACTGGAACTGACTGTATAATCTCCGTTGATACCTACTTTCAGAGAAGTTAAGCCGACATGATAACTGTAAGTGATAGCACGTGAAAGAAATCCCATTTCGATCAAAGAAGATATAGATTCACCTACGATAAGTTCATCATAGTTATCTTTCATCGGTAAGTTGATATTGGAACTTAACGGAGTTGCAGTAACGCCAAGCACAACACCTTTGTCGTAAAACTTGAATAGTTTTCCGAATGAATTATAATGCGCCTCATCGACGATCATCAGTCCTACGTCATCAATGTCAAGAATTTTATCTCTTAAACGGTTGTTCAGTGTTTCCACCATTGCAACAAAACACATGTAATCATTAGGGACCGGTAATTCCTTAACAGCGCTGTTGATCACTTTATTCTTTACGCCAAACTCATTTAACATTGTGTGAGTCTGTCCGCAAAGCTCGATCCGGTGAGTCAGGATCAAAACTTTTTTGCCTGTGATCTCAATATATCTTCTTGCTATCTCAGAAAAGATAACTGTTTTACCGCCACCCGTGGGAAGCTGATAGAGTAAATTATAATTGGTTGGATGCTCTTTGATTCTTTTCAGAATCTCTTCGATAGCCGTATGTTGGTAGGCATAGAGTTTCTTGCCGAAACTTTGATCCGGATTTTCAAGTGAATGCGAGTTATCCAAGTAATTTGATGTGATTTCGGGACAATTAATTGAATTTTGACATCTGATCAACGTTTCTTTTGATCAAAATGGTCAGAAAGTTATCTGAAAGGCACAAATTTAGCAATAATGTTATGACATTGACAAGTTTTGCCAATTGTATATCAATTAAAATTTTTTTGTAGCAAGGATAATTTTATTATCATTACGGTTATATCATCTAAAGCGAATTTGAATGTTTAAACAGTGTTGTTTAATTGTGTTTTTAATTTTAATTCTGATAAAACCGGTAAGATCTGAGAGTTATTTAAAGGTTGTGACGAATTGTAACGATGTAGTTATTTTACTTGACACAACTCATATTCGACAAGCGGCATTATTAAAAGTTAATCCGGGAAATTATATTTTGAAATGCTGGGCGCCGAATCATGAAATGACAATTGATACAATCAAGATTTCCGGTGATACAACTTTGTATTTTAAAAAAAAATTGCAGTACACTAATAAATACAAGGTTTATAAAAAGGAGTTGGGTATATACAAAGGTTATCTATTTGGCACTTCTGCCTACGTAGTAGCATCAGTAGCAAGTCACTTCCTTATGAGCGGAATGATGAACAATGCATACGATAAAGCTATCGTTAATAAAACAGCTTATGAGAATGCAATTTCACCTGATAAGCTTTCAGAATATAAATTAGCTTACGAAAAGGATAAAGACAGATATGAAGCTCTTCGGATTTCAGATAATACTCTTAAAATTGTTTCTGTTGGTGTAATAGCATTTGGTATTTATGAAACTATTCTCCATAAGAAGAGGTTGGAAAAAATACAATATCATGAATCTCCGGTACTAGTCAATTTCGGTTTCGGTTCTTACGGCTTCAATCAACCAATGGCAAAAATCGTATGGAAATTCTAAAAAAATACTGGTTGGTTTTTATGAGTGCAATGATCGTTTCATCCTGCACAAAGGACCGTCTTAGTGAAGTGATATATAATCCTTTGGATGTGAATTCCGGAGAGGAAATATTTATTGTTGATAGCTTGGTTGCTTCGACAGCCAGTTCTTCATTCCCTTTTGTGAAAGGTTATTTCCACATTAGAGAAGAGCTTTTCAAAGACCCGTCAATAATTAAAAACGTTGTTGTGTACGAACATTCAATTCATGGTGATATTGCATATACTTTAGCATCAAATCAAAGAAGTTACTTTTTTGACATCAATGTTTCGAATAACAATTCATATGAATTTAGTTTTGGGCTAAAGGCAGCTAATGGAGATCTCTCCAAGAAATCCCGTTCATATTCTATTTTTGTTCCATGATGTGAACTTTTTCAATAAAAAAATTAATTCATTCGAATATTATTTTTTTGGAGTTTATGGATGAGCGATGTTCAGTAATAGTTGAGCGTTGTTCTCAATTAAACTAAAATCAGAACTTTCAATTTGATGATCTCCTGTAAGGTCCTGAGGATAATAACCGTTGATTATATTCTGAGTTATATTTTCAATCGACGTATAATCACTATTGTTAATTGATCCATCCTGGTTAACATCGCCGCTATACAATCCAAATATTCCTGTTTGAAGAAGTACCTGATTTGAACCATACGCTTTATTCGCGGCAGTAGTAAAATCGTAACTGAAACCATTTGCAAGTGTTACTGAATTTGCACTCCAGATTTTCAATGCATTTCTATGTTTCAAGACCAGGTAATAATTATTTCCTGAAACTGAAGACGGAAAAGAGAATTGTGCATCACCATTTGTTTGAAGAATCGCAGTGTCGGTGAATAAGATGGTGTAAGGTGGAGTTGCTTGTGCAAGCTGTAGGACCACACTATCACAATTTGTAGAAACAGCAATTGGATCTATTGTCTTACGCATTGAACCTGCGCTAATATAAAACCCCTGAATGAAAGCTTTCAGATTAACCAATGTTGCACATATACCGGTAAATTCATCTGCACCAATATCCGGAGTGGATATATTGCGGCTTTGTCCATCGAAGTCGAGTGTCTGTCCACTGATTGCAATACCTGAACCTTCAAGAGTGCAATTTCCTGAAGCAAGTAAGTGTAAATCGTTAGTGTTGTTAACAAAATTTACGGCAACATTTTGTGAGTGACTGTCACCTCCCGATACTGATTTCCATCCTGCAAAAGTTAAGGTTGAATTCAATGGAAATGCACCTAAACTATTACTGTTTGAAGTATACAAGTCATTGTAATCTGAAGAGCTGGAAGTCCATGCACCTATGCTTCCGGATTCGTTAACAATTGCAAAGTGACTGCCTGTTCCTGATCTGGTATTATGGAAAATATTATTCTTTAAACTGATAATAACATCATTATTGCTTTGCCAGAAAGCAGATGAACGTGCTGTATTTGAATTAGATCCTGAAATTGAAACTGAATTGTAATAGTAGTTTTTAGAATTTCCGTTTTGAACACTATATGCAACATCATCATAAATTCCATAGATGTCAACCGCATTAGTATTCGTGCCGTTGTTAAGTGAGATCATATTATTAATCAATGTGGTCGAATTTGATTGTATTCCGGTAAATCTGATCCCGAAAATCATGGGAAATGAAGATGTGCTAGTGCAAGTGTTAGTAAGTGAATGAATGCTGTTGCCATTAACATTTAACAACGGTGCCGAATTTCTCAAAATACTGATCGCTGAGATTCCAGTATTTGACAGAGATGAAGTCGTAACTGCTTTCAATCCTGAAATTGAATTTTTAGAAACAGATAAGCCCGAGGTGCCTAAACTTAAATACAAGATTCCATTAATATTGAAATCAGAAGAATTAGAATAAATATTTCCGGAACCAATTGCATGCGATGAGATGTTTTTTACAACATTACTTGAGACTTCATTAATTAGTGAACCTTTTATTCTTGCATAAATTCCAATAAATTTATTTGAAGCTGATGTATTCGTAAGAGTAAAGTTTGCAATAGTATCATATTGAATTAAACCGTTCCCTTCGAAATTAAAGTTCAATGAAATTCCATAATGTGTTGTTGCCGAAGCAATAGAAATGTCATCAGGATTTGTAAAACTACCTATTCTGTTTCCAATAATTGAAACATTTGCTTTTTCGCAGAAAATGCCTTTGAATGAACCGGCATCTACATTTGACATCTTTATATTCTCGATAACATTTGCAGAAAAAACTAACGGCAGAGCTGCATTTTCCAAACTTTCGGCAGTAATACATGTGACATTCCCTTGGCTTCTATAATCGATAGAATTGATAAGATTGTTTGAGATGATTGATGTTGTGGATGTTTGAAAGGGATTCGAATAATATATTCCCAGAAACGATCTCGATGTCGAACCTGTTCTACTGAAAAGTAAATTGCTCAATTTGTTTCCTGAAATTGAGATATTCATTAAGTCTTGCGCTGAAGTATAGTTTATTCCCTTGAATAAAATGTCGCAACTATCACCAAATGAGAGATCATTCAAAACATTTGGATCTCCTATGACATTATCAATAATATCTGTTGGGCAGGATTCCACAACAATCCCTGTAAATGACCCACCACCTACACTAGGTCTTTGCATGTTTTTAATAACATTCCCGGATATAGTAGATTTAGTAGTTGCGTTTAATATTCGGACATAGATGCTTCCTGTTCCGATTGTCCCACTGGTTTCTATCATCGGTGCTCCTGCCGCAAATGGAGCTGTTCCGCCGATATAATTCGAAGAAATTGTTGCCGTGAGGTTTCCAATACTGGAAACAGAAATTGCCTCCGAGATTTTTGTAGTAAGAGAATTGTTTGTAAAATAGATATGATTATTGCTGATATTCCAGTTACCCTCATTTCCAAATAACTCAATTTTTATTCCATCGCTGATATTTACAATTTTATTATTTATAATCTCATTATCGCTGTTCGCTGCAGCACCGTTGCCAGCACCTGAAGAATGAACGGCAATCTCAGGTGGAAAGGGACTTCCATCGCTCCTGTTACTGATGACATTGTTTCGGATAATATTAAAATCATTACCTGTAGTTCCCAGTGAAGAACCTAACAAGATGCAATGGTATGAATTGTTCCCACCTTCAATTGTAATGGCATTAATTGTGTTGTGTGTAGCATCGCTTTTTAAATGAAAATTTGCATTTGCATTTCCGTTAGTTGTATTGCGAACCCTCAAGTATGAAATATTTCCTTGCACACCTCCTGGAGATCCGTCAAATGTTACATAGTCAGCTCCCGTAAACTCAATTAATCCGGAGGTAACACCTACACCAACTCCTGAAATTGTCAACATGGTTGAAACATCGCTTCTTGGTCTGAAAACAGCAGTCGCTGAAGCATTTCCCTGGTAATTAATAATAATAGGAAAAGCTTCTCCTGTACTTGTATAATCATTTTGTAATTCAAAGATCACATGTGAAGTAGGAGCAAATGAATTCAGAAAAGTGACGGCAGCATTAAGTGTTGGAAAGGGAGAGAATTGATTGACATACGATGGACCTGATGGTGCTATATAAGAAGCGCTTGGCCCGATACAATATATCGGTGCACCGCATCCTTCATCAATATAGTTATCGCAATCATCGTCTATGCCATTACAGATCTCTGTTGCCCCAGGATATGCAACAGCTGCTGTATCGTTGCAATCTGTATTGTTTAATGAATAGCCTACAGTAGGTGCGCATAATTGTATTGGAGCAGCGGGATTTCCGAATCCATCGCCATCTGTATCTGCGTAGTACGTTGATGAAGTGGCAACACCAACATTAACAGTGTTAAGCATATTTCTTGTACACGTTGAAGTGCCGTAGGTAGAAATAACAGAATAATTTCCTGTAGCAGTTTTTAATCCGAAACTCAATGAGCTTCCAGTCCCTGCCACAGGAGCACCCACTGGAGTAATTCCTAGGTAAAGTTGATAATTGTAACCGACCTGTGATGAACTCATTCCAATTAATGATCCTGTTCCGGGACTTGAACAATAAGTACCGCCACCGGTAACAGAAAATTGAGAAGGTGTACTGTCATTAACATTTATACTGTTTGAAGTTGCTGAACATCCATTGAAACTTGTCATTGTACAATTATATATTCCGGCAGTTGATACAACTATATTTTGAATAGTAGAACCATTGGACCATAAATAAGATTGATTGGTCGGAGCAAAAAGTGATAAAGTGCTAAAGTTACAGACGAAAGTTGGGGTAGCAGCAGTAATAGAAGGATTTAAATTATCAGCTGATAACCTTATATCATCTATTCTATATTGATTCGTTGGAATGACAGCACTTTGACGGAATCGAATCCTTAAATTGGCAGTTGCAGGAATTACCCCTGTTGCAGTACGATGTTGCCATACATTGGTTCCGGGTCCTATTGGTAAAGTATATGTAAGAGGTTGATAGCTGACTCCATCAGAACTGACTTCAACAATTAGAAGGTCAGCAATTGAGAGAGTGCTGCTTTTGTAAATTCCAAAACTTAACTCTAGTCCGGTTTGTCCGGTAGTATTTATTCCGCTAATTTGAAAATTAAGTCCAGAAGTAATATTAAAAAACACATTTGCATTTCCGGATGCTTGTGAGTAACCGTTGGAAGGAACAGTGACCCTTACATCAGCACTTCCGGTCATTGTGAGACCATCGTTATCAAAACCATTTGCAGTTTCGTGTGCACTTGTGGTAGTTGTTCCCGCAACAATTCCCATTTGTTCGAAGAAGATTGTTTTATTAAATGGTCTTATGATCAGCGAAGGACTGTTTGCAGTAGTAATCGCAGGACTTGAAGAAACGATTCTGATTCTATATCCGGAGTTCGATAATCCGGTTGGAATAGTTGCAGAAATATTTCCTGCTGTTTGCGATGTTAGTGTACCAATGGTGGTTGGGCTTGCAAAACTTCCGGATGAATTACTGAGTTGTGCAGTAAAAACATTTCCTGCGTTAAACAAGTCACTGGTTTCAACAGGAATATTTATAGTGCTTCCTTCGCATAAATAGGTTGGTATTGTGCCAACGGCAAGACTCATACCAGTTTCTATGAATGCTGCATGTAAAGAGTTTATACCATCAAAAGTTGCGTTGTCATGAATTTTTGTAAATGTAGCAGTATTTATATCGTATGAAAAAACAGTTCCTAAGTTATTTGTTCCACCAATTCGTGTTGCGCCATAAAGTTTTCCGTTTGCAGATTGAAAAAGAGTTCCGTATGGAGTATTTCCTGAGGGTAATATATTTGAGAAATCATGAATTTTCGTTCCCGTATTTGTAGAAGTATTGTAACTGAAAATAGTACCGCCATTTAATACACCGCCTATAGTTGTCAAACCATACAAAAGTCCGTTAGTAGCCTGAATCAGACTTCCCCAGGGTTGTGCGCCTATAGTACCACCAAAGTCCAGTTTTTTTGTCAGCACATTTGTTGTAGGATTAAATTCAAATAAGACTCCAAAATTATTTGCTCCACCTAATATGTTCAATCCATACATCAATCCATTGGAGGCTTTAAGTAAATTACCATATGGTCTTTCTCCATTAATTGAGGAATTAAGATCGGCGAGCTTAATATATGTAGATGTTGAAATAACAAATTTAAAGATAACTCCATCGCCAGTTGCACCACCATAGGTTGTCATTCCATAAAGATTACCATCATTGCCTACTATTAGGCTGCCACTTGGCGTACGTCCAGTAGCATTTGCCATATTATGTAAAATAGTAAAAGTAGCTGTAGAAATATCGTAACTAAAAATACTTCCGAAACCACCTGAACCTCCTCCTCTGGTCATACCATACAACTTACCATCAGGAGCCTGAACCAAAGCTCCTTCGGGATTTGAATTTGCCGGAAGATCCACTAGTTTTAATAAAACATTACTTGAAGGATTATAGCTATACAAAGTTCCACTTAAATTATTACCGCCACCTTGTGAAAGGCCATAAAATAGTCCATCACTTGCTTTGATCATTGAGCCGGTCGCGCGACCTCCGACTTGAATAACAAACAGATCAGTCAATTTAACAAATAATGAGGTTGTAGGATCCCAACTGAAAGCTGATCCGAATGGACCGTTTCCATAGCCATTGCACAGACCGTAAAGTTTTCCATTTGTTGCTTGAAGCAGCGCAGTTTGTGGTGAACCACCGGTTGCAGTTCCTGTAAAACTAAAGACTTTTGCATAAGTTGAAGTGTTTATTGTGAAACTGAAAATTGTACCGAAAGGAGTACCACCGCCTGCTGTTCCATTTATTGTGGTTGTTCCATATAGTTTTCCATTACTTGCAAGCATGAGGCTACTATATGGAGATCCACCATTAGTTGCTAAAGAATTATTGAACTCATGCAATTTGGTATATGTTGTTGTTGCATCAACAAAGCTGAATATTACACCATCTGCATTTGTGCCGCCAAGTGGTGTTAAGCCATAAAAAAGTCCTGAAGTAGTTTCAACTAATCCCCCAAGTGGGTAATATCCATTTGCACTTAAAAAGTCAAATCGTTTTGAATAAGTTGATGTTGAAATATCATAACTGAAAATTGTTCCTTGATTGTTAGCACCACCAAGAGAAGTCATACCATAAAGTTTTCCATTGAGAGATTGCTTAAGGTTTCCAACAGTAAACGATCCCGTTGCCATATCATGCAACTTAATAAATGTTAATGTTGAAGTATTGAAGCTGAAAATTGTCCCACCATTATTGAGCCCACCTTGAAAAGTCGTTCCATAAAGTAGTCCATTTGACGCTTGAATCAATCCACCTGCAGGATATTTTCCATTAGTAGATTGGAAATCGAAAAGCTTAGTATAGATTCCTGTTACGATATCAAAACTAAAGATTACTCCGCTGCTAAATGCACCGCCATCGGGTGTCATTCCATACAATAAACCATTGCTTGCTTGCATTAAACTCCCGGAAGGATTTATTCCATCTCCCAATGCGTTAAAGTGGTAAAGTGCAGTGAAAGTTGAAGTCGTAATATCGTAAGAATATATCAATCCTAAATTGTTAAAACCTCCTTCTGTCATGGTACCATATATTTTACCATTGGTTGCCTGACATTGTGTGTTATACTTCGGCGATGCTCCAACAAATCCTGTGACAGGAAAGTTTAGAGCATTTTGATATGATAAACCATCATCAGAGATCTTGTAAATTGCTCCGGCTCCTTCGGTTCCGCCATTAGGAGTAACAGACCAGAGATTTGTTTGGGCATTAGCGTTTAACCCCATCATTATGATGAGTGTTAGGAAGTAAAATTTAAAATTCATAGTAGTGTATGGGTTGGTGTGGTTATAATTTAAAATGCAATTTACTAATGTGTGTTTTATATATTTTATTATTAATTATTTAAGGAAAATTATTGTAGTATTATGCAAAATAGGGATTTATAGTTAAAATAAAAATGGATTTTAAAGAAAGTAGTTGGATGTGGTTTTTATGGGTAAATTGCGA
>Ga0075152_10003470_pt1 | contig 10986 bp, 15 predicted proteins | sample JI61114C2DNA_FD_70964 | JGI IMG/M metagenome (GOLD analysis project Ga0075152, IMG submission 70964) | Wastewater effluent complex algal communities from Wisconsin, to seasonally profile nutrient transformation and Carbon sequestration -... | ecosystem: Engineered > WWTP > Effluent > Algae...
AAAAAGCTGCCGGAGTCGGGCGGGTACGACATAGTCAAACGTGCACACAATCAAACCAACCACACCAAGAATGCCAGCAGCCACGCTTAAATGATCTGCTTGAAGCAGCTTGAAAGGTAGGGCCATCTGTCTCTCTGTCACTAGCTCACCCTATTTGTGACAGTGGAACCATGTATTATGTGTGCAAAGGCATTGGAGCTAGCGGGCATCCGACACGTCTACTTTGGTCAGTACAACGATAGGTTCGGTGGTTGCGGATCCGTAATGAAACTGAACAGTTATCCTGCTGAGGGTGGGCATCTGCAACACTAATCTAACGAGCTTCTGAAGAGCTTCTACGAGAAAGGCAACCAGTCCCTTCCAGAGTAGAAGCGCAATCGCAAGCGCGTGCACCGTCAGGCCACTGAATGACCTTGATTGCTTGTTCGGAGATTCTCTTCTGTGGTCGCTGGGTAGTAGCACTCCACCACATAAAAAGTGTTGGTTTGGCTGAGATCCTATAATTCGTTTAAAAACTTTTTGAGAATGGTCAAGATCACGTTCAAGCCCACCAACGAAGAAACCTTCGAAATCGACTTCGATCCCGCTCAGCATAAGACTATTGGCGACATGAAAAATGTTGTGGCACAGCGAGTGAAAGAAACTGTTGATAAGATCAAGTTTATCTTCAAGGGTATGTTGGAGGTTATGCAGGAAAAATTCTGAAGGATGAGCAGACTGTTCAGGAACTCAACCTTGGTGCCACTGAGACTTTCCATCTTGTGGTGAAGAAGGCGGAACAACCAAAAGCAGCAACTACTGCACCAACTGCACCTACTGCCAGTACGACAGGAGCGACTGGAACTGGAGCTCCGACTGCCCCAGGCCTTGGAGGGCTTGGCGGAATGCCAGGTATGGGAGGTTTTGGTGGTCTTGGTGGACTCGGTGGACTTGGAGGCATGGGAGGACTTGGTGGTCTCGGTGGAATGGGCGGTATGGGAGGAGGTCTTGGAGCTCTCGGCGGAATGGATCCCTCACAGTTGTCTGCCATGATGCAAAGCTTGAACCCTGAAATGATCAAGCAAATGATGGAAAGCAATCCGATGATCAAGCAGATGTGCGAGTCAAATCCACAGATGAAGATGATGTTGGAAAATCCAGAACTTTTGAAGTCAATCCTTTCAAGTAACCCAATAAATAATCTAGATCCCGCGATGATGCAGATGGCTATGGCCAATCTCGGTGGTATGGGAGGAATGGGAGGCATGGGAGGTATGGGTGGTCTTGGCGGACTCGGTGGAATGGGAGGATTTGGCGGACTTGGAGGTATGGGAGGTATGGGAGGACTCGGTGGAATGGGAGCTCCATTCGTTCCCCCACAGCCTGCAGGCGACCCCAAGGAGGTGTACAAGAGCCAGTTGGAACAGTTGGCAGCTATGGGCTTTACCAATGAGTCCGTCAATATTGACATACTGAAGCAAACTGGAGGCAACGTTGAAGCAGCTGTCGAGCGCCTACTCAGCATTCTCAAGTGATAGCGTTTGCATATTGAAGTGATCATGAACGTACAGCCCGGTAATCAGGGAGCTTGATCGAATGGAAATTGTACCAGCTGGAGATTCCCAGAAAAGCATGCCAAAGTCCATGGTTGATCCGCAAGTAATCTGTCTCTTCATCGAGCCCTCGACTGAAGAAGAAGATTCCGACCAGCAGGTAGAAGGTTCCTCGCTTAACTGCCCATATGTTGTAACGAGGTATCCCCTTACATTTGATGATGTTGACAGCTAGTCCTAACACAAAGAATATGACAATAGGCCAAACCGTATATTTGATGTTCCAAGGATCCTTCTCTTGAGCTAATATGGCAACTATCAGGGTGAGGTAGGTGAGAAATGCTTCATCGCTGTTCCCAGTCATGTATAGCGCATACAGTCCAAATGAGGCAATCGCAAACACGTTGTCAAGGCGATGCCACTCGTGGTACTTGAGGTAAAATACGTGATTGTAGATTTCTCCAAGATGGTAGAGGAAGCTGCTCATCATACTGCAGAAGAACACCAACCCTTCGAACTTCTTTCCGTGCCTGAAACAATTGACCACCAGCGGCAACGATGTGAAGTTCGAGCACGCCGACACAACCACCATCACTAAGCTCTCTAGCTGAGAGTTCTGTTCGTAGTAAAGTTGGTAGTTGGAGAGTAGCTGCTTCCGGTTCTCCGCTGTGATGACTACGGTGGAGTTGTTCATATTAAACAGTTATGCACGCGGGTATGGTCAATCATCTTCCTACTCGATCATAATTCGCTTGAATTGGCTTGGCTCTACCAGGGCAGATGGCCGGTCCACCCTCTCGAGTTACTCAGCGGTCAGTGACTATCGCAGCTACTTGAGCTCACCGTTGATCTCTTTGTTGTCAGGTTCGAGCTTCAGTGCTTCTTTGAAGGCTTTGTATGCCATCTCATGATTCTCTGAGTTGTTTTAAAGGTTACTTAACCCTTGGTAGGCCTTGCCTTTACGGTGGTACGCCTTGACATACTTTGGATTGAGTTGTATTGATTCTTCGCAATCGGTAAGAGCCTTCTGGAAATCTACATGACCGCCAACTTACCTTTCTTTTTGAGGTAGGCGAATGCTCTGTTGCAGTAGGACGCTGCCATCGTTGAATCGAGCTCAATGCTGCGAGTATAGTAGCCGATTGCTTCATCAAAATCCTTACTCTTTATGGATTCATTGCCCTTGTTGCGCTCGTTTTCTGCGAGCCTTTGTTTCTGCTACTTGCTCAGCTGCTGGGTCTTGGTGAAGTACTGCTAGGTGTTGATTTCTTCGTCTTCGATGGTTGGTATCACCACAGCTTGTTTACTATTGAGGGACTGCTCCCACTCGTCAAGGTCTTTCAGCAGCTCGGACTTATCAGAAGGCGAGATCTTGTTGTCATAGACCTTCTTCTTCAGCCGAGGGTCAATCTCCTCCATACGTTTGTAGCATGCATCTTTAAGCTCTGTGTAGTAGTCTCCATCAGCCTCAATGACCTTGATAGCTTTGCGGAGGTAGCTGACCTTATCGCACTGGTTAATCCACTCAAAGTCGACCTTCTCGATGGTAATGTCGTCGTACGTAGTCATTGCTGTTTTATATTTCAAGTTCGATTCAAATTGGCTGTGCTATCAGTTGATGAACTGCGAGAAGTAGGCCATTTTGTCCATAGCGTTGAGTTAGCGGTCGAACTCCCGGTACTACTAAGCGAGCTTCAGCAGGTTTTCTTCATCCCATTCGCGCCAATTGCCCTGTGCGGCTTCCTTTCTGTCGAATTCGTCACGGAGCTCCTGCGAGTACGAACAATGCTTGATAAAGCGCTCAAGCTTTTCCTTGTACTTTTCGCGATACTGCTCGTCTTTGTTCGGGTTGTTAGCCTTGAGACTTATCGCAAGGAATTTCAATGCAGTTTCCTTCGAGCTTACGGTGGGGTACTTCAGTCTTCTATAGCCCAGCTGTGCCAGCACTCGCATCATGATGTTGCCGAGATGGTGCTACAGGAAGGCAGTGCAATCACTGCGCTTGGCTATCTTCTTCAGCTAACCTTTCTTGTCGAATTCAACTGGAAGCTTATCCTGCAATTTGGAGAGTTCGTAGACTGCAGGGTTTCGTAGGAAGTGTCTGATATTATTCGCCTTGCCGATTCCGAACAGTTTGTCCTTGTACTCAATTGTAAAGGCTGGGTTGCCCTTGAGGAGTTCCTTTCGAGTGAGTTCCACCATACAGTATCCCTTGTTCTCCGCCTTGTCGTAGGTACTGATAACTTGATGCGGTAGAGCGAGTTCTGCTGGGTTGAACGATCCCATAGGGGTCAGTACATAGAGATCAGGATTGCTGACAAAGTCATGCAATTCCTTCTAGGTGTTAAACACGTATAGCTTGCGTTGGTAGATGCAGCTGTGCCTGAGCTGCAATAGACCTACCTTCGCGTATTCCCGTTGTGTCTTGTGAGTAACCACACAAAAGTTCAAGTAGTCGCTGAGGCTGTTGAGTATGGTGTTGAAGGAGAACCCAATACTGCCTGCACTGATGGGTTGATGGCAAGCTACAGCCCTGACCATTTCCTGTCGGGCTTTGACTGTTTCCAGAAGATAGGAGCGAGCTGCTTCGTAGACTCCCCACTTGCTCACCTTTGCATCCAAGAAACGTATGTTGTTGTACTTGTTCATGAAGTAGTTTTACATGGCGAGCAGGTCATCCCGACATCGCTGGATACGCTCGTTGACTACGGAAGGATTGTAGCCGTACTTCGTACTTTTTGTAGCAGCAACCCTTCGTTTGATATCGTTGTCAGAGAGTTGGAGGCTGAATACTGCAGATGGTGCGAGGCCTCGTTTGATGAGCAGTTCAGCTTGAGCTTTATTCCTCGGCATACCATCCAAGATCCATCCACGAGTAACACAATCGGCTAATTGCACTCGTTTTTCGATCAGGTCGACGACCAGCTCATCTGATAGAACGTCCCCGCTCCGAGCAACTTGGAGTATCTTGTCTATAGTGGGATCACGATGCTATGTTGAGAACTGTTGCACAATGTGTTTAATCTTGATGATGACAAGTCCGAGTTTCTTGCTGATGAGTTTGGCAAGACTGCCTTTCCCAGTCTTGGGTTTGCCGATCAAGAATACGATTGGAGTTATATGAACGTCCTTCGGTACAGGAAGGTTGCTTTTGAGTAATGCAACATTATCCAGGACTGCCTCACGTTGATCTTCGTCGTCAAGATAGTACAACCGACTGTTGTAGATCAGTGGTAGAGGTTTGATTGGCCGAAGTAGAGTTAGTGGATTCAACTTCCCAAACCTACTTTCCTTGACAATGTAGTTATCCAAGAAGTTCGATATCCTCTCGGGGTTGATCTTGAGGAGATCGACCCGATCCCATTTTGTCAGCCGGTTCTCAAGGTATGGCTTGATGGCATACACAATCTTATCGAACACGTGCTGGACATCTCGTTAGCAATCCACCACCATAACGTCCACGTTGGCAGTCTTGAACGATTCAGCGTATTCATCCAACTTTGCGAGATCGGCCTCACGTTGTGCAATCAACTTCTCTCGCTTTTCGGCGATCATGTCTTCAAGCTTTGGTGCTCCAATGTCTTCCTCTTCTGCCGGTTCCTGATACTACTCCCCGGCTTCCAGAGCCTTCGCTTTGGCTTCCTACTTTTCTTTGCGTTTAGCTTCGCGAAGTTCATTGGTGATGCGCTAATGTTCCTTCTCAATTTCCTTGGTGTTGAATACTCTTGGTAACCACCTCTTCTCATCGACCTTAAGTATCACCACTGCTTCGGGTAGTCGTCTAGCTTCCGTAAGCAGTTCCACAAGCCCTGTCGATACCTTTTCTTCTTCCACATCAAAGAAGTTGCCATTAATGAGAATTTCGTCGATTCCAGTGAAGATATTACGAAGGACTTGTACTTCGTTGGCCTTTCTGTCGAAATCAGGGCCATCGTCGTTGAGTTAGGCGTCTTCCACTTCCTTGCCTTGTTCATCATACTCGGGTATTTTGAAGCCCTTATTGTAGTACCGTTCCGTCTTCCTCCTGACCTTTTCGTTATCAAGGTGAGACAGTAGAGTGTCTTTGAGATGTAGAATTGGAATCTTGTACTTGCCGTTGATTTTGATTAGTTAGGTACGGAGACCTACACCACGAACACCCATAAAGAGAATACGTGGGGGAACTGTTAGTTTCTTCTTGTCCAAATACTGTCCTGGATTCTGTTTGAATGTGTTCAGCTCCTTCTCCTCGAAGCAACGGAACCGTCGCCCAAGTACTCCGCATTCGAAGGTATCCTTACCACGCACGAGCCATCCCTCGTTGAGCACTACCGGGCAGTACTTTTCACAAAAGCCAAATTGGATAGGATCGTCTTCTTCCTGCACATCGGCACTGGCACGATTGAATGACTCCTAGTCAGGCTTGAGGAAGAATGGATCGATGATGTTGCGTACCTTGATGGTAAGGTTATCGATCGTATCACCAATGAGTACTTCCTTGAATATCTCCTCGGTGAGTGCATCCTTCACTGGTGCAATTGCAGTTGTGAAGGCTGCAACTTGCTCAAGTTCGGCATCGTTGAGCCGTTGTGATAGATTCTTATTTGGGTTTTCTTCCGAACTGTCACTCAGGAGGATATACTTATCGATAGGGATGTTGAAGGCACGGAAAGCCTGCAGCTGTTCCTCATTCGATGGCATACCAATGAAGATGAATCCGCGAGTCTCATTGAGCTTACCGAAGTGGTTGACCTCTGGGATGAGATCCTTCAAAGAGATGTCTTCGGGAGGAGCAGTTTTAGGCCTTTCGTCTTCTTTCACTTATTTTTCTTTCTTCTTTGGATTCTTCTTGGCTTGAGCCTTTTTCAGCAACTCTTCGCGTTCCTTCTCCTACCGTTCCTTTTCGAATTGTGCTTTTTCCTCCTCAGTACGCTACATTCCCCAGTCCTGCGGCTTCTTCTGTAGTTTGACTCCGATTTCATGCAGCACGATGGGAAGGATATCCTTTGCGCTAAGTGGGTTGCCCTTGCTGAAATCTTTCCACTCTGCTTCTGACAGATGCACTAAACCAGTTTTCATGGGATTACTTGGAATGTGTTAGGTAAAGGCCTTCTGATCCTGAAGTTTCTTTGATACTATCTCAGCAATGTCTACGATTTTGAGACCGTAAATGCGGCTGAGCTAACGTGCAAGCGACCTCTTTCCCGACTTCCTTGGGCCGTTGATGACAATATTGAACGTCGAAGGTAATCGTGGCCGCTTGGTCAGGAATTTTCTTGGTTACAAGATAAAATCTGCTTGGTTCTTTTCGTTTTCAAAGAGGAACACTCTTCCAGCGTATTCCGCTGCGAACTCCGACTTGCCATTTACTAAGCGACTGCGGAAAAGTTCAACTGGGTCAACGATTCCCCACTTGGACCACTTCCTGACCAACTTCTTTTCCTCCAACCCAACAGTCAGCAACTCCTTCTCGTTTCCTTCAAGTTTCTTCGCTTGTGGCAACTTGTCAAGTGAGCTATCCAGTAAATCCAGTAGTTACTGAACATTCTTGCCAGCCACCTTCAGCTTCAGATGGTTGCGGGGATGCATATTGTTAATGATCGAATGGCAGTTTGGTGGCTGTGAGACCTTTGGGTCGACTTTGAGCAGATTCTATTCTTTAAGTGGCGGAGGTCGCTCTTCCGGCTCTTCTTCTTCTTCGTCATCCTCTGCTTTTGGTGGTTTGGGCTTGGCGAGAAGATATCGTTCATATCCACTGCTTACAGTGAGGTCGTCCTTCTCCATAACCAATTTGCTGAAATACTTCCACTCATCGTCTGTCTGTTCCAGCTCAATCACGTGCGAGAAATATCGGCAGCCCACCTTTGGAGTGTACAGTCGATTGCTGATAATGATATCAATCCAGTCGTTCTTGTTGTATTCAAGTGGAAGGTCAAGTATGTATCCTTTGCTTGCAGTTGCAGGGTTCTTCATTTCCGAGTTGAGGAGATCCAACAGATCGCCATCACTCACAGCTTTTCCCTGCTGAAGATCTTCCAACACACACTTTTCAATCGTTGTCAGTCCGTCTTTTGGCACTCCATTGTCATCCATTTCGGGTGGATTCTCCTCAAAGAATTTTACTCTTTCGAATATCTTGTTCACACTGTTTTCGAGACTCACATGCACGATTTGATACTTGGCTGCTATGCGTTTAGCCAGTGAAGTTTTACCGCACTTAGGTCTTCCAACGATCAGCAATTGCAGTGGGGTCTGATGGGCATACTCGATTACATCGTCGTCGAAGGGGTCGGCAGTATCGGACGGCAGCCTCTCCTGTTGCGACAGGTACTTCTCAAGGTTGATAGTCTTGTCTTCGTCGAGTACAACCCTTAACTTATCCCTCAGAAAAGTTAGTGTATTCTTCAATCTTTCATCACTTGCGAATTTAAGAGTTTGTGCCAGCACCTTAACAGTGAGAAGTCTTTGCTCCTCATCAAGATTAATCTCCTCCTTAAATATCGTGGGACGGCGTTCCTCTCCGAGCATGCTCGCTTTCTTCTTCTTGTACCACTTATCGGCGACGTTGTGGATTTCATCTATGCCGAATTCATTGCGATCGTAGAATGCAGACAGGATGTTAAAGTAACTTTGGTCACCCTTCACAGTCTTGAGCTGCTCGAAGTACACTGGTCTGGAAAAGTATTCACCAAGCCTGTAGAAGCCACTGCTTTGACCATATAGCTTGCTGTTGGACTCGGCAAGCTGCTCGTGCAGAACATAAGTCATGTGGAACTTCTCCTTGCCAAGCAGGGAGTCCTTTACGGTATCTAATGCTCGCTCGTGGATGAATGTCATCATGGGCGTATCCCCGATTTTGAGGCGTTATTGTTTGGCTGCCTTGTAGCTGTCCTTTTGTTCAAAATTATCGTTTGTGATACTCCAAAGCAAACTTTCCGCCAAGAAACCCAGAGGAATGATGGTCTACTGTTTCTTGAGTGAGTAAACGATAGAATGCTCCTCGTCATTCACTGCTTTGCCCTATTCCAACAGCACCCTCTCCTCATAATAAAGGGTATTTCCAAGTATCTGTTTTTCCATCCGAGCCTCCAAGCTTACCTTATCAACATCCTCCTTAAAGTAGATATGCACCTCAGTGCGGGAACCCACGGGTACTTTGATATCGGGTTCTGTGCTTCTGACCATAGCCACATCCAGCACGCGATCGAAGAGCAATCCAACAAACGCAATGGCCGACCTAAGATCGATGTTTTCGATAGTGTGGTAGCTCACCTCGACAAAGAACTCGAGGAAGCTGTCGTATAGGTATCGCCCGTTTAGAACCAATCTTGTCACCGAATCTTCCGCCATACGCCTGTGATGCTGAAAAGTGAAGTGCGGCAGTAATAGAGTGTACACTGTGGTTGCGAGCTCGACGAAGTCCTGCCGATTGAGCTGTCCTTCGGCGTTACGTGGAAACACCTGCCAGAAGCGGTTGACTGCCCGCTGGAAGTCGGGATCATTCTTGAGGTAGTACTGCAGCCTTATGGTGTCGTCTGGCTGCTTGTACACGCGGTCTAAGCTAGCCGCTGGGGTTACTGTTGAGGTAGGCGCTCTGCATGTCTTCTGCTGCAGTTACAGATCTAATATTTAAACGAACGGCGAAATAAAGCAGTTCAGATGTCCGCGAACAGGATGTTGAAGGTGCGTTTGTTCCACTTGTCCTCCTGTGTTTCGTACATCTATTGTTAGGGATAGGGGTACGCCAGGGCCAGGAACCACGGAAGGCTTGTCGGCCAAGCGTGTTTGCTTACTATTGAAGGGAACTGCGTTCTTCTTCTGTCGCAGCTACTGCTGGGCTCGGGTTTGGATATCGTGGATGATGTCGTCGTCCTCAAACGGATCTGAGTTGGTTGTGAAAAATACCTTCCTTCTTGGCTTCCTCTTTGAAGCGGTCAGCACCAGTGTTGAAACCAGGCTTCTTGATGACGAGGTCGGGATCCTCCTCTTCCTCCTTAATCACCTTCTTTGTGATGTCATAGTAGTTAATGTTGTAAGCTCCCGGGGGAGGATTCACCTACTTCCGAATAAAGCTCGGTCCCTTGCTCGTCTTGGACTTGAAAGCAGCGCTACCAGCGGTGATGGCTTACGGATCAACCTGAACGATAGGGTTATAGTAGCCTGGACCCATTTTATCCTCCTGCGGCTCCTTAAACCTTTCATCAGTTGAACCAAACTGGCCTCGGTAACCTCGCTGAATCTTGAATATCAGTCGGTCTTCCAGTGCGTTTCTGGGTTCGTAAGCTCCAGGCCCAGGGATTAATGCTGGCTGGTTGTTCTCTTCGAAGCGGCGGTTTAATGAGCCAAAAGGAGCTTCACGCTTCTTAAAGCTTCCAGAAGGCTGTTGAGGTTGCCTCGCCTGTGGATCGTATTCACCAGGACCCACTGGATTTCGGGCGTTGGTAATCTAAGGGAACCTTCTGCTGGTAGAACCGAAATGAAGGTTTTTTCCTTTCTTGAATTGCTTCGTTTGGCTAATTTACAGGTAAGAGCCAGGGCCAGGTGTCGAATCATCAATGAACTCATACTCGTCCTCTTCCTCAGAATCGACGTGGGTAGATTCAGGAGCTTTTTCCGATGCTGCGCGACTTTCTCTAATGTTGTTGACCTTGTCAGCGATGACCTTATTAGCGATAGCTCCTTTCCGCTGGTCCATTGTACGAAGCGTTGAACTAGCAAATGCATGGCTGGGTTTATATGACACCACAGGCACGTAGTTGTGAACATCGTAGGAACCAGGTCCGACACTGCTGACTGCCTTGGGTGGTGGATCCCTTATGGTACGGCTGTTGTGCCAAGAGTGTCCTTTCTTGCGGTCCATAATGCTGGTGGTAACGTTGTAGTGCCCAGGACCAACTGTCTCCTCTTTCTCCCCTTTGATTACTTACACAGGTGGTTCGTTCAGCTCCAGCTCGTTCCCTACATTTAGCACCACCTTACGTTCGTTTTCGTTGTAGCCATAAGCATGAATGTTGGATGGGATAGATGGGATGGACTGGTACTTGTTGATTTTAATCAAGTGTTCGATGATCTTGGGTTTACTTGTGGGTTCCTCGAGCTTAACCTGTCGCCGATCCAGCAACGATTGCTCTTTGTAGCTGCGGTTATCTTCCAGTCAGTACTATTGGCCCGGACCAGGGGTTCCCTCCGGCAGTTCATTGAAGCGTTTTGTTGTCGACTTGAATATCGATAGGGGCTTGGCTACTTCCAGAATACGAATGTCTTCAGTCGCGCTGGACACAACTACCCGTTAGGCGGAGTTTTGCTTCTGCACTTCATATTCGCCTGCATAAGTTGCTATTCGTACCGGGTCCTGGTGTGATTTCCTTTGCTTTTGTCTAGCGACTACGTTGTTCCATAGACCCGAACGGCACGTAAGCCTTTGGCATCTTGCTTTACTTCTCCGGTGAGAGTTCGTAGGTGCCTTGGTGATTGT
>Ga0075152_10003474_pt1 | contig 10981 bp, 9 predicted proteins | sample JI61114C2DNA_FD_70964 | JGI IMG/M metagenome (GOLD analysis project Ga0075152, IMG submission 70964) | Wastewater effluent complex algal communities from Wisconsin, to seasonally profile nutrient transformation and Carbon sequestration -... | ecosystem: Engineered > WWTP > Effluent > Algae...
GAGTCTCTGTTGCGACTAACGAAATCTACTTTCCACTCGTTTAGGTGATTTCGCGAGTCGGGAATTTTGACCCGATAGTTATCGGGTTACGAATTTACCTGTGTGTAATGCAAGATAAATTCGCCAGTCGCTATTTGGGTAGAAGTTTGCTCTTTGAAGTGATTTCGTGAGTCTCTGTTGCGACTAACGAAATCTACTTTCCGCTCGTTTAGGTGATTTCGCGAGTGGGAAATTTGACCCGATAGCTAACGGGTTGCGAATTGAACTGGGCGCCATGCAAGATAAATTCGTATCCGCTGTTTCGATTTCAATTTCTGTCTGAACTAGGATTCATTTGATTATTGTGATTAGGGTGATTTTTAATTTGTAATCTCTCATGCTAATCCTATAATCATAAAAATTACAGTTCTGACTATTTTGAGTCTAAAGGCAGGTCATGTAATAATCCAGACTCTCAAAAATCTCTTCTTCAGTGCAATAAATGTCGTATCCGCATTTACCTATTTCACTCAATAAAGAAAAGCTGATCTGCCCGGCATTGTTTTTTTTATCATTCTTCATGATATTCAGCAGGTCAGGATAACTGTCTTTACTTAATTTATAAGAAGGATAAGTATCCTTAATGGTTTTTACGATCTCAGAAAGTTCCTCTTTTTTAAGTCCATTTCTTTTTTCAGAAAGGAAAGCTTCGCAAATGAAACCAATTGCAATTGCCTCTCCATGCAATAAGGGACTTTTATCATGTTTCAGGGAGTAGCTTTCAACAGCATGACCGATGGTATGTCCATAATTCAGAATCTTTCGTAAACCTTTCTCAAATGGATCTGCGATGACAACTTCATTTTTAATTTCAATGGATCGATAGATGATTTCATCATTCAGGTCTTTTGGAGCAATTCCCTTTAGTTTTTTGAACAGGGAAGCATCGTAAATAAGTCCATGTTTAATCACTTCAGCATATCCCGAACGGAGTTCTCTATCACTTAAGGTTTTCAGGAAGCCGGAATGGATATAAACTGCCTTTGGCTGAGTAAAGGTTCCGATGATATTCTTTACATTTTCCATATCTACTCCGGTTTTGCCACCAACAGAAGCATCAACCTGCGATAAAAGGGTAGTAGGTACCTGTACAAAATCAATACCCCGCTTGAAGGTAGAAGCGGCAAAACCACCCATGTCGGTAATCACTCCACCACCAAGATTGATCATGATGCTGTTTCTGTCAGCACCAAAGTCAAGAAGCATTCGCCAAATCCCGATACAAAAATCAATATTCTTATTTTCCTCGCCTGGTGTAACTTCAATCAGATCAAATTCAATGGAACCTAATGCCTCCTGCAATACCGGAAGACAATGAATTTCTGTGTTGCTGTCTACCAGAACAAAAACCTTGCTGTAATTCTTCTTGTTTAAAAATGCAGATAATTCCTTCAGACTGTTCCCGAAATAAACGGAATAGCTTATACTCTCAATAGGTTTCATGTAACTTTTATCTTTTGTCCTTTGAATTCAACGATATCGCCACGCTTAACTTTCAGGCGTTTGCGCTGATCTACCTCTCCGTTATATTTCACTAATCCTGCTTCAACCACGATTTGAGCCTCTCCTCCGCTTTGGACAAGGTTTGTTGCTTTTAACAGCTGGATCATCGGAATGAATTCTCCTTCTAATTTAAATTCGAGCATGCAGCAAACTTACAAATTTTAGCTTTTGTATGTTAATATCTCAATATTTCTACCTTTGTAGAATAAACCAATTATTTTGAAAAGCCGCCCGGCAAATAGCCATACCTTATCATTTGATGATACTAAGATTGCATTTCGTGGAAAATCGAATGCAGATCTGACCCGTGCCTACTGGTTATTTAAATTTATCAGTATTAATTTTCTAACGAAAATAGGTCCACCAATAACCAATGCTGCCCTTAAGCTTGGATTACCCATAAAATCATTGATTAAAGCGACAATCTTCCGCCAATTTTGTGGGGGAGAAAGTATTGCGGAATGTGAGCAAACTGTTGCTCAGCTTCATGCCGGCGGGGTAGGGTCTATTCTTGATTATTCGGTTGAAGGTGAGGATGATGAAGCAGAATTTGACCATACCTGTAAAGAGATCATGAACACGATCCGGCATGCAGATGGAGACATGCGTATTCCCTTAACAGTTTTTAAAGTCACCGGATTAGGCAGATTCGCTTTACTTGAAAAAATTAATGCAGGGCAAGCTCTCGATGCTAATGAAAAATCGGAATTCCAACGCCTGAATCAAAGGGTAGATCAGATCTGCGGACTAGCTTTTGAACTGAAAGTCAGCGTGATGATTGATGCGGAAGAAAGCTGGATTCAGGATCCGATTGATTCGATGGCACTTGAAATGATGCGCAGATATAATCAGGAGCAGGTAATCGTTTTTAATACCTATCAGCTTTACAGAAATGATAAATTAGCTTCATTAAAGGCCGATATTTCCATGGCAGTTTCAGAACAATTTATCCTTGGAGCCAAACTGGTTAGAGGTGCATATATGGAAAAGGAACGTGACCGAGCTGAAGAAATGGCTTATGTTTCGCCAATTCATCCTGATAAGCAATCAACAGACAACGATTATAATGATGCTTTAAAACTCTGCATCAGTAAAATCGATTTTGTTTCCTTTGTTGCTGGTACTCATAATGAGTTTAGCTGTCAACTACTGACGGAATTACTTAACGAAAAGGGAATTCCGCATGATCATGACCATGTTTACTTTTCCCAATTACTTGGGATGAGTGATAATTTAAGTTTTAATCTGGGTGAGGCAGGATATAATGTTGCAAAATATGTTCCTTACGGACCGGTGAAGGCAGTAATGCCTTATCTTTTCAGACGGGCAGAAGAAAACACATCTGTTGCCGGACAAATGGGTAGGGAATTGCGTTTGATCTCGGCGGAAATGAAGCGTCGGAAAATTAGCTGAAATCAGAATTTTTCTTTCCCGCGAAGCAGATCCCAAAAAAGCATAAAATCAGAAGCGAGGCTGAATGCAGGGTATTTAAATGTTGCGGGCTTATTCTTTTCGAAAAAGAAATGTCCAACCCATGCGAAGCCATATCCAACAAATGGAATGAGTAGGAGATAGCTTGCATCCTGAAGATAAATAGCTAAGGGAATAAGGAGAATGACCAGTGAAGTGCCAATAAAATGAAGAACTCTGCTGGTTGAATTCAGATGTTCCTTGAGATAGAAAGGGTAAAATTCTTTCAGGCTAGCAATTCGTTTTTCCTCCATAACCAAAAATTATATTTTTAATCTTATTTATTTAGTGCAGTATGTGTTATTTTCACCTTTTTAAAAGGTATACTTATTTTTAATAGTTTGTGCCTTCCCATTTCTTTTAAATGACATTTGTTCCAAACAGCTATTCAATTGTTTTAATTTTATGTGGCCTTATCACACTCTATATGTGTGTTAAGATTTTTCGCAGATACGAGATAGTTGTCCGCTGGTTTGGTTTCATGATGGTAGGTATCGCAATCTGGGCATTAAGTTATGGATTTGAACTGTTAAGTACTACTCTGGACCAAATGTTATTTTGGACCAATTTTGAATATATTGGAATTGCTTTCTTTCCTGTATTCTGGCTATTGTTCTTATTAAAATTTACAGGAAAAGATCGCTTGTTGAATAGCAATTATTTTTACCTTATTTTTTTAATTCCATTAATCACAGTTCTGCTGGTTTGGACTAATCAATACCATCACCTTCACTACAACAGCGTAAGCATAGATCATTCAGGTCCTTTCCCCTTATTAAGTCTTGAAACAGGTCCCTGGCATATTGTTCATACCAGCTATTCTTATCTATTACTCATTTGGGGTATAATCTTGCTTGTAAATAAATTCAGGAAATCTGATCAGATTTACAGGAGACAGAATTTGACCGTTCTGATTGCAGTATTTATTCCTTTGGTTGCCAATATTTTATATCTAGTTGGATACCGGCCACTTGGTCATATAGATAGTACACCATTTGCATTCATAGTTTCTGAACTGTTTTTGAGTATTGGACTTGTTCGATTCAGATTATTGGACATTATTCCAATTGCCAGAGATAAGGTGATTGAAGCCATGGAAGAAGGACTGATAGTAACAGATAATCAGGACCGGGTTGTTGACTTAAATCAGGAAATAAGAAAAATTCTTAGGATCGATGGGAATGAAATTATAGGTAAGCACTTGTCCTTACTTTTGCCTCAACAAGCTGAATTATTTACCTTAATCAAGGCCCGTCAGGAAGGACAATTGCAGATAAAGCTATTGAATTCGGAAATAGTTTTAGAAGTAAGTCTTAACCCTTTGTTTGAAAACCAGAACTCTTATAAGGGACTAATCCTATTGATACGTGACATAACTGAACGTGTCGAAATTGAAAAAAAGATCCACTTACAATCAGAGCAATTAATAGGAATGAACAGGCTGAAAGATCGGCTTTTTTCAATTATTGCACATGATCTTAGGGGGCCACTCATCAATCTAAATGATATTATCAAACTGTTAAACGAGGGGATGATTACAGATGAAGAGTTCAAGTTATTCGTACCGCAACTCTCAAAAAATATTGGCTATACAACAGTTTTGCTGGAAAATCTATTGTTTTGGTCTAAGAGCCAGCTGCAAGGAGAAGTAGTTAAACCTGTATATTTTAATTTGAAAGAAGTAAGTGTTAATATTCTCAATCTTTTTGAGAACGTAATTCGTGAAAAGGAGATCCAAGTAGAAAATACAATCCAATTGACATGTAAGGTATATGCCGATAAAGATATGATTCAGTTGGTAGTTAGGAATTTGATTTCTAATGCTGTGAAATTCTCAAGGCCTGGGGGGCTTATCACACTTAGTACAACAATTGAAGGCAATAACACGATTCTGTATATCGAAGATAATGGAGTCGGAATCTCAGAGGCCAATCAAAAGAAATTATTTGAGTTGGAAACATTTACTACCAAAGGTACTAATAATGAGCAAGGTACTGGGCTTGGATTGCTATTGTGTAAGGATTTTATTGAAAAGAACAAGGGGGCTATCTGGGTTGAAAGCGAACTTGACAAAGGCAGTAAATTCTGTATACAAATACCTAATACAAATTGGTAAATGGTGACGGTTTTTGAAGAAATAAAATTAAATGCTCCTATTCTTTTGATTTTTGCTATCGATATTAACCCAGCTTTCCTCTCTTAGTACCTGAATTGCCTGAAGGAGATTTATTGCCAATTATTCCTGGCTTTCTTCCCAAAAACACCAGACCCATGGCTCTAGACTAAGTTTCAATCCAATTTGGGATCTTATACCGTTTTATGGTTTGATCAACATTGTTCCTATTACCATTGCAGGAGGAATGCTTTTAGTTAGGCTTGCTCTTTCATAGAATTCATGGTGTATTATCAATCAGTCCTTGCTCTTTTTTCCATGTTCTTGAGTCTAAGTATCTATTTACTCAACAAGCCAGAGGAATACAAATAATCTTCCAGTGTCTCATCAGAAGACAGCAGGTGAGTGTTAAGTCCTAGCGCGTCAGCAGTTTTCAAGTGTTGCGGACTGTCGTCAATGAAAAGGGTTTCTGTAGGATCAAGTTTATTTTCTTCCATAACAAACTCAAATATGTCCGGATTGGGTTTCCGCATTCTCATGAGATGGGAATAATAGGCTTTCTCGAAAAACACATCATTCGAATCCAAATGATGTTCTCTGCGCAGGTAATCTATAATCCAGTTGTAATGGATCTCATTATTATTACTGAGCAGAAAGGTTCTGTATTTTTCTTTTGTTTTCAAAAGAAGATCATGATTTGGCTCCGGAACACCGATTAGCAGGGAATTCCAGGCTTGATCAATCCCGGCATCACTTAAACTTTCGATTCCCGTAACTTTACGGATACCATCCCTGAATTCTGAAGAGGAAATCAGGCCCTGTTCAAACTGGTCGAATAGTGAATCATGCCCTTTATGTGAGAAAAAATGTTCTACATTTTTAACACCAAGTTCAGTAAAACTTTGCTGTGCCCGCTTGAAGTCTATGGTGAAAATCACATTCCCATAATCGAAAATTATATTTCTAATCTTATTCATATATTTAATGCAGTATATTTTATTTTTGATCTTTAAAAACAAAACTTTGGTTTGTTTTATTTGTCCGTTCCCATCTGCTAAATGACTTTTGTTCCGAATAGCTATTCAATTATTCTGATAATCTGTGGACTCATCACACTGTACATGTGTGTCAGGATTTTTCGCAGATATGAGATTGTTGTTCGCTGGTTTGGATATATGATGTTAGGCATTGCAATCTGGGCCCTAAGTTATGGATTCGAACTCTCAAGTACCAGTCTTGAGCAGATGTTGTTCTGGATTAATATTGAATATCTTGGAATAGCTTTCATCCCGGCATTCTGGTTATTATTTCTCTTAAAGTTTACCGGCAAAGATAAGTGGCTCAGCCCGAAATATTTTTATGCTTTCATGCTGCTGCCCTTAATTACCCTTTTGATGGTATGGACCAATAAGTATCATCATCTCCATTACAAAAGTGTAAGCATTGACAATTCCGGGACATTCCCTTTATTGAGCCTTGAAACAGGACCCTGGTATTTCGTTCATACCATTTATTTTTATACACTTTTGGTTTGGGGAGTAATCCTGCTAATCAATAAGTACCGGAAATCTGATCAGGTCTTTAGAAAGCAGAATCTAACCATTCTAATTGCGGTTTTTATTCCATGGGTAGCCAATGTATTGTATTTGATTGGCTACAGGCCGCTTGGACATATTGACAGTACACCCTTCGCTTTTATAATTACCATGCTGTTTTTGAGCATCGGACTGGTTCGGTTCAGATTGCTGGATATTATTCCGATAGCCAGGGAAAAGGTTATTGAAGCGATGAACGAAGGATTGATCGTAACGGACAATCAGGACCGGATTGTAGATTTGAATCAGGAAATCAGAAAGATCCTTTCGATTGAAGAAAAAAAAATCATTGGTAAACGGCTTGACTTTATCCTTCCGGAGCAAACAGAGCTTTATGAATTAATTAAGGCCAGGAAGGGCGGGCAATTACAATTTAAGCTTGTGAACTCTGAACTTTTCCTGGAAGCCAGTCTTACCCCTTTGTTTGAGAATCAACATGCCTACAGTGGTTTGATAATCCTGATAAGGGATATCACCGAGCGTGTTGAAATTGAGAATAAAGTACGCCAGCAGTCCGAACAGCTATTAGGGATGAATAAGCTGAAAGACCGGCTTTTCTCTATCATTGCTCATGATCTCAGAGGACCGCTTATTAATCTGAATGATATTATCAAAATGCTCAATGAAGGGATGATTACTGAAGAAGAGTTCAAATCCTTTGTACCTCAGTTATCAAAAAACATAGGTTATACTACCGGTTTACTTGAAAATCTTTTGTTTTGGTCTAAGAGCCAATTGCAGGGAGAGGTTGTAAAACCTGTTTATTTTAATCTCAAGGAGGTTAGTGTGAATATCCTTCATCTTTTTGAGAACACCATTCATGAAAAGGAGATTCAGATAGAAAACGATATCCAATTGAATACAAAGGTTTATGCAGATAAGGATATGATTCAACTGGTTGTCAGAAATCTGATATCGAATGCAGTGAAGTTCTCAAAGCGGGGCGGAAGTATAAATTTGACAAGCAAAACCGAAGGAAACAATACGATCCTTTGTGTGAAAGATACCGGAGTTGGAATCACGGAAGCCGATCAGAAAAAATTATTTGAGCAGGAGACCTTTACCACACGGGGGACAGATAATGAGCAGGGAACAGGCCTTGGTCTGCTTTTGTGCAAAGATTTTATTGAAAAGAACGGTGGTTCAATCTGGGTGGAAAGCGAATTGGGAAAAGGCAGTAAATTCTGTGTCCAGATTCCCAATACTAACTGGTAAGTCCAGGCTTTATTCTTGGGAAGCATGAAATTAATTCATGCTGCATTTCGAATTAAATTGAGCTTATTTTTAATGATCCTAAAAATAAAGATGAGGCTGTTTCAAATCCTTTTATTTCTTTTCTTTCTCATTTTCAGCAATGCTGCAGGTGCTCAAACAATTAAACCCCGGTTTAAGGTGCTTGCTGTAGGCGAGAATGGAGGTCATCACATTCTCCATACTCAGGCAGCCAAAATTTGGCTCAACAAACTTGCAGCAGATAGCAATTTTACCATTGATTATTATACCAATACTAAACCCATTACTAAGGAATTCCTGAGTCAGTACCAATTATTTATTCAGATTGATTATCCCCCCTATTCATGGAGCAGGGAATCTGAAGAGGCCTTTATTGAATATATTGAGCAGGGCAAAGGTGGCTGGATAGGTTTTCATCATGCTACCCTGCTTGGGACTTTCGATGGTTTTCCATTATGGAAATGGTTTTCCGAATTTATGGGTGGTATCCAATTCAAAAAGTATATTCCGGATTTTGCAGCAGCTACAGTGAATTTAGAGATTAAAAAGCACCCTGTAATGGCAGGTGTACCGGCTTCATTTCCTGTCCTCAGAGAAGAATGGTATACCTATGATAAAAGTCCGCGACTGAATAAAAACATACAGGTTCTGGCTGCAGTTGATGAAAGTACATATATCCCTTCCCGGGATATCAAGATGGGTGATCACCCCGTTGTATGGACAAACACCAAAATGAAGGCCAGGAATGTGTATATTTTCATGGGTCATGGTCCTGAATTGTTTGAAAATCCATCCTATACCAGTATGTACAGAAATGCCATATTTTGGGCAGCCTCTAAATTGAAGTAATAAGGTTTACACCGAGAAAATACTTCAGCTGCTGTTCATTTATTTCTCTCAATATTTTATTACATAAGGATTTATTTGCTAATCTTTAATAAAGTAAATCAGTTTTTCTGAGCATTAATTTGTTGTTATGGCCTTAATCATTGTACTCTTCGGACTTCTTCTTCTCCTTGTTCTTATCGTCAGGAAAATAAGTCCGATGCTGGCTCTGCTGATCGTATCGATCATCACAGGACTTTTTCTGGGAATGTCGCCGGAAAAGGTAATGAGCACCATAGCAACCGGAATTGGCAGTACACTTGGCAGTATGGTGATGGTATTGGCTCTGGGTGCTATGCTCGGTAAATTGATAGAAGAAAGTGGTTCCTCCAAAAAGATCGTATTTATCCTGATCCGTCTTTTCGGGATTAAAAATATTCAGTGGGCGATATTATTAACTGGTTTATTGGTTGGTATCCCTTTGTTTTATAATGCGGGATTTGTGGTTCTGGTTCCCCTGATTTTTGCTATTGCTTCTACTACGCGTTTGCCCTTATTATATCTGGCTTTACCGATGGCGGCTTCATTGTCAGTTACTCATGGTTTTCTTCCTCCTCATCCCGGTCCATTAGCCATAGCATCGATCTTTAAAGCCGATGTGGGAATTATTCTTATCTATGGTCTAATAATAACACTTCCTATTGCTATTGCCGGAGGAATAATTTTGCCCAGAATCATCCTGAAAAAGACTATTTCTGTTGCCGGTACGGCAGGGTTTTTACCCGAGGAAGAAAATCAACTTCCATCCGGCTTCAGGAGCTTCTTTACGGCTTTATTGCCGGTATTTTTAATCATTTTAGGTACTGCAGGTACTTTTTTCATTCGCTCAGAATCCATTAAGCCCCTGTTCGTATTTCTTTCAGATCCTACCATTGCCTTGTTGGCAGCAGTACTGATCAGCATCATTGTTCTTGAAATTCCAATTGCTAAGGCCATGGATTATTGTGGCGAAGGGCTTAAGGGTATTGCAATGATTATTTTGATTATTGCTGCAGGCGGTGCATTCAAGCAGGTACTTATTGACAGTGGGGTAGGGGAAACGGTGAAGGAGTTTTCTTCAAGGTTTGATCTTTCACCTTTATTTCTTGGCTGGCTTATCGCGGCTTTAATCAGGGTTACCCTGGGTTCGGCTACGGTTGCCGGACTTACCGCAGCAGGTATTGTTTTGCCATTGGTGGGCACTGGTGTATCTGCGGAGTTGATGGTCCTTTCAATAGGTGCCGGTAGTCTGATGTTTTCTCATGTGAACGATGCCGGCTTCTGGATGTTTAAAGAATATTTTAACCTTAGTTTAAGGCAGACTTTCGGAACCTGGACGATTATGGAGAGTCTGGTTTCGGTACTAGGTTTGTTAGGAGTGCTTTTAATCAATCAATTTCTGTAAGATGCTTTGAACAGGGTATTATTTAGTTTTCCTGACAACTTTTAGGCTTTAAAGCCCTCCTAAACATCACTCATTTATCAAATTCCAATATTTCCTAAAATCTATTTTAGAATTCCAAAGCATTTCCGTAAAATTGCAACCTCAAATCATGCCGCCTTTTGGTGAAATGAGCGCCCATAGCTCAGTTGGTTAGAGTAGAAGACTCATAATGAAATTTTCGAAATCCTCACCGTTTTTCAGACCATTCAATTCTATCATCAATTTGCCGTTATTATGGCTTTAATGCCTGTTTCCCTTATGTTTTCAATGGAGACCTGTTAAATAATTAATTGATAATCTCTGTTCCAAATTCCCTGATTTAGTCATGAATTTGGTTTCTTTGTCTCGCTTTTGTCTCTTAAAAAAACCTCCTTTCTGTTTAAATTCTAATTTACAATTCCTTTAGAGTAATCCTTCATCTGCAAAACTAAAATATGCATCTTTTGTCAGGATTATATGATCTAGTACTGGAAGGTCTAAAAATTGTCCTGCTGCTTTCAATTTCCTTGTAAGCTCTATATCTGCCTGGCTAGGCTTGAGGTTGCCACTGGGATGATTATGGGCTAAAATCACTGATGCTGCATTGCATTTGAGTGCTGAAACGAATATTACCTTTGGATCTGCTATCGTGCCCGCTGTTCCACCAACACTGATAGGCACAATTCCCAAAACCCGATGTGCCCGATTCAGGAGAATGATTTTAAACTCTTCTATGAACTC
>Ga0075152_10003475_pt1 | contig 10981 bp, 13 predicted proteins | sample JI61114C2DNA_FD_70964 | JGI IMG/M metagenome (GOLD analysis project Ga0075152, IMG submission 70964) | Wastewater effluent complex algal communities from Wisconsin, to seasonally profile nutrient transformation and Carbon sequestration -... | ecosystem: Engineered > WWTP > Effluent > Algae...
TCGGTTCTGCAGCCGCATTACAACCTTCTGGTGCGCGACCAGTATGAGGGCAAGCTGGAGCAGCTGTGCGTCAGCGAGGGGCTGGGCGTGATCCCCTACTTCGCGCTGGCGAGCGGGTTCCTCACCGGAAAGTATCGCACCGAGGCGGACCTGAAGAAGTCCGCGCGGGGTGGACGCATGAAGGAGCTGATGCAGGGGCGTCCGCAGGCTCTGCTCACCGCGATGGATGTGGTGGCGGCGCGGCATGGCGCAACGCTGGCACAGGTCGCTCTGGCCTGGCTGATGGCGCGGCCCAGCGTGACGGCGCCGATCGCATCGGCCACCAGCGTGGCGCAACTGAAGGAACTGACGCCGGCGGCGAAGCTGAAGCTGACGGACGAAGACATGAAAGACCTTTCAGTATGATGTTCGTCCGCTTCTTCGCGTTCAAGGCGCTGGACATGCTGCGGCCGTTGGCGCTGCTGGCGACGCGGCTCTATCTCGGCTGGTTCCTGATCGTGGGCGTGTGGGACAACATCACGTCGCCGGCGCGCATGACGGAGTTCGAGACATTCCTGCGCGGGCTGAACTGCCCGTCGCCCGAGCTTGCAGCGCCCCTGTCGGTGTGGGTGCAGCTGGTGATCGGCGTGGTGCTGATCCCAGGCATCTTCACGCGGCTGGCGGGATTGCTGCTGGCCGCGAACTTCGCAGTGGCCGTGTTCCTGTTCATGGGCGCAGGGTTCAACGAGCGCGAGATCTTTGAACCGGCAATCCTGATCTTCGTCGGCGCACTTCTGGCGACGCACGGCGCAGGACCGATCTCGGCAGACAAGCTGCTGCTGCGCGATTAGGTCCCTGCGTATGCGAAGCGCTGGTGGGGGCTAGCCGCCGGCGGAAAGGTTGATCGCCGTGCCCTTCACCGCAACACGGTGTTCCTCGATGACCCGGTGGCCCATCACGTGGGCCAGGGCATTCAGGAGCAGGTATTGTGCGGAGGGATCTTCGGCGGCGGCGGCGCTGATCGGGCCGCGATAGACGACCTTCCAGCCGATCGGGTCGATGATGAATGCCTCGCCGGTCTGCGTGACGCCTAGATTCTTCGCGACCAGCTGCTGGTCATCGTCAAGGATAGGGATTGCGGTGCTGATCGCCTTTGCTTCCGCTGCGATGCCTGTGCGCGTGTCGGCCGCGCTTGAGTTGATCGCGAAGTATTCGGCCTTGCCGAAAATGCCCTGGAGGCCCTCGAGCGTCTTGATTGCCTCGCGCGAAAGCGGATCGCCGTTGACCTGGGGCACGATCACGATGGCTGGGGCATCCTGCAGGGCGTAAAGTTCGTGCGCAGCTCCGGACTGGTCGATGAGCGTGAAGTTCTCGACCTTCGCAGTCGCTTCGCTGCCGGCTGGCGGCGGGGCGGCGAGGGCCGCCTGGAGCTGCAGGCAAGCGGCAGATGCAGCGAATACAAACGTCGCGGCAACAGCGGCCGATTTCACAAACCTCATCTGCGCTTCCTCCGGCAGTTTCTGTCGCAGGGTCGGCCTCTACGTGCTGGCGAGTCTTGCCGTCCCCTATGCGCGAAGATTTGCCGAGCCGGTTTTGGAGGGGTTGATTCAGATCAACTTCTGCGGCTCAGAATGGCGCTGGCCCGCGCGGTTCGGCTGACGATGCGTCAGGTGCTGTGATGTGCGGGCGAGGAGACGCTCATGGATATTCTCGTTCGCAAGGGCGCGCTGGCGCAGACGAAGGTGGTTGGCGCGGCGGAAGCCCCGCTGGCCGAGGGAGAGGCGCGGCTGAAGGTCGACCTGTTCTCGCTGACGGCCAACAACGTGACCTATGGCGCGGCGGGAGACTTCCTCAAGTACTGGCAGTTCTATCCCTCGCCGGAAGAGGGCTGGGGCCGCGTGCCGGTGTGGGGCTTTGCAACCTGCGTGGAGAGCAGGTCGCCCGCAATCACCGTGGGCGAGCGCGTTTATGGCTATCTGCCGATGTCGAACACGTTTGTTGTGAAGCCGGGCGAGAAGAAGAACGGCGCATTCGCGGATCAGAGCCCGCACAGGCAAGGCCTGGCGCCGGTATACAATGGTTACGTCTTCAACGCAGGCGATCCGCTTTATGCGAAGGAAACAGAGGCGGCGCAGGTTCTGTTCCGGCCGCTGTTCACCACCTCATTCCTGATCGACGACTTCATCGCGGACGCGGGATATTTCGGCGCGAAGCAGGTGATCTTCTCCAGTGCATCGGCCAAGACGGCGTTTGCGTGTGCGCAGCTGATGAAAGCGCGGGGCGAGGTCAAGGTAGTCGGGATCACCTCACCATCAAACGTCGCCTATACGAAAGGGCTCGGCTTCTATGACGAGGTGCTGGCGTATGATGCAGTGAGCGGCATGGACGCAAGCGTGCCTACCGTGTTCGTCGACATCGCGGGCAACAGCGTGGTGCGCGCAGCGGTGCACGCAAAGTTTGGCGGTGGCCTGAAGTACAGCTGCCTGGTCGGTGCGACCCATTGGGATGCGCCGCGTTCTGGCGAGGCGCTGCCGGGGCCGCAGCCCACGATGTTCTTCGCGCCAGACGTCGTGAAGAAGCGGATCGGCGATTGGGGCCCCGCCGGCTTTGGCCAACGCATCGGAGCCGCGTGGGCGGCATTCCTGCCTACAGCGGCGAAGACGACGCGCGTGGTGGAGCATCGCGGGCTGGAAGCGGCGGGCGCGGTGTTCGCTGACATCGCGTCGGGCAAGGCCAGCCCGGCGGATGGGCATGTGATCCGGCTCGATTAAGCGGGTTCCTCGGGCAGGTTGTTAGCCTTTCGCGGCCTATCCTGCCCGATGACCACCCGCATCGAAGCCGTGATCGACCGTCTGCGCGCCCTGCCGGAGGCAGAGCAGGAGATGCTCGCCGGCGAGATCGAGGACCTGCTGATGGAGCCGGCGTCTCTGCTGACGGCGGAACAGTGGCGCGATGTCGAGGTCGAGATCGACACCGATGATGGGGTGCGGCTGTCGCACAACGACGTCATGGGGCGGATGCGCGTGAGGTTCGGCCGATGAAGATATCCTGGCGGCCACGCGCGGCGGATGATTTCGAGACACTGATCACAACGTCTAACGCGGGCCACGTCGCCCATGCCTCGCGCGACAAGTCGCTGGTGGAAACGCGAATCCAGCAGCTGATCCGCTTCGACCAGCTTGGCCGCAAGACGCGCCGCGTCGGCGTGCGCGAACTGCACATCGAGGGCACGCCCTATGTGGTGGTGAGCCAGCGCATCGGCGAGGAAATCCTGATCCTGCGGATGTTCTCGAACGGGTCGGCGGTTCAGGCGCGTTAGGCCGGGGCACAGAATGCCGCGCGGCGGCTCTTTTCCCTTGCGAAAAGGTCGGTTTTGCCTTTTTAGCTAGGGGCATGCCCGCTTACCGTTCACGCACCACCACCTTTGGCCGCAACATGGCCGGCGCACGCGCTCTCTGGCGCGCCACCGGCATGAAGGATGGCGACTTCTCGAAGCCGATCATCGCGGTCGTAAACTCGTTCACGCAGTTCGTGCCCGGCCACGTGCATCTCAAGGACATGGGCCAGCTGGTTGCGCGCGAGATCGAGGCTGCGGGCGGCGTCGCGAAGGAGTTCAACACCATCGCGGTCGATGACGGCATCGCGATGGGTCATGGCGGGATGTTGTACTCGCTGCCCAGCCGCGACCTGATTGCGGACTCGGTGGAGTACATGGTCAACGCGCACTGCGCGGATGCGATGGTGTGCATCTCCAATTGCGACAAGATCACGCCGGGCATGCTCAACGCAGCCATGCGGCTCAATATTCCGGCGGTGTTCGTTTCGGGCGGGCCGATGGAAGCGGGCAAGGTCGTCTGGAAGGACGAGAAGACCGGCGTCAGCAAGGAACACAAGCTCGACCTCATCGATGCGATGATGCAGGCGGGCGATGATCGCATTTCGGACGCGCAAGTTGCTGCCGTCGAAGCCGAGGCATGCCCGACATGCGGCTCGTGCTCGGGCATGTTCACCGCGAACTCGATGAACTGCCTGACCGAGGCTCTGGGCCTGTCGCTGCCGGGCAATGGCACGGTTGTCGCCACGCACAAGGATCGCGAACGCCTGTTCAAGCGCGCGGGTCGCCTGATCGTCGATATCTCGAAGCGGTACTACGAGAAGGACGACGCCAGCGTCCTGCCGCGCAATGTCGCCTCGCGCGAAGCGTTCGAGAACGCCATGGCGCTCGACGTGGCGATGGGCGGATCGACCAACACCGTTCTGCACATTCTCGCGGCGGCGCAGGAAGGCGGCATCGATTTCACGATGGACGACATCGACCGCATCTCGCGCGCGACGCCGTGCATCTGCAAGGTCGCACCGGCAGTGTCGACGGTGCACATCGAGGACGTGCATCGCGCGGGCGGAATCATGAGCATCCTGGGCGAACTGGCGCGCGGTGGCCTGCTGAACACGAACACCAGCACTGTGCATTCGCCGACGCTGGGCCATGCGATTTCTTACTGGGACATTCGCCAGTCGAACGATGAAGAAGTCGAGACCTTCTTCAAGGCGGCGCCTGGTGGCGTGCGGACGACTGTGGCGTTCTCTCAGGAGAAGCGCTGGCCTGAACTCGACAAGGATCGCGTCAAGGGCGTGATCCGCTCGAAAGAGAATGCCTTCACGAAGGATGGCGGCCTTGCGGTGTTGTACGGCAATATCGCGGAGAAGGGCTGTATCGTGAAGACGGCCGGCGTTGACGAAGAGATCTGGAAGTTCAACGGCGTCGCGCGCGTTTTCGAAAGCCAGGACGAAGCGGCTGCCGCGATCCTCAACAACAAGATCGTGGCCGGCGATGTGGTCGTGATCCGCTATGAAGGTCCCAAGGGCGGGCCCGGGATGCAGGAGATGCTGTATCCCACGACCTACCTGAAATCGCGCGGGCTCGGAAAAGTCTGTGCGCTGCTGACCGACGGGCGCTTCTCGGGCGGCACGTCTGGTCTGTCGATCGGCCATGCCTCGCCTGAGGCGGCGGCGGGTGGCCTGATCGCGCTGGTGGAAGAGGGCGACCGGATCGAGATCGACATTCCCAACCGCTCCATCCGGCTGGCCGTGGCGGACGATGTGCTGGCGCAGCGGCGCAGGGCGGAAGAGGCGCGGGGCAAGGACGCCTTCACGCCCAAGGCCCGCAAGCGCGTGGTCTCCGCGGCCCTGCAGGCCTATGCGGCGCTGGTCACATCGGCGGATACCGGTGCGGTGCGCGATCTGGGGCAGATCCGGAAGTAGGTTTCCCACTTCAGGCCTGCCGCGAGCGTGCTAGACAGGCGGGCAGGGAAGCGACTCGGGACGGTCATGGCCAAGAAGCAGGAAATCCTGTCGCTCAGCGACGCCATGGCGGGCCTGCCGAAGGACTTTGCGTTCTTCGCTGACCATTTCAGCTCCAGCGTGCAGCCCCAGCTTGCCGCGCGCGAGGCGGACCGCGTGAAGGCGGTGGCGCGCCAGCGCAATTTCGGCATCGGCGGCGTGCTGCTGGCGGTCGTGATTTTCGCGGCCTGCGGCATGCTGATCCCGGAGGACGGCCTCATCTTCGGCGGCTTCATCGGCGTGTTCGCGGCCATCGGCCTCTATGCCTGGGGCAGCATGCAGCTGAACAAGCTGGCGAAAGAGACAAAGCTGATGCTGGTCGAACCGGTCACGTCCGAGTTCGGCATGGCGTACCAGCTCAATCCCGCACAGCCCGGCGCCATCAACGCGTTTCGCTCGCTTGGCCTCGTGCCGAGCTGGGACCGTTCAAAGTACGAGGACCGCCTCGCCGGCAAGCGCAACGACACGCCATTCGAATTCTTCGAGGCCCATCTTGAAGAGAAGCGCACAACAACGGACGGCAAGGGCCGCACGCGCACGACATGGGTGACGGTGTTCCGCGGACAGTGCCTCGTGGTGAACTTCCACAAGCAGTTCAACGGCGTCACCAAGGTGTTCCGCGACAAGGGCATGTTCAACTTCCTCGGCAAGCTGGGCCAGGGAAAAGCGCAGAAGGTGAAGCTGGAAGACCCGGTGTTCGAGAAGGCGTTCGAAGTCTACTCCACCGACCAGATCGAAGCGCGTTTCCTGCTGACGCCGGATTTCATGGAACGCCTCGTTGGCCTCGAGCGCGCGTTCAAGGGCAAGCAGGTGCGCTGCGCCTTTGCTGGCGGCGACATGTTCCTAGCATGCGAGGGTGCCAACCTTCTCGAGGTTGGTTCGATGTACCGGCGCATGGACGATCTTGGCCGCGTGCGTGAGATGCTCGTCGACTTCGCGGCCATCTTCCTGCTGATCGACGCGATGAGCCAGCGGCTCACGCCCGATGCGCTGCGCGTGCCGCCGTCCGAGGTCTGATCGAGAGATACCGCGCGCGGGTCGAGCTGGCGGGTCCCCGGCCCGGAAGGGGGGGGAAGGGGCCCTCAGCTGTCATGGAAGGGGCTGTGAACCGTCCCAAGTCCCGCGGCGATTGATTCCTGTTGCCCAGAATCGGCGTTCTTGATTTCTGGCCGCTAGCGTGGCGGAGACCGGACACCCATGGCCAGGAAGCCCTTCCTCGAAGACGTGCTGGAGCGTGGGCTGTTCGCCTCCCGCTGGCTGATGGCGCCGTTCTACATCGGCCTGATCGCGGCGCTCGGCGCGCTGATGGTCGTGTTCTTCCAGGAACTGGCGCACGAACTGCCCATGCTGTGGACGTTCGATCCGGTCACCCATGAATACGCGATGACGGCGGATGACGCGATCATGCTGGCCCTCTCGCTGATCGACCTGTCACTGGCAGGGAACCTCGTCCTGATCGTCATCTTCTCCGGCTATGAGAACTTCATCTCGAAGCTGGACGTCGGCGAACACAAGGACCGTCCGGACTGGATGGGGACCGTCGACTTCTCTGGCCTCAAGCTGAAGCTGGTAGCATCCATCGTCGCCATCTCGGGGATTGCTCTGCTGAAGTCGTTCCTCGACCTGGGCACGGCAGAGGAACTGACGCCCCTGATGGAGCGGAGCCTGATGTGGCAGGTGATCGTCCACATCACGTTCGTGGTCTCTGGCGTGCTGCTCGCCTTCATGGACTGGCTGACTGGCCACCAGAAGGGCTGATCCCTCGACATCGAAAGAGAAAAGCCCCGCCGACCATGGGTCAGCGGGGCTTGAGGGTGATTCTCGGGGGAGAGAATGCTCATGGTGTACGGGCGGGAGGCGCCGGTGGATCGACCGGAAAGGGGCGATGCGAAGAAAATTTGAGGCGCAAATGGGGCGCGCCGCGCTTTCCCGAGGGAAACTCAGTCGGCGAATGTCGCAATTACCGGCACGTGGTCTGAGGGCTTTTCCAGCGCGCGGGCCATGCGGTGGATCGAGATCGCCTTGAGGCGATCGGCGGCGTGGGGGCTGCACATCAGGTGGTCGATGCGGATACCCCAGTCTTTCTGCCAGGCGCCGGCCTGATAGTCCCAGAAGGTGTATTTCTGGATGCGCCCGTCGCGCGCCATGAAGGCGTCCGTGTACCCCATCCATTGCAGCTTGCGGAAACGCTCGCGCGTGTCCTGCCAGGCCAGCGCATCTTCGGCCCAGGCCTTCGGGTCCCAGCAGTCTTCATCGCGCGGGATGCAGTTGAAGTCGCCGGCGAGCACGACGGGTTCTTCGTACGTCAGCAGCGCCTTGGCGCGCTCATTCAGGCGATCCATCCAGCGCAGTTTGTAATCGTACTTCTCGCTCGGACGCGGATTGCCATTAGGCAGGTAGATTGATGCGACGCGGATGGGGCGTGGGCATTCGACCAGCACTTCTAGGTAGCGGCTCTGTTCGTCCTCGGGTTCGCCAGGCAGGTGGCGCACTTCATCCGAGATCGGGAATTTCGAGAGAATGGCGACGCCGTTATAGGTCTTCTGGCCGAAGACCGCGCAGTTGAAGCCCGCGCCTTCCAGCTCCTCACGCGGAAACTTCTCGTCGATGCACTTGATCTCCTGCAGGCACCAGACGTCGGCCTCGCAGGTCTTCAGCACCTCCAGCACGGTGGGCAGGCGCGCGTTGACCGAGTTCACGTTCCAGGTGGCGATCTTCATCCGCCTTCCTTAGCCCACACTGCCGGAAACGGAAGCGCTTGCCCGCGACGGCAAAGTGGATTACATGTGTAATTCGGCAAGAGGCCGCGAAGGCCCACACAGCAATCAACAAGGGAGGCCAGCATGGCCATCAACGTGGGCGCCGCCCGCGACGGCGAACCTGTAGCTGAAATCAACACTACCCCGCTGATCGACGTGATGCTCGTGCTGCTCGTGATGCTGATCATCACGCTGCCGCAGCAGAAGCATGCGGTGAAGCTCGACACGCCAATTCCATGCGACCCGTGCGAGCAGCCGCCCCCGCGGCCAGAGGCGATCCGCGTGACGATCGAGGGGGATGGCTTGATCTTGTGGAATGGCGAGGCGGTGAACCGCGCGACCCTGCGGACCCGCCTGGCCGCCGAGGCAAAACGAAGCGAGCAGGCAGAGCTTCACATCGAGGTCAGCCGATATGCGAAGTATGGCGCAGTCGCGCACGTAATGGCGGCGGCCCAACGCGAGGGCGTGACGCGGATGGGAATTGTGAGTGTGGGCTAGGCAAGCGCTAGCTGGATCGCGCGTTCGACTGGCGACGTGCCGTGTTCGATGTTGAAGGGCTCGCGCTGGCCTAGCCCCGGCTGGGCGATGAAGCGTGCTCGCGTTCCGTTGTGCGCCTGTGCGGCGTGAACGGTGAAAGGGTGCAGCAGCCAGACCGTGCCGGCCTCGCCCGTCGCCAGTGATACCTCGCAATGATCGCTGCTGGCGAAGCCTTCCTTTGCAAGGTTCGCGAGAGAGACTCCCGCCCCACCGCGCGCTGCCAGTTGCCGCGCCATGGGTAGGTGCGAGCCGAGCCGCACGCGCGTCGGCGCGTCGTCTGGCCCGCAGTCGGTGAACAGGAACAGCATCAGCATCGACCGGTCGCGCGAATGGAAATTCACGCGCCACTGGAAGTAATCCTGCGATTGCGGGTCTTCCGGCGGTGGGAAGCTGGCATCGATATGCCAGCCATCGTCCCAGGGCTTCTGCGTCGACGGGAAGCGGGCGACAATGGCGCCCAGCGCGCCGGGCATGGTCCAGCGGCCGGCCCCGACGAGTTGGTCCAGCGCTGCAGCCAGGCGCGGCGAAGCTGCAGCTTCACGAAATGGCGGCAGGGGCGGCGCCGTGATCCGCAGCACAGGCTCCTTCCACTGATCGGGTGCATCGGGCGACAGGCCCAGCGCGCGAAAGACGATGTTGCTGCATGCCTCTGCCGTTTCGCGCGCGAACGCGTTCTCCAGCTTCACTGCGCCAGTCTCGACAAAGCTTTCGATCTGGTCGGACGATAGGCTCATCTGCGCTATGTAGGCGCGAATGCCGGACTGTCACCCCTGATCGCGCCCCAGATCGCCACCAGCAGAAGAAAGACGCTGGCGATGGTCATGCCGGGGAGCAGGTATTGCCCTGCGGCGTCGGGAGCGGCCACGGCCCACAGCGACGAGGCGAGCGGGATCGCACAGATCGGCGGGGCGATCATCCAGGCGCCGCCGCGTTGCGCAATCATGACGCCGCAGAGTGTCGTGACGACGGCAAGTCCGACCCATTTGATGTTGGTGGCGATCATCAGCCCCATGAGCCAGGGCGTTGGCGCATCCGGCGCCGCGCTGAGAGTGAACATGCCGATATTCTCGAAAACATCAGCGATCGCGCATGCTATGGCGAGGATAACGGTGATCCGGCCGAGCCCGCGATTGTGAGCGCCTAGGGCCAATGCCGTCAGGCAGTAGAACGCCGTGTAGGCCGGAATGTAGGCGAAGGTGTCAACGATGTTGGCATGGTCCAGCTGTGACGCCAGCGCGGCGCGGCAGGTTTCGCCGGCGAGCCCAAGTATGCGCTGAACTTCTGCCGTTGTCCGCACCAGTTCGAACGCGGTGAGCGTGGACATTGGAAGCGGATTGCATGGCGCCGCCGTGATGGCCATGAACGGGATCACGGCGAGCATCAAGGCGGCCGCGATCACCGCGAGGCGGAATATCCATTTCGTCGTCATGTTGTCCCCCCTGCGCCCTTCCTAGAAACCCCGGAACTCTACCACTTCGCTGAGAGGCGCGCGCTCCGCGTAGAGGTCGTTCACCGGCTCGTTCGGATCAGGCACGCCAATCGCCATGCCTGCGTAGAGCATGTGATTGTCGTCGAGGCCGAAATGCTCGTGCAGTTCGACGCGCAGGCGCGCCCAGCATTCCTGCATGCACGTGCCCCATCCGCGCTCTTCGGCGAGGAGGGCGATGGTCTGCATGTACATGCCCATGTGCGCCCACTGGCCATGGCCCATGCGCTTGTCGATGATGAGGAAGAGGCCGATGGGCGCGCCGAAGAAACGATAGTTGTTGGCGAACCACATAAGACGGGCGGCGCGATCCTCCTTCGGGATGCCGATCTTGTCGTACATCATTTCGCCGACACGGCGGCGACGCGCGTCGTAGACGGGGTCGATCGCCTTGAGGTCCGGGTATACCGGGCGGTCGCCGGGGACGGCTCCCATCGGGTCAGCGGCGAGAACACGCTGCGCCATCGCAACGATCTGGTCCTTCTCCTCGCCCGCGACGGCGATGACTTTCCATGGCTGCAGGTTGCCCCCCGATGGCGAACGCTGGGCCGTGGTGAGCAGGTCTGCAATGTCGCCCTTGGTGATTGGCGTTGGCAGGAAAGCGCGCGTGGAAATCCGCTGGCGGACGGCTTCGGTGACGGTCATCGGCGGGTCCTTGAGATAGTGGGGCGGATTCGGAAATTGCGGGGTGTCGGAATCGGGCGAGATCATGGCTGGCAACATGACCATTTGTTCGTTTGACCCGGCCGCATGCAAGCGGCGAGTCTGAACTCTTCATCTTCTCACCGAACAGGTCCTGCGATGACCCCAGAACTCACCGCCGCGCTGATCGCCACAGGTGTGGTCGTGCTGTTGCTGCTGGGCGCGCTGCGACTGATGC
>Ga0075152_10003476_pt1 | contig 10978 bp, 5 predicted proteins | sample JI61114C2DNA_FD_70964 | JGI IMG/M metagenome (GOLD analysis project Ga0075152, IMG submission 70964) | Wastewater effluent complex algal communities from Wisconsin, to seasonally profile nutrient transformation and Carbon sequestration -... | ecosystem: Engineered > WWTP > Effluent > Algae...
GGGGCTCAGGCGCCGATGGTGCGGCGCAGGGCGAGGTACGGGTCGCTGAGCATGAAGACGGCGAGCTCCTGGGCGGTGCGGCTCAGGCTGATGCGCTGCTTGAGGCTGCCGTTGGCGCCCGTCGCGCATAAATGGCGCGCGAAAGTCTTGCTCATCCTGAGACCCGGCCCTGATCGAATTTCTGTTTTCGGCATAGGTGGGCCCCCTGCATCATTCGTTGATGCGAAGATTATCGAAGGCACACAGAAACACTCGTGAGGCGAGCCCACGGCGGCATCGCGGAGCGGTCGGCGCGGGGATGCTGGGGGCGTTGGCGGCCGCCATGGGCTCGCTCATCAGCTGTAGTAGTGCCGACGAGTGTGGTGCGAATCCTGACAATTATAATGACCTCTATAACGGCGATCGGTGTCAGCTGGAGGTTGACGCCCCCGGGGGGATCGAAAACTCGGCGAATCTGCTGCAACTGACGCCAGCAGAGCTCGATGTCCCCGGCGAGGCCGATCTCTTGATCACCGGGAAGGTGGACGGGACAGTCGCGGACGGCTATTTGGTCGAGTTGCGAATCAAGGGGGCGCTGCCCAAAGCCGACCCTTTCATCGACCCAACGAAGATCCTCGAGAACGACGCCTGTACCGCGGCCTTCGAGCTCTCGCCGGCCAGCGAGCTCGATGTCTGTACGAAGGTCTCGCCCAGCGTGCTGCGCTGCGTGTTCGATGCGGTCGGCCAGCTCGGTGTGACCGTCTCGACGCGGCGCACGCAACCGATCACTGGGTGCAGTGTCGTGGCGCAGTCGGGATCCGCCATCGACGGCACCAAGCTGGAAGTTATCTACCCCCTCGAGACGCTGTCGCTCGAAGCGCGGTTGCCAGCGACCTTCGGCCCGTGCGGCGACGCGGCGACACCCTGCGTCGTGCCTCCGGCGCTACCCCAGGGGTTTTGTACTGCGGCGCCTGCGTGCGAGGGGGTCGTGCAGGAGGTGGAGCTCTACTTCGCCAGCGAGCGCGGCGGTCAACAGGTCGGGTCTGGACAGGACATCACGGTCTCGCTGACCAGCTTGCGCCAGTCGGTGGGTGTCGGACAAGTCGACTTCTCCACGAGCGGCTGCCCGATCACCGAGTCGGCGCCATCGATAGCGATCGACGCGGCGATCGGCGAGAGTCCGGCGGTGCAGGTCTGCGTGGACGGTCGTGGTGGCACCTACGAGCTGCGCGGGACGGCCAGCAAAGGTGGTGCCGTGCTCACGGACTCGCGTTTCGTCGATTTTCCACCGGTGCCGACACAGATCACTCGGCGCTGGCTTGCTGCAGAGCACGCACTGGAGGTCGGCGTGCTCGCCTGTGACGGTCGAGGCATTCCTGGACTGAAGCTCACCGTGGCCACCGAGGTCGATGGCGGCACGAGTAGCGCCATCGTCGCCACCGACGGCGTCGGCTTGGCCCTCGTGCCGCTGGCAGACGATCCGACGATGACGAAAGTGACGCTGGACACCTGGAATGCCACGTGTACGTATCCGGCCGAGTGAGCGCGCTCAGAAGAGGAGAATATGACCATGTCGATCGCGTTCACGAATATGTGGATCTTGGGAGCAGTGCTTGTGGCAGCGGCGCCCACGGGCGCTCAGCCCGGGGCTGCCCCGGCGAGCACCGCTCCGAATAACCCCCCCAAAACCCCCAAGGCATCCAGGAAGAGCGACGACCTGCGCGGCTGTGCGGCCGAACTGCGGCCGACGGTGCAGGCGGCGCTAGACCGGCTCAAGCGACTCGAGCAGCAGGTCGCCGTTGAAGTGGCCTTGCGAGCGCTCCACGAGGCGACGCTGCAGACGACGCGGAGGCGGCTCGCCGAGCTGGCCGGCGGTGCAACGCTGGCCAAGGGCGAGGACCCGGCGGCGCTGCAGAAGCGGGTCGTTCAGGCCGACGCGGGGCTCGTCGCGGTGAGCCAGCGTATTGTCGAGCTCCAGGCCGAGGCGAGCGTGGAGCAAGACCTGGTCGACGCCGTCGTCGACGAGCCGGCGGCCAACTTGCGCGAGCGCACGCAGCGACGTCGCTGCGTGCGGTCAGCGAGCAACGCGCGCATCGAGGCTCAGATCGAGCGCGAGACCCGGTCATTCCGCGGGGCGATGGTCGGGGCGCGAGCGTCTCGCTGCGCCACCGCGATTTGCTGGGGTCCGAGCAACAAGTTCGCCTTCGAGCCGCTGGCCGAGTTACCGATCGGAAAGAGCTTTGCTTTTCCCGGCTCCGGGCTCGCGCGCTATGTAAACGGCAACGACATCCAGGTCAGCTTCAACGCGGGGGTACGCTTCTGGCTGGCGTGGGATTGGGTGAGCTTCGGTGTGTACCTCTCCAAGCCACTGCTGCAAGGCGGCGACTCTATCCATGTCAGCGGCTCGACCCACGAGTTTGCGACCAGCCAGGTGCGACGGCCGGGGCCGGGGCTTGGGGTCGGCCTCTTCGGCGACATGCTGTGGCTCTCCTTCGACTACGACCAGCTGCGCAACGGTAACGCGGGCAACCTGCGGGCGCCCGAGTTCCCGCAGAACGCGCTCGTGTCGCATGCCTATGTCTTCACCGTGGCGATCGCGCCGCTCGCGGGGCTGCGCAACGGACTCGGCAGCCTGGGCGAGAAGAAGCGACGCGAGGCAGAGGCAGCCGCCCAGAAGGCCGCCGAGGCGGAGGCGCGCAAAGAGGAGGAGGCGAAGGCCGCCGCGGCGCAGAAGGCAGCCGAGGAGAAGGTGGCAGCAGGGACGGAGGGACCGAGCGAGCCCGTAGGCACCGAGGTCGTGCCCGGCGTGTGAGCCCTGACAGACGGCGCTCGCGGCGCCCATCGCCGCCGCCGTCGCCAGCGACGGGTCTCGCCAAGGCGACCGAGCATCCCCTCGGTGGGTCAGGGACTGGCGGTCCACCCCAGGTCCGCGAGGATCCCGGCCACGATCGCCTGGTGACGTTGATCGAGGAAGTCCGGGGTGATCGCCGTCTGCGCTGCCACCTCCTGGGTGAGGGGCAGCAGGGTCAGCTTGTAGCGCTTTCGCTTCTCGACGAACCCGAAGTTGCGCGCCGAAGAGTTTCGCGATTGCGTCAGCAGGGTCATGTTCCCGAGGCGATATGTCCAGATCTTACGAAAGTCAGGTGAAAAATCGTTCAGCCAGTTTGTGCCGGGGGCAGGCTGCTGAGGGATGATATGCTCCAGCGTCACGCGTTCGATGTCGAGGTACTGCTTGACCACGTCCTCGCGGCTCGTCTGATGGTGAAGGACGTAGAGGACGAGCAGCAGCCGCGCGGTGAAGTTATCGAAGATCGGTCCATCGAGGATCTGGACGATGTTCGCGCGCTGCGGCTCGCTCAGGGCGAAGGCCTCGGCCGCGCGCGTGGCGTCGCCGTCATGGAGCGCGCGGATCGCTTGATAGATCGGGGCGTTCGACAGGTAGACGCCAGGGGCCAGCACGATGTGCAGCAGCCAGCGCTGATACGCCGTCAGGAAGGCGAGCAGACCAGGCGGTTCGCCGACGCCCTCGTAGCGGTAATGGCGGAACAGCGCGAGCAACAGATTCCTGGTGTAGCGCTCGTTACGGAACGCCTGTAGGGCGCGGACCTTGTTGCCGATCGCCACGCTGTCGAGGACCTCCTCGGGCGCCACGATCCCCGCGTAGTAGCGCAGGTCCGTGCGCAGCGCCCCATAGAAGACCTCGATTCGGGACTCTCCGGGGCCAGGGGCGAAGGTGTCGGAGCGGTAGAGGGAGACCGCGTCGTTGTAGGCGGACGACCGCAGTTGGGCGGCCTTGCGGCTCTCGACCCATCGGCCCATGAAGTCCTCGCTGATGCCGGCCTCTTCGAGCTTGAGCCAGGCGTCAGGCGCGCTGGGTGCGCCTGGCTGCTTTACGGCGTCGAGCTCCCGGATCACCAGGTTGCGGAGCAGGTCGAGGCCGCCGAGGGGGAGCCCGCGATTGTTCATGATCTCGAAGATAGAGTAGGCCGTATCGAAGTCGCTGGTGGAGATGAGCACCAGCGAGACGCGGGTGTTCAAGAACTGAAAGAAATCACTGAAGCGGTTCGCCTCTTTCGCGGTGAACCCCGATGGCCCGGCGAAGCGCTCGCTCAACCGGGCGATCAGGAAGTCTCGGTTCCGAAAGTACCGCGCGGCGACGGCAGCGTGCTGCGGATCCCCGATCTTGGGGCATGCTTCGCAATTGATCGCGCCCTGTAATACCCCGTCGAAGTCGTAGCCGGATTCGCGTTGAATCTTGACCTTGAGCTCGCGAACCAGCGCGATTCCGACTTGATTGTAGAGGATCTGCTCGATCCGGGTGATCGCCCCTGCCACGAACTGGCGCATGGTCTCGTCGGTCGTTTGCCCCCCCACGCCACGCAGGAAGCAGCGCATCGCGGCGAACAGCAGTGATACGGTCGTGAGGCGCTGTTGCCCGTCGATGACCTCGGAGGTCCGCAGACCGCGAGCAATGATCACCATGGAACCGAGGAAGTACTCCTTGTCCGGCGGGCTCTCCTCGAAGAACCCCCAAAGGTCGTCCCACATGCGGTTGACCTGGTTGTTCTGATCGCTCTTGCCGAGAGACTCCCACGAATATGGGCGCTGATATGCGGGGACCAGGTAGGTCGCACCCGGCTCGAAGATCTGGTCCAGCGATCGATGAGTAGGGGTGAACACCGACATGAGCGCCAAGTCGCTAGCATGGCAAACGCGTGAGCGTCAAGGCGCGGGCGGTCACGGTGGGCGCGGCGCTCGACGCCAGCGATGTCTTCGACGCGGATGGGGTAGATGGCGTCGGCGGGGCTCAGGCGCCGATGGTGCGGCGCAGGGCGAGGTACGGGTCGCTGAGCATGAAGACGGCGAGCTCCTGGGCGGTGCGGCTCAGGCTGATGCGCTGCTTGAGGCTGCCGTTGGCGAAGCCGTCGAGGAGGCAGGCGGCGGAGAGGCAGCCGCTGACATCGCCGGAGAGCAGGAGGGCGAGGCGCAGGTCGGTGGACAGGGTGGCGCGTGCGGTGGCGGCGGGCTCGAAGTGGGTGCTCGAGAGGGCCTGGCAGATGCGCAGGAGCGGGCGGCGCTGGCGACGGGGGATGTTCTTGCCGAGGTTGTTGGTGAGGTCGCGGAGGCGCCGGGTGTCGGGGTCGGCGGTGATGGCGTTGAAGACCTTGGTGACCTCGAAGCTGGCGGCGAGCATCAGGTCGAGCTCGACGGGGGCGAGGGCGCGGACCTTGCCGCCGCCGAGGGCGCGGCGGGCCAGGGCGAGGGCCGCGAGGCCGCGCCAGGCCATGAGGTCGCCGCGGATCCAGAGGTTGACGCCGAGGCGCAGGGTGACCTCGTCGCCCTCCTCGAGCAGGGCGACGGTGTTGGTGACTGAACATGCCCGAAGGGACAGGTCGCCGAGGGCGAGCAGGCGAGCCCACTGCTGGACCAACACGAGCACCGACGAGGGCTCGACGTTGGGCGGCAGCGGCACGACATCGTCGGGGCCGAGGCCGGTGAACTCGACGTACATGCGGTCCATCGCCGACTCGACGCAGGCGAGCAGGTCGTTGACGTCGCCGGTCTCGCCGGGGGACAGCAGCGCCTGGCGCAGGCTGGGGGTGGCGAGCACGTTGCCGAGGCCGCCGGGGGAGGCCTGGCGCAGGTGGCCGTCGGGCGCGGGGTTCTCGCTGGGCTCGAGCGCGTGGCAGAGGATGCGGGCCATCTGGGCCAGCGGCGGGTTGGGCCGGGCGGCGACCTCGGCGAGCATGCGGATGTCGCTGGGGGCGACGGTGCCGCGGCCGATGCTGGCGAGCATGGCGGCGCGGATCGGGTCGAGGTAGGCGGCGACGCGATCGACCTGGCCGCTGCGCTCGAGCAGGCGGATGAGCAGGAGGATCGTGTTGCGGTTGCCGGGGCCGAGCTCGGCGGCCTTCTCGATCGCGGCGAGGGCCTGGGCCTCGCGCTCGGGGACGTCGGCGAGCAGCTTGGCGCGCTGCATGTAGAGGTCGTGGAGGCGGTCCGGGTCGCGCTCGCGGGCGGCGAGGCGCTCGAGGATGTCGGCGGCCTCGGCGGGTTGCCGGCTGCGCTCGAGCAGGTTGGCCATCAGCTGGATCGCGCGCGGGTCGTCGCCGCGGGCCTGCAGGACGATCCGCGCGTGCTCGAGGGCGCGGCCGAGGGTCTGGGGGGCCTGGGCGAGGATGCCGGCGAGGATCAGGCGCAGGTCGACGGCGGAGGGCTCGCCCGGGTCGTAGAGGGCGAGCAGCTGCTCCATCGCCAGGGCCGACTCGGCCTCGCGGCCGAGCTGCTGGTAGCAGCGGACCAGGCCGCGCAGGGCCTGCTTGCCGTCGGGGCGGGCCTGGGCGGCGACCGTGAAGTAGGCGACGGCGTGCTCGTCGCTGTCGGCCTGCTCGCCGAGGAACACGCCGAGCTCGTAGCGCAGGCCGGGGTCGGTGATGCGACCGAAGACGGTGCTGAGCAGGTTGATGGCGGGGGCCGGCGCGGCGAGCTGGGTGGCGAGGGCGCGGGTGAGGCCGATCGCGTCGCGGTAGTGGGGGTCGCGGCCGAGGATCTGGCCGAGCAGCTGCAGGGCGGCCTCGGCGTCCTCGGGGGCGCCGGTAATGCCGGCCTTGACGGCGGCGTCGCGGGCCTCGGCCATCAGCGTGTGCACGGATACGGCCTTGAGCTTGGGCGCGGCCTGCTCGCGCTGGGTGCCGCTCGAGAGGCGTCCGAGGCCCATGTCGGCGGGCGCGAGGCCGGGCATGGCCCGCAGCGCGGCGCGATAGGCCCGCTGGGCCTCGTTGAGGGCGCCGGCGTGCTCGAGCAGCTCGGCGCTCTCGAGGTAGAAGATCGCGCGTTCGCTGTCGGACTGGGCGCGCACGGCCCGGGCGCCGACGGCGTCGGTCATGGCGAGCGGTGAGTTGGGGTCGGAGAGCAGGCCCTCGAGCAGGCGGACGGCGTAGGGGTTGCCGGGGTCCTCGCGGAGGGCGCCGAGGATCGCGTTGGCGGCGAACTCGCGGTCCTCGGGGGCTTCGGACTGGAGCAGGACCTCGGCGGACTCGACGAGCAGGGTGGCCTTGTAGTGGGTGTCCTCGGAGGCGCGGGCGAGGCGGAGGCGTAGGCCGGGGAGGGTGCTGCGGTCGCCGAGCTTGCGCAGGAGGTTCTTGTACTCGCGCAGGATCATCGGGTCGTCGCCGCCGGCGGCGGCGGCGGCCTCGTAGCTGCGGCGGGCGGCCTCGAGGTCACCTGTCCCGAGGTACAGGCGCCCGATCTGGACCAGCAGGGGCGCCTTGAGGGCGGCCGCGCAGTGCAGGAGCTGATCCTCGAGCAGGCGGATCAGGTTGTGGATGTCGTGGTTTTGGACCAGCAGACGGCGGCTGCGCTCGAAGGCGAGGCCGTGGTCGGGCTGGACGGCGAGCGCGGCGCGGTAGTGCTGGAGGGCGCGGTCCTCGTCCGGGAGCGGGCTGCTCTCGCTCTGGCGGGCGAGGGCCTCGGCGATCAGGCCGAGGCGGTAGTGGAAGTCGGCGAGCAGGGCGGGGCTGTGCGGCGGGTCCTGGGCGCGCAGGAGGTCGTAGGCGTCGCGGATCTTGCCGGTGGCGCTCAGCAGCTGGAGCAGGATCTCGCGCGCGGGCACGAGGTCCGGGTTTAGCCGGTAGCTGCGCCACAGGTACTCGATCGCCCGGTCCATGTCGCCGAGCTCCTCGAAGCAGATGCGGCCGGCCTTGAGCGCGAGCACGGCGGGGTCGCTGGTGGTGTCGACCTCGGGCTCGTGCAGGCGCAGCAGCGCCTCGAGGTCGCCGCCGTCGCGGTAGAGGCGGGCCAGCGCCCGGAGGGCTGGGGTGTAGCCGGGGCTCAGCTTGAGCGCGCGCTCGTAGGACTCGCGGGCGGCCGTGCGCTGCTTGAGGCGGGCCTCGTGGGCCTCGCCGAGCTCGACCAGGATGGCGGTGCGGGCGATGTCCTCGTCGAGGCGCTCGACGAGCATCTGCAGGGTCTGGATCAGGACGGTCGGGCGCTTGTGGGTGCGGCACAGCGCGGCGAGCTGGAACAGCGACAGGACGTCGTCCTGATCGATCTGGGCGATCTCTTGCAGGGTCTCGATCGCCAGCTCGAGGTCGTGCAGCTCTTGCTCGGCGATGGTGGCGACGCGGCGCAGGGCGGCGAGGCGATCGGGGCCGTCGGTGGTCTCGCGGGCCTGACGCTGGAGGGTCGCGGCGGCCTGCGACCAGCGGCGCATCTGTTCGTAGACGCTGCCGAGGGCGCGCAGGCAGGCGGTGTTCCTCGGGTCCTCGGCGACCGCGAGCTCGTAGACCTCGGCGGCGCGCGAGAGGTCGTGCTCGAGGCGCTCGTGGACGAAGCCGAGGCGCAGCAAGATGGTGGCGCGCTCGGCCCCGTGGGAGCGGGTGTGGGCCCATTCGCTGAGGTGGGCGATCAGGGCGGGGGTGTCGTCGATGACCCGCAGCACGCTGGCGAGGGCCTGCCACACCCAGCGCTGCTCGGGGAGGTAGCGCCGGACGAAGCGGAGGTCCGACTCGAGCACGCGGTAGGCCTCGCGCTCGTCCTCGGGGAGCTCGTCGGCGGCGCGCTCGTCCTCGGCGGCGAGGCGGCGCAGGGTGCCGTCGTCGTCGAGGGCGCTCTGGCGCGAGGCCAGCGGCGAGGCCTCCCAGCGCAGGCGAGCGATCTGCTCGCGCAGGCTGGCCTGCTCGCGCGGGTCGTCCTTGAAGGCGGTGAGGCGCACCAGGACGTCGATGCCGCGGAGGCCGGGGATGCCGAGCTCGCGGGTGCCTCGCGGGTCGCGGGTGTTGAAGTTGCTGACGAGGGCGTCGAGCAGGCCGTGGGCGGTGGGGTCGTTGCCGTGGGCGCTCAGCCAGGTGCGAATGTCCGCGAGGAGCTCGCGCGGGATCTCGTCGTCGCCGACGGCGAGCACCGCGAGCTGCAGGGCGGCGGCGGCGCTGACCAGATCCGGGGCGAGGCCGGCGAGGCGGCGGTAGAGGCCGGGGAGCTCGGGGTGGCTGTCACCGGCGGCCCCGCGCAGCGCGCTGATCAGGCGGTGCAAGGCGGTGACGCTGGTCGGATCGCTGGCGACGGCGAGCTCGAGCTGGCGCCGGCGATCGTCGGGATCGGGGAGGAGGCCGGCGAGGTCGAGCTGGCGGACGGCGCGCAGGCGCGGGAGGTCGAGGCTGGCGATGTGCTGCTCGAGCAGCGGTCGCAGGGCCTCGCGCTGGCCGCCGCGGAGCATCGACTCGAGCACGAGGGTCACGGCGATCGGGTGGTCGGGGACGAGCTCGAGGGCGGCGCGGTAGCTGGCGAGGGCGCGATCGATGTCGGCGCCGTACTGCTCGCTGCGCTGGCCGTGCTCGATCCACGCGGCGGCGCGGAGGGCCGCGGGCTGGGCCGGGTCGGCGGCCTCCTGGGCGAGCTGATCGAGGTCGTCGGCGAGGCTGTGGCCCGGGAGCGCGGGAGAGAGCGCGGCGGTGCGCGCGGCGCAGGCGCGGGCGGCCGGGCTGCCCGCGGCGAGCAGGCGCTCGCCGGGGTCGCGGCGGCCGAGCTGCTGCAGGTGGATGCGACCTGCCTCTCCGGACATGGCTGAAGAGACAGCTGGCTCCTCGCCGCGGGCGGCCGCGTCGACGAGCGCGTCGGCGAAGTGGCGCCAGCGCTCCGGGGTGTGCAGCGGCGGGAGGGCGAGGGCGGCGGGGTCGAGGTCGAACTCGAGGGGGAACAGCGGGTCGGGGAGGTCGAGCAGGGTCGGCGTGGGGGCCGGCGGCGGCGGGACGTCGGGCGGGGTGGTGACGAGGTCGAGGGGGCGGCCGGCCTCGTCGATGGGCGGCGAGGCGGGGACGGGGCCCCGGTTCAGGGCGACGTCGCCGACGATGGGCGGCGCGGGGAGCCTGGGCGCGTCGCTGGTCATGCGGGGAGCTCCTCGACGTCGGTGAGGTCGAGCTCGAGCTCGACGTGGTAGCCGAGCGCGCGGCGGAGGACGAGGTGCTCCTCGGAGACGAGGTAGGCGACCAGGCCGGCGGCGCGGCGGGTGCTGAGGGTGGGGAAGCGGCTGCGGTCGAGGAGTGCGACGCGGGGGTCGCCGCAGGCGATGACGCCGGCGCGGTCCTCGGCGGTGCGCAGGAGGTCGCGCAGGAGCTGCATCGAGAAGCTGGGGAGGGTGCGGCTGAGGGTCTCGCCGTCCTCGCCGAAGTCGACGGTGCCGCCGGCGAGGGCCTCGATGATGGCGTCGGAGGTCTCCTGGTCGATCGGGAGGATCGGGTCGAGCTCGACGCCGGCGCAGGAGGCGAGGCCGTGGAGCAGGCCCATGATCTGCTCGTTGTTCATGGTGCGGTGGAGGTGGTCGCCGCCGGTGGCGAGGCGCAGGAGGGCGCGGCCGATCGCGTCGCGGGCGGGCGGTGAGGCCGGGGCGGCGTTGATCTTGCGGCCGATCAGCAGCACCGGGGCGACGCCGACGTGGGCGACCACGGAGCCCTCGTCGCCCTGATTGAGGAACAGCAGCGGCTCGGGGAGGCCGAGGGTGCGGGCGATCGCCTTGGTGACGGTGCCGACCGAGCTGGTCGGCGGCAGGCTGTGCCGCTGTGACAGGTTGACGGGCGGCGGGGGGGCGCCGGGGATCGCGGTGAGCTCGTGGACGCCGTGGCGCAGCACGCCGAGCGCGGCGCCGGTAGCGACCTCGTCGGCGGCGAAGAAGGGCGCGGGCTTCTCGGGCGCGCCTGGCAGCGGCCAGGGCTCGGGCTTGACGGTGTCGCAGCGGCGGTTCGCGGGGACGAGGTCGGGGTCGACGGCCTCGAGGATCGCCGCGCACACGTAGACGCCGCCGGGCTCCTCGGCGGCGTGGAACAGGCGCAGGAGGCCGAGGACGGGCTGCGGGTCGAGCGGGTCGGCGGTCGACTCACCGGTCGAGCTGAGGCCGCGCTCGCGGAGGATGGTGCGCTGGGCGGCGATGCCGGCGTGCAGGGCGACGCGGCCCTCGTCGGGGCGGCCGAGCTCGATCAGCAGGTCGTGGAGATCGAGGATGACATCG
>Ga0075152_10003477_pt1 | contig 10978 bp, 7 predicted proteins | sample JI61114C2DNA_FD_70964 | JGI IMG/M metagenome (GOLD analysis project Ga0075152, IMG submission 70964) | Wastewater effluent complex algal communities from Wisconsin, to seasonally profile nutrient transformation and Carbon sequestration -... | ecosystem: Engineered > WWTP > Effluent > Algae...
CCGGAGCAACCCGGCTACTTGGGCAAGCACCTGGTGGGTGTGCGCACGCTCAGTGGCAACGCCATCCTGCAGTGGAGCACACCCAGCACGCAGCGCTGGTACACGCTGGAGGACAGCACACGACTGGACACCGGCCTGCTGGCCGCACGCATCCACTTCAAGCAACTGAGCTGGACCGATGAGGACCACCCAACGGAATTCTGGCTGCTGGAGCGGCCGTTCGGCCCGGCGATCACGAAGGACCAGGACGGTTGGTATGGTACGGGCGACCATCACGACGGGCACACGCTGGTGTTGCGCAGCGCGAACCACCGCGGCACGAGCGTCGCGGCTTTCATGTTCGAGCTTCCCTTTCCCTATGGCCGCGTGGTGGTCAGGACGAAGCATGTGGTGCGTGTACCGAACGGTTATGGTGAGGAAGGCGACCTCATCGTGCTGAAGCGCGAACCCCAGGAACCGCCCTTAGACTTCGGCCATGAACCAGCGGAGCCGCAGGTGATGGTGCCGCCGGGCGTGGCTCCGGATGAGGTGGTCGACCTCCACGACGATGAGGTGGATGATCTGGTGATCAGGTCCAAGGATGAGGACTGGCACGGAACAGGCGGATCCGGGTACTACGTGCGCGGCATCGCGCCGTTGCCCGGTACGGCCTTTCTCATGACGAACACTCGCTGGGGCGCGTGGGGCCCCTACCATCTGACCGAAGTTGATGCGCTTACGCCGGAGAACCTGGCCAATGGCCTGAAAAGCGGGACCATGCGATGGGCTTCACCCGTGAACGAGCCCGTGTTCATCGATGTGCTGCGCCACCCTCATGGCTTGGAAGGCGTACCGATGGAATGGGCCGCCACGCCCGCTGCTTCCCCGGGCTATCTCGTGTACAGCACCACCTCCTACGGGCGGGTGTACATCGGGGCGATGGAGGTCTTGTACACATTGCCTGGCGGCGAGCTCGGTGTGCGCCCGCAAGCTTGGGTGGAGGAAGGCCAGGTGTTGCAGGTGCGCTGATCACGGTCCGGCGGCTTCCCTCACCTTCTCCCACGCCACCATGCGCTTCAATACCATGAGCATGCCCATGGAGACCACGAGCAGTCCGGTGAAGAGATACCAGGTTGTCTCGTAGCCGAAACGCGCGATCAGGTTCAGTCCCAGCGTATGGCCGATGATGTGCGAGACGCTCCAGCCGATGGTGAACAACGCCATGTACGCACCGGGCGGTCCCTTCTCCGCACGGGAGTAGGCGAAGCCGTTCATGAAGGGGAAGTTGAGCATCTCCCCCACGGTGAGCAGCACCATGCCGATCCATACGAAGGCCAGCACCGGAAAGAGGTTCAGCACCAGGAAGCTGCCGCCGATGAGCGCAGCGCTGATGATCATGACGCCGATCCGGTCGAAGTTCCGATCCTCGCAGTATTTGATCAAGGGCATCTCGGTGAGGAAGATGAGCAGGCCGTTCAGCCCGAAGATCAGGCCGATCGCGAACTCGCTCAGGTGGTGGACCTCGCTGTAGTACAATGGCATGGTGCTGAAGTACTGCAGGAAGGCGATGCCGATGAGCACGAGCGTGATCCAGAAGAACAGGTATGGACCGTCGCGGTACGGAGAGCGCTGCGCCGTCGACCGCGCGGCCTCACCATCCTTCATCGCCTGCTTGCGCGGGATGTACGCCAACATGATGCCCATGGCGGCGAGACAGGTCAGTCCGTCCACCCAGAACAGGCCACTGTAGCCCCAGCCCGCGATGATGAGCCCCCCCAGTGCGGGCCCCAAGCTGAAGCCCAAGTTGATGGCCAGGCGCAGAAGGGTAACGGCGCGTGTGCGGTTCTCCGGCCGTGCATAGGCGCGGATGGCCACGAACATCGCCGGTCGGAAGGCATCGCTCAACAGCAGCAGCACGAACACCCCGGCGCAGAAGGGCCAGAAGCCATGCACGTACTGCAACAGGATGAACGCGATACCGGACGTGAGCAGCGCCCCGATCATGATATCGTAGAAGCCCAGCTTGTCCGTGAGCTTGCCACCGAGCCACGAGCCTACCACCGAGCCCGCACCGAAACTGCTCATGATCCAGCCTACCTCCCCTTTGGTAAGCCCCATGTCCTTGGTGAGGTAGAGCGACATGAACGGCACCACCATGGTTCCCGCGCGGTTCACGAAGGTGACGAGTGCCAGCAACCACACCTCGCGGCTGAAGCCGGTGAAGGAGCCGATGTAGAACCGGTATGCGCGTGAGAGAGCCTGCACGGCGCAAACCTATCCGACCGATCGGATGCCAGGCGGACAGCCGCGTCCGGATCCGGGGTCTACCGCGTCCTACTGCTTCACCACGCGCGTGCGGAGCACGCGAGCACCCGCGCGTGCGATCACGGTGTAGGTGCCGGGGGCCAGTCGTCGGCCCAACTCCTCTCCCAGCCCGTTGGCGCGTTCGACCACGCGGCCCGTGGCATCCATCACCAGCACGCTCGTGTTCGGAGCGTTCGCCATTGATGGATCGACGAGCCGGAATCCATGGGTGAACACCGAAGGTTGCGCGATCGCATCCCACACGCCCACTGCCATACCGGACAGCCCTGTGCTCATTTCCGGATCCACCCGTGCTACCACGGTCCCGCGTTCATTGATCGGATCCACGGTAAATGGGCCGAGCGTGAAGGGGTCGCTGGTGATGCCGACCAGGTGCGCCACGCCATCGGATGCCACGGCCACATCGTACATGATGTCCGTGAACGTGCTCCCACCTTGCAGACCCCAGCGCGGTAGACCGGTGGCATCGAAGCTCAGCAATACGGTGGAGTTGTCCGAGATGGTGCCCGAGCCCGTGACCACGTTGTTGCCCCAATCCAATGCACCCCCTTGGTTACCGAGCACATAGGCGTTGCCTTCCCCATCCACGCCAAGCGCCTTGCCGCGGCCAAGGGTGAACAGGCCGGAGCCGGGGGCATAGGACGGGGACAGGCCCCAGTCGAAGTTGCCCAGACTGTCCAAACGGGTGATGAACGTGCCTGTGCTCCACAGCGGATCAGCGAACGGAATGGAGCCCCAAGTGAGCGGCACGAAGTACGACCCTGCCAGGTAGGCATGGCCACCCTGATCAGCTTGCACCATGGGTTTCTGGAAGGTGATATCCTCTGCGGAACGCACCCATTGCGCCTCCCCCGCCGCATTCATGCGCGTTACGAACAACGCGTAGTCGTGCGGTATGCTGAACTGTGTGCCATTCACCGTGATGTCCGGCGACACGGCCGCTCCGGAAACGTAGAGCCCGCCCCACGGGTCGAAGCTGATGCTGCCGATCGTTTTCGAGTCGACGAGCGTCCGCGACTCCACTTGCGCACCATTGGCATCCAGCCGCGCGATGGTGGCGTTGAAGAAGTCGTTCAGCGCGACCCAGAACCGTCCTTGTTCGTCCAGTGCGATCGAGGACACTTGCAGATCATCGAACGGGCTACCCGAAACGTCCTGGTGCCACAGGGATGCACCGTTCGCATCCCACGCGCACACGAACGAGCCCTCGGAAACATGGCCTTCCGGAACCGTGAGCACCGGTACGCCGTCCTCCAGCAAGCGACGGAAGTAGCGGCCACCGAGCACCACGTTGCCATCCTCATCGCTCGCAATGGATTCCACCTGCACGGTATCACCAAGATCCACGCTCCAGAGCACGGAACCGTCGGCCGCTTGCCGACTCAGGGTGACGCTGCCCATGGGCTGGTTGTAGGTGTAGGAAATGGAATCCAGACGCGCCACATATACATGGTCCGGGTCACGTGCGCAGAGCACATCCACGGGTGTTGTCGGATTCTGCAGCCAAGAGGCCGGGCTGGCGGTGAGCCATTGGACTTCCTGTGCGGCCAGCGGTTCCGCAACGAATGCTGATGCGAGCGTGATGGAGAGAAGGGCGGTCCGATGCATGTAGGGGGTCTGAAAAGCGAGGACAAGCTAAGCGTTATTACTGCCGCACTCGAAGTTCATCGGAACGCGGCGGTGATCCCTACTGCCACGCTGAAGTCGTGGACGCCGCTCCTGTGCGGCTGTGCGCCAGCAACGGTCCACTCCCCTCGTCAGGGATGGGCGGTCGCGTGCCCGGGAAGTCGAAGAGATCCGTGTGCGTTGGCCCGGTCGATGCGCGCTGATCCGGCCGAGGTGCCCTGCGCAGGTTGATGCATCCGGTTTCCTCGTCTATCCCCGCTGTGTTCGTGGGTGCCTTCAGTCGGACAACCTCATCGGCCACGAAGCGGAGGATGTCCGCTTCTGATCAAAAAGGACCTGGAAGGGTGACGATACCACTGGTGACCCTGGCACAGGCCAGCGCACCGGGCACAACAAGGGTCAGGACCCCACGCGCTATCCACGCGTTCGCCGCGGACGGGCCTGACCTCAGTTCCGCCGGGACGCCTTGACCACACGCGTTGTGCGGGTCTCCTCCCCTGCACGGACCAGAATGGTATACGTGCCATCGGGCAGGTCTCCCAAGTGGATGGCCGGGTTCGTACCCGCGCCCACGTGGGTCCGGATCAACCGCATGTCGTCACCGTAGATCGCGACCTGATCGCGGCCCAACACCACGTCAAGCAAAGTGACGGCCCCATCCGTGGGATTCGGATAGACCACCAGATCGTCCTGGTGGACATCCACGGCCACGATACCCGAGCAGGCCGTGGTCCCATCCGTATCCACCTGCTTCAGCCTGTAGTAGTTCAAGCCGTTCTTCGGCTGATGGTCCGTGGTGCTGTAGAACAGGGTGTTCAGCGAGTTGCCCGCACCGGCGATGCGCTCCACATCCTCGAAGAACGCACCGTCCTGGCTGCGCTGGACGATGAAATGGTCGTTGTCGACTTCTGTCCCTGTAACCCAATCCAGTTGCACCGCCTGCCCGTACTGTACGGCGCGGAAGTCGAGCAGCTCGATGGGCAAGGTGGTCTGGATGAACACGGTGATCAGGTAGTTGTCCACGCTGGCGGTCCCGTTCTCAACGCGGGTCGATAGTGCCGCACCGAAATCAACCGCGTTGATGTCGGACAAGAGCCAGGTCCGTCCCCAGAGCTCCGTTGGGCCGCCGTAGGTCGCCACACCGTCGGCCGTGGGCCATGCAGCGGCAGAGGCGAGGTTCGAACCGCCGATGACGCCCCCCTTCATCAAACGCACTTCATGGTCGTAGTTGTAGGCTTTCCGCAACGTGAGCCCAACGGCCAACCAACGGTTCACCGAACCGGCGAACGTGCAAGCCGGCTGCTCCGTGCCGCCGGTGGTGATGGCCTTGTGCGCGGTCTGGAGGCTGACGCCCGTGTTCGGTGCGACGGCGGTATTGCTGTAGTACAGGTCCGTTCCTTCCGTGTAGCCGGAATTGATGGCATAGGTGTTCGTTCCCCCATTGGATCTGCCCGGTGTGGTATTATTCCCGCAGCTGACGATGTTCACCGCCATGCTCCCGTCAAGTGTGGTGAGCGCCGAGGTGATCCCGTGGGGATTGCTGTTGCCTTGGACACCGGCGGTGCGGGTCGCCGAAACAGGGGATACCTGGTCCACGTGCTGGAAGACGGCCGACGTGAAGGCCTCGCAATACTCGATCTGTGTACCTGAAGCGATGGTGGGAACAATGGCCGTGCCCGACGCGAGCGCGATCTCGGACTCGAGCAAGGTCCAGACCTCGATGGTACCGGAAAAGGCACCACCACCACCGACGAAGAACTCCAAGGCTTGTGTCATCGCTCGGCCGCCGTAGGTCATACCGGTAAGATCAAGGCGCGTGGTGCCGTTCTCCTGCGAATAGACGACCAGGAGGCACCGTCTCGACCCCGCGGAAACGGTTCTGGTCAGCCCCGTGGACCAGTTGTCCAGCAACGCCACGTTGTTCGAGCTCTGTGTGAGCCGTTCGATGTCCAACTGGATGCCCAGCACGTTCGCCGGTCCGCTCAGGTTGAACTCGAAATCCGAGCCGGTCAGGTAGTTGCTGATCCCCTTGGTGGAGACGGTCGCATAGCCGTTGTCGCTCGAGAGAATATTGCTGGCCGACGTCCACGCGTTGGAACCGGTGCCGATGGTGTTCGCGGCCGAGGTAGGCACGTTCGGACCGATCTGCGCGTTAGCAGGTATCGGAACCCACATCGCAAGGAGGAACGGAACGGCACAGGCACAGCGGATATGCCGCCAAGAAAGGTCGCGTAGTCGCATGGGGCCGCTCCTACGCGGATACCCAACCGCAGGTTATTTCCATGGCTCCATCCATGGATCAAGGCTTTCCATCGACCCCTTGAACACAGCCCGACCTACGGACCCTGATCGCGAAAGGCATCCAGCAGGGGATCCGTGTGCGGATCCCCTGCTTTGGACGTATCGCTGACCGCCCTTTCAGGATAAGGGGTCCAAGGCCGGTTCACTTCTCGATCGCGAAGGAGATCTTGCAGTTGATCCGGTACTCGACGATCTTGCCTTTCTCAACCACGGCGCTCTGGTTCTGCACGTTGCAGGAGCGGATGCCGCGCACGGTCTTGCTGGCTTCCTTCACTGCGTTCGCCGCAGCGTCCTCCCAGCTGTTCTTGCTGGTTGCGAGGATCTCGATCACTTTCAGGATGGGCATGGGTATCGGGTTTTGAGAGTTGATGACACGTGCAACGGATCAAGGTTCGGGGTTCCACGCGGTGGGACCCTCGAACCCGGAACCTTGCACTTACTTGAACAGTCCTTTCAGCATTCCGCCCGCCACGTTAGCGAGCCCACCGCCTTGGCCGCCCATGAAACTGCCGATCAGGCTTTGAAGATTGTTGGAATCTCCGCCCACCTTGCCGCTGAGCAGGTTCATGATCATGGGCAGGATCAGGCTTTGGACGCCGCCCGCTTGCTGGGCGTTCAAGCCCACATCGCCCGTGAGCTTGCCGTTGAACACGCTGGTGATGTTGTTCAGGATACCGTCAGCTCCTGAGTTGTTCTGCGCGTGGCTGAAGAGGTTCAGCATATCGTCCATGCCGAAGCCGTCGCCGCCGCCGATCACCTGCTTCACGCTGTCCGCTGCCGCGGTGATCGAACCGCTTGTTTGCTGTTCGTTCAGGCCGATCTTGTTCATCAGGTCCGGACCGGCCTGGCTTTTCAGGGTTTCGAGGATCTCGTCGAGCATGGCTTGGTGTGTTTGGGGTTGGAGGCATTGTGACCGGGGACTGCGGGAAAGTCACCTGTCGTTCATGTACCTGCCGGAACATGAGACCCCGAAGGAACGTAGGAACGCGTGCCATTCTACAGGCCCAACGTGCCCACCCGCATTTTCGAGAAGCCGAAGACCACCAGCCGCAAGGTGCTCTTCACACTGTACGGCACATTGCTCGTGCTCAGCATCGCGCTGATCGCCTGGCTCCATTCCGGCCAGTTGAAGACGCTCAAGTCGGAGGCCTTCGCCCGCATGGGCGGCGTTACCGGCACCTTGGGCGCGCAGATCGACGGTGGCCGGATAGCGCGCCTGCTGGACCGCTACGATTCGCGCGGCATGCTCATCAACAACACCCAGGACGCGTGGTATTATGTGCTGCACGAGACCTTGGGCAAGACCGCTGCCGCGAACGGCCTCGAACAGCCGCTGTACGTACTGGCCTTCGACACCGTCAAGAACGAACTGCAAGTGGTGGTCACCTCGGGCCAGAAGCCCATTCTGCGCGAGCCGTTCGAACGTGCATCCACAGTTTCCGTGATCGATCACCTGCGCACACACCGCGTGGATGCGCAACGTGGCGTGTGGGGAGATGACGTGGCGACCTTCGACGCGGTGCGCGACAGCCGTGGCAAGATCGTCGGGGCGGTATACACGAGCGAGCCCTTCGCCGGACTCATCGCCATCGCCAAGGCCCGATTGTGGCGGAACATCGGCGTGGCCATCGTGGCCTTCGTGATCATCGGCATCTTCCTGTTCCGCAGCGTGGGCCGCATGGTGGCCCGTGAGGAAGCCGCACGTGATCATTGGCAGCAACGTCATGAAGGCATTACCGACAGTATCGCCTACGCCGGCAAGATCCAGGGGGCGCTCGTTCCGCGTGCCGATCAGTACCGGGAAATGTTCTCAGACCACTTCGTGCTGAACCGACCCAAGGATGTGGTCAGTGGTGACTTCCACTGGTACCACCGCTTGAACGAGGACGAATGCTTCGTGGCCGCCGCCGATTGCACGGGCCACGGTTTGCCCGGTGCCATGATGGCCGCGATCGGTTGTTCCTTGTTGAACGAACTCGTGGTGCAACACCCCCACACAGACCCCGCTGAACTGCTCGGTCTGCTCAGTGAACGCATGGTGCAGGCCCTCAACCAGAGCGGCCAGCGCACCGGGGCCGGTGATGGCATGGACGTGGCCCTCTGCCGGATCGACCGCAAACAGCGCGAGATCCTGTTCGCCGGCGCGTTCCGCCCACTCTATTGGATGCACGACGGTCAGCTTACCGTGATCAACGGGGATCGCAAGCCGGTCGGTGGCTCACAGCACGGGGATCACCGCAAGTTCACCGTACACCGTGTCGCCTACCATGCCGGAGATCGCCTGTATCTCTTCAGCGATGGGTACGTGGACCAGTTCGGTGGCCCGGAGCGCAAGAAGTTCATGAGCGCCCGGTTCAACGAGATGATCACCGGCAACCAGCACCTTACCATGGCCCAGCAGGCCGAACTGCTGGACAAGGCCTTCCTGGATTGGAAGGGGACCAACGAACAAGTGGACGATATCTGCGTGGTTGGCCTGGCCGTTTGAGCCGCCTACGGTCCACGAGACGGTCCGATCACAACGTTCCACATTGATCGGATCGCACTGCCATTGATGAGCGGCCCGCTATCTTTGGCCGAGCGGCGTTTTTCGCGGCCGCAACGGATCTTATGTCAACGAAAGCTGAGCTCATCGAGCGCATGGAGGCCCTGCTCCAGAACACGGACGTGGAGCATGCGCAGGAGCATGTGGACGCGCTGAAGGAATCCTATGAATCCCTGGTGGCCGCCGCCCAGCAAGAAGCCCCGCAAGAGGCCGCTGTGGCCGTAGAGGCCGAAGCCGGGGACCACGCGCCCGCGCCGGAGATCCCCGCGCAGCCCATCGAGAGCGCTCCCTTGCTGGATGAGAACGACAAGAAGTTCAAGCAACTGCTCGACGCCTTCAACACGAAGGTGAACGACATCCGCCGCAACCGCCAGAAGCAGGAGACCGACAACCTCGCGGCCAAAACGGCGATCATGGACGAGTTGAAGGCCATGATCACCTCCGAGGAGAACATCGGCAACGCCTTCCAACGGTTCAATGAACTGGGTGAGAAGTGGAAGACCATCGGGCCTGTGCCCCAGCAGAACTATAGGGACCTGCAGCGCGACTACAGCCACCTGCGCGACGAGTTCTTCTACCACATCCGCATCTACAAGGAGCTGCGCGACCACGACCTGAAGAAGAACACCGCCCTGAAACAGGCGCTCATCGCCGATATGGAAGCGGTGCAGAAGGTGGAGAGCGTGAAAGAGGCCGAGGCCCTGGTGAAAGAGTACCAGGAGAAATGGCACCAGATCGGTGCGGTGGTAAAGGAGGAATGGGAGCCGATCCGCGATGGGTTCTGGAACGCTACCCGTGTGGTGTACGATCGCATCAACGAGTACTACAAGGCCCGCCGCGCCGAGCATGACGCCAACCTGGCCGCCAAGCAGGCCCTCATCGACAAGGTGCACGCGCTCGTTCTTGAGATGGATGGAAAGAGCGCGAAGGACTGGAAAGCCCTCACCGACCAGATCCTCGAACTGCAGACCGCCTGGAAGAACGTGGGCTTCGCTACCAAGAAGGACAACGAGCGCGTGTGGAAGGAATTCCGCAACGCCTGCAACGTCTTCTTCGACAAGAAGAACGCCTTCTTCACCGAGATGAAGAGCCAGTTCAAGGGCGCCTTCGACAAAAAGCAGGCGCTGTTGCAACAGGCGATCCAGCTGAAGGACAGCACCGACTGGCGCCAGACCGCCGACAAGCTGAAGGTCCTGCAAGCGCAGTGGAAGGAAGCCGGCAGCGCTGGACCACGCGACGAGAACAAGCTCTGGAGCAAGTTCCGCGAATCGTGCGATGCCTTCTTCCAGAACCGCAAGACGCACTTCGACGCGCTGGACGCCGAGCAGGCCGTTCACGTCCAAGAGAAGGAACAGTTGCTGAACGAACTGGAGAACTTCCAGCACCTGCCCGATCGCGGTGCCACGCTCGATACGCTGAAAGCGTTCAGCGCCCGCTGGATGAACAGCGGCCGGGTGAGCCCGAAGATGTTCGACGCGATGGCCAACCGCTACCGCATCGCCATGGACAAGCAGTACGGCCTGCTGCGCTTGAACGCGGAAGAGAAACGCCGCATGGCCTTCGTGGGCCGCGTGGAAGAGATCAAGTCAAGCGCCGATCCGAAGTTCCAGTTGGACAAGGAAGCCCGCTTCGTGAAACGCAAGATCGAGGAGATCGAGACGGAGATGAAGCAGATGGAGCGCAACATGGGCATGTTCAACTTCAAGAGCGCCAGTGGCGAGGCGATGAAGAAGGACATGGAGAAGAAGATCGAACGTTCCCGTGAGGATGTGGAGCGCCTCAAGAAGCAGCATCGCCAATTGATGCAGGAAATGCGCGGTCCCATTGCGCCCAAAGCCGAAAGCGCCGCTCCGGCAGACGTACCGCAAGGCGCTTCCGCCCCTGCCCCTGTGCCTGCGCCTGCTCCTGAACCAGAGCCTGCTCCTGAACCTTCCCCTGAACCTGCCCCTGAGCCCGCTCCTGAAACTCCCGCAGACCCTGCCCCGGATCCCGCGTGACCACCGCTGCCCATCTCGTGGTGCGGCTGGACGTGCCCGTCGCTTGGGGTGAGCAGGACCTCTTCGGCCATGTGAACAACATCGTCTACTTCCGCTATTTCGAGAGCGTGCGCATGCACTACTTGGAACGGATCGGCGTGATGCGTTCGCACCAAGAGACCGGCAAGGGCGTGATCCTCGCCAGCACCACCTGCGACTTCAAGAA
>Ga0075152_10003481_pt1 | contig 10966 bp, 14 predicted proteins | sample JI61114C2DNA_FD_70964 | JGI IMG/M metagenome (GOLD analysis project Ga0075152, IMG submission 70964) | Wastewater effluent complex algal communities from Wisconsin, to seasonally profile nutrient transformation and Carbon sequestration -... | ecosystem: Engineered > WWTP > Effluent > Algae...
CGTGCCTGGCATCAGACTTCGAAGCTATTGAAGCTCAGCTTCATTGAGCCTGTTCCCGCCTGCACTAACTTCTTATGTACCAACGAACAACTTCCGAAGCCCTTTTAGGTTAGTCAGATGCTTCGCCCCTTGCAGAGTTACTTCGTTATATCCTTTGGTAACTCATTTCATTACTAATGTTGAGGGTCTATAGGGTTTCCACTTGGGAGAGCAGCCGCACAGCCTCATCGTCGATTCTGTTGTCACCTGCAATAAATTTGCCGCTTACTAATATCCAGTGCAATGAGCTTCGTCAGTTTGCTGAAACGAGCAACACCATCAGCACCAATATCGTTTGAACCTGTGGGTAACTGCTATGGGTACTCACATCCAGCTATTGTAGCTGGGTCACTTGGGTCAGCTCTTCGGCGGTCTTATCGTTGAGTCTGCTCGCTGGTACTTGCAGCGCAACTATATTGGTCAAGGCCAGTTGCTGGAATATTTCCTTCCATTGATTGCTGCGGCAGTTCATCAGTCGCAGTAGCCGAGTCTCCTTACTGAGAATGTTTGCAAGGTCTTTAGGATCTGGATCTCCCTCTAGCGTAATCTCGTTGTTGGTCGACTCCATTTATAAGTTGGCAAAGGAACTAATTGCAACAGTGAAGTACAAATCAGAGATCACCTCCCTTGACCTTGATAAGGAGGATTAGTGCGAGCACTGAGAGCACTATGGTGGTGACCAACAGTGTTCGCTTACAATCATCTGATATTGCCAGTCTCGCGTTGTCCTCTGGCTACATCGGTGCGAATACTCGAACTCCTGGGTATGGTCGAGGAGGAAGTGGGTTGGGATTTGCACCCGGAACCGCACCGGCAGCAGCAGCAAGATTGGGTCCTGGCAAGTTCATGAGTTATTAATTATACAACAGGGAGTGTCAATCATGAAGATAGGGCTCACTGAGAGCCACATCGCTGAAGGAATTTAGGAGACTGTCGTCATCGACCCCTCTGAACCAGTTGTTGAGGGATTGTTTGATTGATTCTCTGATGTTTGTGTCTGTCCATCGGTCAGTCATGATCTCCTGGATGACTGGCATGGCCTGCGAAAACACAAATGTTGGTGCCATATATGCCATGCATTTGAAGAGATAAGCGTATTCTGCTCGAACTGCAAGACTTTAGGTATTGTAGTAGAGTCCTTGCAGATTAACCACTTGGGGAAAAAGTCGTTGCTGCCCATCGTCATCTGCAGAGTTGATCAGCATGTTGGTGAGTAGCCTGAGCATCTGGACTTTGATGTATTCGTTCAGTTCGGGGTTGTGGAGACCCGAAAATATGTCCTCAGCAAAATCAAATGTACTTATCGTAACTTGGTTCAGCTCACTGATCCTCACTAGGGCCTCCAGCGCCCCAATGCTCTTATGCTGAAACATCTCTTGGATCACAGTGATGTCAATTTGTTTATTGGTATTATACATCAGCTTGCTCAGATAGTTTTCTAGCTCCAAGAGTAAACTATCCTCAAAATCGGATCTCCTCAGTTCTGACAGGTAGATCTCCTTGAGACAATGCTCAGCCATCCTCAAAAAGTCAACCCGAAGATTGATGCCAAAGCTATCAATGTACTTAAGCAGTAAATGACAGAAACATCTCTGGGGTATCTCTGTGGACCCTGATCCGAGGTAGTTAGAGAGGAGCACTTCCAATGGTAGTTCGTTGAGGACTGCATAGATCTATTTTGTGGATCCTGTGAGTAAGTTGCCGAAGATGATCATCACCCTCTCAACAATACTTCTCCAGAAGGGTTTGTCAATGGAGTTCAAGCCCTCCTCCAACAGGTCTACAAGCACCACCAGGTTGTCACGCATTGCGAGTTCGCCATCAGCGATGCCTGTCATACTCATCTCCAGGAGGACCTAAATCTCTGATGTCTTACATCCAATGCCGATATGGCTGTCTCTGGCAGAAACTCGGACATCGATTCTTTCTCAAGCAGGCCAAACAGGAACTGCTCCAGCTCAATCGTCTTGATTTCCAACATAATCCTCGGGCGTTCCACAAGCAGTCTGACCCTGTGGATACCCTGCATAACTTCGTCGATCAGAGTTGCATCTCCCTTCAAATAGCTTCGAATGAGTTCGTGGCACAGGTCGATGAAGTTGTCTTCGCTGATTACCTGTTCCTGCTCCTCCATGTACTGCAGAAGACAGCACCGACGCTACCCGAGCGTCTTGTTCTTGTGCTTCCTGCGGATGCTTACTCGAAACTGCTCACGCTTCTGCACTAGTCGCTCTTCCATAAATTATGGTTGACTAGCATCTAGTCGGGTTTACAGCGCATTAATTTAATGATCAGTGGTCGCTACTGTCGTCGTCGTAGTAGTCACTATGCTCATCGCTGCGTTCCGATGGCTTGTAGTTAGGGTCAATGATCTCCGCGTTCTCACTCGACGCTCGAGATGGATACATGTACCCGTTCTTCAGCAGAACCTCGAAGTCTTTGACGATTGACTCGTACTTCATGGCTGGCTTGAACTCGCTGATTTCATCCTCGTCGAAGTTTCCACCGTTCATGAAGTGACACAACATGCCGATGTAGTACTACCGTTGCTGTAGTTGGGTGACATCTGGCTGAAGTCGTACTACAGCTTTCTTCTTTATGCACGCCTACTTCTGGAAGACCTACTCAAAGGCAGCTTCGTAGTTTTTGTGACGTTTTTCGAATTCGGTGTCAAAGCTAAAGTAGCAATGCAGAAATTTCAGCATTTTGATCTGCCTTGTGAGGTTCTTGCGATGCAGCAGAAACAAACCTTAATCCAGTATGATAATCAACTTGAAACTATCGAGTTCCTTCTTAGCCTGCTCCAGTGATGCCTTTGGCGAGCCAGTTTTTTTCGAGAAGATGACCTGGGGACCCTTGTATATATACCGGTCATCGTCAGGCAGGTCGTTTAGAAAGTACTTCTCTCGGAGGAACATCCACATAAACTCTCTGTATTCCGGCGCGAGTACCTTTTATAGATTCGTAGGCACTTTCATACCATACCGGTAAATTGCAACGGCACTGACGGATGGGGGGTCTCCAGGAAGTTTAAAGTAAGAGCAATACAGGTTGTACAGGCCACTCGGGGTCAAAGCAACTTTCTTCATAATCATTTCAAGAGAGAGAGGTTCATTACTTTCCTCTTCCTTAGGCTTTGGTTTGGGTACTTCAGGAGGTGGTTGCTTCATCTCGACGCGGTGACTAATGAAGATGGTGGATTTTGGTCTCGCGGAGACATCATGACTCTTGAAAGGCACCTATATCTTGACTGCAGGCTATTCACGCTTTATCGTTGGCTACTTGCCTTTATTTGAAGCAAACAATGACTTCGGCTTGGGAGTCGAAGCCTGAACTGATGTTGCTGGAGGTGCGGGTGCAGGCTATGTGACTGACTTGTTTTCCAGCTACCATTGCATCTTATCCTGCGATTGGGGTTATTAAACCCTTGATTCTTTTATTGATGGTTAAGAGGGTGACACCCTTATGGTTTGGTTCGAAACTGGTGTCGATGCTGGTTGTGGAGGAGGTTGCAGTATTGTGGTTGGAGGTTGGGGTTGGGATATCGTGGGTGATTGAGGAGCAGTAAGTGTTGAAGATCCAAAAGGACTATTACCGGCTGGCTGGCTGAGAGTATCTCGATTAATTTCGGTGATCTTCGGTGTATTGATCCGCGAAGAACCTTTAATGGTTCCACCAGGTCTTTCCTTGATTGTTCCTCCTGGCCTTTCCCTGATTGTTTGATTCATCCTCGAGTCCATGTTCGAAGATTTGAAAGTAAAAGATTGCTCGTATTGGTTTGGGTACGGTGGAATTTTGCTGGTATTGTTTTCAACTTCTTGAGCTGTTTCTCGTCTTTCGGTTGAATTTTTAACTTCGCTCCAGTTTTCAGAGGCTTTTTGGTTTTCTGGAACTGGTCTGCTCGGCAAAGGTTGAGGTTAAGGATCAATAGTTGGCGTGGAATTGGACTGAGCAGCCATTCTCTTTGGCGAATCCGAACCAGATGATGATTATGCAATCGGTTGTTGCTCCTTGCTGTGTTCATTATTCAAAATAGGTTGGTTAGCTACTGAAGGTTCCCTGATAAGATCTGAGAAATCGTCATCGTTCTGCTCTTCAACAACGTTGCCGTTCTCACTTCTCTCTCTAAGTAGCTTTTTGTGCTTCTTCACATTGTGGGATTTGTTGTTAGGATCCTCCTCTTCATCGTCATCCGACACTTCGACGACCCTCCGGTGCATCTCTGTTCTTGATTGACGTGGGTCATTCAGGAAGGCCATTTTCAGCTAAGCTTAGCTTGGTGAGGTAGTGATGCTATGACCCACCTTGTCAATCATCTCCATATATAATTTGATGTTTTCCTCGTCCTTTTTGGTTGGCTTCTTATTGGGCTTTCGTAGTTGTGACAGGCTTTTTTCCTCAACCTGGGTCTGCTAGAACTTGATTTTATCGGCTTTAAGCGTCTGTTCGAATTGCTCCTCCAAAGCGCGAAAGTTTACGAGCAACTGTTCGTCGATATTCGAGAAACCTTCGTCTATCATCTTCTCCCACACTCCATAACTCTCGAAAGGACACGGATGCGCATCGATACTGTAGTTGGTTAGCTTCACTTCACGCTACCTCTCCACCAGACGTTCCTGAGTGTTCCTGCAGATGTCCTTCTCAATGTAGTAGTGGCTAGAAAAGCTGACAACCTTCTCCTTGCCTTTAAACTTATTCCGAAGTACACTTGACTTGGGAGTGAATTCCTGCGGCTTGTGCTGCGCGGTGTCTTGAATCTTAACATACTTGTGCACTCCCAGTTCGTTCGTTGGGGTTACTATTAGTTTGGTAAGGAGGTTGTTGCGAGTATTTGCCACTCCTTTGTTGAAGTGCAGAATCGACGTGGTGTATTCGCTCAGCACATTGGTGTTGGTTCGATAGAGAACGTCGGATACCTGCTGTAAGTCGACTCGAAACTTGTTCATGAGATCCCAGTACACCCACGCCAATTTAGGCTGGCTGTGCAACAAATAGTAGTCGTTAGGTCGATTCTCGAAACCCTCGTACTTTTCTGCTTCCTCCTTCTTGAACGTGTTCAGTAGTCCTTCGACTTCTTCATAAAACTCTTTCAGGTTTTTCTTCTTCTCTGTCAAGTTCATCTTGCGGTATGACAAAAACCGTTCCTCAATGAGCCTCTTGTCGGCTTCGAATTTGCCATAAGGAACAACATTGATCTTCTGCTCCATGTGTTCAGTACGGTACTTGCGGCGGATTTCCAGCACGATTGAATTGCAAGCCCGCATGCAATGAATGTGCGTGAGCCGAAGGCTACTCACCATAGTATTCGCTAATTCCTTGATCTAAGCCTTAAGACGTTGTCTACTGTGCTTTCTATGCGTTCGTAGTCCTTGGTGAAGCTCCTCCGCATATTCGAGTAGAGCAAGTCAAAATCATCCAGTGAGATGTTGAGACCCAGGACGTTCGTCTTCATCTTGATGGTTTCAACCTTCTATAGGGCCTTGAGGCACATCTCGCTGAACTTATCAAGGAAGGGGTTACCCCATGGGTCCTCCTGAACCTGCTTCATTAGTATATACTGATGCAGTGGTCACTTGATGTTTATTAGGATGATGTTAGGGTTCTCATCTTTGCCTGTTTTCTCGTTCACCGACGTGATGCACTCACGCAACTCCTCTGCTAGCTTGGCATTTAGTTTACGCAGCACCTCGCACTACCGACACATTTGCTCGTACTGAGAGAACATATCGGGTTGCTTGCTGGCGTCGCTATACGCTTGGTTCCGAGTGGTGAGTGTATGCACTTCCTTTGAAAGCTAGTCAACTCGGGTTTGAAGTCTGCTTATTCCCGCTAGCTGCTCTTCAGTTGCTTGTTGGGCAGGCTCAGCGAGTGTTTTGTTACGCTTCTTCATGACATCCAACTGCATCGTCATGCATCTATTGGCAGTCCGTATCTCTTCTATTTCTGCTGCCACTGTTTGCTTTTGCTTCTGCGGTTGCTGTTGCCTTTTCAACTTCCACAGCTCGTCCTGAAGCTAGCAGAACTTCCTGTAGTTCTGGGTTACCTTCCGAGGAGTACATTTCGGACGTAGCCACTTGCATCCATCAACCGTCTGGTGTACTCACAGTCGGTCAACCGATCGATCTACTGCTCGAGATCACGAAGACGCTGCTTGAGTTGCTGCTCCTATTCGACACCTGGCTTTTGGTCTGGAATCGAATCCTGTGACTTGTACGACTTCATTGAAATATAGTTTGAAATCATCGAGGGAAGGTCTATTCGGCAGGAAACTCGCTGACTGGTTTGGATAATGAGTGAAGTCTTGATCAGCAGGGAGCAACAGTCGAAAACGGTTGATTGGATATTTGAGGATGATGATAGAGGACCAGTGATGGCAATGGTCAAACCATTCACAGCTTCCCGAATCCTCATTCGTTATATAATCTTCAACCCGAACAATTCTTTTGGGGCGGTAGACAGTTACGCAGGTCGGTCTCTCACACACAAAATTTTTTGTTTAAAGACTCAATGGCATTTGCCAATTGAATTGTTACAGATACGTTTCCAGGCTTATTTGGGAGAGAGTCTTGAGCTTGGAGGCCCTCCAATAACTTTCATCGCCACTTCCCTCCCCATACTGCTCCTTTGGTGATGCAGCGGTTGACCATCGTCACACGCACATCCCCCACCACTATTCCATAGAATGTTCTAGAAGGTTGGTTCGTTTAAATCACCGAGGGCGTTCGCTACAATAATAAAACAACACGATGGCAAAGACTGCTGATCAGTGGAAGCTTGAAGGAAACGACTTCTTCAAGAACAAGAACTACACAGACGCCATAGCCTCCTACACAAAGGCGATCACGCTCAACCCGAACGATGTATCGTACTTCGGTAATCGTGCCGCTTGCTACTTGGCTTTGAAGAACTACCACAAGACTGTTGAGGACTGCGACCGAGCTATAGCTATCGACCCGAACTTCGCTAAGGGTTACCGTAGGAGAGCGCTCGCATTAATGAACATGCTCAAGTTCGAAGACTCACTGAACAGTTTCAAGAAGGCGGTGGCACTCGACAAGGATCAAACCATCAAGAACGAGTATGAAGACTGCCAGAGTCTGGAAAAGAACTACAAGAAGTTCTTCGAGTGCCAGCAGGCTGATGACCATAATGAGGCCCTCATGTGCGTCAACTACCTACTCACAAAGATATCGGATAGCGACAATCTCAAGATAATGAAAGTCGAGATGCTCGCTAAAACTGGTGCTGCCGATGAGGCTCGAAACCTTTTGAGGAGTATTGGAGCTACAGGAGCTGATGGTTACTACCTCAACGGAATTATCGAACTATATGGCGGAGACAGTGCCAAGGCCAAGAAGCTCTTCCAGGAGGGAATGAGGATGGATCCTGACAACACTAAATGCAGATTAGCTCTGAACCGAGCTAAGAAAAGCGAGCAGTACAAGGAGCGTGGAAACGACCTTATCAAGGATGGAAAGTTTGAAGAGGCAGCAAAGGAGTATACCGAAGCTTTAGCAGTGGACCCTGCAAACAGGAAGCTTAATTCAGTTGTTTACTCAAACAGAGCTCTGACCTTTATGAAGAGAAAAGACTGGTTGAAGGCACTTGATGACCTTAACAAGTCTTTGTAGCTTGATCCAAACTACGTTAAGTCCCTTGCCAGGAGAGCCGAAGTACAGATGGAGAGAGGAGAATACGGAGCTGCTAGTATGGACTACAGCAAAATTCAAGAGCTCGATCCCAGCACTGATATGAGGCAAAAAATTAAAGATGCACAAAAGAAGGAACGGGAGTCCAAAAAGAAAGACTACTACGGAGCGCTTGGTATTGCTAAGGGCTGCTCAGATGCTGATCTCAAGAAGGCTTACCGTACTCTAGCCATGAAGTACCACCCAGATAAGAACCGAAATAAATCCGAAGCCGAACAGGCTGATGCTGAGAAGAAGTTCAAAGAAATTACTGAAGCTTATGGTGTCCTCTCGGATCCAAAGAAAAAGGAGTTGTACGATTCCGGTCAAATGGAATATGACGGCGATCCTGGAGCTGGTATGGGAGGAATGGGTGGCTTCAGCAGCGGCGGTATGGGAGGATTTCAAGGAGACCCAAGCGAAATTTTTAAGATGTTCTTCGGCGGAGGAGGAGGCGGAGAGGACTTCGGCGGCTTTTCCTTCGGAGGAATGGGAGGAGGCATGGGTGGTGGCTTTCCCGGTATGGGCTCAAGAGGAAAGGGCAGAAATGGAGGCTTTACTTTTAAAATGGGCTGATATTTGCTCTGTGTCTATTGTATTTTCACCAAATGAATCTTTTTAACTTGGAAGGGGACGCAATCGAATGGATTCATATCGAGTTAACAGGCGACATGGAAAAGTTCCTCGTTGGTGATTACATTTGGACAGACGACCACAACAAGCTCCCTTTTTACAGGAAAAAATACATCTACCTCAACCCCGAGAACCCAAACCTCTTCCAATGTACCCTTTACTGGAGAAGCTATGAAGAGTGGAAGTCCATTCACAACACCCAAGCTGAAAACTATGAACGATACAATAACCTGGTCGGCCATTTGATCGTTAGCCAGGTGGATGTCACTTAGGGTTTCCAATTCCACAAAATATTTGAAAGGGCAGCCGACGACAGTGTGCTTCCACAACCCCTCCTGATCTACGAGCTGGAAGCAGTGACTGAGGACAAGTTCCAACAACTGCTGGCCAAGTTTAATAATCCGATGGAACTATGGAGGAAAAAAGAGAATGCTCACTATCTAGTTGTAACGGGCGACATAGAGAAAGACAAGGTTCTACACGAATACCTTCAGAATGAGCTATCGGCAAAGCTAGCACACAAGCTGGTGAAAACGCATTATTTTCCGCCAGTGACTACACAATGACGGAAACACTATCGAGTATATAAATTTAATGCATTCTTCGAAAATACTCTTTGAGGTGGTCGACGGTCAGCTAAGCACTTACTACGACCACCCACTGCTGAAATAACCTCATCCAACCAACTTAGAAAGCTCTGGGTCAGTGGTTATTTCATTGGCAAGGAGACTCGCTAAAGGTCTACCAGAGCTCCAACCACCAAACCTAGTCTCCTAAGAGGACCTTCACTAGAACTGTTGGTGTGATGTGCTTTCCGAGACGATTATCCGAGGTCGGGCACACCGTCACAACGACACCCTCTACTTTAACGTATTGGTCGATCGGGATTACCTTCCTAAGCTCCTGAGTTGTGGCTTCAAACTGCGCCGACGAAGCTACACTTTTCCAACCTCACCCCAACAACAGCAAGAATATTTTGCTGTTGAGTATGTCTCAACGAACGAAAACATTGAACCGACATCGAATAGATTTACGAGCACTATACTTAGGGCTCTACTTCAACAACGAAAGGTGGAGGGTCTACAACATTTTTGAGGGGGAGCTGCCGGATGAGGAGGCGTTGCAGACAGCCGATGTGCTGGTCATGCCGGGCAGCAGCATGTCAATCTATTAACTCGATCATCGCGTGGAGATGCTAAAGGAACGTCTCAGGCCAGCCTTAACAGCCAACCCTGAGCTGAAATTCGTTGGGGTTTGCTTTGGCGCTCAGTTCCTTGCTCACCTCTTCGAAGGGAAGGTTACGAAGGCAAAGCAGAAAGTCTTTCGAAACGAAAGCATATCAATAAGGGAAAATGACATATTGGAGCATGGCTTCTTGAAACCGTTGCGCAACACTCCTTCGTTGATGGTGGGCGAGTACCACAACGATGAGATCAGCTAACTACCTGAAAACTTCAAGCTGCTTGCCGATAGCTCTTCGTGCCCCACTGAGATTATCCTGTCGAACTGCGGCAGGTACTTCGGTATGCAGTGCCACCCTGACTACACCCAGGAATACATGAATAACTTCCTGCTTTCGCTAGCTGGAAGCACCTGTGAGCTGCAGCACGAATACCCGATTCGCGGCAGTGACGAGCACATGCCGCTTCGCCAATGCATATCGAACTTCATCACTTCCACTCTTTGAAGATGATTGCTGCATACTGCCGTACAGACTATCACTTGACTTTCTTAATCTTTTTGCGGATAGCTTCAAACTTCCGAGCATCTTGAATAACGAACTCGGCCAGCACTGCTGTCTTCTGTGCGAATAGTCTTTGCCGGTTGTCCTTCACCCAACGCAGAAACTACAGTGATAGGTCTGCTTTGGCGAATTCTACGAAAGCAATTCCTATCGACTTCTCTCGTTTTTCGTCGAGCATGAGTTTGCACTGCTTTAATCAATGGGCTACGTAGGTTAGCAGCTTGTGCTTAGTAGGGTGGTTCTCAGTGAGGAACATATGGCAGGTATCTTTGAGCTGTGCTTCGCTAATCGTCCGATCGAGATACTTGAGGATGATGCGGGTAGCTGACACGAACATGTTAGGGTTCTTCAACTTCTCTACCTTCTCTCGCTGGCTGTGCTCGAATTTTTCAGTGTCCTGCCGAAGCATCCAAGGCTCTGGCCTGCAGATTCCCTCATCAGCAAGGTGAAGGTTACGTTTGTTGTTCCTATCCAGCTGAACCAGGTCCTCTAAATCCTTGATCTTCTTCAAAGCCTTGGGTTTTTTTGCGTTAGGATCTTCTTTCTTCTTATCTCGAAACTCGATCTTCTCCGTCAGTGCTGTCCGGTTCTATGCTGGAAAAATTTTGATGATGCGACCTTCGATTTCCAAATTGATTGTCGGGTCTTCCTCAAACCTCCTTGTTGCCTTAGCTCCCAAAGACTGTTCATAATCGCGGCTGTAGTTCATAAGCTTAGCAGCAACTGCAGCATCCCGGAACTTGACGAACGCAGTGCCCTTAGGCTCCTCCGTCTCCTTGTCTATCACTAACTTCACGAAATGCATCTTGCCATAAGGCCTGAGAAATTTGTAAAGTTGGTCTTCAGTCACACTGAAAGGTAA
>Ga0075152_10003484_pt1 | contig 10963 bp, 19 predicted proteins | sample JI61114C2DNA_FD_70964 | JGI IMG/M metagenome (GOLD analysis project Ga0075152, IMG submission 70964) | Wastewater effluent complex algal communities from Wisconsin, to seasonally profile nutrient transformation and Carbon sequestration -... | ecosystem: Engineered > WWTP > Effluent > Algae...
GCCAGCTGCATCCACACTGTCGAGAAGCTAGCATCACCAGTCTCCAGCACAGCTGCCTTTCGAATTGTCTGTGAGGTGAGCTTCATGCTTCTGCGCTCCCCAGTTTTGGCCGAGTAGATTGCTAAGTGCAGTTCCTTATTGCTTAGCACCTCGAGCACTACGAAGTGTTTACGGTTGCTGGTGGGTCCGAGGTCTAGCACTTGATCCATGCTACGGTTAATGATCTTGGGTACCTCTCGCATAGCGGTATGAACTGGTAGATGTCTTACGCTAGAGTTTTGATGCAGAGGTTGCGGCCGATTGGGTATACGTACTTGTTTTCTTCGAACAAGGCGAACAGTGGGCTCGTGGTGTTGATTGTCGACTTCAAGCTGAGTTTCATAAATAACGATGCGAGCACCGCGATATTATATAGGCTATGCAGACGGTTGGTGACTACGAGGGGGAGCTATGGTAGTAGGCAGTCCCACCGATAGTGACTAGTGGAAACGTACGAGCCTCAATACCATTGGCTGATGCTGATTCATTTTTCTCGCTGAGCTGAAAGGGATCGACCGTTCGCGTTGGTGGGTGATGCTACATAAATTGTTGTATTTCCTTTAATAAATAATATATTAAATTAAATGGTGGTGGTGCCGAAGGCAAGGAAGACCTACTGCCCGTACAAGACGTGCAGAACCCACACTCAGCACAAGGTGGCCCAGTACAAGAAGGGCAAAGAGAGCACTGCCGCACAAGGCCGTCGTCGTTACGACCGCAAGCAGTCGGGTACGCATGCATGATAACCTTAGGCTATGGAGGACAGACCAAGCCCATCTTCAAGAAGAAGGCTAAGACCACAAAGAAGATTACCCTGAGGCTGGAGTGCACCAAGTGCAAGAAGAAGCGCGTCGTCGTTATCGGTCGCTGCAAGAACGTCGTGCTGATGGAAGCCACCCAGATTCGCAACGCCGCCGCCAACAAGAAGGACACGCTCTACGCCTGATCCTCCGTATTTAAAGCTACGGCACAAAGCAGTCATCATCACTTGTAGATGCGGATGATGTCGTCGATTCGTACCCGACACATCGGGCACTCCTTCAGCTGCTTCGAGCATCGCAAGCAGACCAAGTTGTGCCGGCACGGCATGTATAATGCGTCTCGCTCGCTTTCGTAGCACACCACGCAGGTGTCCTTGCTCATGTTCAGCTCCAGTTTGGCGTCCGAGTACGAGCAACTGAATATGCTCAGGGTGCCAACCTTGAATATCGAATTGTTTTCCAGCCAAACGGGTTCGCCCCAGGCCAGCTTCTGCCAACTGCCGTTGGTGGAACTACTATCTTCCAGCCACCACTTCTACCCGTAGTAGATGAATTTCGCATGGAGACTGCTCATGTGGGTATCCTCGAAATACAGCTCGTTGGTTTCTTTTCGGCCTATATTGAAGATATTGGGTTGAGATGGCTTTGCGACGAGCTTCCTTTGCTTGTCTGAGGCAGGACCGTCGATGATGGTGAGCAGTAGTTATCCTTGATCACCGTCGGCTGTGCAGCTCGTTACTACAAACTGGTATGATCCAAGCTCTAGCATGATACCCACCCTTATCTGCATTTTCCCAGTAATCTTGATGTAGGTGCCGGTGCTGCTATTTAGATCGCTGAGCTTGAAGAGTTCACGTTTCCGATCATAAGTGATTTCGGCGTGGTAACGCGATACACTTTCCTCGACCACCAGCAAATTGTTGCTGCTGTGCCTGCCAATTCTGCCGCCATCCTCTGTGACGCAGAACGAGCAGCATTGGGTACCCTCCTGGGGCTTGATTGTGAGCTGCTTCACTTGCTGAACAAGTGTGGATGTCTTGCCTGAAGGATTACACCTGTCTCCCTCAACATCCATTGCCACTGGCTTCTGACGGTTAACATTTTCCTTATTGCAGCTGTCCAGGTAGTTGGTAAAGTCGCGAAGTCCCGACTTGACCCACGCCAGCAGTTTCCTCCTGATGATATTAGACTTGATTTAGAGTTCCCTTTCCAGCTCGACCTCCTCGAGATCTTATAGGATGGAGCCATCGATTCCCTCCTAACCTGACTAAGCCAATGACTTACGGAACTTGGGCTGCAGCTGCTCTAAATTGATGAAGGTGAGCCACTTAGCAACATCGTCGGTGGTCCAATGCAAGGGTGGTTTGGGAATGACCTTCGAAAGCTTTTCAAAATCCATTGTCGGTAACGATTATAATATCAAAAATGGGGTGTTGAACTGTAGGTGTGTTCGACCATGGGGTTGGGAACGGAAGAGAAGAAGATATTGCAAGCAGCAACAGTGTAGTGCAAAAGCGATGGCCGAATATTCTCGACCAACGATATCTTTGTGCCTCAGCATCTTCATAGGGCAGATACCAACGGTAATGATCGGCATCGGCTATAAACCACCCGCATACGCCCAGTAAAATTATTAAATTTGGTCAGAAAATACGTCTATGCAGCAAGTAGCAGAAATGTCGAGCATTCCCGTTGAAGCGGAGCACAAACCCTCCAAACAGTTCGAGAAGGTTGAGTACAATGCTTTGAAGTACTCTGGACTCAGTATCCCTGACGAAATTGCTTCGTACGACGTGCCAATCGCTGGTGGTTCATGGGTTCATGAAATCCGATGTGGATTTAACAACAAGGAGGATATTGCGTTGTTGCATGGGTACGGTGGCACAAGCATGACCTTCATTCGTATCTTCAAAGACCTCGCAACAAGGTTCAGAGTGCACGCGTTGGACTTTCTCGGTATGGGACTGTCACACCGCAAGGAGTATGATCACAGTTCCAATCACTTGCAGACAATAGCCTACTACGTCGAAGCCATCGAGCAGTGGAGATAGTCCTTAAGAATCAATAGCTTTGTGCTGGCTGGGCATTCCTTCGGAGGTTATCTTGCTTCGTGCTATGCAAAGGACTATCCAAAGCGTGTCTCCCGCTTGATTCTGATTTCCCCTCCAGGAGTAATGTACATGGACAAACCCATGAGCGAGCAGATGTATGCCCAGATGCGAGAAAACGCGACCTTTGGTCGGAAGATCTTTATGTCAATTGCGAGTTATCTCATAGATAAGGGAACGACTCCTTCCGATGCAATGAATTGGTGTGTGCTGGGGAATATCTTCATCGACAAGGTCCTTACAGGCCGCCTGAAACTGGAAGACGAGGAGAAAGATCATTGGAAGAAATACATGAAAACAGTAACGAACATCCGTCCTAACAGTGAGCGCAGCTTCTTCAAAATCTTTTTCTTCCCGAAGATGGGGTGCCAATAGTCTATCGATAAGTTTGTAACTGAGAATAAATTCAGCTTCCCCATTGAGTTTTACTACGGCGAAATCGATTGGATGGAGAAGTAATCTGCGCGAATGCTGGTCGCCAAGCACCCTAACGGCAAACTCTCCTATACCGTGATTGAGGGCGCTGGTCATCAAGTCATCTTTGATAACCCTCAGCGCATAGCTGCATACATTTTGCAGCTTGTCGAATGATCTATCACCACTTTAATTTGCGTAAACTCATTGCTATCATTACTTCGAACGATGGACAAACTCGGTGTGTAGGTCGGCCTGCTACCGGATGAAGCCGACGACGTTTGAATGGATAGGAAAGTACATTCCTAACTCCACCAGCTTCACGAACTCAGGTTGCAGCAGCAGTTATAGATACTTCAGCCCTTCTGGATGCCTCACGAACATGATGAAGTCGGGCGATTTTAGATAGCGAAGGTATCGTAGATACTCCAGGAACTCTTTTTAGCGTGTATAGCCGTTCATGACCAGCTGCTCCACGTAATGTGGGTCTCCAAGAGCCTGCAGAAACTCTAAGTCTAGCTCGAACTTGCGGAAGCGCTTGAATTAGCGATTGACCTGATAGCTGCTTGGCTTCTCCTCGTTCATGTGATAAATTTTCGAATGATAATATCAATACGCAGTATCAAGAACGAGCTCGCGGTTGGTCGTCACAGCCGCATTAGCACGGGCAGTAGCTCCCGGTTTTTGAATTCTACATATTGCTTGATGTTCTCCATGTGACCCTCTCTTAACGCCTCTCTGATATACCTTTCCTTCAGGAACCACAGCAGGAACTCCCGGAAGACACGCGAAACCGCATCCTCGGGCTCTAGGAACTTTCGAAGGGCCTGCGGACCTGTCATCTCCTCAAAGCTTGCGCTCATTATGCCGCAGAATTATTTGTAATCTTGACCGTGAGGAGTACACATTTCTCGCAGTACCTCCTCATAACGGCCAGACTCGATGCACCTGATGGTCTTGCGCACAATATTACGCGCGCTGTTCTTGTTCTCGAACTTCTTCTTCTGTCTGTGCTTTTGTTGCTGACTATCGTTGCATTTTGGGTCTTTCTTTTGGCAGTGATGCTGGTTCGTGGTGGTGCCTTCGCTGGCAGACTCCTATTAGGCTGGGGTGTGCCTAACGCTCTCCGCACTCTGTTCGTTAACGTGTGGTAGTTCGAATCCAGAAAGCTGTAGCTCTGGAACTGCTAGCTGCTGGTAGCAGTCTGGCAGCCCCTCGAGGGTATTGATGAAATCCAACTCGAGGCTCATGCTGCGCTCATCCAATCCAAGCAGGAACTCGTCGCCGATGGCGGATGGCTTGCGCACCATCGTGAAATCGCGGAAGTCCTGCGGTTCTCCGAAGAAATCAGTGAGGTTGTTGTAAGAATGTATGTTCTACATGAAGTTTCTGTGGGGCGAGGGGGTCAATACATCTTTTATGGGGTTCAATTATTATCGAAATCAACTCGCCTTTAAACCCTCCTGCCGTCTGTTAAATACTGGTGGGATATTCTCTTATAGGTTACGCAGCGGGCCTCCCGGCCACTGTTGGCAACGCCAATGTTCGCGGCTTGGTTGGTTGCTGGTTCGTAGGTTTACACTCTTGGTTGTCTGAAAATTGATCTGCCAGATTCACCAGAGCAGCGAAGGGGTTCACTAGCCTAAACAATTACCACCTCACGATTACCAAAAGCAACGCTGGAAATGATTATACACCAAAACAATTGTCCATGAAGGTTTACAGCTACAGTGATTAAAGTCAGAGCCAGTTGGCTGGGTCGTACTGCTCCCATTCTTCTTGGTTGTCTTCGGCTTAGTAGTGATTTTCAATGGGACCTGGGATCTTTTCTGCCGAGCCTTCGGTCGAGAGCTTCTACTCTTCTTCAGTGAGTTTGACCCACTTAATTAATCTTCTCGGTGGAAGGGGAAGGTGCTTGTAGCAGTCCTAACAGATCGTCACTCGGCAGCTCATGTCATCGTAGCACTTCATGTTGCGGTAGAAGGGTTGCAAACCACAGCAATCGCACACGCTTCCTGAAGATGAATTTTTAAAGACCAATACATGCTAGAAAGGGCAAATGTACTTCGTTAAGGGAATGTTCCGGCATTCCGTACAAAAGTAAGTCTTACACTTCTCGCACCGGACTCTAAACACCCCCGCTTCACCACAGGAACTGCACTCTAACTATTCATGATTGACGAAGCGGTCGATGAAGAAGCTGAGTTTATGGTCTTCCAAACACAAGCACTCGTGCCGTCTATGGACGGTCTGCTTTGCTAGTTCGTCGAGGTGGCAGCACTCTTATGCATGCCTTTCGAAGCTTTCAGGGGTCAGTATTTTATTGCATTCTTTGCTGTAAGGGCAGGAAAGAGCAATGCCAGTGCTGGCTGCCTCCTATAGTTCCCATTCCTTGCTGCACTTCAATGGGCAGGTGTTGGAGTTCATCCGCCAGCGGCTGACGCACTTTCTGCAGAACAGAGCGAGACATCCTCGGCAGCGCTCTGGGTATGTAACCACATCCATGCAGATCATACAGTTGTCTCGACTCTCACTGTAATTATCGCGGCTCACCAGATAGGTCTACTTGCGGTCAGGCCTAAACTCCTTTCCAATCATTGGTAATGAATATTAATAAATTCGGAGGCGTGGTCCCTACTGATGATGGAGCTTCCACAGTTTGAGAGAAGGCACGGTCGCTGGAATAATAATTGATTATGAAAGGTGAGACCGGAAGAAGGTACAAGCCACCTGGATTGTTATTGCGGGAAGTTGTGGAGAAGCGTTGCTCTACGTTAGTCAAGACCAAGCTATTGGAGGGACTGCTAGAACAGCTGGGCAACGACATCACTCAACTTCGCGGCAAAGAGTAAAAACTGATGTCAACTGCAGCCTCCTAATCGCTCGTGGAGGTGCACTCAAATACCAATCCTGAGGACGAGTAGTTACAACTGTGGTAGCAGCTTGACTAGCTCTAATCGCGAATCATCGAGATGAAGCAAGTCAGTATGCACTATAAGAGTATGGTTGAGTGCTACGACGAGGAGCAAGACGACCTCAACAGCATCCTTGAGATCAAGAAGGATGTGGCCAGCGACCTTGAACGCAAGATTCAGCAGAGCCGCAGCAAACTCCAGACAAAACGCTTGATTGAGACACGGCTGATGGAAACAAAGTTGTTGGAACCCATGGGTCGACCCTCGATAAACTCCACACCACCTTCCAGCTCGAGACTAAGTCATCGCGCCAGCACCTTCCTGCGAAGCTTCTGGAGGTGATACTGCCCTTCGAGTTGGTTTCCGTTGCAGTTTAAATTTAACTACCTAAGGAAGCACCTTTGGGCTCCAAGAAGGTCGTCAACGGCAGTAAGCTGCCACATAAAATTATTTTATGATGAGTTAACCGGAATAAAAGCTGACCGGTCGGCGCGCAGCCTATCAAAGAGCCTTGGACAAGTCCGACTTCCTGTCTGCTTATGTACTTCTCAAGGAGGTTTTAGTGGGAACCCCACAGCACCGACAAACCGAGGTGCAGGACGAAATGGCACAGCTGTGTAACTTTATCGCCATCAGCGCAGTAAAGCAGGAGGAATTCCGCCAAGCCGAACAGTTTCTGAGGAGAGCCTTGCGCTACAGTCGTCATTCACCGTATTTAATGCTGGTGAGCTACAACAACTGGAGCTGCTTGTACAAGAAAACTCTGAACAATAGTATGGCACTTCTCACAATTGGCAAGGCTGTGGCGCTAGCTAACTACATATCCGAGAAGGAGGAGTGTCTACCCGTGGAAAAGATCAAACTTCTAGCGGATAGCCATATTAATTTGTGCGTAGTGCTCTCACAAATGGGAGAACATCAGCAAGCATTGGAAAATGCCAATACTGCGCTCGAATGGATTGAGAAGTACAATGGAAGAGTAAATGGAGAGAGGCTAACAGTAAAGAGTTTAAATGACCGTAACAACGTCATGGTAATAGCGAAATACAATGCTGCTGTGGAACTTGAACACTTGAAACGCACTGATGAGGCTCGTGGACTGTATGAAGACATCCGAGACTTTCTCGGTAAGTGGAATGTATCTCATCCAATGCTTCGGAAGGTGGAGAAGGCACTCAAAAGTATGCGTGAGGTCAAAATTCGCTCAACAAGTCGTACCAGCTCTGCCAGAAGGCGTCGATTCTCAACCCCAAAGATCGAAGCAAGCACACTCTCCTTCGAAACCAGATAACTCTAGTGCTCTACGCTCAACATGAGGGTCAGAAAAGAACCACGATAACGATTGGTTCTGCATGAGCGTTCGGTGAATACCACAGCGTTGAGCACAGTCAACCACAGCCGAAGCCATACTTCGGACTTGAAACGTCCGCTCAGTGGACTCAAGATTCTTTCCCATCGGCGCACCACGACCAAGATGCATTGCCCAAAGGACCGCTTGCTGGTGGAACTCGACTGATACTTCTTGATATAAATATAATGAGCAGGTAGAGCGACAGAGAGCACCCGCCTTCCGGAGAGACCCACCGTCACAGTAGCTCCCCAGTAAAGTAGTTAGTGAAGTGCTCCCCGCCATGGAACTTGTCACCAAGACCTACTCTCTGGAACCTGACATGCTCTCAGGGTGGAAGCCGAAGATGCGCATTGTTGGACCCGTACCACTGAACTTCGATAACCCAATTATCGACTGCATTGTGGAGGAACTCACTTCCTACGGTAAGCGGTATCCTTAGCGTGTGGTGTACCTCGGTACCTCGTTAAAGTAAATTAGGCAACCGTCCGGCAAGTACCTACAAGATGCATCAAGAGCTGCGCCACGACTATGAGTTCAAGTATGCGCATCTCTACACGGCTAACTACTCCCATCTCGCAGCATTCTTCCGCAAGTTCTATTCGAACTTTCAGTCTAAACGTACTCGGCTATTCCGCGGCATGAACCCCACCGTCGATTTGCAGGATTAGATCATCTTTGATTCGAACTTTGAAGGCGGCAACTTGGACGTAGCCATCAAAGTTGGACCCAGCGAATACGATCTGTTCATGCGCATCGATTCTAATACAAGGGGCCATGTCCATTGGTTCAACTTTACCGTGCGCAATAACTGCCATAAACGGGTTAAACTCAACATTTGCAACTTCCGCAAAGAAAAGACACTATTTCAACGGGGGATGAAACCCTACGTATTGTCCAAATTTCTTAAGGAAACACGTGGGATAGACTGGGCTCAAGGCGGACTTAACGTGAAATTCGACCGACAGAGGCTTCGGTATGAACTTCTCTAGGAGGAGGATTTCTCTGAATAGAGCCTACATTTCAATTGTCTCCAGTTCGAGTATATATTCGAGAAGGATGGCGATTAAGTGAGCTTTGCTTACTGCCCACCGTTTAGTTACTCAGATGTTCTTGCCTCCATAAAAAATCTAATGCTGAGGGATCGGAACGGTGGTAATTACCAGCACTAACTTAGAATTTATCCGGTAAGGAGTGCTATGCGAGTCATTATCAGGGCTTCCAATACCATTGTTGACTATCACAGACTTCTCCATTCCCGATACCGAGAAAAAATGTATCATTGTATCGGGAAGAATACACCCTGGCGAGTCAAATGGCAGCCACATGATACACGGTTTTCTGGACTACGTATGCGGCTAAACGAAAGAAGCGTATGAACTTCGCTCGAAGTTAGTAATCAAGGCCATTCCAATGCTCAACCCCGATGGTGTAGTACTTGGCAATTTCCGGACAAGTCTGTGTGGGAGAGACCTCAACCGAGCCTTTCGTGCCTCAATCGATGCCCTTTTCCCTGAAGTCAGATTTCTGAAAGAACTGGCAATAAAAACCAAGGAAGAATTCAAGAACCGTCTGACCGTGTTCATGGATTTCCATGGCCACTCGGTGAAGAAGAACGTGTTTATTTATGGCCCTGAATACGGAATCTGCTAGAGTAACTACTACAAGACGCGCATTCTTCCAAAGCTTATTTCCAATAAAACCTAAATGTTCCGGTACTATAGCTGTATGTTCCGAATCGCCACCTTTAAGAGATCAACGGCGCGTGCAGTGCTGCTCCGGACCATCCCGCACTGTTATACTGTTTAGGCTAGCAACGCCTTCTTCTACTCCTCAGACGATAAGAAGGACAACTGTTTCACGCCTGCAATATTCGCTCAGATGGTACTATTGGTCAGCTAACATAGGGAAGCATCATTGCAGATACCTTTCGTGAGTACCTCGATCTGCTCATCGCCTAGGAATTCATGCAGGTCGAAAAACGGCGTAGAATGCGAGAGAACAAGCTGTTGCGGAAGCGACGAGGTAAGGACGAACAAGCAAAATACATTAGCACCTAAAAGTACCGGAATGACAATAACAACCGTTAACGGAAGTATCGTCTTTCGAGTGTAAACTCCGTCTAGCAACCACGTTAATCGCAACAGCGCACAAATGATTACACGTCATCGCAACATCACCAATCCATCGGCCACCAATCCTCACGCAACCTCGAGTCGTAGTTAACGGACTTGCCGTTAAAAACGCGGCAACTAATCAACTAAATTAAGAAGGAAGAGCAGCAGAAGGGGAGGCCAGCAGATGAAGGCCATGAAAGTGACAATTTTAGCGAAGGTGGGTCTGACAGCTAAAGTGGTGATGACCTGTAACAACCCGAACTGAACAGCCTGCACGATAACATTATGGACGTTCTGGAGGACTTCAAATCAAAGTTTTTCAAGAAGAAGATGTCAGAGGTCAAGTCCCGGCGTGAAGTCAGCGAGAAAAAGGTACCCTCCCGGTAGCGTAAGTAAAAGATCGTCGAAATCGAAATGATTCCGAGCCTACGCAAGAAGGTACTTGATTCCTAAAGCGTTCTGTTGTAGCCAAAACGTAGTAGCTTACCAAAACCAGAAGTTTTCAATTGGCCAAGGATCCGCGAAGACTTCCTGATTCGGACAACAAACTTGAAGAATAATTCACGATCGTTTGCGAAGACACAACTCAGCAACATTCTCGGCGGTTCTGGTCTGCACAACATGTTGCATAAGTGACGCTTTGTATTCAATAGATTGTTGGCAGAATCAAATGGGGTGCTTTTAATTGTCCGTTCTTTTCTTAGGTATTCTCTGACTAACATACTTAAATAATCAATCGAAGAATTCAATGGGAAGTTGTGTGAACAAAGAAGACGGGAAAGCAGTATACCGTCCGGAGAAGATCAAAGTGCCGTCGCGCAGCCGGGTTCCCTCCATTCAGAAGATCGTCGAGGACGGTATCAAACAAGCCAAGAGAAAGGCCCGTCGGGAGAGTGTATAGTCTCGTTACGAGCAAAGTCCTAAGCGTTCTCCGCGAAATGCCTGATACTTCATAGAAAATGATTTAGAAACCGGCCAAGATTGGGCTGATGAGGAATCCAATCACAAAGACTCCGGGATTCAACAGCGAGTTATCCCCTGTTCTTGATTGCCGTCGCATAACCATAGCCTTCCCACCTTTGATTTTTCCAAAGTCGTCCGCAATTATAAATGTGTCTTCCCAAATCAACCGTCAAGCAACGAATTCAGTCGATTTATCTGCCGAGCATTTGTGACGGGTGGAGTAAGGCTCCACGACTTGGTTCTTCTCGACGATCCCCATCCGAACTCCTTGGAATCTATTGTCTAATCTAAATTATTT
>Ga0075152_10003485_pt1 | contig 10958 bp, 7 predicted proteins | sample JI61114C2DNA_FD_70964 | JGI IMG/M metagenome (GOLD analysis project Ga0075152, IMG submission 70964) | Wastewater effluent complex algal communities from Wisconsin, to seasonally profile nutrient transformation and Carbon sequestration -... | ecosystem: Engineered > WWTP > Effluent > Algae...
CGCTGGATGTCTTTGAGCACAGCCTGAAGCAGGAGCAAAAGGTCACTCAGCAGATCAACGACCTCTTTGAAGTCGCCGAGCAGGTCAAAGATCACGCTTCGAAAAATCTCCTCCTCTGGTTCCTCAACGAGCAGATGGAAGAAGAAAAAACCGTCCGCGACATGCTCGACCGCCTGAAGCTTGCTGGCAACGATCCCGCCAGCCTGCTGGTGCTCGATCGTGAAGCCGGAGCTCGCAAACCCGCTCCCGCCGATGCTGGAGCAGGTGCTGCTTAAGCGATGATGTCCCGCAGCACGTTCCCGTGCACATCAGTGAGCCGCAGATCGCGGCCACTGAAGCGGTAGGTGAGCTGCTCGTGATCGAGGCCCATGAGATGCAGCACCGTGGCCCACAGGTCATAGACGGTGGAGATACTCTCGATGGCGTGGTAGCCAAAGTCATCCGTGGCACCGTGGATGCGCCCGCCCTTCACCCCGCCGCCAGCCAGCCAGATGCTGAAGCCATACGGATTATGGTCACGGCCATCACTCCCCTGTGCAAAGGGCGTGCGACCGAATTCACCCGCCCACACGACGAGCGTGCTGTCGAGCAGGCCGCGTGATTTGAGGTCTTTGACGAGGCCTGCAATGGGTTGATCGACCTGATAAGCCATGTTGGCGTGGCCTTTCTTGATCTGACCGTGCTGGTCCCAGGGATTGGGGCCCTGGCCAGCGCCGAGTTTCTGCGGGAGACAGCTCAGTTCGATGAATCGCACGCCTCGCTCGACCAGACGACGCGCGAGCAGGCATTGCTGGCCGTAGGCGGTGCGGGTCGAGGCAGGGCCGTCGATGCCGTAGAGCATTTTCGTCACCTCGGTCTCGCCGGAGATGTCGCAAAGCTCCGGCACGGCGGACTGCATGCGCCAGGCGAGTTCGTAATTCGAGATCGCGGCTTCGACATGAATGTCGTGCTGAGTGGTGCTGGCAAAACGGCGGTCCATCGCACTGATAAAGTCGAGTTGTCGCCGCTGACGCTCATGCGGCTGCCGTGGCTGGATGTTTTCTACCGCCTCGGCCTCATCCGCTTTGATGATGCTGGCCTGATGCTGTGCGGGCAGGAAGCCATTGCTGAAAAGACCGACGCCGCCGTGCGGTGCCACTGCACCACCACTTTGCAGCACCACATAGCCCGGCAGATCGCGAGATTCCGTGCCCAGTCCATAGCTCGTCCAGGCTCCCACGCTCGGGTAGCCGAGGAAAGGAAAGCCGGAGTGCATGAAGAAGTTTCCCTGCGCGTGCTCGCTGAACTTCGCCGTCATGCTGCGGATCACGCATAGCTCATCGGCCTCCGTGGCCATGTGCGGAAAGAGATCGCTCACCGGCATCCCGCTCTGGCCATGTTGTTTAAAAGACCAGTGAGAGGGCTGCACCGTGCCGTTGTTGTTGAACTGCGTCTTCTTCACCTCCCCCGGCATCGGTTTCCCCGCATACTTTTCCAGCAGCGGCTTCGGATCAAACGAGTCGAGGTGCGACACGCCGCCGCTCATGTAGCAAAAGATCACGCTGCGTGCCTTCGGCGCGAAACGCTTCGCCCGATGCACCCTCGGCGTCTCCGCCTGCATCAAACCCGCCAACGCCGCCATCCCAAAGCCCGTGGAGGTGCTGGAAAGAATGTGTCTGCGTGTGTAAGAGGAGGTAGTCATTTGGTTTGTTCTTTGCCTACCTCAAACTGTGAGCCAAGCTGACGGTCTGTTTTTTTTGCTGGAGCGAGGTTCAGGTAATTTCGTGGCGGCGGAGACCATTTTTTCGAAGCGCTGCATGTGGCCCATGCCATCAATAGCGTCGAGCATGTGACCACTATTAACGTCAATCTTGCTACTCTCTAGCCCTCGACATCGAGGACTGGGCAGCGTTTCAGGGTCTCCCTGCCGAACGCGCCCAGCCTGCGAGGATCAATCCACGACATCGCCCATGAGCAAGAGGGCACCGGGGAAGATCTTGGTGCCGTCGAAGCGCTCGGGTTTATCGATGGTGTTTTTGTTTTTTGCGAGGATGGCGGCTTTGTCGGGCTGGTCGGGATGAATCTCGATCTTCACCGTATGAACGGTGTCGGTTAGGCCATCGCCGATCATGAGGGTGGAGAGACGGTGGTAGGTGCAGTAGGCATCGAAGCGCGGGACGATCTTGGCGGGCTGATCATCGAGCGTGACGATCACCTGACCGCAGTCTGGCCCGACGAGGTCGTAGAGGGCACAGCGGGTGCCTTTGAACTTGAAGGTGATGGTTTCACCGGGCTTCGAGCCGGTGTGGAGTTGCGGCAGGCGGGCGGCCCAGCGTTTGCCGAAGCTGTCCGTTTTGACATCGACGGAGGTGATGCCGCTGGAGAGTTTGGTGGCGGTGATGGGGACGAGCTTGGCGTTCTCGTAGTTCTTCGGATTCAAAGGGGCCGCGACGGTATGTGATGCCGGTTTGCCAGAGGCGCTGGCGATGGGGCCGAGCGAACGAACGATGGCGGCGAGGTAGAGCTCGTGGCCGGTCTCGACATGCGGATGCACGCTGTCGGGGGCGAAGACGAACTTTCCGCCAAGGGCTTTCTTTTCGTCGTCGGTCTTCGGGAGCTTGGCTTTCCATTCGAGGTTGCCGGCTTTGGCAAGCTTGGCGACTTCCATACCCATGTGGATGGTGGGGATACCGTAGTAGTCGGCCACGCTTTCCATGGCACTGGCGCTGCGCTGGAATTTGCCGTCGAGCATGGCGGGCACGAGGGCCTCGGTGATGGTATAGACGAAGCAGATGTCGCATTCGGGGAGGGCGCGCCAGGTCTGGCGGACGATGCCCTCCATGCAGCGGATGATTTGTTCGGGCTGCGCGCCGCCATCATTGACGGCGAACTCGACGAAGAGGAGGTCGGGCTTTTGATCGAGCATGTCCTGCTTCAGGCGGCAGACGCCGAGGTCGGAGCCGGTGCCGCCGATGGCGGCGTTGATCTCGCTGAGCTTAGCCTGCGGGTAGGTTTTCTGGAAATGGGCGAGCGTTTTGACACGCCATCCGGGCTGGGCGGTGATGCTGCCGCCGAAGTAGCCGATCTTCAGCTCTGCGCCGGGCTGGCGGACTTTGTGTAGGAAGTTCGGCAGACCAGTGCGGGTGCGGCATTCCTGGGCGGCAACGAGTGGGAACTCAGGCTCGGCGGCGTGAAGGACGGTGACAATGCAAAACAGGGCGATGCGGAAGGCTGGAATCATGGCAAAGTCTCTTTCGGTGGCGGAAAGTTTTCGGCAATTCTTTTTCCAAGGCTTGCCTTCCTTCGGGCAGTCACCTACAAAACTGCGTTCTCCCCAAAAAATATGAGCGCTGACTTCTCCACTCCCCAAATCCCCGCCCTCGGCATCATGGAACCCCTCGGTGACGAGGACCGCGACATCCTCAGCGGCTACGGCGAATTCCGCCCCGTGCAGCCCGGCAGTCATTTGATCGAAGAAGGCAGCGTGCAGACGAGTCTTTATTTCATCATCAGCGGCAAGCTGCACGCCACGGCGATGCGCGGTGGTCACAAGGTCCTGCTTGGCAGCGTCGGCACCGGCGAGACCGTGGGCGAGATCAATCTCCTCGATCCCTCCGCCGCGAGCGCCACCGTCACTGCGGTCGAGTTCAGCCAAGTCTGGCGCATCGACTCGAAGAGCCTAGAATCTTACATCAACGAGTATCCCCGTCCTGCCGCATGGCTTCTGATCGGCGTCGGCAAGACCATCGCCCGCCGTCTTCGCTCGGTGAATGAGAAGATCGCGAGCTTCTATGGAGGTTGATGCGGCGCTGATCGCTATCACAAAAAGGCCAGACGAGAGTCTGGCTTTTTTGTTGGTGAGATAATTGAGTGATTTATCTGCCGAGCCACACGACACCGAGCGGTGGGAGATCAATGATAATGCTCCAGGGCTGTCCCTGCCATTCGGTTGGGCCGGCTGGCATGGGGAGCGGGTTTACCATGCCGCTGCCGGCGTAACCGGGGGAGTCGGTGTTGATGAGTTCGCGGTAGCTGCCCGGTTCGGCGACGCCGACGCGGTAGCCTTTGCGCGGCACGGGCGTGGCATTGATGACGCAATAGACTTTGTCCCCATCTGGGGCTTTGCGCATGAAGGCGAAGACGCTGTGGTCGGCGTTGCTGGCATCCAGCCATTCGAAGCCACCGCCGTCGTGGTCGAGCGCATGGAGCGCGGGGCGGGTGGTGTAGAGCCAGTTGAGGTCACGCAGGAGTTTTTGCAGCGCGGCGTGCTCCTCTCCCATGAAGAGATGCCAGTCGAGGCTGCGTTCGTGGTTCCACTCCTGCCACTGGCCGAACTCGCAGCCCATGAAGAGGAGTTTTTTGCCAGGGTGCGCCCACATCCACGCGTAGAGCATGCGGAGATTGGCGAACTTCTGCCAGCGGTCGCCGGGCATTTTGTTGATCATGCTGCCTTTGCCGTGGACGACTTCGTCGTGGCTGAGCACGAGGACGAAGTTTTCATCGTAGGCGTAGAGCATGGAGAAGGTGGCATCGCCATGATGATACTTCCGGTGGACGGGGTCCTCCTGCATGTAGCGGAGGGTGTCGTTCATCCAGCCCATGTTCCATTTGAATCCAAAGCCTAGGCCGCCGGTATCGGTGGGCTTCGAGACGCCGGGCCAGGCGGTGCTTTCCTCCGCGATGATGGTGGTGCCGGGGTGAAGCTCGTAGCAGACGCGGTTGAGATCGCGCATGAAGTCGATGGCTTCGAGGTTCTCGCGGCCACCGTATTTGTTCGGCACCCAGGCCCAGGGTTTGCGCGAGTAGTCGAGGTAAAGCATGGACGCCACGGCATCCACGCGGAGGCCGTCGATGTGGAATTCATCGAGCCAGTAGAGCGCATTGGCGACGAGGAAGTTCTTCACCTCAGGGCGGCCGTAGTTGAAGATGAGCGTGCCCCAGTCCTGGTGCTCGCCCTGGCGTGGATCGGCATGTTCGTAGAGAGCGCTGCCGTCGAACTTGGCCAAACCAAAGGCGTCTTTCGGGAAGTGCCCGGGCACCCAGTCGAGCAGGACGCCGATGCCTGCCTGATGGCAGCGGTCCACGAACTCGCGGAACTCATCAGGATTGCCAAAGCGGCTGGTGGCGGCGAAATAACCGGTGACCTGATAACCCCAGGAGCCATCGAAGGGGAACTCCGACACCGGCATCAGCTCGATGTGGGTGAAGTTCATGCTCTTCACATACGGGATGAGGTCGTCGGCAAGTTCGCGATAGGACTTGGGGCGGTTCTTCTGCTCGGGGATGCGCTTCCAGGAGCCGAGGTGGACCTCGTAGATGCTCATGGGCGTGTGGTAGAGGTCGTTGGTGGCACGCTTTTGCATCCACTCGTTGTCACCCCAGGCATAGCGGTCGAGGTTGAAAACGAGGCTGGCCGTCTGAGTGCCGTGCTGGCCGAAGAAGGCGAAGGGGTCGCTCTTGATGTGCAGCCCGCCGTCCGCGCCGAGCAATTCGAATTTGTAATGCGTCAGCTCCGTGATGCCGGGGATGAAAAGCTCCCAGACACCGGCTTCGATGCGGTTGCGCATCGGGTTTACTCGACCATCCCATTGATTGAAATCACCGACAACAGAGACGCGCCGTGCATTTGGTGCCCAGACGGCAAACTGCACACCGCTGACACCACCGATGGTTTTCAAGTGAGCGCCGAAGCAGTCCCACAGATTCCGATGTGTGCCCTCGCGGAAGAAGTACATGTCCTGATCACCGAGGAAGGTGCCAAATGAGTATGGGTCAGCCTGCTTGATGGTGCGGCCACCGTGGGTCTGGATCACGATGTCGTAGGCCTGATCCAGAGCACCGACCGTACCGATGAAGAAACCCTGCTCATTGACCCGCTCCAAGGGCCACTCGGCACTGCCATCACGGGCGATGACCTTCACAGAGTGGGCATTTGGCTGGAAGCTGCGCACGACGGTGCTGCCATCAGCCAGCCTGTGCCGCCCGAGGAATCCGAAAGGGTCGCCGTGGCGCGCTTCGAGGATGGCTTGGATCTCGGCGTTCGGTTGGATGAGGTCGGTCATGAGAATGGAGATTCGTTAGCGGTAACGAGCAGAGGCTCAAGGTGTTCCTGGCATATTCTGAGCATGTCAAACCGCTGCCGGAGTAGTCTCCGGTGGCGTGTGGGTTGGTTATTATGAAGCCATCGCACGATCTGTGCCGAGATTTCTTTGGGCTCAGCATCGCTTTGGAAATAATGGCACGCCTCCCCGAGCACCTCGCCATGGACAGGCAGGTTTGAGCAAAAGATGGGCAGGCGATGTGCCAGTGCTTCGATCAGCGGCAGGCCAAAACCTTCCCCCGTGCTGGGAAAGAAGAGCGCGTCGGCCACAGCATAGAGGCTGCGGACATCGTCATCGCCCAGCGGACCGCTTTCACCGAGAAAGAGCACATGCTCGGCGAGGTCGAGTTCATTCACGAGACTCTTCAGCTCACGATGATACGCCAAACCATCCGCCTGATGCGGATCAGGTGCGCCAGTGATGATGTAGGTGGCATCGCAGCCTTCTGAACGAAGCGCAGCCAGCACACGCAGACCTAGCTCGATGTTCTTTCGCCGCACAAGCCGCGTGGGATGCACGAGCACGAGATCACGATCTCCCAGCGGCAGCGCTGCGATTCGCGGCGTCAAACCGAGCACGGAGGTCAGGTCGATGCCGTTCGGAATGACGTGGATGCTTTCCAGCGGCAGTCCGGTCGCTCGCGCATAGTCCACCCGCCGCACTTCAGAGACAGCGACATGCTGCATCGGCGGCACCGGCTCCTGCCAGTCGAAATGCGCGTAGGCTGGATTCACAGCGGCGACATCGTGGACCCAGTTGATCCAGCGAATCTCGGGATGCCCGGAAGCGAGCGAGTGCAACTTCCGAGTCCATTCGAGATCGAAGGGCATCGTCATCACATTGTGGATGAGGACGGCGTTGTAGCTCGCGATGCGAAGCTCATTCGCGTGTGTTTGCAGCTCCACGTCATGCCCAAGTGCCTGCAGCGCAGCCGCCTGATCCCGGATCACACGCTCCACGCCACCGATGGTGGGCGGGAGGGTGTAGTGCAGAATTGCGAGGTGCATGAGCGGACGATGTCGCAGAGAGATGAGTTTGCACTTGGAAAGCCGGACTGCTTTCTGCTATTCACCTGTTATGCCCGCACTCGCCCAGCTCGACCACTTGATCACTCTCCTGGACGATGAATCCCCCGTCGTTCAAGAGGCGCTGCAGCGCGAGTTCACCAATATGAGGCGTGATCTGCCCGAGCGCCTGAAGCATCTGGATCGCCAGCTCACTCTCGATGAGGAGCGTCATGTCGGCCGTCTGCTGGAGCCGGCGCGCAAAGCCGAGCTTGAAGAAACTTGGATGCGCTGGCGCTGGCTGGACAATCCCCACGCGCAGCTCGAAGAGGGGCTGGCCCAGATCTCCGCCTATCTCAATGGCTGGCGCACGCAGCCGGGCGATCTCGCCCAGCGGCTCGATGCTCTCGCCGAGGAGGCTTTCCGTGAGGGTGGCCGCATGGATGCACGCGAGCTGAGCGAGTGGCTCTTTGCCATGAAGGACGGCACCGTGCGCTTCCGTGGCAACAGCAAGGACTACTACTCCGCCCGCAACAGCAACCTCTTCTGGGTGCTGGAAACCGGTCTCGGCAATCCCATCAGCCTCTGCTGCCTCTACCGCCTGCTCGGCCAGCGCTTCGGGCTCGACATCCAGGGCTGCAACTTCCCCGGCCACTTCCTCGCCCGTGTGGAAATGCTGGGGCGCAGTTGGCTGGTGGACTGCTTCAATCGAGGGCGCTTCATGCTCGCAGGCGATGTGGCCAAGCATCATCCTGCGGCGAATCCAGCTATCGAGGAAGTTATCCGTCAGCCAGCGACGGTGGATCAGACGCTCTTGCGCATCCTGCGCAATCTCGACGAAGCCAGCGAGCGCACGGACAATCTCCCGCTGCGTCAGACCATGCGTCGGCTGGCGGTGAAGTTGATGGAAGAGCAATAGCTCGACCCCCTGCGAATTGTGCCGTTCTTGAGCGTTACAGCGTCTCTGTTGCGACAGGTTCGCAGATTTCTGTTGCACTTGGTTCTCAATCACACTAAACGGCGCGCGCCCTGAGACATTGTCTCACTTGCAGCCATGAAGTTCTTTCACCTCTCAACTATTTTAGCTTTCGCAGCCCTGCCTTTAACCGCTCAGGAAACTGTCCCCGCTCAGGTTCAACCATCTACCGGCGAAGCCTCGACGACTCTCGATACCATCATGGTCTATGGAGAATCCGAGAACGATTCTGTAGTGCAAAACCCCTTCCTCATGCCGGTCGAGGGCACCAAAATCTTCGCTGGCAAGCGCGCCACTGTGATCGACCTCGATTCGCAGCCGAAGATCCAGGCAAACAACTACCGCCAGGCCCTCGCCCTCACTCCAGGCCTGCTTTTCTCTGAGGAAACCACCCCACTCGTCAGCCTAGGCTACCGTGGCATCGGGGAGCCGCACCGCATGCAGTTCGTCCAGGTGATGAAAGACGGCATCCCCATCCATGCCGACCCTTTTGGCTACCCCGAGGCCTACTACACCCCGCCGCTGGACGTGGTGGATCGCATCGAGTTCGTCCGCGGCGGCAGCAGCCTCATGTATGGTGCGCAGCCCGCTGGAGCGCTAAATTACATCACCTACATGCCGGACCGGAATACGCCCTTCTCCTTCCGCACGCAGAACATCCTCGGCTCCGATGACCTCTTCCTGAACTACACTGCCGTCACCGGCACGCTCGGGCCCGTGGGCTACTATGGCTACTTCAACCGTCGCGAGGCTGATGGCTTCCGCGAGGCGAACAGCGAATACCACCTCAGCGGCGGTCATTTTAAACTCGCCTGGGATGTCGATAGCGACACGCGCTGGATTCTTGCCCTCGATGGTTACGAAGAGCAGCACGGCGAACCCGGCGGCCTGACTCAGCGCGACTTCGCCCGCAATCCCGACAAGACCACGCGCTTCCACGATGAGTTCCGCCTCCGCCGCTACGCCGCATCTCTGGAGCTCCAGCACAAGTTCTCCTCCAGCACCGAACTCAGCATCAAGACTTGGGGCGGCTATTACCAGCGCTGGAGCAAACGCCAGCGCGGCGGTGGCTTCGGCACCCTTCCGACTGGAGCGGCGGCGAACACCAACAGCATCGAAAACCAGGAGTTTTACACCTTCGGCATCGAGCCCCGCATCCGCCACGACTGGCAGGCCTGGGGTGGTGACCACACACTCGCCGCCGGGATGCAGTTTTATTACAACCACTCCCCGCGTGAAGATCAGCGCGGAGCCAGCCGCGACGCCGACAGCGGCATCACCACCGCCTACTCCGAGCGCGACCTCACCTACGGCTCCTTCTTCGTGGAGAACAAATTCACCTTTGGCCGTCTCTCCATCACCCCCGGCTTCCGCATGGAGCTGATCAATCAGGACGTCACCACCGAAAACTTCAGCGCCACCACTGGCGCGAAGATCAACGGCCGCAGCAAGAGCAAATTCGACCCCCAGCCCCTCTTCGGTCTCGGCATCGCCTATGACATGGACCACGAGACGCAGCTCTACGCCAACGTCTCCCAGAGCTACCGCACCACCATCTTCACCGAGTCCCTCGTCGTCCCGACCACTGCGGATGTCTTCACCGACGATGCCGACCCCAACGCAGGCTGGAGCTACGAGATCGGCTACCGCGGCCAGCCAAAGTCCTGGATCAACTGGGACACCAGCCTCTTCCTCATCGACCTGGATAACAAATTCGGCGGCACCGTCGGTGCAGGCACCGGCAATCTCGAACTTCGCAACGTCGGCCGCACCGTCAACTACGGCTGGGACGGAGCCTTCCAGTTTGACATGATCGGCGCCTACGATGCCCTCAAAGGCACCAGCAACGTCAGCCGCATCGGCTCCCTCAGCCTTTATGGCAATGCCACCCTCCTCGAAGCCGAGATCCATGGCGGTGCCTCCGATGGCATGTCCCCCCAATACGCCCCCGACTACATCATCCGCACCGGCCTCATGTACAAATTCAAAGACCGCGTCAAAGTCTCCTTCCTCGGCACCTTTGTGGACGACCACTTCGCCACCGACGACGAAAACCCCACTCGCAAGATCCCCGCCTACATGACCTGGGACCTCACCGCCGAAGTCAAAGTCACCAAAAACTTCACCGCCATGGCCGGCCTAAACAACGTCTTCGACGAAAGCTACTACTCACGCATCCGTGGCGACGGCATCGACCCCGGCTACGGCCGCAACTTCTACGTCGGCGGCTCCTTCCAGTTCTGAGTTCCAAAGCGGATCACCCAGGGCGGCGTCAGAGCGGATTCGCTCAGCGCCGCCCTCTTCATTGACAAGGTGCAGCCTGCGCGCCCTTTTGGCCTCTCTACTATCATTCGCATGAGCACTGAAGCCGCCCCCGGAAAGCCCGTCTATAACGTCAAAAATCCCTTCATCGCCAAGGTGAAGAAGGCGCATGACATCTCCGGCCCTGGTGCTCCGAAGAACACACGGCATTATGAGATCGATCTGGAAGGCGGCGAGTTGGAATACCTGCCTGGGGACTCCCTCGCCGTGCAGCCGACGAATGACCCGGCGCTCGTCTTTGACACCCTGAGAGCACTCGGTTTCAACGGCGAGGAGATCGTAAAGCATCCCAAGACCAGTGTCGAAGTGCCCATCCGTCAGGCTTTGCTCGAAGCCACGCTCATCACCGAGATCGACAACAAACTCATCAAGGCCATCATCGAGAAAACTGGCGGTAACACCGCGCTCAATGGCCTGTTGGAGCCGGAGAAGAAAGAAGACCTGAAGAGCTACCTCTGGGGCCGATTCGTCATCGACCTGTTATTGGAAAACCCCACCGCCAAGTTCGAGCCGCAGGAGTTCATGCTCACGCAAAAGAAGCTGAACATCCGCCTCTACTCCATCAGCAGCAGCCAG
>Ga0075152_10003486_pt1 | contig 10957 bp, 8 predicted proteins | sample JI61114C2DNA_FD_70964 | JGI IMG/M metagenome (GOLD analysis project Ga0075152, IMG submission 70964) | Wastewater effluent complex algal communities from Wisconsin, to seasonally profile nutrient transformation and Carbon sequestration -... | ecosystem: Engineered > WWTP > Effluent > Algae...
CGCCTCCGTGGGCGGGCGCGTGGGTTTCGGGGCGGGTTTGGCGGCCGGTGCTGGCGTCTGAGCCGAGGCAGAAAGCACGCACAGGATCGAGAAGAGGGCGATGAGGTTGGGGCGCATGGCTGGAAGGAACGGGCTGGAGTTACTGCTTCTTCTTCGTGGCATTCTTCTTTCCAGACTGCTTCATCACGAGCGGCCAGTCAGGGTGATCGGCTCGCATGGATTTCATGAGAGACTCGGCTTTGGCGACGAGATCGGGCTTCTCGGTGGCGAGGTCTTTGGATTCGGCGAGATCGGTGCTGAGGTCGTAGAGTTCGATGGGCTTCGCGGGGCCATTGCGGACGGCTTTCCAGTCGCCAAAACGGACGGCCTGGAGGGATGACTGCTCGTGGAGTTCCCAGTAAAAGGCCTCACGCTTCGGTGCTGAGCCGCCTTTGAGCAGCTCGACGACGGAGTGGCCGTCTTGCGGGGTTTTGAGTTCGACTCCAGCGAGCTCGGCGGCGGTGGGCAGGAAGTCCCAGAAGGCCCAGGGCTCTTCGCTGGTGCGACCAGCCGGCACTTTGCCCGGCCAGCGGGCGATGCCTGCCTGACGCAGCCCGCCTTCATAGAGGGAGCGTTTGAAGCCGCGCAGCTTGCCGCCCATGGACTGGTCGAAGATTTTGCCGACTTCTGAGTTAGGCTCGAAGGACGCGCCGTTGTCACCGGAGAAGATGACGAGAGTGTTTTCATCCACTTTGAGTTCCTTCAGCAGGTCGAGCAGGCGCCCGACATCACTGTCGAGGCGGGTGACCATGGCGGCGTAGGTTTTCTGGAGGTCGGTCCAGGGTTTGTCTTGGTATTGGCCGAGGTCGTCGATCTCGAACTTCCCGTGCGGCAGCGTGATGGCGTAGAAGAGAAAGAAGGGCTGGCTGGCATGACTGCGCACCCAGTCGAGCGTGTCTTTGCCGATGAGGTCCATGGCGTAGGACTTGCCATCGAGCTCGATGCGCTGGTCATCCTTCCAGAGATACTTCGGGAAGTAGCTGTGGGCGTGACGCTGGCAATTGTAGCCATAGAAATGATCGAAGCCTCTCTTCAGCGGACTGCCCGAGGTGTCGAACATGCCCATGCCCCACTTGCCGGCACATGCGGTGGCGTAACCTGCCTGCTTTAAAACTTCGGCGACGGTGAGAGTCCCCGTGGGCAGGGGCTTTTGGCCCTCGGGCTGCACTTCACGGTTCGCACGGATCGGGCAGTGGCCCATGTGCAGGCCGGTCATCAGAGATGATCTCGATGGAGCGCAGACACTCGTGCCCGAGTAGAGCTGCGGGAACTTCGTGCCCTCCGCCGCCATGCGGTCGAGGCTCGGTGTCTGGATCAGCTTCTGCCCGTAGCAGCCGAGGTCGCCCTGCGCGAGGTCATCGCAGAGGATGAAGATGATGTTCGGCTTGTCAGCGGCGGTCAGAGCCGTGGCGAAGAGTATTGAAGCGGCGAGCAGTCGGAGAGCGGTCATGAGCGGCACATTCAACGCCGCGCCTCGGGTGATCTGACAAGGAAAGCCAATCACTCTGACACCCGCTTCGCCTTTGATCTGCCGCCATTCCAGAGATCGTATTGCGGGTCGGCGTAGGTTTGGAAAAATGAATTCAGTTTGCCCGACATCTCTTTTGTCACAGCTTCCGTTCCCGGTTGGCCGAACGAATTAAAGCGCTCCTGAGGGTCTGACTGCATGTCGTAAAGCTCATGCGGACCGCCCGGATGGCGATGCACATACTTCCAGCGCTCCCCGCGCACCGCACGGCAGGTTTCCATCTCGTAAAAGACCGTGCTGTCCCAGTTCGACACCTTTTCACCACGCAGCACGGCGGAGAAATCACGCCCTGGCAGCTTCGGCTTCGTGGGCAGCTTTTCACTCAAACCGAGATAACCGAGCAAACTCGGGACAAAGTCATAATTGCTGACCAACAGGTCCGAAGATACACCCGCTGACACAATTCCCGGTTGATGGAAGATCAGCGGAATCTGCATCATCAGCTCATGCGCGCCGATGGGCCGCGTGTGATCGCCCATGCCCCAGATCCCATTCTGGCCGCCCATCCAGCCCTGATCCGACGAATACACGACCAGCGTGTCCTTCTCCAAACCGAGCCGCTTCAGCGCCGCCATCACCTCGCCCACGCCATCATCCACCCCGCTGACCTCCGCCGCCATGCGTCGCCGCGCACGCGGGTCATTGTGGAACTGCTTGTTGTGATGCTGCCAGGGGTGCATCGCGTCACGCGGGAAGCTTTGCAGCTCCTTGTCCGCGTAATAGGCGGCGTGACGGTTCTTCGACTCATTGAGCATCAGATTGCCGAGCGAGTAGGGTCCGTTGTAAGCGAGGTAGAGAAAGAAGGGGCCATCCTTGTTTGCTTCGATGAACTCGATGCCACGTCGCGTCCAGAAGTCCGTCGTGTACTCCGCCACCTTCTGGACCTCGCCGTTCTCAATGATCTCCTGATCATAAAACTCCCGTGTGCTGCCATCCGGCTTCGTCACCCAAAAGCCAAAGCCCTCGCTCGGCGTCAGGTTCGCCCCGAGATGCCACTTTCCACTCAGCCCACAGGTGTAGCCGGAGTCGTGGAGGATCTCGCCGATGGAGGTGAACTCAGCGAGCGTGTTGTAAGCCTCCGGTCCCATCATGAACTTCGGATCGAGAAACGAATGCACCCCGTGCTGCGATGGAATGAGCCCTGTGAGAAAAGTCGCCCGAGTCGGCGAACAAACGGCATTGCAGCTCAGCGCCCGAGTGAACTTCACCCCACCTGCCGCCAGAGCATCAATGTTCGGCGTGCGGATGTCGGGATTGCCATAGCACCCAAGCGTCCACGCTCCCTGATTGTCCGTGAGAATGAAGACCACATTGGGCTTTTTTGCCTGCACTGAAGCAATTGCGGAAAGAAAGCAGAGGACGGCTATGACGAGACGCATGACGACTAAACGTCGCCCACGCTGCGGGATTGCACTCAGCGTCGCAGCCCCTGCACGCGGCCCTGCATGTCTTCCAGCACAGGAGCCAGCTCGATCTTCTGCTTCACGCTGGCTTCGCGGAGGAAGAGCATCGGGTCCTCGGCCACGAGTTCGTCCATGAACTTCCGATCCTGCTCGGCGAGGCGGTCGCCATCAGGATCGTTGCCGCGCAGGCTTTTCATGTCGCCCCTCATTCGGCCAACCATGCGTTTGCGATCCTCGGCTGGCATGACTTTCAGACCACGATCAATGATTTCAAAGAGCGGCTCGATGGTACGGTTCACATATTCCTTCTGCTCATCCTCGGTCAGCGAGGCGAAGAACTTGTCGAGCGACTCCTGAGCATCTTCACGCAGGCTTTTGCGTTGGCCGATGTCCAGCCGCTGGTAGTTCATGATCACCTTCGCGAGGTAGCCGCGGCGTTTTTCATCGCTCGTTTTCTCACCTGTAAGCCACGGGGCCTGCTCCACCAAATCCTGCACCTTGCCAGGCCAGGAGACGAGGTCGTCCGTCTGCTGCATGATCACCGCCACGATAGTCCAGATGCCGACAAGCAGCCCGGCAGCGGTTATCCAGATGCGTTTTCGAGACATGGCAGATCAGCGCTTGAGACGTTTCGAGACGATGCCGATGAACTCGCCCGCCTCCTCGACACGGAGCTTTTGAGTCACGAAGAAATAAGCCGCCGCAGCGATGGTGACGGTGACACCGAGCGAGCCCGCCTGCATGATGAAGCCCATCTTTGCCCAACCGGCGAGAAGCGTGAACTTAGCCGCGAAACACACGCCAGACATAAGTGCGACACCGACCAGCAACTTCGCCAGAGCCTGGGTCAAAGAACGTGTCTCAAGACCACCAGCAAACTTTCTCATGCAGAGATAAAGCGTGGCGAAGTTCACCACCAACCCAAGCGCCGTGGCCCAGGCGAGCGCCGTGTGATCCCAGTGCAGTACAAAGACCGTCACAGCATTCAGCGAAGCCGTCAGCGCGATTACTCCTAGACTGGCGATCATTGGAATGAAGCGCTTGCCAATCGTGTAGAAACTCGGCTGGAGCACCTTGATGGCCGAGTAAAACACCAAACCAAAGGCATAGGCCTGAAGCGGTCCCGCCGTGGCGGCGACATCGGCAGCCGTGAACTTGCCGTGCTCAAAGAGGATGGAAACGATCTCATTCGACAGCAGCGACAGACCCACTGCACTCGGCAAAGTGAGGAAGAGCACGAGTCTCAATCCCTTTGCCAGAGCTCCGCGAAACGCCGGAGTCATGCCCTCAGTCGCCAGTCTGGAAAGCATCGGCAGTGTGACCGTGGCCACCGCGACACCGAAGAGCCCGAGCGGTAGCTGATGAAGCCGCTGCGCATTCGCCAGCCAGGCACTGGCAGATTCCCGGCCTGGCGTGAGAGAGGCAAAGATGGAGTTTAAAAACACGCCAATCTGGGTGCCGCCCGCAGCAATGAGCGAGGGCCACATGAGATGCAGGACCTCGCGAACACCCGAATCCTTCCAACCAAAATCGAGACCGAAGGTGAAGCCGACTTTCTTCAAAGACGGAAGCTGAATGCCGAGTTGAAGCACCCCGCCGATCAGCGTGCCGATGGCAAAACCCGTCAGCCCTTTCTCCGTGATGTTTCCTTCTCTAAAACCAGGATCGAGCACCCAGGCCATGGCGATACCGCCCACGATGCAGCCCAGATTGAAGAACGCCGACGCCACTGCGGGGATGAAGAAAATGCGCTTCGAGTTCAGCATTCCCATGACCAGCGCCGTCACCGAGACCAGCGCGATGAATGGATACATGATGCGCACGAGATGAGTGCAGAGCACGATGCTGTCTGGATGGAAACCGGGATTCAACATCTTCACCAGCCAGGGTGCCACTGCGATGCCTGCCATCGCCACCATGCTCATGAAGCAGATGGAAAGCGCCAGCATCTTCCGTCCGAGCACCCAGGCGGCTTCGTCGCCCTCGTTCTTGATCTTCTTGGTGAAGGTGGTGACGAAGGCCGTCGAAAGCGCTCCTTCCGCGAAGAGATCACGCAACATGTTCGGCGTGCGAAAAGCTGCTGTGAAGATACCTGTGAAGTGCGCTCCGAAGAGCCCGTTGAGAAGCTGATCCCGTACCAAGCCGAGCACACGGCTGCACAGAATGGCGATGGAGACGATGCTCGTGCTTTTGGCCTGCGAACTGGTGTCTTTCTTCGACTCGCTCATGGGAGAGTTAGCGTTTCACCGCTGCTCGACGCAGCTTGTCCATCATGGCGATGCCCATGCCATGCTCGAACATGGGCTCGGCGATGATTTCATCGACACCGAGGCCATCCAGCTCGCGCAGAACATAGAAGAAGCGCACCGCCGCTTCCGGCAGCTTGCCTTTGCCAGGGCTGAGGATCTGCACATGCACCCAGTCGGTCAGCCCAGTGTAGCCGTCGCTGGCATCACCGCGATAGCTCATCAGAGCGTAGCGCTTGCCGGGCTCAGGCGTGAAGTCGCTTGGCTTGCTCAGCAGGCGCAGCGGTGTGCGCGGGGCGTAGTGGCTGGCGAGCTGGCCGGGGGCTTCGGTGGCTTCGTCGATGACACTGCGGACGAGGTGCTTCACTTTGCCAAAGGCCTTCAAATCTTCCGGCGTGATCGGCCCGGGGCGCAGGATGGTGATGATCGGCTTCGGCGAACCAGCCTCCACCTTGATGATGGTGCTCTCGATGCCGCAGAGGCAGGCTCCGCCATCGACGATGAGCGGAATGCGCCCGTCGAGTTCGGCGATGACCGCATTCGCCGAAGTCGGGCTGATGGAGCCAAAGCGGTTCGCGCTCGGTGCAGCGATGGGCCTGCCAAGAGCATCCGCCACACGGCGGAAGACGGCGTTCTTGCTCATGCGCACCGCCACGGTGGGCAGGCCGGCCGTGACGATGTCGGGCACGCAGGCTTTCTTTGGCAAGACGAGAGTCAGAGGTCCGGGCCACATCTTCTCGGTGATCTTTTGCACGATAGCCCGGATGTCTTCCGGCACCTCCGCGACTTCATCCAGCATCTTCTTGTTCGGAAGATGCACGATGAGCGGATCAAAGCTGGGGCGCTCCTTGGCCTCGAAGACCTTGGCGACTGCCGCTGGATTCAAGGCATCCGCAGCAAGACCGTAAACAGTCTCCGTGGGCAGTGCCACGACCTCACCCGCCTTCAACAGCCGCGTGGCCTCCTCCACGGCTTTGTGCATGAGAGGGCCTGAATCGGTCTGAAGAATGGGAGTGGGCATTGGTTCAGGATGCTGGGACAGGACGGCCATTTTGCAAGCAGCCGGACGCGATGATTACCTGTCACGGCCAAACCAAGCCCGGATGAAGGGGGGGCTGCCACTGAATGTGTCAAGAGACTCGATCATGACATCTGCGCTGATGCGCCCGCCATCCAGGAAAATGATGCGGTCAGGTTCGAGCTTGCGGATTTCAGCGAAGTGATGGGCGACGACGAGAAGCGTCGTCGGCTGGTCTTCGAGCCTTTCCCTGACAAGCTCCACAGCGCTATGTTGCTGGAGTACATCAAGGGAGGCAAATGCCTCGTCAAGCAGCAGAATGCCGGGCTTGCTGATCAGGGCACGAGCGAGTGCCAGCCGCTGCTGCTCACCGCCGGAGAGAGTGCTCGGACAACGCCCCGCGAGGGCGAGGAGATCACACGCCTGCAACATGTGATTGATGGCAGCATCTCCATGCAAACCCGATCCATGCGCGGCGATTTGCAGGTGTTTTTTCACGCTGAGGTGGGGCCAAAGGCCGAGATCCTGGAAGACCAGGGAGATTCCTCGACTCGCAGGCAGCACGATGTTTTTGCCAGCCTCAGCCACCACACGATCCGAGAGAGAGATGCGACCTTTGTCAGGGAGTGTCAGACCCGCGAGCAATCGGAGCAACGTTGTTTTGCCGCTACCATTCGGACCTGCAATCACACAACGCTGTCCTGACGGGATGTGCAGCGAGAGGCCATCAATCACGATCTGCCCGCCTGCGTTGTGGGTGACGTTTTGAAGTTCGATGTTCATGATTCAGATCTGCGCGCACGAATTCTGGAGATGATCCATGCCGCGACATGAAAGCAAAGTGGCAGTGTCCAGGCCGCAAGCCAATAGATGAGACACAACGCCGCCGCTTGGGCGGCGAGGGCATTGTCCATCAGGGCAAACAGCCGCAATGGATAGCTGGACCAGCCCGGCGGTTGCAGGAGGACGGCACCGGACACATCCGCGAGACCGAGCATGGCCACACTCAGGGCCAGCAAGGCCATGGGACACCAGGCGACTGGCAGCAGCACATGCCAGGCGTAAGACATCGCTGGAACACCGACCATCCGGACAGATTCAACCCACGATTGGGGGATCGAGTTCAGCCAGATCACCCCCACGATCACAGCGAAAGGCAGCAGGCGCAGTGAGGCGCAGGCACCGACGAGTGCCGCCTGGCCTGACTCTGGCCAGCCAGTGCTGCCGAGAAGCGCTGACAACTGGCGGAAGCCATCGGCATAAAGCTGCGGAGGGGCGGCGAGCAGCAGCAGTTGCACGATGAGACAGCTTTTGAAAAGTGCGGCGGAGCGACTGGCCACGAAGATCAACGGTCCAGCCAACACGATGATGATGAGCGCTGAGGTGAGCGCGAAGTGAAGAGTGATGGGAGCACTCTCAGCGAGCACGGTGAGCGCATCCCATAGATGAGTCGCTGCGCCCGGAGATCGAAACAATGGCATGATCAACCCAACCAAAGAGATCGCCGAGAGCATGATGCATGGGATCAGAGTGACTGTGCTGGATAGAGATCCGCCGTCGTTCATGGCCACTGATCTGGAGGGGGAATTGACGAGTGATTTTTTCATGACTGAAGCAAGCAGGCAGGCTGCAGCGATGGCAGGCAAAGCCAGCACGGAACAAGCTGTTAGCAGACGCAATGCAGCGCGCTCTGGTTGTGCGGAGGCGAAGGCGATATGCACCTCGCTGGCAAAGGTGTGGTGCCCCATCAGTTGGGGTGCGCCAGCATCTCCCAGCAGAAGCAGACTCAACGCTAGACTCAACGCTAAAGCCGCCGGGAGAGACCGGCGCAGCGCGACACGCGCCAGGAGTCTGCGGCCTTGAATCAAAAGACATGCCTCCCTCTCCGCCACAGCCATCCAGCCTGCCAGCGTTCCAGTGAGCACTGCCACCATGACCGCATTTTGCAGCCCCAGGGACAGCACGAGTCCGCTGCGTCCATCCAGCCAGGGTTGCACCGTGTATGGCAGCCAGGCCTTCCAGCCCTGGAGTCCTGCGGCCCAAAGAAAAGGCGGGCAGAGCAGGCCGGGTGCCAGCCAGATCCAAGCCACCGTCCGAACACGCTGGCGGGCCAGCGTGAGCGCTGCCCCGAGCGGCCAACCCATGGCAAATCCGATCCCCCATGTCCCCCCTAGTACGCTTAAAGAGCGCCGTAGGGAACCGTGAATCACAGGGTCAATCCATATCTGCCGCCAGAGCGTGTTGCATGAAACGCCAGACGTTAGGCCAAAGGCCAGGGCAGGCGCCAGCACCAGGCCCAGCAAGCTCCAAGCCAGGATCTTCCAGGCGGTGACGGGGCATGAGTGATTGACAGCCATGATTTGGAAGGACGCAGATGCTTCAATATTGCTGTTTGCGCACCCAGTCTTCCAGGAAAGAAACCCGCCACTTCTCGAACTCCGCGCTGAGGCGTTGATCGTCCAGAACAGCCAGACGGACTTTGTCCAGACTCAGGCCAAGCCCACCCGGTTTGCGCGTCAGATCATGCATCGGGAAATGAGCGCCGGAGCCATTGGCCATCCATTCGGCGGTTTCCGCAGAAGCAAGGAACTGGGCAAGTGCCTGTGCCTCCGATGGATGAGGAGCATTGGCAACGAGCATGATGGCGGAGGGGACGAGAACTGCGCCTGCGCTGGTCTGATCAGGGACGATGAAGCCCACGGGCAGGCTGTCGAGCAGAGCCACGTTCACATCATCACTATCGGTCAGGCCGATGGCGAACTCACCGCTGCCCACGCGCCGCTTCACCTCGCCATTGCTGGCCAGCATGCGTCCGCCATGTTTGGCGAAGTCTTCCAGGAAACGTTGGGCTCCATCACGACCCAATTGTTGCAGCAGGGCGGCGGCGTGCATGGAGGTGGTGCCGAAAAGTGGATTTGCCATGCAGGCGCGGCTGGCAAAGCGCGGCGTGGCCAGATCGGCCACGGTTTGCGGCAACGCTTCTGGTGAACTCAATGATGGCTTGTGATAAAGGATCACACGCAGCCGCGCAGGACCGCAGAGCAAGCCCGTCTGCGCCTGCATCTGGCGCATTGCTTCGAGGGCCGGTTTTGGGTCGGTCGAGTGCAACTTCGCCGCCAGTCCGCGTGAGACGAGATCGACAGCACGCATGGCATCACCACTCCAGAAAAGATCCGCCTGCGGCTTGTCCTTCTCAGCCAGCAGGCGTGTGACCAGACCTGCACTCTTGGCCGCCTCTGTGTCCGTCACCAGCTTCACGGTGATGCCACTGCGCTCGGTGAACATGCGGCACAGCGGGCGACTGTAGGCCTCATCCACGCTCGAGTAGAGTACTACAACGTTGTCATTATTTCGCCCGCAGGCTGCGATCATGAAAGCTGCCGCGAGCAGCAAGAACTGGCGTTTCACGGCACGACCACCGGGCTTAGAATGACATTGCCAGACATGATGTCTGAGTTCGCCGGATTGCCCAGGGGCAGTTTCGGCAGTTGGAACGCGCCGCGTCCCAGACTTTCACCACTGAGCAAAACGCCCTCGAATGTGACGGCTCTGGGCACCGCACCATCGGTGAGTTTGAAGCTGCCAGAGAACGTGCCTTTAGCCGTATTGAGCGTGAGTTTCACGCCGGTGGGATTGATCAACACGCTTGCGGGCAGCAAGACTGTATTAGTCTTGGAGATACGAATGAGTTGGTCGAGATCAGCGAACTGCGCGGCGGTTTCGACACTGCCCTGGGTGAAGTCAAGCCGCGCGTTGTTGGCGGCATCAGGCAGATTGAAGATGATCTGACCCGAAGCAGGAGCCACCCAACGGCGGCCTTGCAGCGACATGGCGAGGGGACCAAAACCGGTGCGATACGAGCGGACTGCGACAGGTTGCGGGGCGACTTTGATCCAGTCGATACGCCCGGAACAGTCGCCAGCGGGCGTAACTGCGGGCAGCCCAATCATCGAGCCGGTGTTTTTGTAGAGCATCGTAAAGATTGGAATCTCACCAGTAGGCCAGAGGGTGGAACTGCCCGTCAGCGGCTCTCCATCAGCGGTCTTGCCGGTCCAAGCGACACTGCCATTCGCGCCGATGGCTAAGTTGAGATAACCGGTTCCCTGCGGCACTGCCACGTTGCCGGCTTCGTCCGTGGGTAGATTGAGCGCATTCGTGTAATATCCGGCAAAGGCGGCAGCAGTGGTGGGCGCGATCCAGCGATTGCACCAAACACGTACGGCTGCGGTGTTTGCCGGTGAGGCGGAGTCAGCCACGGTGCCTTCGGCAAAGCCAAAGTTGCGACCTGGATCGAACGTCAGATTGAGCAGGAGCGGTGTCAGATTTTTGCGGACGACACTGATCGCTATTTTGCCGCCACCAGTCGTGTCCACCAGCAGGCTGCCTGCAAGCGGCCAGGATACGGAACCCAACCGAGTCGTACCGGTGACTCCGCCAGTCGCCGTGATCGCAAGTGTGACAAGTCCGCCAAAACCACCGTTAAGCGTCGCGTGGCGCTCGACAAGTCCATCGTATTTGCCGCCGATGAACACAGGCAGCGTGACGATCATGGTGAATTTGAAAGGCACGCTGAGCTTTGCCGCATTGGTGCCGGTGATGGTCACGGCGTAGGTGCCTGGTTTCAACGGTGAACCACTGACGAAGCCGGTTGTCACGCTCACGGTCACACCAGCGGGCAAACCTGTGCCTGCGAATTTGTTAGGCGCATGCGGGAAAGCAGGCG
>Ga0075152_10003489_pt1 | contig 10950 bp, 13 predicted proteins | sample JI61114C2DNA_FD_70964 | JGI IMG/M metagenome (GOLD analysis project Ga0075152, IMG submission 70964) | Wastewater effluent complex algal communities from Wisconsin, to seasonally profile nutrient transformation and Carbon sequestration -... | ecosystem: Engineered > WWTP > Effluent > Algae...
TTTGATCTAAAAAAGTCGAGGTACTGTTGCCTGATCTCAGAAGCCGTCATCATAGTTTCTATTATTTGATTGGGTTGCTTATTGTAATTTATCGGTTTATATTTGTACGTTCCGGCTATGCTTGTTTACCATTGAATGTAAAACCAGTCAACAGAAGGGTTCTTTCTCTAAACAATCGTTTATTGGTAAATGGAAGCTGAATGGCCGGAATCAAAAACTACATTCCCATTACTAAAGCTGCAATTTAGTAATTAAGGTTGAGTTTTAAAGACCCTGAACGGGTTTTGATCTATATGAAAAAAATAAAGTACTACTATAATACTCATACGCTTCGGTACGAAAAGCTCGTTACGCCCCTTCGTGTAAAGCTGTTGAGGTTATTTGGTTTTTTATCTGCCCTGCTGGTTAGTTCTGCCATCATCATTTACCTATACAACCGGTTCTTTCCAAAACCTGCCGAAATTGAAGCCAACCGCCGGTATGAATTGCTGAAAGAAAATTACACCGAGATCAATACCAAAGTGAAGTCATTACAGGAGCAAATGGCTGCCCTGGAGAAAAGAGATAACGAGGTTTACCGTTCTATCTTCGATGCAAATCCATTACCCGATAGTGCCCGGGCCAAACTGATTGAACAGAAAAAAGAGCTGGATAAGGTTCGCAAGATGGATGATAATACATTGGAAAACGACATCGCAAAGCAATTGAATAATATCATGGCCCGCGTTACTTACCAGTTTCAGAGTTATGATGCCATTGCCAAACTGATCAAGAACCAGGATGTGAAACTGGCCAGTATTCCTGCTATACAACCCGTAAGTAATAAACAACTTAACCGCATCGCCAGTGGATTTGGAATGCGCATCGACCCGGTATATGGTACACCCAAAATGCATAAAGGACTTGATTTTACTGCTTCGCAGGGCACACCCATCTATGCTACCGGTAACGGCACCGTGAAATCATCGGGTTTTTCGGAAAGCGGGTTTGGAAATCATGTGATCATCAATCATGGCTATGGTTATGAAACCTTGTATGGTCATATGGTGCGCATCAAAGCCAGGGTTGGGCAAAAAGTGAAAAGGGGCGAAGTGATAGGATGGGTGGGAAGTACCGGTAAAAGCACCGGCCCGCATTGCCATTATGAAGTGCACATCAATGGCCAGGAAGTGGATCCCGTTTATTTTTTCTACAACGATCTCAATGCCGAACAATATGACCGGTTGCTGAAGATCGCCTCCACCGGTAGTGCCAAAAGTTTTGATTAACTTTATGGCAGAACGGTGGCCAGGGCTGGTTTAACCCTGCGTTTATCAATTCATTTCAGAACCTGTTAACTCATGTAACATGGCACTCAAACAAACATCATTCGACTTTGATTTTTTCCCGGAAGAAAACCAACCTGCGCAACCTGTAGCCGAACCTGTTCGTCCAACACAGGTGATGGAAACAGAAGTGATTGACCTGGTGAGCCCGGTTGAGGTAGACGTGATGGAAGTAACAACCATCAGTACAGAAGTTGCACCCCGAAAATCAACCAGGGGCCGAATGAAGCTGAGCGACATGAGTGCATCGGCCGATAAACTGGATATTCCCGATGACGCGGTTTTGTTTGAAAAAAGTTATTACCCCATAGGCGCTGTTTCGGAAATGTTCAAGGTAAATCAGTCCTTGATCCGTTTTTGGGAAAATGAGTTTTCTATTTTAAAACCTAAGAAGAATGCAAAGGGCGACCGTTTCTTCAGGCCCGAAGATGTAAAGAACCTCAAACTCATTTATCATTTATTAAGAGAAAGGAAATATACGATTGAAGGCGCAAAGGATTTTTTAAAAAAGAACAAATACGCCGAAAAGAAATTTGAAATGATCGAATCATTGAAGAATCTCCGATCATTTTTAAGCGAATTAAAAGCTAACCTCTAAAATACATTCATGAAGAAGTTTTTATTGCTGTGCCTGGTTTTCTTTGCTTCTGCACAGTTAGTATCTGCACAAACACCTTACACATCCGCACCGGATGAAAAGCATCCGGAAGTGACTATTCTCAACGGCATCATTAGTAAATATATTTTACTGAACAACGATGCCTTTAAATGGTATGGTTCAGCCCAGAGCAGTTATACACCCGATGCCGAGTTGGTCAACGCTCTTGAAGCCTCCAAAGGAAAAGTACAGTTCATTATTTTTGGTGGCACATGGTGCGAAGACACTCAGTATGTTCTTCCTAAATTTTTTAAATGGCAGGAGATGAGCGGATTCCCGGATGAAGCCATCAGCTTTTTTGGTGTAAACCGTGCAAAGAAAACATTGGGTCATTTGGCCGATGCGTTCAACATTACCAATGTGCCTACCATTATCGTTATGAAGGATGGCAAAGAAGTTGGACGAGTTGTTGAATATGGTAAAACGGGTAAATGGGATAAAGAAGTTGCCGAGCTGCTTAAATAATCGGCTGGCTCTTGGATTGACCGGTATTTGCATCTCCACTAAAAATATTGATGTCGCTGCCAGCAGAAGCCATTTCGAGCCCCAGGCTTTCGATCTGTTTTTTTAATTCAATGTTGATCGTTTCCTTTAATTGATTGAATTCTGTCATGGAGAAATGAATGGTAAAATATTCAATGGTGATTGTTATACCATTCTTATTGTATTCTGAAAAGAAAACAGAGTACTTTTCAATGACATCCTGTTTTTCCGAGAGCATTTTTTTTGCCGATTGAATAAAGTTTTCAAGTTCCGGGGTATTGGTCTTTGCCGAAAATTCAAGTTTCAGTTCGGCTCTACGTTGCGTGCGCATGCTGAAATTATCTACCACGCTATCCACCATTTGTTTATTGGGCACGGTCACCAGTGTTTTGTCAGCTGTGCGAATGCGGGTACTCCTGAGCCCGATGTGTTCAACCGTTCCGGTTACATTATTTACTTTAAGCGTATCGCCGGTAAAGAAAGGTTTATCAAAAAAGATAATGAAAGAGGCAATGAGGTTTTCAAGACTTTCCTTCGCAGCCAGGGCCATGGCGGCTCCTACAATGCTAAGGCCGGTGAGTACGGTACCCACATCCTGGTTAAATCCTGCTTTGATGAGCAGCAATATACCCAGGATCACCACGATCACTTTTAAAAAATCGCGGAAGAAAACAATGAGCTGGTCATCTCTTTTATCCTTGGTGGTCTTTGCTTTTTGTTCAAAGATCAGGGCAACGAAGTTGATGAGGCTTAAAACAAACCAGATAAAATACAGTACAATGAGGCATTTGCCGATCTTTTCCAAAATCTCTTCAGTGGGGTGGCCATAAATGGTAAATTTCCAGGCCTCGGGGAAAATGAGTTTATCGATAGCAAAAACAGAAATGGAAATGGTGATGAACCAGGCCAGCGGTTTAATGATGAGCGAAATAAATTCCTTCTTCTGAATCGTCTTCCAATGATTTTTAACGAATAAAAATAATAAGGAAGCTACATAATGTGATAAAAGCCTTTTGAATAACAATACAAAAGCAATCGTGCCCAACACGATGCCATAACTCTTCAGGGTATTATCGAGGAATAAAGTTTCTAAAAAATACATGGTTTAAATTTAAAACAAAATACACACTATTGCACCTGGTAAATATACAAGCCATCTTCTTTCAGCAGGTAAACCTTACCGTTGATGGCCTTTATGGATAGATAGCCCTTAAAGTAATCCGGTAAAGTATATTTTTTAAGATCGAGGCTTTTTAATTCATAACTCATCAGCTTGTTCTCACTAAATCCATACATGGTATTGCGGGCAATGGCCGGGTTTTGCCAATGGAGAAAAGGAAGATTATTCTTTAATGCGCCATAATAATCAAACAGGTAAAATCCTTTGTTTTCATCATAGAGATAAACGATGTTATCGTTATCGATCAGTTGTGTGGGCGATGGAACCGTATCTAACAGGGAACGCATGTCGGTGCTTTCCTGCAAGAGCTTGCCATCTTCGTCTACTTTTTTCAGTTTGAAATCCTGTTCGTCAAAGATCCAGATATTGTTATCGTAGGAAGTGGCGATTGCCTGCACACTGAATATCTGTTGCTTTCTGAGGTTGATCGTATTGCGCATGATGAGCAATCGGTCTAGAATTACAACCGTAGAAAAAGGTTTATAGTAGAGCAGTATTTTAAGTGGGTTGCTTACATCGAGCAGGGTAGGATTGCCGTATTTTTTTACGTCGTTGAAAACTGCCATCGAATCGCCGTTGCTGTTGAGTTTGATGAGGCGGTTGCCGGCATTGATGAGATAGATATTATCCAATACATCTACATTCAGATAAATATAATTCCCGGTAATTTTTTTTATTAGTTCAAACGAGGCCTTGCCGGGTTTTATTTGGGCCGTTGAGCTGTCTGCAGCCTGTGATACCTGGGCAAATCCTTCCTGCATGAATAAACATGACAAAACTAACAGGTATGGTAAGATCTTTTTTAGCATGACTAGCCCTTGTAATATATTAATTCAAGTTCGTTTCCATTGAAGCACGCATAAGTATTGTATTTGATCCAGTCCCCGAGATTTATATACCTGCTATTTCCACTAAGGCTAACGTTAAGGGGTAAATGCCTGTGGCCAAAAATAAAATAATCATAATGAGTGGTCTTAAGCACTTCCTTACAATAAATGATGAGCCATTCTTTATCTTCTCCCAGGAACACCTCATCTGTTTGGCCGGTTTGGGCCCTGCTTTTTTTACTGAAATAATCTGCAAGCCCCATGCCGATATAAGGAGGTAAAATACCAAACAGCCATTGGCAGGCTTTATTCCTGAATATTTTCTTGATGAATTTATACCCGTGATCGCCGGGCCCCAGTCCATCGCCATGCCCGATCAGGAATTTTTTTCCAAACAGGTCAAAAGCAACAGGTTCAAAGTAAACAGGGATGTTCAATTCTTTTTGAAAATAATCCCTCATCCACATATCATGGTTGCCGACAAAAAAATGTATAGGAATTCCGGCATCCGTTATTTCTGCAAGTTTCCCAAGGATACGTACATATCCTTTTGGCACTACCTTTTTATATTCGAACCAGAAATCAAACAAGTCGCCTAAAATAAAAATCTGTGCTGCATCATTTTTGATCTCATCTAAAAAACGAATGATCCTTTTTTCACGTACCAGGCTTTCAGCAGCATTGGGAGCGCCCAGGTGAAAATCGGAGAGGAAATATATTTTTTTGGATGAGGTCATCTGTAAAATATATTACGGTTTGTTTTTCTGCTGAAGGTATTTCAATACATCGCCTGTATCGATCTCTTTCATGTTGCTTACCGAACCGTTGTACCAATAGATCCAGGCATTGGTAGCAATGCCATCCTGGAAAACCTGTGCCAGGTCACGCTTATATAAAGGCGTTTCGCCTTCTTCAACATTCAGTCCTTCGTAGTCGTCGAGCTGATCGATGGCCCAGCAAAACTCTTCCGGGTTATTGGCTTCATATAATTCACCTGTGATGAATGAATCATCTTTCGATGGAATGGCTACCGGGTAATCTCCTTTATCATAAAATTTACCCTGCACAAGCCCTTCTCCCATCAGGTGAAAATACCTGGTGAGATATTCATACGCAGGATTGCGGAAACCACTACGCAGTGAACCGTATACAAATAATTTATAAGTAGTTGTTTTCATGTAATCAAAATTTAGGAGTTAGGCTTCCACGAGGAAACAATATACTTCTTTTGGACCATGAACACCTGTTACAAGTGTTTTCTCAATGTCTGCTGTACGGCTGGGGCCGCTGGCAAAGCTGATGAGAGAAGGCATTCCTTGTTGATATTTTTCTTTTAAAAAAGCAAAAGCATCTTTGAGGTCATACATCAACTGGTTGCTGTATGCAACACATATATGGATCGGCGCATATACACTCGTGGTTCTTCCGCTTTGCTGTGCGGAGCTCATCACGATTGTGCCTGTTCTCGCAACCAGGCATTCGCAACCTGTTATGGACACATCACAGGAAGCAAGATCGGGCGAGCTTTTAGCACCTCTTAACAACAGTGCCACAGGGTCTTCGCGGTAATAGATTTTTGTCCATCCCCTTTCCTGTATCAATAAGGCAAGTTGCTTTTTAAGATCTTCTGCATCCGGACAAAATGCAAACTTTCCCTGCAGTTTGGTAAATTCCTGCGCAAAAATAATTGCAGTGTCATCCTGTGCCGGGGTGAATACAGACTGCGCACCTTCGCTGTGCGGAAAAGGCAAAGGCACCGGATTACTCAGTGCCTGCCGTATTCGTTTTAATATATTTTCTTTTGCCGCTGATATGGCCATTGTTCAAACTTAAATGGTTGGCGGATTTTTTAATTCTTCAGGTATAGTATTAGATGGTTCATCACTCACCAATCCTTCCGGTTCGATATCTAGTAATTTCTTTTCTTCGAAAGGGCGTTTGCCGATAAGTGCTTCCACATCGCTCTTAAATAATACTTCTTTCACCAGGAGTTCTTTGGCCAGTTTTTCTACGTCGCCTCTTTTTTCAATAAGGAGGTTCTTGGTTTTCACATAAGCCCCGTCGATGAGTTTACGTACTTCATGATCGATCATCTTACCGGTTTCCTCGCTATAAGGTTTGGTAAAATAATTTTCCTGTGCAGGATCATAAAAACTGATGTTGCCCACTTTATCGTTCATACCATACACTGTAACCATGCTGTAGGCGATCTTGGTGATCTGTTGCAGATCGTTGCTGGCACCTGTGCTTATTTTTCCGAAGAAAATTTCTTCACTGGCTCTTCCACCCAGGGTCATACAGATCTGGTCGATCAGCTGATCTGTATTATACAGGTATTGTTCTTTCGGTGTGTATTGCGCATAACCCAATGCAGCAGTTCCCCTTGGCACGATGGTAACCTTTAATAACGGGTACGCGTGCTCTAAGTACCAGCCGCAGATGGCATGACCTGCTTCATGATATGCAATGATCTCTTTTTCTTCCGGTGAAATGATCTTGTTTTTCTTTTCCAGTCCACCGATAACACGGTCAATCGCATCCTGGAAATCGCTCATGTCTACCGCATCTTTATTTTTCCTGGCAGCGATCAAAGCAGCTTCATTACAAACGTTGGCAATATCGGCTCCTGCAAAACCAGGTGTTTGTTCGGCCAGTTTATGAATATCGAGTTTTTGAGAGATCTTGATGGGAACCAGGTGAACCTTGAAGATGGCTTCACGGCCAACGAGATCGGGCCTGTCGATGGTGATCTGGCGATCGAAACGACCCGGACGCAGCAATGCGTTATCCAGTACGTCGGGCCTGTTTGTTGCTGCCAGGATGATGATACCAAGATCGGTACCAAAGCCATCCATTTCCACGAGGAGCTGGTTGAGGGTATTTTCCCTTTCATCGTTGCTCATCATTACATTCTTACCACGTGCACGACCAATAGCATCAATTTCATCGATGAAGATGATGCATGGAGCTTTTTCGCGGGCCTGTTTAAACAGGTCTCTTACGCGACTTGCACCCACACCTACAAACATTTCCACGAAATCACTACCACTAAGGCTGAAGAAAGGAACCTGTGCTTCACCGGCCACGGCTTTTGCCAACAGCGTTTTACCGGTACCGGGAGGTCCAACCAACAATGCACCTTTCGGGATCTTTCCGCCGAGGGCTGTATATTTTTTAGGATTTTTCAGGAAGTCAACGATCTCCATCACTTCCACCTTGGCTTCATCAAGCCCGGCTACATCACCGAAATTGATATTTACCTTGGTTCCTTTTTCAAATAAGGTTGCTTTTGATTTACCTATGTTGAAAATGCCGCCTGGTCCGCCGCCACCACCTGGTCCGCCAACCTTGCGCATCATCAGCACAAATAAGAAACCGATGAGCAGGATGGGTAATAGGGTGCTGATGATCTGTCCGAATAATTCGCCTTCATCATCAGGAGAATCGGCTACTTCGGGTAAGCCTGGATTGCGTTTATAAAATTCACCGATCTGCGAAGCAAATGTTTTATCATCTACAATACTAAAGTATAGTTGTGGTGGATTTGATTTCTTTGCGGCTTCGTACTTCTTTTCATCCTGCTTGTCGTTGAGCAATTGGCTGTAGAGGCCTGCTTTACTGATCAGGCTGTCTTTTTTCAGGAAAACCCTCACGAGTTTTTTATTACGGATGGTTTTGATCTTTTCCACGTCGCCCTGTTTCACCATTTCGTAAAACTTCTGCTGGTCGGTTTCTATGCCGCTGCTGTTGACATCACGGAAAAGGTTATACGCAATGATGGATATAAATACGATTCCATAAATCCAGTATATGTTGAATTTATTTTTTTTCTTCTGGTCATCGCCCATTGGAGGGATGTTGTCGGGAGTTATCTTCCTTTTATTGCCTGGTTGGTTCATGTCTTGTTGTGCCATTTGTAATATGTGCTAGGGACGTTATTTGTTGGGTTTAGTCATTGTGTTCCATAGAGGGTGCATCGCTCCAGAGTTCTTCCAGGCGATAAAATTTGCGGGGTTCGGAAAGCATGATGTGAACCACTACATTCACATAATCGATGAGTATCCATTGCTCGGCCTGCCTGCCTTCGTGCTTAAACGGTATTTCGCCACAATTATTTTTTACATCTTCTTCAATATAATCGGCAATGGCTTTTAACTGGTTGTTATTATTGGCCTGGCAGATGATAAAAAAATCGGAAACCGCTTCGGGAATTTTCCGGAGATCGAGGCTAACGATCTGTTCTCCTTTTTTCTCCTGGATGGCATGAATGATTGTTTTGAAAATCTTACTGTTTCTGGTTAATCTGGTCAGGCTCTTTTTGCGGCTGCTTAATACGTTCAGGTTGCTCAAATGTGTAACAATTTATTATGATATAGGTTCATGGAATGGCCATGCTTTGCTAAACTAAAATCCATTAGTTTGCAACTTATCTCAAAAGTACTATTTCTTTGCCATTGGTCATTTATGAAAACAACAGAATTATTCAGCATTTTGGATACGGTGGATAGTACCAACAACTATGCCATGGCCAAGTTGCATGCAGGATTGGCGAAGCATGGAATGGCCTGGTTTGCAATGGAACAAACTGCAGGTAAGGGCCAGCGGGGCCGTGAGTGGCTTAGCCAGCCAGGAGAAAACATTGCTTTAAGCGTGGTCATAGCGCCTGCAGGCCTGTTTACCAGCCAACCCTTTGTATTTAACATGGCCGTGGCCAATGCCTGTTTTAATTTCCTGGCAACCTGTTTTAAAGAAGAATTAACGATTAAATGGCCCAACGATCTGTATATAAGTGACAGAAAGGCAGGAGGTATTCTTATCGAAAATATTTACCAGGGTGCTGTTTGGAAATGGGCTGTTGTGGGGGTCGGTATCAATGTAAACCAACTTTCCTTTGATCCGGCACTTAAAAACCCGGTTTCCATCCGCCAGGTTTCCGGTAAAACCTATGATACCACTGCACTTGCCCGAACCCTGCATCAAATGATCCTGGATGAAGTAAACTCACCTGGTACAGCAGAAGAAATACTGCATAGGTACAATGAACGCTTGTACAAACGAAATCAACAAGTAAAATTGAAAAAACAGAATATCGTTTTTGAGACCAGTATTAGTGAAGTCAATAAATTTGGCCAATTACTCACCAAAGATTCTATCGACCGGCAATTTGAATTCGGAGAAGTTGAATGGATTTTATGATGTTTCAGCCTGCCTGGCTTCCACTTCGTATTTATTATAGTAATACCCTTTGCGGATGCTTTCCCAAATATATCTTAACAGGAAGTTCACCATTCCATAGCGTTGAAACTGGGCTACATGGCACAACTCATGCCTGAACCAGGCTTCATTTGCTAAAAAATCTGCTTGACTTGTCTGGTGCAGGTGAATAGTTTTGCCCAACACCATGGCCACCCTAGATTTGCCAAGTTTCCACGCCGCGATCGCTGCCAGCCAGGAGTTTTCTTTGATATGGAATGCAGGGGTTGTCAAATTATTCATTTCAAAACGTAAAACGTTTAAAACGTTCCGGAGGTTACAAACGTTTCAAACCCTTAAACCCTTAAACCCTTAAACCTTTAAACCCTTAAACGTCCTGAACGTCTCAAACGTCCTAAACGTTCCCAACCTCCCCCCACGCCTCAACAATCTCCTCACTATGTTGCTTACTCTTCGGCTTTAAAAATATTTTTCGGATGATCCCCTTTTCATCAATCAGAAACGTTGTGCGATGAAGGCCCATGTATTTGCGGCCATACATTTGCTTTTCTCCCCAAACGCCGTATTTATCAATGATCACGTGGTTTGGATCTGCCAGCAGCGTGAAAGGAAGATCGTATTTGTCTTCGAATTTTTTGTGTTTTTTTACTTCATCCGGACTGATCCCCAACACCTCAAAACCATTGTTCTTTAAAATGCCATAATTGTCCCGCAGGTTGCAGGCCTGTACCGTACAGGTTGGCGTATCATCTTCAGGATAAAAATACAGTACCAGTTTTTTTCCTTTATAATCTGCTAATGAAACGGTTTTTCCATCCTGGTCTTTGCCCTTAAACGCCGGTGCCTTACTACCTTCCTTGAGTGTGATCATGTATATGATGTTTATAAATCCAGTATCCAGTATCTAGTATCTAGTATCCAGTATCCAGTATCTCGTATCCCGCATCCTGTATCCCGCATCCCGCACCTACCTCACAAACCCATACTTCTTCTCCGTTTTATTTCCTGCCAGGTCGATAACCGTAATCAATAATTCATGTTGCCCCGGTCCGCAATGTTCATCAAACGTATAAATGAATGTTTTTCCTTTGTCGTTGCTGAAACGCAGCCATTTGCCATCGAGTAATGCAGTAAATGATTTTATATCCTCAGTGTTATCTTTTACCACGAATGCGATCCGGTTTATTTTTGAGGCCATCATGCCGTCTCTGAAACCCACCGGCGTTACCTGCGGGGGGATGCTGTCGAGTATCAATTGGTATT
>Ga0075152_10003491_pt1 | contig 10948 bp, 19 predicted proteins | sample JI61114C2DNA_FD_70964 | JGI IMG/M metagenome (GOLD analysis project Ga0075152, IMG submission 70964) | Wastewater effluent complex algal communities from Wisconsin, to seasonally profile nutrient transformation and Carbon sequestration -... | ecosystem: Engineered > WWTP > Effluent > Algae...
GGGTTTGTTGATTCCTGACCAAGCTTTGCTAAACCATGCTGCGATGAAACTTTCCTTGCCAGTTGACTCATCCATTGGCTCGTAGAACTACGATGGGTACTATTTTGGCGAGCGAACTGTTTCGTTGGACTTGTGCTACTATGTGGACATGCTTTTGGTGACGAGAGACACCTTCTTCCTCTTGGGCTATTGGTGCTGCTGCGACAAATGGGTCTGCAGGATCATGGATTATATTGATAGTTTAAAGTGCCTCAGAACCTTAACCGACAGTACATCACAAGATGAAGGATAAGTCATGGGGCGGGTAGCTCGGCCGACAAGCAAATGGAATACCCTTACTTGTGAGATACTGTTTGGAGTAGAACTTGCTGACATACCGCAGACCTGAATCATGTAGGATTGTAACGATGCGACTTCCTGGATTACGTCTGGCGTGCTTGATGCAGGATGCGAGGTTGACTGCACTAGAACTCCCTAACAATAACCCCTCATTTCGGATGAGGTATAAACTTAGGTGCAGTGCTTCCTCGTCACTAATCTTGTAGGAATCGTCGATCATTGCCTGTTAGAAGTTCTTAGTAGGGCGGTTCAGACCGATCCCCTCGGTAACTGAATCGAAAGGGTTCTTCTTACGGTAACCCTCTTTTTCCTCTCCAGTATACAGCACTCCGAATTTGATTTTGTTGTGCAATCCAGACCCTTGTGGATCGGCAAGGACAACCCCTATGTTTGGGTTCTTCTCCTTCAGGTACTTCGAGACACCTGCGAGTGTTCCTCCTGTCCCTGCAGAACATACAAAACTATCTAATAGTCCATCAGTCTGCTCGTAAATCTAAGGGCCAGTTGATTAGTAGTGAGCTTTGGCATTCACTAGGTTCTCAAACTGGTCTGAAAAGCAAATGCCTAGGTAAGGTTGCCGCAGTTACCTTGTTCAAAGGAGTGTAAACGAGCGAGGTTGTAGTAGTGCTTAGGGTCGACGATCAGCGCAGGAGGCACAGTTATGACTTCAGCACCCATCAACCGCAACAATCCAATTTTCTCCTACGCGATGTCGTTTGGAAGGTAGATTATCGGTTCCAGTCCCATGATATGTGCTATCGAGGAAAGGCTGATAGCTGTGCTACCAGAACTTGCTTCAATAACTTTGCGTTGGTTTTGGAAGGCTCCACATTTGTTGGCCTCTTGGAGAATCCACTTGGCGATACGGTCCTTGTTGCTTCCGAACGGGTTCATATACTCCGCTTTTGCCTACAATCACAATCATCGGACGTAGATCTCTGCCCCACATGCTTCTGATATTCTGGGGAGGTAGATAAGTGGAGTGTTTCCCACGCAGTCTACAAGCGATACTTTCTTGATCGACTTCGCTCTCTTGTTGATCTTTCCATAGCACAGCCAGCCTAAAGCGACAAGGGTCGCACCAGCAACCACCCCCACCAACAGTCCTTTGACATCACCTGCAGCCTGGAAGTTGATCATCGACTTTAACAAAGAATATCTATGGAGCCTATAAAACCGGAATAGGTTGAGCTTGATGAGCTGAGCCTGATAGCTGCACTCGAACAGAGCTACTCATGGAAGGATCTAGACGATGCTTTAGGAGAGAAGCAACACCCTCCAAGCGATGTGTTATACTCGGCTCTCTGCTGCCCTGAAGATTGTACTGAAGTTGTAATGCAGACAGACGATGGTATGGCTACTTCAATGAACTGACCAATCGCAAGGAAGTGTCAAAGCGGCTTCTCGATCTCACCAAACTGCTGCTGGTGATTTGTAGCTCGAACTACTACGCACTCATGGCCAGGTTGGATTGCTACAGAGCGTTGAAGCCATCACTCCAATAAGAGGTCAAACTCATCAACCAACTGCTTCGGGACAACTCCAAAGAGTATCAGCTGTGGAATTATCGGAAGTCACTGCAGCCCCATAAGTCCATCAACACCGAGCTGCAGTTCCTTGACGAGCTGCTGAGGGAGGACAATAAACACTACCACGTCTGGAGCTACAGGGTATGGCTCATCGGCAGTGCCACCCGCGAAGAACAGCAAAGCGACCTAAACACTATTGAAGCACAGTTTAAGGAGAGCTACCTGAAGTTGGGTGAGTGCTATTCAGCTTGGTCATACAGACGGTTTTTGCAAGGCAAGCTTGGGCTTCTCAACGATAGGAACTTCGTTGAAGAAGAACTCAAGCATCTGCTTGAGCTTCTGAAGAAGCAACCCGAGAATGAATGCGTCTGGAACATCCTACACGGTCTGTTCCAACACGATAATTTTGGAATCAGTCAGTATCCAGTCCTTACCCTCAAGTATCCTGACTTCCCACAGGTACAAGCAACTTGCCAGACCATCGCCAACAGATTCAGCTTAGTGACTCAACTCAAAATTTCTCAATCAAGCCAAGACAGTGGCGCGATCCGAGCTTCCCTGATGCAACTGATCCAAGCAGACCCGACACGTTCCAGCTACTGGACATACCTCCTTGAAAGTTCATGATGTATATTTGGATCATTCTGGTAGTGGGGCATTGACAGATGGTAGCTGTGGCCTGAGTCGCTTCTCCGTCTCTCGGAGGTCCTTTTGCACCTTCCTATACTCCTACTTGGTGAGCACGGTTATCGGTCTTTCCGATATCGTAGTGAGTTGTCCGTTGAGCTTGAGCAATTCGACAGTGTTATCGACGTCTGCGAACAACCACCGGTCCTTCGTTGTAATCTTCAACACCTTCGCGTACCGACTCAGGAAGGATTACAGCATTTCGCGATTACAATTCTCAGCTCCGCCAATCCACACGGTACCGTATGATTTGGCTTGTTTGCGACGATAGCGCTTCTTCCGGCGAAGCTGAAGTTCCTTATGCCGACCATTCTTGGCGGACACCAACACCCGAGAGTGACACTTGACTGATTCCTCGATGAAGGTAGTTTTGGCTGCAGAGTTTGGAAATCCCATCATTAGTTCAACCATCTGTGGAAACGAGAGTATTTTTCTAACACTGACCCATCCCTTGCGGGTCTTCTCCATCTCCCTGCTCAGCCAGCGATCCGTATCGAGGTTGGCAGTGCTGAAGTAGAACTCGAGTTGTTTGACGATCCTTTCGGAAAGCTGTTTGGTGCTATAGTTGTTGGTACTGTTAGTTTCGAGCACTGTACCTCCCGAATTGATAGGTGGGGGAATTGGAATTGTGGGCTGTTCGGCTTCCTAGTCGATCATGTTTATAATCGGAGAAATCCGGGTGCCGCCTTATTATTTCCCACCAAACCACAAATAATTTTGGTGGGTGAGATTCCCATCGTTGCCAATCACACCAACTTCAAACGATGCTTCAACAGTAAGTCAAACTGAGTCAGCTTGAATCACACTACAACCCCAATAATGACCGTTTTGGTGACCACAGTGAAACAAACGGTGAATGCAACTCTGCCTGTGCTTATAATCATTTGTGGTTAGCTCGATATACCTCGTTCTAATCGAACTACCGATTGAGCATAATGACAATCAACTATATTCCCATATTAGAAGTTATACAATTTGAACTGAGCAGCAGCTCGATATGCCTGCGATGAACTGACAATCTGAACTCAGCAAGGGAAGGAGGATACCACCCATAAAACAGTAATGTTCGTGGTAGACACAGCTGTCACTTGCTAGTGATAATAACGACCAGCTTATCACCGACCACTATCAATGCACTTTCCACCACCATAATACATAAAGATTTGATTATACAGACTTTCAATGAGCTTAAGTGGGCAGCACGATCCATTCTCCATCGTCGACAGCGAGTAGAATCCATTCAGTGATGCGCAGGATTATAACGTTGTTCATCACCAACTCTACCAAGGACTGCTGGAAAAGCCATTGTCGAACCAGAAGGAATTTCACGATTGGTAAACCCGTCCTCACATTCCTCAAGAGTGCATGCACATATGTGAGTACGCCTTCTTTTCAGAACCTTTTATAGAGCCACCCCTTCCTTAATAGCCGCAGCGGCTTTCTATTTAACTGGCGTCGGCAGTCGCTGAAATAGATGCTGCAAGTACTCCCGAACAATACCGTATGGAGCTCAAGATGGGCAGAGTTGGCATACTTGAGGATTCAGTGGAAAACGACTCCAGGAAAGAAAATAAAGTCCGTAAGTGTACCAGTCGATCTCTTGCGAGTTGCATAAAAAGGCTGATCGATAGCGACAGCCTGCAGAGCAGCCCTTCAGTAACGTTCGAAGAGCTTGAAAGGGGCATGTTGCAAAAGTATAAGGCTGCATATGTGAAGGAACTAGGCCTACCAAAGATGACTGCAGCCCAGCTCTCAAACAATTTCAACAAGAAGAAGTGCAACCAGACACGTAGCATTAAGACACTGCTAGCTGGCATCGTGGAAGCTTATGGTACATACCCACCTTTCAAGGACATTTCGAAGGAAGTGGCAAACTTCCGCAAGAGCAAGAAAATTGAGGATATTCAGAATGCCCTGAACCAACTGGGTCTGGACTTTTGTCGCCATTTGCTCAAAAATCTGTTATTTCCAGGTCACCAGATTTTGATACTGGTTGATAGGCTGGTGCAGTTATCGGCACTCTCCAAGTACTTGATTATCGAAGGTGTGCGGGTGCTGCAGCGAATGATGGAGGAAAGAAACGTGAAGTGTAACTCATGGATTCCTCAAAAGCTTGATGTTCGGGGTCAATACAGTTCAATCATCGCTCGGTTGAATGAATAGACCATCACAATTTAGGAGGTCAGAGAATTCGTCATGAAAGAACATCTGAAGTGCAGCAGCTCGAGCAAGCATAGCAAGAAGTGCTCCCCGAAGAATAACGTGAATCATTTCATCCGGAACCTTCTTCGGGAGCTGCTACAGGAACTTCTGAAGGATCTAACAAAGAAGCTGTTAGAAGCTACAAACCAAGCCGATGCCGAACTGAAGCAGCTCGTTGAAGTGGCTTTGCAGCGAACTTACGAACTTCCCAACCTCAAGAACAACATCCACACAATGGCTGAACCTGCTGTTCGACGGGCCTTCCACAACAAATTTTCAAGCAACCAACTTTTGCTTGTCAAAATTCTGAGTTTGGACCGTACGAATGCCCTCAACATCAAAAACCTGGTGGACCACTATGATGAGATCAAAGGGTTAGTCACTCGAATCGAAGAATGATTCTCGAAAGCCAAATCGGCTTATTATTCATGGATAGGCTATTAAAGTTGCTCGGCGAATCGATCGGAGCAGCTGCCGATCGCCAAAAACAAATCAACGATGCAGTCAGGACCCGTTGGCAGAAATCACGACCTGCATCACAGTTATCTCCAAGTGAGCAACCTCCAACTGAGTTGAATGACAGCTAATAAAAACAACCAATAATCACGGAGGATATGGAACCGCCGTCACCTGAGCCAATCATTGTGATACGACCGCCATCGCCACGCAAGACAGTCGTCAAGCGGGTACCGAATATCCCCGACATGGTGATCAAACTGTTGCAGTTTCAGCATAAACAGCTCATCGGTGGACTGAAGTCGCTTGCTATCGAGAGTAAACTGACCTAGCTGAACACCAACAACCCCAACAAGTCGCCGAACTTTCAATAATCTGAGCTTAGCATCGAACAAACATTTTCCCCGACAGAGTCCTCGCCAAAATAGAAGTTAATCCGCAAACTTATCAACCACAGGAAGAAGCAACAAAGTCCAAAGAAATAAGAAGATGAGTAACTCAAGGCAAAGAATATCGAGCTGCTCAGGGAAGCCCAGAAGAAGAGGTATGAACTACTCTAAAAGCTGCGGAAATTGGATCACAAAGTGGAGGTTATCAAGAAAATTGAGCTGAGCAATAGTCGCGTGAGCAATAACAGTAAGGATCACCACGACTACCAACACTCCTCCAGCAATGGCAAGAGCGAACGAGAAAAGCACGAAGAAGCCATCCGTCTTATCAAAAAAATTAACGATGAGAAGCACGAAAGAGAGGAGAGAAAGCTGAGGGAACTCTAGCGAGCTCGAGTTGAGAAGCAGGCCCAGTTAGAGGCCATGCTACTCAGTAAATAAATGGAGTCTCGAAATCGGAAGGATAAATTGCTAGTGAGGCAGTCTGCGGGACCTCATATCAACACCATCAGTGTCCGAGCCAATCAGCTTAGCAACAAAGGCAACAGCTAGAGCACAGGAGGACTGGAGACTCTCGAAAGGGCTAACAACCTTCCAGCTATCTCCGCGAAACTCAAACGTAACGATACCTTAGTCGAACCTAGGAAGCGATTTGAGAAGCTTGATGTTCAGGTGACAGTGGACCTTACAAAAAGGTCGTTTCCGAAGAGCCGTGTTCACCAGCTGATTGTGCAGGAAGAGAGGTAATACAAAAACCGTGAGCTACGGGATCAAAATATCAAAATTGAACAGTTGCAACGTAGAAACAACTACACAGTCGGAGGTAAGCAGAAAGTGGTGCTGACTCCCATTTCGCTGTCGTCGTCAGTAAGTGAGCAACGAAGCAATGCTCTGAGAGCAATGGCAGATGGCTCGGAAGAAGTAAGCAGTCACTCACCCACTATTGGGGTTAAGGGTGATGCACTTGCAAGCACTCTCGGCCAAGCCGAAGCAGTGTCGAGTCATCACACAACCAACCGTTAGCCTCACGAACTGGAACACAACTTGGGGCGTTCCTCCGACGGTGAACCTCAACTCGGTTCACCTCCACTACCTGCTGCAGACACTAACATTGAAGCACCATGATACACTTTTGCCTGCGTTCTTCAATTATTTATATGAAAAGCAAACTAATACTGCTACTGCTTGCAGTCGTGTCCCTACAGCAGGACTACGTCGAGCAGCTCGTGAGGATCAACGAAGTCAAGAACTATACGTTCAATAGCTGCACCAAGCTCACCTTTAACGTATTGCACCGTTGATGCAGACTGCCTATCGGAAAGTGAGAATAACTGTGCTCAACCAAAGCAACATCCGCAGCATCCTCTTCACCGATGCCAGTAATCTCCAAGCGGCATGCCTCACTGAGGACGATCTCTATGCCTCCTGCACCAAATAGTCATCGTTCTGCTCGTGTACACGTTGCCTTAAGTAAGATTTCAAGGAACTCAACCAAGAACTTACATACAATGTTGGTTTCTGTACGAGTAGCGTGTACTTGTACATCCAGAACCAAGTGGACTCAGCAAACATCAATAACAGCATAGTTGTGGAGCCAGCAGTTCCACCATCTCCTCCCATCCAACTCAAGCCCGTGAACATATTGGTGCAGTCCCGATACGTGGACTCACCGTGCTCATCGATTGAATAGGACAAGTATGTTGCGTGCGGCAGAATTGCGCCAGAGTAATGTGAGAAGAAGTGCCAGCTAAGTATTATTGCTGCCTAAGACAGACTGTGTTTATGTGAAGTGCTACACAAAGCAGTACGAGAAGGAGAGGTATGGTTTGTGCCTACCACGCAACCTTACGGATGAATAGTACATGGATCGCTGCCAGATGGAACAGTACATCAACCATTTCAACGTGACAAGCCAGTGTAGTCGCACCTTACCAAGAATATATGCCGAAGGCAAGGAGAACCCTTTGGTGGCTCTGCTTGTAATTGCCATTGTGGTGTTTTTGCTGACAATCTTCTACTACCGCTATCAGGTAACATATCGGCTTATTCAGCTCAGAAGAACTGGAGTCGCTCCATTCAACCCTCCGACGATCTGCCCTATATGGGTTTACCCGGAGGCCCCACCCCCTCGACTTTCTACCGACTGATCTTCAATACTGTTTATAGCAGATGCTCGAATATCTCGGCTTGGTGCTTATCGTGGCAATCTTATGGGGCTGCACCAACCCTTTCATCGAAAGAGCGGTACACGTTAAACCAGAGGAGTTCAAACCGTACGACTTTTCTATACGATCACTGCTGCGAATCATTACTCGCGTCAAGTTCCTGCTTCCCTTCGGAATCAACCAACTTGGCTCCATTGTGTACATGTACGTGTTGGGCAAGGTACCAGCACACTACTGTTCAGTCCTAGCAAATAGTTTAACAAGTGTGATAACCCTCCTCACTGAGACCTTCCTGAACAAGGAACGTTGGACAAAGAATAAAATTGCGGGTCTACTGCTCATCCTCGTAGGAATTCCGCTGGTGCTAACCTGATCGTACGAAGATAACATGCTAACAATCATTTCTTCTTAGGCTAGCATGTAAGCGTAACCTTGAACTTGGCGACGGGTTCGTCATCATCCTCCTCGGGCTTCTCGGGTTCCTGCTCTTCGATGGAAGCCACGTCCACCACCTGATGCTTGAACGAACCACACAATGCGTTGCCCTTTTCAATTGCATTTTCGATTGCGATGGCCTCCTAGCTTTTTTCCTGGAATAGACTGCAAGCTGTACATCACCACTCTTCCATTCGAATGACTTGATTTTGTAGACGTCGGCCTGTCGCAGCTCATCCACTAGCTGACCAATGTTTGCCTTGTCAAACACCTTCGCGGTGATTTCGTACTTAGCGATGAAGGCTGAGCATAGTGTTCAGTGCATACCCACAAAGGTGTCCTCTCGCTTGATCTGCTGGTACTTTGGTTCGATTTCGTAGTTGGAGATTTCAACCGCTTCCTTGCACTTACTCTTTCCTCCGCCCCTCTCGCAATAACCCAGCACCAATGCTTCAATTTGCTCGCTGGTTTTGGTGACCTGGCTGAGAGCGACGGAAAGGGACTCATGCTGGTTCTGCACCTCCATAGAAATCTCGACGTATTCACTGCCTGCATCGTCAGCTTCGGCCTCTACGAGCACCGTCACAGTAACGGGATCCTTAGCACTTGCAGTGGCAAGCACAAGGCAAATCACAGCCAAGCTCCAAAGTACTTTCATACTGACGATTGATCGGATATGTTATTAAGTTAGGTCGAAGCATGAACCTTAATAGGATCACAGCTGTGGTGGACTACTACCGCCTCAATCACGGATTCTACGAACCCTACGAGGTGCTGCTCGACGGCAACTTTCTCAAGCTAATGGTTGAACGCGGTCAACCATTTGTGAGAAAGCTGGAGTAACTGCTCAATGGCAAGATCTTCTCGAAGGTAACGGAATGCATCATTCGCGAGCTGCAGCTACTCGGTTAGAAGTTTAGGTTCGTCCTCGAGGAAGGTAGCTTTGAGTTTAAACTTAGCGAAGAGGCACCAACTGGTGAAGTGTAAGCACATGCTTGGAACAACACCGAAAATGTGCATCGAGGAGCTAGTTGGAACCACCAACCCGAAGAGGTACATGGTGTGCACGCAAGATATCTAACTCCGTCGAGCAGTAAGGTAGCTGCCAAATGTTCCAATTTTCTACTTCGGACCCGACCAGCGAATCACAATGGAGGAGATTGCCAAGTGGCACCTCAAGACCGTCAAGGAAGATTTTAAAAAGAAGCAGCTGCCAGCAGAGCATGAGCAGAAGCAGCTAGTGGAGTACAAAAAGCAAAGAGAGATTGAGGAGAAATAGCAGCGTAAGCGAGAGATCCTTCACAACCTCTCTGCGCAGGGGCTGAAACCGAAGAAGCTTGCGAAGGGCCCTAATCCCCTATCAGTCAAGAAACAGAAACGTGACAAATTTCAGAAACAGCAAGACAGCAACCTTCCCGAACGAAAGAAGCGTATTCGTAAACGCAAACCAAAGGAGTCTAACGGTGGCGCTCATGCCCAGGAATCGTGATATTTGCTCATAAAAGTCACCGTTACTTACTTCCCAAGGTGACACTGCAATTGCAGAGAACTATCAATAAACAGGTGAAACTGGCAGTTCATGCCAACACGAGATTAACAGCCAGCCTCGTGTTTGATTGCTTCTGTGCTGCAGAGTGAGAAGTGAAGAATTCCATGTATCGTCGACGGCAAAAAAATATGAAATCCCTTCGAAAAGCGCGGTTTGTTGTTGAGTAGTCGCCGTCACATTCGACTCACACCTCACACTCCCGAAAACATCAATTTTAGCAGTCGAAACGGCAACCAACTGTCTAACTTTATATACGTAAGCTCTATATATTACCGGAATACAAGTTTTGGATACTTCGGAAATGAGGGTTTCCAGGCCGATCGATGCGAAATCTGTGGTCTTATTGGGAGTGAGGACCAATCAATTAACTGATTCTGCCTGCAAATACAATTCTCCAAGTCAATATTGATAATTGATTGCGGTTTCTATCAGAGATTCTCACAACATGCCGAAAGATCTCAAATGCGTCTTTATGTAGCCCAACGGTAATGCCCGGCCTTTAAATTTTGGGTCATATCGCATATTATCAATTTTAAATGAAAGCGTTTTACGGGATCCTTGCTGCTTTGCTTGTCTTCCAGGTGGTCACTGCTCAAACCACGGCGGACGTTACGAAGGAATTTGATGTATGCCTCACGCCAGATATGGAAACGACGGTTCGTGCAGTCGCCTCAGCGGCTATGGACCAACGAGCCACGGACTCACTCCAGAAAGTCATCAACGCGACAGCCCCGTCGACTGATGAGCTCAGGCTATTGCCAATCAATCTCCAAATCGTTCCTATTTGGCGAAGGAGATGGCGCTGTGTTATCTACTACTTCCCCTACAAATGGTGCTGCTGGTACATCTGGTGGTGGTTTTGAGAGAGTCAGTGATGGTTTATGGCATTCATATGCATTGGAACACCTTAACAATGGCTTTTAGGGGATCTTTGCATTGATTCGTTAAGTATCAGATTGGTCGTGAGAAGGAGAGAAGATAAGTCGAAGGAAATTTCGGCAGGTGGTATCGTTCGTGGGCCGAACTTCTCACGCTTCCGGCGTGCCATGCAAAAATCGACCCTCTTATGCTTCGATATCGGAGGTTGCGCAGCGACATATGACCCATGAATATCGATATCTTGGCAGGTACAAACATTAACTGAGCGATGTCTCAGGGTGTCGGAGAGCTCTTTGATACCAAGCCTTTGCTTGCTTG
>Ga0075152_10003492_pt1 | contig 10946 bp, 10 predicted proteins | sample JI61114C2DNA_FD_70964 | JGI IMG/M metagenome (GOLD analysis project Ga0075152, IMG submission 70964) | Wastewater effluent complex algal communities from Wisconsin, to seasonally profile nutrient transformation and Carbon sequestration -... | ecosystem: Engineered > WWTP > Effluent > Algae...
TTGCCCTATTTTAATGCTACTATAGAATTGCAGCAAATTGTAATGAAACCAAAAGTTTCAGATGAACAGCGTAAAGCAGCTTCAGAGAAAGTTAAAGGTATTGCAGAACGATTGAAAGCTGGTGAAAGTTTTGAATTATTGGCTAATTTATATTCTGAAGATATTTCGTCTGCACAAAATGGTGGTTTGCTGGAAATGGTGCCTCGTGGTACTTTTGTGCGTGAATTTGAAGGTGCAGCTTATAAATTGAAAGCTGGTGAAATAAGTGATATTGTAGAAACACCTTTTGGATTTCATATTATTAAAATGGTAGAACGTCGCGGTGATAATATTCAAGTTCAACATATTTTAATTAGACCTCAAACAACATCTAAAGATGCAGAATATGCACGCATGAAATTAGATTCAGTTCGTGAAGATATTTTAAAAGATAAAATCACATTTTTAAAAGCAGTAAAAGATTTTTCGCAAGATGAACAATCTAAAAATGTTGGTGGTTCTTTATTAAACAATGAAACAGGTTCTACATTGTTAGAAGTTAACAAAATAGACCCAAGTTTATTTTTATTGGTTGATACCTTAAAAATAGATGCTATAACACCTTCCATCATGTACCAGGCAGAAGATGGCACACCAGCATTCAGAATTGTGAAATTAGTATCAAGAACAGATGCTCATATTGCAGATATAAAAGTAGATTACGATAAAATGCAAAATGCGGCTCGTGCTGATAAAGAAGAAGAAGTATTGCAAAAATGGTTCGATAAAAATTTAAAGAAAACATACCTTATGGTAACGGACGAATACAAACAATGTCCAGAAATTATTAAGCTTAATCTCAATCAATAAATCATGCATTCATTTTCTGATGACGTCGATGGAATAAACAAATTAAGTGCTTCGTATCAACAATTAAAGAAAGAAGTTAATAAAGTAATTGTTGGTCAAGACGAAGTTATTAAGTATGTTTTATTGTCTATTTTTTGCGATAGTCACAGTTTACTAGTTGGCGTTCCTGGTTTGGCAAAAACATTATTGGTTAAAACAGTTTCCGAAGTTTTAGATTTAAATTTTAAACGTATTCAATTTACACCAGATTTGATGCCATCAGATATTATTGGCGCAGAAATATTAAATGAAAATCGACAGTTTCAATTTAACAGAGGACCAATTTTTGCCAATATTATTTTGGCTGATGAAATCAACAGAACACCACCAAAAACTCAATCAGCTTTATTGGAAGCCATGCAAGAACGTCAAGTAACTGCTGCTGGTTCTGTACATAAATTAGAATTGCCATTTTTTGTACTAGCTACTCAAAATCCAATTGAACAAGAAGGAACCTATCCTTTGCCTGAAGCACAACTTGACCGATTTATGTTCAATATTGTGTTGGATTATCCAACGTATGAAGAAGAATTACAAGTAGTAAAATCTACAACAACAGACAGTAGTCAGGTTGTAAATAAAATAATTAATGGCAAAGAAATAATTGCCTATCAACACTTAATTCGAAGAATGCCAATTGCAGATAATGTAATTGAATATGCAGTGAAATTAGTTTCTTCAACGCGTCCAAATACTACAAAAGCAGTAAAAATAATTAATGATTTCGTAAGTTGGGGCGCTGGTCCGCGTGCATCGCAGGCATTGGTATTGGCAGCTAAAGGACACGCAGCTATCAATGGAAAGTTTTCACCAGATATTGAAGATGTTCAAGCTGTTGCATTGCCAATTTTACGTCATCGTATTATTCGTAATTTTAAAGCAGAAGCTGAAAATGTTTCTATTGAACATATCATTTCTAATCTATTGTAATTCATTCATTAAACTGATAAATATCATAGTTCTTATTTTCTTGTATTCGTAATTTCAACTTCAAATTTTTCAACTATGAATTTCTTAAATAATAACATGACGCCTGCCAGTTTAATAGAATTTGGCAAACAAAATCACGAAAAATACATCAACGCAAATCCATTTCCAAGTGGTTACTTCGATGATTTATTTAATCCAGATATGTTGCGTGAAATTATTCAAGAATTTCCTGAAATTGGCAACACCAAAGATGATATAAAATATGAAAATCCAAATGAATTAAAATTAGCTACAAAAGGAGAATATCGATTTGGTGAAAAAACAAAAGCATTTGTGCATTTTTTAAATTCACAACCTTTTTTAGAATTTTTACAACAACTAACAGGAATTAAAGAAACATTAATTCCAGATCCATATTTTGAAGGTGGTGGTTTTCACGAAATAAAACCTGGTGGTTATTTAAAAATGCATGTGGATTTTCACAAGCATAAATTAACAAAACTAGATCGTCGTTTAAATATTTTAGTGTATTTAAATGAAGATTGGAAAGAAGAATATGGTGGCCATTTTGAACTTTGGGAACGCGATATGAGCAAATGTGTAACCAGAATTTTACCTCAGTTCAATCGTTTAGCCATGTTTTCAACAACCGATTTTTCTTGGCACGGTTTGCCTGATCCTTTGACTTGTCCACCAGACAGAAGCAGACGTTCTATCGCGTTATATTATTATACCAATGGAAGACCTGAAGGTGAAGTGAATGTTGGTGATAAAGCACGTATTACTACTACATTTGCTACGCGTGATGGACAAGATTCTGGCAAAATGAAAGTGTTTAATTCTATGGTAAACTTAGCCAATGATTTATTACCACCTATTATTGTAAAAGCGATTAAAAAATTTAGAAATACATAAGAGTAGTAAGTAATAAGTGGTAAGTAGTAAGCGTTTTTTCTTCTATTTTTACTTATTACTTATTCCTTACCACTTATTACTATCACATGGAAACTATTCAAAACTGTTATTGCTGTGGAAAATCTGATTTTAGTTTATATGCTGAAGCAAAAGATAATTATGCAGATGAGAAATTTTCAATTGTAAAATGCAATGCATGCGGATTTGTATTTACCAATCCGCGACCAACTATTGAAGAAATTGGAAAGTATTACACAGCACCAGATTATATGTCACATACAAGCCACACCAAAGGTTTGGTGCAAAGCGTTTATCGTTATGCGCGTAATTATATGAAAGGAAAAAAGTTGGAACTGATTCAAAATTTGGTTGGTAAAAAACAAGATTTTTCGTTGTTGGATTTTGGTTGTGGCACTGGTGATTTTTTAGGTTTCGTAAAACAAAATAATATTTTTGCAGAAGGTGTGGAGCCAGATGAACAAGCCAGAGCAGTAGCAAAATCAGTAAACAACGTTGACACCTATTCTATTGATGCATCAAAAAATATTGAAAACGAAAAGTTTGACGTAATTACACTTTGGCATGTGTTGGAGCATGTACACGATTTGCATAACCAAATTGATTATTTTAATAAATGGCTGAACCCAAATGGAAAACTAATTATAGCAGTACCAAATATTGAAAGTTACGATGCAAAAAAATATGGCAAATTTTGGGATGCCTTAGACGTGCCTCGACATATTTATCACTATTCGCCAAAAAATATTAAACAGATTGTTGAGCAACATCAGTTTCAATTTCAATCGCAGCATCCATTATTTTTAGATGCTTACTACGTTTCGATGCGTAGCGAATGGCATAAAGGAACATCAAAGCTAGTAGCATATTTTAAGGCAATTTTTTCTGGTTTTAAATCAAATCAGTCTGCAAAAAAAACCGGAAATTATTCCAGTTTAATTTATGTGTTTCAAAAAAAATTAAACTAATAGTTTTTAATAAAACAAAAAGAGCAACTTGAAAAGTTGCTCTTTTGTTGACCGACAAGGATTCGAACCTCAACTAAAAGCACCAAAAACTTCTGTGCTACCGTTACACCATCGGTCAAAATGGAGTGCAAATTTATAGCTTTTTTTACAAAAAAGAAAATTTTTTCTCAATTCACCATTAAAAAAACTTTATTTAATTTTATTGATTCACTTTTAAACTTTTTTTTAAGTTCAATGTTATTCAAAAATGTCATCTAGATTTAAAATAATAGCCAGTTTAATAGCTACTTGTATTTTATTAACAATTGCCTATGCTTTTTATATCTATTTAAAACCAGTTAAAAATATTGCAAAACAACAAACTGATATACAACTGACAGATAAGCAATTGTTCGATGACTTTAATGTAAATCCAACAAAAGCAGACTCCATTTATAAAAACAAAATTCTAGAAATTACAGGTACATTTACAAAATCTGAGATTAAAGACAGTATTTGTAACGTAATTTTTGATAATGGTGGAAATTATTTAGTAATAGCGAGTGGTTTGTATGCTCAGAAAAAGGAGATTGCACTTCTTAAAACAGGAAACAAATTGACTATTAAAGGAATTTATAATGGTTTTGTAATGAATGACGAAATGTTTATGATACCAGCTGAAATAAAAATAGACAAATGCACTATATTAAAGTGATAAATTTTAGGATATTATTTGCTATTCTGGTTCTATGTTTAATCGTAGCATGTAAGCACGAACCTGGGAAAATAATTCCTACACCACCAATTGTACCACTTCCTGATTGTGATTCTACCGTAATTAAATTTACCACAGATGTAATGCCTTATGTAAACTCGAGTTGCGTTGTGCCAGGTTGTCACGATAATAAAGGTCCAGCTGCTGGTATCGATTTATCTTCTTATGACGCAATCATGAATGCTACAGTGCGTGGTGTGAAAATTGTAAAACCTGGAGATCCACTAAATAGCAAATTCTGTCGTGTTTTATTTTTGCTAGATCTAGTGCCAATGGCACCACCATTCAATTACCAATTATCGAATAAGGCAAAAGATAATTTTGTAAAATGGGTCCAACAAGGTGCCAAAAACAATGCACCATGCGTTACCAGAGTAGACACTACGCAATTTAAATACAGATCAACTATTGCACCACTAATTAATAAATATTGCACAGGTTGTCATTTTGGAAATTATAACTCAGGCAATGTTTTATTGACAAGATATAGTGAAGTAAAAGCAGTGGTAGATAGCAATAAATTATATCAGGTAATTGCAAATATTGATGGATTTCCAAAAATGCCAACTGGTGTGGTAACCATGCAGCCAAATGAAATTGTTCAAATCAGAAAATGGATAGAAGACGGTGCACCAAATAATTAAAATGAAGAAACTAATTTCCATATCATTGTTTATTGTCATAGCAATTGTTTCATTAACAGTTACCAATGCATGTTATTACGATAAAGAGGATATTTTATATCCTGAACAACCTTGTGATACATCTAAAACTGTTTCTTATTCGAGTGATGTAGTGCCAATTTTATCTGTTAATTGTTATAATTGTCATAGTTTGGTGAATGCACCTGTCTACGGAGAAAATCTTATCTTAGAAGGATATGTAAATTTAAGAACCTACATGCTTCTGGAACCTGAAACACTTGAAAATTCGATTAATCAAAATGGCAAAGCTTTGAATATGCCTCGTGGCGCTGCAAAATTAGCAAAATGTTCTATTAGCGATATTGAAATTTGGGTAAAGCAAGGTGCTCGAAATAACTAAAATAAAATCAATGAAAAAAATAAAATTACTATCAATCGTATTGTTTTTTATAAACACATTAGTTGCGCAAAACAATAAATATTTTACTCGAAACGCAACAATTACTTTCGTTTCAGCTGCTCCAATGGAAAAAATTAGTTCCAAAAATAGCCAAGTAAATTGTATCTTAAATACACAAACGAATGATTTAGCATTTAAAGTAGTTGTAAAAAGTTTTGAGTTTGAAAAACAAGCAATGGCTGATCATTTTAATGATGACTATTTGCAATCTGATAAATTTCCAAATGCAACATTCGAAGGGAAAATTACAAATACTATTGATTATTCCAAAAATGGAAAATACGATATTTCAGTTGATGGTAAATTGACGATTCATGGTGTTACAAAAGCACTTAAACAAAAAGGAACAATCGAAATTAAAAATGGAAAAATTACGGCAAAATCAACCTTTTCCATACTTCTTTCGGATTATGGAATTACGGTTCCAAATGATTATCTGAAAAAAATTAGCAATACCGTTGAATTAAAAATTGACGCTGTAATGACACCTTACGTACGTTAAAAAGCTTTATGCACAAAATTATATTCACCATTTTATGTTCACTTTTTTTTGTTGCCAACGCGCAACAAAAATACGATACTATTTATGTAGTTCGAATCGATACCATTTACGTACTACACAACGATTCTATAAAAACAGAAGAACCTGTTGAAGAAGCATCAACTTCCTTGTTAGATGAATTAAATACCATCACTGAAGTACCAAAACCAAATCCCAAAAAAATAAAAATTTACAACACATTTGGTGGCACGCATTTAATCAACGGACAAACCATTGAAACCATTAACAAAAAAACAATGGCAATGATTATTTCGCATCGCTTTGGTCGAGTAAATCAAGGTTGGCGAGATTTTTTCGGGCTCGATCAAGCGTCTATTCGTTTAGGTTTTGAATATGGAATTTTAGATAATTTAACCGTTGGTTTAGGTCGAAGTAATTATAACAAAACATTTGATGGTTATATTAAATACAGATTTTTATCTCAAAAAGAAAAAGGCATGCCATTGTCTATGTGTTTCTATACCAATATGGCTATCAGCACGGCAAAATACATCAACCAAAATAGAAAAAATTACTTTAGTTCTAAGTTGTCTTATACTTTTCAATTAATGATTGCTCGAAAATTTAATAAATATTTTTCAATGCAACTGATGCCAACCGTTGTGCACAAGAATTTAGTCAAAACACAACAAGATAAAAATACATTGTTTGTTCTTGGCGCTGGTGTTCGTATCAATATGTCAAAACGCTTGTCTTTTCTGGCAGAATACTACGCACGTATTGGCGACAAATACAACAGCGGTGGCTATCAAGACGCCTTTGCAATTGGATTAGACATCGTAACAGGTGGTCACGTTTTTCAATTGCAATTAACCAATGCACAGGCAATGTATGAAAGTGGTTTCTTACGAGAAACAACCGGAAAATTTTGGAAAGGCGATATTCATATTGGTTTCAATATTTCGCGTACTTGGAGTACTGCTCGCAAACCTAAAGAAGAACGTCAAGCAAAAAAACAAGAACGTATGCAAAAAAAACTCGCAAAAGCTGGTTCTTAGACAATCAATTTCCAACTTCACATTAATTCACACGCTATTCTTTCCAAAAACAGGTTATTTTTCTTATTTTTGGCAAAAATAATTTTTAATGAACAAACAATACAAACGAATAAACTCAGTAGTTGGGTTTATTGTTTTTGCGGTATCACTTTGGCAATTTACTTCAACGTCCGAATCTGCAGGTAGTTTATGGGATTGCGGCGAATTCGTTTCTTGCGCACTAAAATTACAGGTAGCACATCCACCAGGAGCACCTATGTTCTTGTTAATTGGAAGATTCTTCTCCTTGTTTAATCCAAAAAATCCTGTTGTAATGATTAATTTCGTTTCAGCACTTTCAACAGCTTTAAGCGTACTGTTTTTGTTTTGGACCATTACAATGGTTGCCAAAAAACTAATGCATAAAGAAGGTGAAACAGAATTTACTTTAGATAAAACATTGGCAATAATGGGTGCAGGCATAGTGGGTGCATTGGCTGCTTCATTCTCAGATACCGTTTGGTTTTCTGCTGTAGAAGGCGAGGTGTACGCAACATCCATGTTCTTTATTTCCATCGTACTTTGGGCCGTTATGAAATGGGACGAAGCTGCCGACGAACCTTACGGAAACCGTTGGTTAGTATTTGCTGCATACATGATTGGTGTTTCATTAGGTGTGCATTTACTTTCATTATTAGTAATTCCTGTAGCAGTTTTAGTATACTATTTTAAAAAGTTCAAACCATCTTTTTTTGGTTTTATTATTGCTTTTATTGTCGGATTTATTTTATTAGGTATTGTTCAAATAGGTGTTGTTCAAACGGCTACTTCTTTAGCTGGTAAAATTGAATTTTTCACTGTGAATTCACTTCATCTACCGTTTAATGTTGGCTTTGCTTTTGCATGGATATTGCTTTTCGGAACACTTGTTTTCTTAATGTATTATGCACATAAAATAAAACATGCTGATTTGCAATTGTTTGCTACATCATTTTTAGTAATATTTATTGGATTTTCTTCTTATGCGATGGTTCCGATTCGTGCAGCGGCAAATCCACCAATTAATATGAACGCACCGAAGGATGCTTTCAGCTTGTTGTCTTATTTAAATCGTGAACAATATGGTTCTCGTGCTTTAGTGAAAGGTCCTTTGTTTGATGCACAACCTATTGCTTATAAAGATAAAGGTAAAGATTATTATCCAGATGATTCTACTAAACGATATGAAGTAAAAGGTGATAAAGTAGATTATCAATACGATCCAGCTGATGAAATGTTATTTCCAAGAATGGGTCCAACAAACGATGGCGAAAGCGCAGCAGCGTTGTATCAATATTGGACTGGCTTCCAAGGCAAACCAACTTTCGGCGATAATCTCACTTACTTTTTCCGCTATCAGTTAGGTTACATGTACAAACGCTATTTCATGTGGAATTTCGCTGGCAGACAAGACGATTATCAAGGAACACCTGGTAACGAGAAAATGAATGGCGACTGGTTGACAGGTATTTCATTTATAGATAACATGCATCTAGGTAGCCAAGATGGATTGCCTTATCAAATCCTTAATCAAAAAGCTCGAAATAAATTTTACATGTTGCCTTTTTTATTAGGTATTATAGGTATTGTGTATATGTATTCGAAAAGCAAACAACAAACATTGGTTTTTGCATTGTTATTTATTGTTACTGGTATAGCTTTGATTGTTTATACCAACCAACCACCACGCGAACCACGTGAACGTGATTATGCTTTAGTTGGTTCATTTTTTGCATTTTGTATTTGGATTGGTTTAGCAGTAGTTGCTATTTATGATTTCTTAAAAAGTAAAAAATTACCAGGCTTGCCAATTGCCATCGCAACAACAATAATTTGTTTATTTGTGCCTTTTGTGATGGCAAAAGAAGGTTGGAACGATCATAATCGCCACGGAAGATACATGGCTCGCGATTTTGCTGCAAATTATTTAGTAAGCTGTCCACCAAATGCTATTTTATTTACTCAAGGTGATAATGATACTTATCCTTTATGGTATGCACAAGAAGTAGAAGGAATTAGAACAGATGTTCGTATCGTAAACTTAAGTTTATTAGGTGTAGATTGGTATATAGATTTCTTGCATCGTGCAGCTAATAAATCGGGTCCAATTCCATTCTATAAAGATTTTATTTCTAAATCTTATAGAGGTAACAACAGAGATATGATTCAGTTAAATGATCAGTCTGGTTTTGCCGATCCAAATCAGTATTATGATATCCAAAATATTATGGCTTTTGTACTGAGCGATGATGCAAAATATAAAGCTCAAACGAGCAAAGGTGATGCTGTGAATTATTTGCCTACCACAAAATTAAAATTAAAAGTAGACAGAGCTGCAATTGAGAAATATGGTGTAGTTCCGGATCAGTTTAAAGATAAGATTGTTGACGAAATTACTTGGGATTTAGGTAAAAATAGAATCATTAAATACGATTTAGCAGTGCTAGCTATGGTTGCTGGTGCAGACTGGAGTCGTCCAATTTGTTTCTCTAATACTGTTGAAGATGGATATTACAATGGATTAGGAAAATACTTAATTCAGGAAGGCGAAATATTGCGATTCGTACCTTGCAGATTTGAAGAAAATCAACGTGGTTACACAGCAGTAAATACACAGAAATCTTTCGATTTAGTGATGAAAGATTTCAAATACGGTGGAATGGGTGAGCGTGAAATGTTTGTTGATGAAAATTCAGCTAGAATTTTGAATACCTTAAAAAGCGTTCATTTTGGTATTGCAGATGATTTAATCAGAAATAACAGAAAAGCAGATGGAGTAAAAGTCTTGGATAAAGTTAAGAAAGAATTTACTTACGCAAATGCACCTTATTACACACCTAATAATCGCTTTTTCAATGTGTTGAGTGTACAATGGATTGATTTATATTACAGAGCAGAAGCAAAAGAAAATGCAAAACCATTGATTGAGTTATTCATCAAAGATTTAAAAGATTGTTTGCGGTTTTATAATCTACCAAATAATGATTTTGCCTTATTGTATGCAAATGAAAAAAAATCAGCAGAAGAATTAGTAAAACGTATGGAAATGATTGCAGTAAATAATAAAGATGAAGCATTTATGAAACAATTAAATGTAGCATTCCCAACGATTGTACAAAGTGCTTCTATTCAACCAAATGCAACAGCGCCACAGCAAATATTTAGATAGAATCTTAGGTTTTTTAACATTTAACAATTAACTTTGGAACAACTAAAATTAATTAAAAATGGGAATGTTAAAAGAATTTAAAGAGTTTGCCATGAAAGGCAATTTGATAGACATGGCAATTGGTGTTGTTATGGCTGGTGCATTTGGGAAAGTAGTTTCTGCTTTCATTGATGGAATGGTGATGCCTGCAGTTGGTATGCTTACTGGTGGTGTTGATTTTAAAGATATGGTTGTTAGATTAAAACCAGCAGTTGCAGAAGTTAAAGATGCAGCAGGTTTGATAACAACACCAGCATCTCCTGAAGTTGCAATTAAATATGGCACATTTATTACGGAAATAATATCTTTTTTAGTTGTTGCAGCTGTAGTATTCATGGTAATTAAAGCAATCAACAAAATGAAAAAAGCTGAAGCAGAAGCAGCACCTGCACCACCACCAGCACAGGAAGTATTGTTAACTGAAATCAGAGATTTACTTAAAAAATAACAGTAAACCCATTATAGTCTAGAGCAGGCCACTTCGCAAGAAGTGGCTTTTTTTACAAATATGTAAATCAAAACAAACTATGTATCTTGTGCTTTTATCATGAAACAACAAATAGTAGCAGGCAGAAATCCAGTA
>Ga0075152_10003493_pt1 | contig 10940 bp, 13 predicted proteins | sample JI61114C2DNA_FD_70964 | JGI IMG/M metagenome (GOLD analysis project Ga0075152, IMG submission 70964) | Wastewater effluent complex algal communities from Wisconsin, to seasonally profile nutrient transformation and Carbon sequestration -... | ecosystem: Engineered > WWTP > Effluent > Algae...
GCATAGTCGCCCGGCAGGCCGCTCAACTCGACATCGAACGACTGGAAGCACAGGTCGACGCCCAGGCCCTGGGCGTATTCCGTGAAAATCTGACGGGTCGCATCCAGAGTCTCAGGCTCCGTCGGTGTCAGCAGTTCAATTCGGGGTGTCATCACGGTCAAGGTCACCATCGTGTCGCACCAAGTGTACCGGGTGACCGCAGATGGACCGGCAGCGCTAGTACCACAGCGATGGGCCGGAATCAGCCTCCGAGCCGGACCACCCAGATCACAGCGGCGACGGCGATCGCCAGCAGGCACGCGGCCAGTCCACGCGAAACCAAGTCGTCCCTGGATGAGCGGGCGTCATGCCCCACCGTTTTGTCGCCCGTCAGCATCGGACCGACCAGGTTTTCCTTCTTCTTGAACCAGTAGAACAGGATCGCGGCAACATGCAGCACGACCAGTCCAATGATCAGCCATTGACCAAACTGCTTGTGAAAAGCCGTCGCGGCAAGGCCGGTAGAACTGGCAACGAACTTGTTCAAAGGGCCGGTGAAGGAAATTTCATCATCACTGACCAAGCCTGTACTCACCTGGGTCAGCAAGACCAAAGGCATCAGAAACACCGAACCGGCTCCCATCGGGTTGTGTCCAACAACGTGGTCGGGATGAGGGCGGCCCTTCAGATAGTTCATTACACTGCCCGGCGCATAGATAAACGAAGCGAAACGGGACCAGTAACCACCCACCAGACCCCAAGCGAGACGGAACAAGAGCAACGTCAGCACGGCGTAGCCCAGACGCGAATGCCAGACCATGGCAGAGCCACCGACCTTGCCGGTAATGACCAAGCCTGCGACGCAGATCACGAGTGCCCAGTGGAATGTGCGTGTGGGCAAGTCCCAGACACGGATTTGTTTTGGCATACCGATTCCTGTTGATGTTGTGGATGTTTGATTGGCCTTCATTTTCCTCGGGCAGAATAGGCCACGCCAGATTAGTGATTTCCCTGAATGATTGGTTCCCGGTGAACTTTTTATTCAATACCTGACTCACGCCTACTGGCATCTGCCAAATTTCAACCCTCGGAGAAGAAAACCATGAAACTGATTTCCTCGCTGGCCTTCGCGGCTGCCGCTGTCACGCTCGCTCTGCCAGCATCGGCCCAATCCTTTGGCAAGCCTGAAGACGCCATCAAGTACCGCAAGGCTGCGTTCACGGTGCTGGCTGGCAACTTTGGCACGCTGGGTGCCATGGCCAACGGCCGCGCTCCGTTCGACGCCGCCGCCGCAGCCAATGCAGGCGCCGCCATCGAGGCCGTCTCCAAACTGCCGTGGGCAGGCTTTGGTCCTGGCACCGACAAGGGCGACACGCGCGCCAAGGCTGAGATCTGGAGCGAAGCCGGCAAATACAAGGATGCCGCCGACAAGATGCAAGCAGAAATCGGCAAACTGGCTGCCGCAGCCAAGACCGGCAATCTGGACGCGGTCAAGGCTGCTTTCGGCCCGGCTGCTGGGACCTGCAAGGCCTGCCACGACAACTTCCGCCGCGACTGATCGTCGTCGCCTGCCGCCATGCTGCTCAGCAGCATGAACGGCTGAGGAGACCCTCAAGGGGCTGGATCCGCAGTGCGGTTCCGGCCCCTTGTCACTGCACGCCAAATTCAGGCTTCTGCCAGCAGCTTCTCAATCAACCGGTGCAACTCAGCAAAGTCGGGCTCGCCAACGAACCGCTTCACAATCTGCCCCTTTTTGTTGACCAGAAAAGTCGTCGGCGTCAACTGCACCTCTCCCCAAGCCTTGGCAATGGCGCCCGTGTTGTCAATGGCCACCTTGAACGGCAACTTGCGGGTTTCCGCATAGTTGACAACATAGCTGGGGGGGTCGTAGCTCATGGCCACAGCCATCGTGTCATAGCCTTTGGCCTTGTACTTGTCGTAGGCTGCCACGAGCTTGGGCATCTCGGCGACGCAGGAGGTACAACTGGTGGCCCAGAAATTCACCAGCGTGACCTTGCCATGCATGTCCCGCGTGGACTGACGTGATCCATCGAGCAACACAAAGGTAGATTCGGGCGCCTGGGTCTTGCCGCCAGAAACCCATGCCGCGCCAGCAATCGCCAGCACAACTGCAGAAATGGCACCATAGACGATCTTTTTATTCAATTGGGTTCCTCACCATGAAGCGGCGTCAGTTTAATTCGACCTTGTTGCTGACAGCCAGCGCTACGTTGGCATGTGCACCCGTCACCGTCCGTGCCGCAGCGCCTACGGGGCTCGCCAACCAGGACGCAGTGGCAGGCCTGCGAGCTGTCTTGGAGCGGGGAGCCTCGCAAGCCATCCAGCAACTCGGTCGCCCTGATGGATTCCTTTCGAATCCGAAAGTTCGAATTCCTTTGCCGGGATTCCTTGACGACGCGAGCAAACTGCTGCGAGGCCTTGGCCAGGGCCAGCGTGTGGACGAACTGGTGACTGCCATGAACCGCGCGGCCGAGGCTGCCGTGCCGTTGGCCCGCGATCTGCTGACCCAGGCCATTCGGGGCTTGAACGTCCAGGATGCCGCGAAGATCCTGACCGGAGGTGAGACGTCAGTGACCGAATTTTTTTCGTCACGTACCCGGGAGCCGCTCTCGGGGCAATTTCTGCCGGTGGTATCAAGCGCGACGGAAAAAGTCAAACTGACCGAACGTTACCAAAAGGTGGCCGCCAAGGCCGCATCCATCGGGTTGCTGAAGAAAGAAGACGCGGACCTGAACCAATATGTCACGGCCAAAACTCTTGACGGGCTTTACTTCTGGATTGGCGAAGAGGAAAAGAAGATCCGCAGCGATCCTGTCAGCGCAGGCAGTGCCGTATTGCGGAAAGTCTTTGGAGCGCTGCGGTAGCCTTGACCGGCATTCCCGATCAGCCCGCGCAATCCAGCAGCACGCTGGTCAGGGACTCGGGGCTACTGATCATCGGGTCGTGACCAGTCAGAAGCTCCACTGTACGTTGCAGGCCCGCGCCATGCGTCCATTGGCCGTCCCAGAATTTTGGATCGTTGACGCGGCCGCGTATGACGTCAATGGTGGCCAGTGGTGGGCGGGTGCAGTTGACAAAGGTTCGGGCCACGGTACCTACCCGTACGGGGTCGAAGTGCAATGGCGCTTCGTAGGTGTGACCCGGATGCGGGGTCTGCCTGCGTTGCACCCAGGCATGGTCTTGCGCGACCAGACCGAATACCGAAGGGTCTGGGGGCGGGAAACTGTAGTCGGCGGAATCCCGCGCCGCAGCGAGCCGCATCTGGCGCGTGGCGCTGGCATGGGTGCTGCTCCAGCTTTCGCCGGGTCGTGGCACGACCGCATCCACATAAACCAGGTGTTGAAGTTTGTCGGGCATGCGGTCCGCCACGGCGGTTCCCAACATGCCCGCGTAGGAGTGCACCACCAGAATGGCCGGATCCAACTCTTCGGCATCGAGCGCAGCCACGACATCAGTGATGTGGGTTTCCAGGGAGATGGAGCTCGACATCAGATGGGCACGTTCGCCAAGCCCGGTCAGTGTGAGCGCATGCGGGCGGTGGCCAGCTCGAATCAGCGCGTCAGACACACGCCGCCAGCACCAGGCCCCGTGCCATGCCCCATGGACCAGCAAGAAATTGGCCATCAGATCACCTTGCCTTCCCGCAGTGCAGCGACGCGTGCCTCGTCGACCTTCAGCAGTTCATGCAGAACTTCTCCGGTATGTTGCCCCAACAGCGGTGGCGGTAGGTCCTTGCGAACCGGTGTGGCACTGAGCTTGATCGGGCTGGAAACAAGGGGTACATCCGGATGCAGGGGGTGTGCCCACCGCGTCACCATGTCGCGGGACTGGACATGGGGATCAGCAAACACTTCGCCGAGGTTATTGATGGCGCCACAAGGAACCTTGGCGGCCTCCAGCGCAGACAGCCAGTCGGCTTTTGTGCGGCGCATCATGATCTGGCACAGCAGCGGGACCAGCTCGGCCCGGTGGCGCACCCGGTCCTGGTTGCGGGTGTAGCGTGGGTCTGTGGCCAGATCGGGGCGACCCGCCACCTCGCAGAACTTGGCAAACTGGCTGTCGTTGCCAACGGCCAGAATCAGGTGGTCCTTCAGACCGCCCGGCGCGGGCGCCACTTCAAAGACCTGGTAGGGCACGATGTTCTGGTGTGCATTGCCAGCGCGACCTGGCACCTTCCCACTGACCAGATAGTTGGCTCCGAGGTTGGCCAGCATGGCCACCTGGGTGTCCAGCAGGGCCATGTCCACATGCTGGCCTTGCCCTGTGCGTTCGGCATGGCGCAGCGCGGCCAGGATGGCGACCGTTGCGTACATGCCGGTGAAGAGGTCTGCCACGGCAACCCCCACCTTCTGGGGGCCACCGCCCAGATCGTCGCGTTCGCCAGTGACGCTCATCAGGCCGCCCATGCCCTGGATGGCATAGTCGTAACCGGCCCGATCCTTGTAAGGGCCGGTCTGTCCGAAACCGGTCACGCTGCAATAAACCAGACGGGGATTGATCGCGCTCAGTGAAGCATGGTCCAGCCCGTACCGGGCCATGTCGCCGACCTTGAAGTTTTCGACAAACACATGGCAATGGGCCACCAGCTCCCGGATCAAGGCCTGGCCCTCGGGGCGCGCAATATCGCAGGTCACCGAACGCTTGTTGCGGTTGGTCCCCAGGTAGTAGGCCGCTTCGGCCGTGTCCTGCTCTTGGGCATCCTTGAGGAAGGGGGGGCCCCAGGTCCGGGTATCGTCGCCCGTGCCGGGGCGCTCGATCTTGATCACATCGGCGCCCAGATCGGCCAGGGTCTGTGTGCACCAGGGGCCCGCCAGGACGCGGGACAAGTCGAGAACGCGAATGCCATCCAGTGAGTTCATGGCTCCATTTTCGGCCGAAACCGATAATCAGCGGGATGCGAGTCCTAGTTCTTTGCGGGATCTGCCTTTTGGCAGCCTGCCAACCCACGCTGAACTGGCGTGAAATCCGCGTCGATTCGCCATCGCTGATCCTGATGTTGCCATGCAAGCCGGATCGGGGTTCCCGCCCAGTCAGTCTGGCGGGTCGTCAGGTGACGATGTCGATGGTGGGTTGTGAGGCCGGTGGCACCACCTTTGCGCTGGCCTGGACCGACTTGCCCGCTGGCCTGTCCGGGCCCGAGTGGATCGGGCACTGGAAGCAGGCAACTCTGGCCAACATGCGCGCGGCAGCCCCGGCGCTGGAGCAGCCCTGGACCGCGCCCTCTTTGCCGCAAGGGTTGCGCGTCCAGGCGGCAGGACAGCGTCCGGATGGTGCGGCCATTCAAGGGCAGGCGGGTTACCTGGCCCGTGGTGGCCAGGTATTCCAGGCCGTGGTGTACGGTGATCGGCTGACTGCGGATGCGGTCGAGCCATTTTTCGGGGGCCTCAAGTTTCCATGACTGTCCTGCCGCGCCGCCTGGCTGTTGTCATCTTTCTGGCCTTTGCGTTTGCCTATTTTTTTTCGGCCTTGTTGCGAGCCATCACGGCCACGCTGTCGCCAACGCTGACCCAGGAGTTCTCCCTCAACGCCCGGGATCTCGGGCTGCTCGCCGGGGGTTACTTTCTGGGGTTTGCAGCCACCCAACTGCCTTTGGGCACCTGGCTGGACCGCCATGGCCCCAAGAAAGTGATCCTGGCGTTTCTGGGCATCGCAGTAGCAGGCTGCCTCGCGTTTTCCTGGGCCACCCACTTCTCGGCACTTCTGGCCGCGCGCGTCCTGTGCGGTGTTGGCGTCAGTGCCTGTCTGATGGCTCCCCTGACAGGCTTTCGCCGCTGGTTCGAGCCGGCGACGCAGTTGCGCACCAATTCCTGGATGTTGATGACCGGCTCGTTTGGCATGGTCGCTTCCACCTTGCCGGTGCAGTGGCTGGCTCCGCTATGGGGGTGGCGTCCGCTGTTCTGGGGGCTGGCCGTCTGCATCCTGGTGTCCATGGTCCTGATTGCCTGGGCGGTTCCACGCTGGGAGACGGCAAGCCCCAGTGCTGCCAAGGCGCCACCGGGCTACTCGGCCGTGTGGACCCACCCCTACTTCAGGCGGATGACGCCGATCGGTTTCTTCAGTTACGGCGGCATGATCGCGATCCAGACTTTGTGGGCCGGGCCCTGGATGGTGCGTGTCGGCGGCGCATCGCCGGCAGAAGCTGCCAATGGGCTGTTCTGGATCAACATCACCATGCTTTGTACCTTCTGGAGCTGGGGGCTGATCAATCCTGCGCTGGCACGCAGAGGGGTGACGACAGACCGTTTGATTGCCTGGGGTTTACCGTTGAGCTTCATTGCGCTCGCTATCATTTTGGTAGCGGGTAGTGCAGCAGGGGCGGGGGCTTGGGCCATTTTTTGTGCCACAAGCACCTTTGTGTCGCTGGCGCAGCCTGCCGTGGGCCTGGCATTCCCGCCAGCCCTGGCCGGGCGAGCCTTGTCCGCCTACAACCTGGTGATCTTCTCTGGGGTGTTTGTAGTTCAGTGGGGCATTGGCCTGCTGATCGACGGCTTTGTGGGGATCGGCCTGAGCGTGCCCGATGCCTTCCGTGCGGCCATGGGCGGCCTGCTCCTTTGCAGCGTGGCGTCGTACCTGTATTTCATGCTCCCCAGACGTGATAATCCAGCCACACCCGACGCCCAACCATGAACAGCATCCTGATCATTGCCCATGCCCCGCTGGCGCACGCGCTGCGCCAGTGTGCATTGCATGTGTTTCCGGATGCGGCACCCGCCATCGCCGCGCTGGACGTCCAGCCGAATACACCGCCGGAACAGACACTGGCTTCGGCCCGCATCCTGCTGGAGCAGCTCCAGGCCGGTGCGCGTTCGGACGCCACACTGGTGCTGACCGATACCTTTGGCGCAACACCCTGCAACGTGGCCCAGAAGCTGGTTGACGGATTGCACTCCAAACTGGTGGCCGGAGTGAACCTTCCCATGCTGCTGCGCAGCGTGGGCTACCGTGGCGAATCCCTGGATGCGCTGGTGTCTCGGGCCATCGTGGGCGGCAATCAGGGCATCATGCAAGTGGCGATCACCGCGCCGCAAAATCAGGCCAGACGACGAAATGATCAAAACCACCACGACCATCAGCAATAAGCTAGGCCTGCATGCCCGCGCATCGGCCAAACTGACCAAACTCGCCGGCAGCTTCCCGTGCGAAGTCTGGATGAGCCGTGGCGAGCGGCGGGTCAATGCCAAGAGCATCATGGGCGTGATGATGTTGGCCGCTGGTATCGGGACCGAAGTCAGCCTGGAAACCCATGGGGAGCGCGAGCAGGAAGCCATGGACGCCCTGCTGGCCCTTATCGCCGACAAATTTGGCGAAGGCGAGTAAGCGCGTGATTGCTGGCGCACCCGCATGACTTTCGCTGTCCACGGTCTTGCAGTCGCCCGTGGAATTGCCATCGGGCGCGCCGTGCTCGTGGCATCCAGCCGGGTCGATGTGGCCCACTACTTTGTTGAACCGTCCCAGGTGGAGGCCGAGATTGCCCGGGTGCGCGCCGGGCGCAATGCGGTGGTCGATGAAATCCACCGCCTCCAGAACAGCATCACCCATATGGGGCCCAAGGAAACCCCGCACGAGCTGGCGGCCCTGCTGGATGTGCACCTGATGCTGTTGCAGGATGAGGAGTTGATTGGGGGCGTCAAGCACTGGATCACCGAGCGCCTGTACAACGCCGAATGGGCACTGACCACCCAGCTTGAACTCATTGCCCGCCAGTTTGACGAAATGGAAGACGAGTACCTGCGTGAGCGCAAGGCCGATCTGGAGCAAGTGGTCGAGCGTATCCTGCGGTACATGAAAGGTGTGGCCTCGCCGGTGGCGCCGGCGGCAGCGCCGCGGCGCAAGACCCAGCAGGACCTTCTGTTGGATGACACCATGGACGTTCCACTGGTCCTGGTTGCCCATGATCTGTCGCCGGCCGACATGATGCAGTTCAAGCAGAGTGTGTTTGCCGGCTTTGTGACCGATGTGGGTGGCAAGACGTCCCACACGGCCATTGTGGCCCGCAGCATGGACATACCGGCGGTGGTGGGGGCGCGAAGTGCCAGTCACCTGGTGCGTCAGGACGACTGGGTCATCATCGATGGCGATGCGGGCGTGATGATCGTGGATCCGTCCCCCATCATTCTGGCCGAGTACGGATTCAAGCAGCGCCAGGGTGAGCTCGAAAGAACGCGGCTGTCCAGGCTGCGCCATACCCCGGCGGTGACCATGGATGGCCAGAAGGTGGAACTGCTGGCCAATATCGAATTGCCCGAGGACGCTGCGGCAGCCCTGAATGCAGGGGCTGTGGGCGTCGGCCTGTTCCGCAGTGAATTCCTCTTCATGGGGCGCCAGGGAAATCTGCCCGGCGAGGAAGAACAGTACCAGGCCTATCGCCGGGCCGTCGAGGGGATGAAGGGTTTGCCGGTCACGATCCGCACCATCGACGTCGGGGCCGACAAGCCGATTGACGCGAGCGCCCGGGACGCCGCCCATCTGAACCCCGCACTCGGTCTGCGCGCAATTCGCTGGAGCCTGGCCGACCCGGCGATGTTTCTGACCCAGCTGAGGGCCATTCTGCGTGCTGCGGCACATGGGCAGGTCCACATGCTGATTCCGATGCTGGCCCATGCCAGCGAAATCCGGCACACCGTCGCGTTGGTGGACTTTGCCCGTGCCGAGCTGGACAACAAAGGCGTCGCCTATGGCCCCATCAAGCTGGGAGCCATGATCGAAGTGCCGGCTGCAGCGCTGACGGTCAAGACGTTTCTGCGCTACTTTGATTTCTTGTCCATCGGTACCAATGACCTGATTCAGTACACGCTGGCGATTGACCGTGCGGACGAATCCGTGGCGCATCTTTATGACCCGCTGCATCCTGCAGTGCTGCGCCTGGTGGCTGAAACCATCGCTGAATGCCGTGCCCAGGGCAAGGGTGTGAGCGTTTGTGGCGAGATGGCTGGCGATGTGTCGCTGACCCGCCTGTTGCTTGGTATGGGGTTGCGCAGCTTTTCCATGCATCCGGCCCAGATCCTGGCCGTCAAGCAGGAGGTCCTCAGGGCCGATGCAACACGCCTGTCTGGCTGGGCGCAACGTGTGCTGGTGGCAGAAGATCCGTCCCGCGAGATGGCACTGCCAGTCTGACATGGAGGCGGCCTGTCAGCTTTGCCGGTGGCCACGCGTTTTTCTGCAGGCATTGGCGCTGGGCGCAATGCTCACACTTGGAACAGCGACTGCAATGGCCGACCAGATTGTGAGTGTCAAAGGTCAGCCCGTGGTGTTGCGCGGCGCACAGCCTCTGAGCGCTGTGGCTGGCATGGTGATCGAAGATGGAGATGAACTGGTCAGTCTTCCATCCGAGGAACTGCTGGTGAGTTTTGAAGACGGCGCGCGCCTGGCCATACGCCCGTCATCGCGGGTCTGGATCCGGGCACTTTCAGGTCGCCGTGGAGCCAGCAAGGTCCGGACGTTGCGTGTGTCCTTGGGTCGGGCGCGCTTTGTCTCGGCGCGGAACCGGGCGCAGGATGCAACTGGCTTTGAGACGCCGTCTGCAACCATTGGCATCCGGGGGACTGACATCGAGATTGTGGTCGAAGAAAACCTGGGTCAGTCGGGCATCGATGGCACTTATCTGATCGTCAACGAGGGCGTGGCGCAGTTGCGTGGAGCAGACGGTTCGCAGGTCGAGGTTCAACCGGGGCAGGTGGCGTTCGGCGCGAGGGTCGACCTGACGCCGCGGACAGGCCGAACCCGGACATTGCCAGCGGCACGCCTGCTGGCACCGGCAGAGTTCCCGTCAGTGGCTCCCGGTGCCATGGACGAACAACTGCGTTGAGTGGGTGAACGATGGACAATCAGACTCTTTGTGGATCGGATGGGACCAAGGTCATGAAGCGGATGCAAACGGGGGTGGGCAAGACGTGGGTCGCGGCGGCATTGGGCATCCTGCTGTGTGGTGCTTCCCAGGCTTGGGCCCAGTCCACGCCAACGACCCAGCAGATGATTGATCAACTGGCTGCACCGAAAACGCGCAGCTTGCGCAACCTGATCATTGAGTCCACCCCGGAAACGGCAAGTACCACGGCCGCGCCAGGGACTGCGGGCGTCACCGCTTCGCCAGCGGCACCTGCTGCCGAAGCTGCGGGGATCGAGTCTCCCGCTGCCCGGCCGTCGTTGTCTCTTTTGATCCAGTTTGACTTTGATTCCGCCAAGGTACGCCCGGAAAGTCGTGAAGCGCTGGCCAATCTGTCGCAGGCCTTGAAATCGGATGAGCTGAAAGCATCGCGCTTTGCCGTCGAAGGTCATACCGATGCCAAAGGGGCAGCCGAATACAACCGGCGCCTCAGCCAGTTGCGTGCAGATGCCGTGCGGGATGTGCTGGGCCAGCAGGGTGTTGACGCCGGGCGACTGGTGACCAGTGGCAAAGGATCATCAGAACTGGCGCGGCCCGATCAGCCTTTCGCCGCCGAGAACCGCAGGGTGCGCATCGTCAATCTCGACTGACATGCAGGGCTGGCGTCGCTTCTGGTGGCGGGTGGGAGGCTTGCCGCCTTCGCGGGTCCTTCTGGTGCTGGTGGTCGCATTTTCGGCCTGGATCCTGGTGGATGTCTTTGTGCTGCGTGTGACCTCCGGGCTTTCGCGGTCGTCCTACGATGCCATGGTCCGTGCCCGCATTGTCAGCGCCCCCGCCGACCCTCGTATCGTGATTGTGGACATTGATGAAGCCTCGTTGGCCCGCATGGGCAAGGAGTTTGGTCGCTGGCCCTGGCCACGGGATACCCTGGCTACTGTTTTGAGGTACCTTGAAGCGCAGCAGCCTCTGGCGATCGCCTGGGACGTTCTCTTTACCGATGCTGACCGGGTCAGCCCAGGCGGTGATGCCGCCATGGATGCCGCAGTACGTGAGGGTCACCGCAGTCACTTTTCGGTCATCCGCCTGCCGCCGGGCAATGACGCGACCAGTCGGGTGA
>Ga0075152_10003497_pt1 | contig 10935 bp, 10 predicted proteins | sample JI61114C2DNA_FD_70964 | JGI IMG/M metagenome (GOLD analysis project Ga0075152, IMG submission 70964) | Wastewater effluent complex algal communities from Wisconsin, to seasonally profile nutrient transformation and Carbon sequestration -... | ecosystem: Engineered > WWTP > Effluent > Algae...
AAAAGGAGCTGGCCGGACTTTATTCCCTTTTCGGCAAGCCGGGCTGATTGCCTACCTTTGTCCCTGTTTTTTCACCGGCTTTGACAATCAATATGAACCGAATTTACCTCGATAACGCGGCTACCACGCCCATGGACCCCCAGGTGCTGGAGGCCATGCTGCCTTACATGACTTCACATTTTGGAAATCCTTCATCTGTATATTCTTACGGCAGGGAAACCCGCCTGGCGATTGAGAATGCCCGGAAGACCGTAGCCCGTATTCTGCAGGCGAATCCCGGGGAGATCTTTTTTACCAGTGGGGGCACCGAAAGCGACAATATGGCGATTGCATCAGCGATCCATGACCTGGGATGCCGGCATATCATTACTTCAGCTATCGAGCATCATGCGGTGCTGCATACGGTGGAACATTATGATCACCGGGATGAAGTGACCATTAGTTTTGTGAAGTTGTTATCGGATGGACATATCGATCTGGAAGACCTGGAAGCTCAGCTCGCTGCCCGGCCGGAGCGATGCCTGGTGAGCCTGATGCATGCCAATAATGAGATCGGAAACCTGCTCGACATTTACGCAACCGGTGAGATTTGTAAAAAGTACAATGCCATTTTCCATTCCGATACGGTGCAAACCATCGGACATTATAAAATTGATTTACGGAAGAATCCGGTTCATTTTGCCACCGCGGCCAGTCATAAGTTTCATGGGCCCAAAGGAGTGGGGATCATTTATATTAATGATAATATCAAAATCAATCCCATCGTTTTTGGCGGGGGACAGGAGCGTAATATGCGGGCAGGTACAGAAAACCTGTATGGAATTGTCGGGTTTGCCAAAGCGCTTGAACTGGCCGATGCCAGCCATGATAAGGACAGTACTTATATTCAATCGCTCAAACAATATATGATTGAGCAACTGGAACAGCATATACCTGATGTGGCATTCAATGGTGATTATAAAGGGCAATGTTTATATACGGTGCTCAATGTGTCTTTCCCCAAGACCGAGAAATCAGAGATGATACTTTTCAGCCTGGATATGCAGGGCGTTTGTGCTTCCGGTGGCAGTGCCTGCAGCAGCGGGGCTGATATCGGCAGCCATGTGATCCGGGCCATTAACAACAATCCCAACCGGGTACCTGTGCGGTTCTCGTTCAGCAAGTATAATACTAAAGAAGAGATAGATGTTGTAGTGGAGAAGTTGAAGCAGCTGATTTAGTCGGGAGGAGGGAGTCGGGAGTAGGGAGTCGGGAGGAGGGAGTCGGGAGTAGGGAGTCGGGAGTCGGGAGTCGGGAGTCAACAGCCCTTTCTTCGAAATTTACTCAATCAATCCGTGCATATCCGTGTAATCCGTGCTTTCCGTGGCTAAAAAGTTGCGCAGCAACTTTCAATTTTCGTGTTCTTTTGTGTGTTTTTGTGGCCCCTAATTCCCCGCAGGGGATTTTAACAAATAATAATTTGGCCGTCTACGAAAAATTCGTAGGTTTACGAAAATTTCGTAGAAAATGGAAAAACTCACCCATGCCGAGGAAGAAACCATGCAAGCCGTATGGCGTACCGGGGAAGGCAATGTAAAAGCCTTTATGGAGCACCTGGATACTGATATTCCCTATACCACGGTGGCTTCCACCATCAAGAACCTGGAGAAGAAAGGCTATCTCAAAAGCCGCCTGCTGGGCAATGCCTACCTCTATCAGCCGGCTGTTTCGGAAGAAGAGTACAAGAAGAAATTTATGGGTAAAGTAGTGAAGGAATATTTCGACAATTCCTACAAGGAACTGGTCAACTTCTTCGTGGAGCAGAAAAAACTTTCTGCCCGGGAACTGAAAGAGATCATTCAACTGATTGAACAGGGGAAGTAGTGAGTGGTGAGTGGTGAGTGGGTGTACTAAAGATGTAAATGTCTCAAAGTCTAAACTATTTCCAATGCCTTTTATTTTTAGTTATTTATTGAAATTATCAATCAGCTTAAGCGTGGTATTCCTGTTTTACCATTTCGTATTGCGCAGGCTGACTTTTTATACCTGGAACCGCTGGTACCTGATTGGATATTCCGTTTTGTGTTTTTTCCTGCCTTTTGTCGACATTTCATTCGCCTTGGAGCAATCGGATATTAAAAACAGTCCGGTTGTAAAATGGGTGCCGGTTTTGGGTCAGCGTATCGGACTAGACACAGGTGCGGATAGCGGTCCGGTGAGTGGCTGGGAATATGCTTTGCTGGTATTAATGGCGGGGGTTGGGGTGATGCTGGTCCGGCTGGGTATTCAGCTGATTTCCATTTACCGGATGAGAAAACGTTCGTCCATGATTTCGCAGGATGGTATCCGGATCTACCAGGTAGATGCACCGATCATACCCTTTTCGTTCGGTGATTCCATTTTTATCAATCAACATCAGCATAGCCTGGAAGAACTGGAAGAAATCATCCGGCATGAATTTGTGCATGTCAAACAAAAACACAGTGTGGATATTATCTGGGGTGAGCTGCTTTGCCTGCTGAACTGGTACAATCCTTTTGCCTGGTTATTAAAGAAATCGATCCGGCAAAACCTTGAATTTATTGCGGACCGCCATGTACTGGAACAGGGGATGGACCGGAAGCAATACCAGTACCTCTTATTGAAAGTAATCGGGAACAATCATTTTAGTATAGCCAATCAATTTAATTTTTCGTCACTTAAAAAAAGAATTGCCATGATGAACAAACTTCGCTCTGCCAAATTCCATTTGGTGAAATTTATGTTTGTTCTTCCGCTGGTTTCGGTCATGCTGCTCGCATTCCGGAATGAATGGAAGAAACAGGAAACAGGGAAAGATCAATTATCGGTCTCAACATTTGCCGGTAATGATACCATACCCGATAAATTACCTCCCCCTCCGCCTCCGCCACCACCTCCACCAAAGGGGCAAGGGACAATAAAAGATTTTATCGACAGAAATCAAGGGGTGAAGAATCTGGGTTGGGTATATCACCATGATAATTCTGTAGCGATGATACATGTCATGAAAAAAGATGGATCGACTGAAATCTATCATACGGATAATGCAGAAGAAATGAATGCTGGTGCCAAAAAATATGGCAAGTTTCCGGTTCCTCCGGGTGCAATGGCGCCTCCACCACCTCCGGGTCAGGATATGCATGTTTGGGTACAGGGATATCCGATTGCCCCGCCAACCCCGGCGGAACCAATAACGGTACAGGGATATCCGATTGCCCCGCCAACCCCGGCGGAACCAATAACAGTACAGGGATATCCGATTGCCCCGCCTTCCCCTGCGGAACCGATAACGGTACAAGGTTATCCGATCCCGCCCCCAGCGCTAAATGGGGAAGTGGAAGTGATTGGTTATCCTAAACCACCTGCACCGGTAAAGTTACCGGATCATGTAAAATCCATTTCAGTTAAAAACGGTGGAAAAGCAGTGGTTGTGCTTAAAAACGGTAAGACAGAGGAATATGATCTGAAGAACCCGGAAGAGAAGAAAAAATTCGAAGCCCGGTATCCGGTCCCGCCGCCTCCACCTCTTCCTCCCGCAAAAGGGGTAAGGGTGGAAGGACGTCCTTTGAATGGATCAGTAGGTGCAACGGTTGTGGAAGGCAAACCTCTGCCTGATAACCTGATCTATGTGATTGACGGAATTATTACTACAAAATTTGAAATGGAAAAGATCAGCCCGGATAAGATTGCTTCGATAGATATCCTGAAAGGAGAATCTGCAGTGGCACTCTATGGCGAAAATGCGAAGGAAGGGGTGGTGCAGATAAAACTTAAGTATGAGGCACAGCCTTTGTACGTGATCAATGGAGAAATCTCATCCCGGGAAACAATGGACAAATTAAAACCTGAGCAAATTGAATCAGTCGATGTGCTGAAAGGGGAGAAAGCCACAGCAGCGTATGGCGATAAAGGTAAAAATGGTGTGATAATGATCAAAACAAAGAAATAAGTATAGCCCTGAAACCAACAGGCGCCATTCCTAAGGGAGTGGCGTTTTTTTTACAAGTAATACCAGGGATTGCGGCGGGCGGCCATTACGTATTTCCGGACATTCCGGAAAAAAGCAAGCACCATATAAATGATAATCGGGGAGCCCATGGTCAGCACGGAGGCATACATAAAGTACTGCCGGATCCGGCTGGTGGCGATACCCAGGCGGTTGCCAATGGCAGAACAAACACCAAAGGCGTTCCACTCGACAAAGTCTTTGAATCTGTTCATAAGGCTAAAATAGAAAATTTAAACAAATGCCCCAAACCTGAGTTATAATAGATGACCTGTTTTTCGTACTTTTGCGGCACATTTTCAATTAGCCAATTAGCCGATTTGCCAATTAGCCAATTTGACCTTCCTTCGATAACTTCCCTAATGTCAGCAAATTGTACTAAAACGCCGGTTGTGGATGTTTAATTACCGCATTTTCTAATTATCAAATTGTATAATTACCATGGTATTCGATCTTGATCTTATCAAAAAGACTTACACTGAAATGCCCGCCAAAGTGGATGCCGCCCGTAAAGCACTGGGACGTCCCCTGACCCTGGCTGAGAAAATTTTGTATGCTCACCTTTTTGAAGGCGTGGAACCGAAGGATTTTGAACGGGGTAAAGCCTATGTGGATTTTGCACCAGACCGCGTAGCCATGCAGGATGCCACGGCCCAGATGGCCCTGCTCCAGTTTGATACCACCGGCCGCAAAAAAGTGGCGGTACCCAGTACAGTTCATTGCGATCACCTGATTGTGGCGAAGAACGAAGGCAAATCCGACCTGACCAAGGCGGTAAGTGATAACGAAGAAGTCTATAATTTCCTGTCCTCCATTTCCAATAAATACGGCATCGGATTCTGGAAGCCCGGTGCGGGTATCATTCACCAGGTTGTACTGGAAAACTATGCCTTCCCCGGCGGGATGATGATCGGTACCGACTCTCACACCGTAAATGCGGGTGGTCTGGGTATGATCGCCATTGGAGTAGGAGGGGCTGATGCCTGTGATGTAATGGCCGGACTCAGCTGGGAATTGCTGATGCCGAAACTGATCGGTGTGAAGCTGACCGGTAAACTAAGTGGCTGGACGGCACCTAAGGATGTAATCCTGAAAGTAGCGGGTATTCTGACCGTTAAAGGGGGTACCAATGCCATTGTTGAATATTTCGGCGAAGGCGCCACCTCCATGAGTTGTACCGGTAAAGGTACCATCTGTAATATGGGTGCTGAGATCGGGGCTACGACTTCTACTTTCGGATATGACGAAAGCATGTCCCGCTACCTGAAATCAACCGGTCGTACAGAAGTGGCGGAGGCTGCCGATGCCATCAAAGAATACCTGACCGGTGATGCGGAAGTTTATGCTAATCCCGAAAAGTATTTTGATAAAGTCATTGAAATAAACCTGAGTGAACTGGAACCACACCTGAACGGACCTTTCACACCGGATCTGGCAACGCCCATTTCACAAATGAAGGAAGCTGCTGCTAAAAATGGCTGGCCGACAAAGGTGGAAGTGGGGCTGATTGGTAGTTGTACCAATTCTTCCTATGAAGATATCAGCCGTGCGGTTAGCCTGGCCAAACAGGTAGCTGAAAAAGGATTGAAAACAAAAGCGGAATTTACAATTACACCCGGTTCTGAACTCGTGCGTTATACCATTGAACGAGATGGCTTCCTGGATACGTTTGACAAAATCGGTGCTACTGTATTTGCGAATGCCTGTGGTCCCTGTATTGGAATGTGGGACCGGATGGGTGCTGAAAAGCAGGAGCGCAACACGATCGTGCATTCATTCAACCGCAACTTTGCCAAACGTGCTGACGGTAATCCCAATACACTGGCATTTGTGGCCAGTCCTGAAATTGTAACGGCTCTGGCGATCGCCGGAGATCTGACATTTAATCCCCTTACGGATACATTGACGAATGAAAAAGGTGAGCAGGTAAAACTGGATCCGCCTACCGGCGATGAATTACCGGTAAAAGGATTTGCAGTGGAAGATGCCGGCTATCAGGCACCTGCGGAAGATGGAAGTGGTGTACAACTGGATGTAAAATCAGACAGCAAACGTCTTCAGTTACTCTATCCTTTCGCTGCCTGGGAAGGAACAGATATCAAAGGGTTGAAACTCCTGATCAAAGCCAAAGGAAAATGTACGACTGACCATATCTCTATGGCAGGTCCCTGGCTGAAATTCCGTGGTCACCTCGATAATATCAGTAACAATATGCTGATCGGGGCGGTGAATTTCTACAATGAAAAAACAGATAATGTAAAGAACCAGCTGACCGGCGAATATGGTCCGGTTCCTGCTACCCAGCGCGCCTATAAAGCGGCCGGCGTTGGTTCCATTGTTATCGGGGATGAAAATTATGGTGAAGGTTCTTCCCGCGAACATGCGGCGATGGAACCCCGTCACCTCGGTGTACGCGTGGTCATGGTGAAATCCTTTGCCCGTATTCACGAGACCAACCTGAAGAAACAAGGTATGCTGGCCCTGACTTTTGCGAATAAAGAAGACTACGAAAAAATCCAGGAAGATGATTCCATTGATATCGTGGGACTGACCAGCTTTACGCCAGGCACTCCTTTACAGGTAGTCCTGAATCATAAAGATGGCAGTACGGATACCATTACAGCTAATCACTCCTACAATGCTCAGCAGATCGAGTGGTTTAAGGCCGGTGGGGCGTTGAATGTGATTCGTAGTCAGGCGGTGAAATAATTAATTGTGTAAACTGCTTTAGCATCTTGATTTACCCTGCTTCGGCAGGCCTGCCTGTCCGGCAGGCAGGCTCAGCATGACAGATGTTGTCACCCTGAGCTTGCCGAAGGGTTGGTTCGACAAGCTCACCATGACATCGGTTGTCACCCTGAGCTTGCCGAAGGGGAGTCAGACAAAAAGCAGTTTATTTTTTAACCCTTCCTTATCAATGTTTAAACATTGAAATAAATATAATTTCCTATCTTTAACAGGTAAATGAAAAGAAAGGGCTTTTTATATACAGTCACAGGAGGACTGATCACCATGACCGCTTTATCCGGTTTAAAACGTTATACGGATGAATTACCATCCGATGATACCCTGATGCCCGTATTATTTATCGGGCATGGTTCGCCTATGAACGGGATCGAAAACAATGTATTCAGTCAGCAATGGGCAAAGACCGCCCATGAAATCAATAAGCCCAAGGCGATTCTCGTGATTTCGGCCCACTGGCTCACCAACGGCACATTTGTAACGGCCATGGATAAGCCAAAGACCATTCATGATTTCGGTGGATTCCCGGATGAATTGTTTGCCGTGCAATATCCGGCGCCGGGTGATCCGTTGCTGGCGCAGGAAACCCGTACGCTGATCCAATCGACTAATGTGGGACTGAATCATGACTGGGGCCTGGATCACGGAGCCTGGACGGTAGTACGTAAAATGTATCCGGATGCTTCAATCCCGGTATTGCAATTAAGTATTGATTATAGTAAACCAGCTGAATACCATTACCAGCTCGCTAAAGAGCTGGCGGCCCTTCGTAAAAAGGGCGTGTTGATTATCGGCAGCGGGAATATGGTACACAATCTCCGGATGATTGCCTGGGATAAAATGGACGTACCCAATTTTGGTTTTGACTGGGCGATTGAAATGCATGAACTGTTCAAACAAAAAATAACGGCCGGGGATCATACCGCGCTGATCAATTATGAAACTTTAAGCAAATCGGCCCGTCTCGCGATACCTACACCGGATCACTATTTTCCGCTGATGTATATACTTGGTTTGCAGGAAAAAAACGAATCTCCTTTATTTTTTAATGATCAGCTGGTGGCCGGTTCGCTCAATATGACTTCCGTAAAATTTGGTTAGTTCAGCTTAGTCCGGTGATGATACCGTTTTCATCGATGTCAATGCCTTCAGCTGCCGGGATCACCGGAAGACCCGGCATCCGCATCATTTCTCCCAGAATCGGGATGACAAATCCGGCACCGGCGGCAAATTCAAATTCACGGACAGTCACGATGAAATTTTCCGGACGTCCGGTCTTGCGTTCATCATCCGATAAACTCTTGGGTGTTTTGGCCATGCATACAGGCATATAATCAAATCCAAGTTCTTTCAGGTGTTTCAGTTGAGATTTGGCTTTCACTGCGTATTCCACTCCGTCTGCACCATATACTTTGGTGGATATGATATGTATCTTCTCTTCAATAGGCCGTTCCAGGTCATATAATGGATGAAAATCGCTTTCATCTTTCTGGATCAGTTCGTCCACAACCTGTGCCAGTTCGGTCATGCCTTTTCCGCCATCTGTAAAACCGGTACAGCTGACTGCTTCAGCTTCGTGTTTATGGCAGAAGTCTTTTATGGTTAGAATTTCTTCTTCCGTGTCGCCGGGAAACAGGTTGATCGCAACCACGGCTTTCATCCCGAATAGCTGCATATTTTCCAGGTGTTTGCCCAGGTTGCCCAGTCCTTTTTCCACCCGTGTCACAGAAGGCGTGCCGAGTTCATCTTTCTTTGCCCCACCATGGTGACGAAGGGCTCTTACAGTAGCCACCACTACAACGGCTTTAGGCCGGAGATTGGCGTTTACACATTTGATATCAAAGAACTTTTCTGCGCCCAGGTCGGCGGCAAATCCCGCTTCCGTTACCACGTATTCGCATAGGGACAAACCCATTTTTGTGGCAAGGATCGAATTGGTACCCTGTGCAATACTGGCAAAAGGTCCGCCATGTAATATGGCGGGGTTGCCTTCCAGGGTCTGTACCAGGTTGGGCTTGATTGCATCTTTCAGCAGGATGGCCATAGCACCTACTGCATTGAGGTCGCGGGCATAAACCGGATCGCCACTGAATGTGCTGCCGATATAAATATTACCCAGCCTCTTTTTAAGGTCCTCCATACCGGTACACATACAGAGAATCGCCATGATCTCAGAGGCGGGGGTGATGTTAAAGCCATCTTCCCGGGTGATGCCATTGGCAGTGCCACCGAGGCCAATGACAATATGCCGGAGGGCCCGGTCATTCATATCCATGACCCGTTTCCAGACAATCGTACGCGGGTCAATCTGTAAGCTTCTTTTTTTATTCTGCAGATTATGATCGATCAGCGCAGCCAGCAGGTTATTGGCTTTTTCTATGGCTGAGAAGTCGCCGGTGAAATGCAGGTTGATATCTTCCATCGGAATGATCTGCGAATAACCACCACCCGTAGCACCCCCTTTCAAACCGAATACCGGTCCCAATGAGGGCTCTCTTAATACGGCTATGGTTTTTTTCCCAATTGCATTGAGTCCGTCTGTTAGTCCGACTGAAATGGTGGTCTTTCCTTCACCGGCAGGAGTCGGGGTTATGGCCGTTACGAGGATCAGGTGGTGCTGGCGTATTTTTTCCTCATCAATCAGTTTGAGGGGTAGTTTGGCTTTGTATTTTCCATAATACTCAAGATCATTATTATTGATGCCGGTGGCAGCAGCAATGTCTTTGATATGGCGGATAGGCGCCGATTGGGAAATGGCAATATCTGTAAGCATAGCAGGCAATCGTTAAGTAACTGCAACTTAACTTCCTGCTTTTTACGGGTACATGACAATGCTCAGCCCGGTTATTGATACTCAGTTCCTGACTCTGCTAAACTTCAGCAACAGGCTGCCAGTCAGAAGATATTGCTTGCAGATTATGTCTTTGGCTGATTGGCTGCAATGGTATACCTAATCAAAGTCATAATTCAGGTTGAGGAATAGTTGTACCTTTTACTGAACTAAAACCATCATTTATGAAGCACTACCACATTATTTCAAGGATTGCTATTTATATTCTGGCAATCATCTTGTTTGTTTTCGGAGTCTTCCACTTTATGTATCCAAGGGATCTGTTGGTTTATGTGCCGGATTTTCTCCCGCTTGGAATTAAATGGGCCTATATTGTAGGCGGCGCATTTATCCTGGTTGCCATCTCTTATTTTACCAATCAGTATGTAAAATTTTCCAGCTACCTGCTGTTTATCTTACTGGTGGTATTTATCCTGACTATTCACCTGCCGAATTACCAGCATGCCGGAGATGCAGAAATGCGTCAGCTGGCCCTGATCAATATATTAAAAGACACGGCTATTGCCGCTTTTGCCCTTCATATAGGTGCGAGTGCCTGGCACCAGCATTTTCAGATGGAGAATAACGATTAAAGATATTCCTCCAACCCGTTTTAACAGGGATTGTACACGCCGTGTGCTATCCCTGTTTGTTTTATAGTTTATATTTATGCAATGAAAAGGATCCGACCGGATGTGGATATAATAATGGACCTGCTGGAAGCGGTAGCACAGGCCCGGCCAGCTGATGCCTTTGTTAAAAGTCTGCATTTTCAATATCAGGAAAGGGGCGGACTGAGTAAAAAGCAATTGCAGGGTTTATACGGAAAAGCAGCTAAAACTGCGGGGATACCTCCAGGCAAACTGGCCACCCTGGAAGCGATTATCCTGAAAAGACCAACCCGGGATAAATCAGCCTTACCAGGGGCCACACCTGATTATAAACCTGATGAAGAAGTGGGAAATAAAATCAGGGCTATCCTTGAAAAATTTCCGGAACACAAACGGGTGCTTTTCTTTAAATCCAGGTTTGATAATGACGAACCACTCAGTCAGACTGAACTGGCCGAACTGCTCCGGTTCGGGAAATTACTGGGGATCAGGTCCTGAGCCATTGAGTCCGTTTCCTGATTTTTCTCATACTTGTTTCCCTGCTGACATCGTATTTTCAATACAACGATCAGCTGCATGAGGCATTTTATACAAAAAAGTCATATACTGGATATCCGGAATAATCCGGGTTTATCGTTGCAAAAGGTAGCATTGGGCAATTGCCGTAACCTCTCTTTCTCTTCTCCTGCTTTACTAAAAGAATATCATGATGCCTTATTGTTTGTGCGGGCATATCCCAAGGA
>Ga0075152_10003499_pt1 | contig 10928 bp, 3 predicted proteins | sample JI61114C2DNA_FD_70964 | JGI IMG/M metagenome (GOLD analysis project Ga0075152, IMG submission 70964) | Wastewater effluent complex algal communities from Wisconsin, to seasonally profile nutrient transformation and Carbon sequestration -... | ecosystem: Engineered > WWTP > Effluent > Algae...
AAGCCATTTTGATAATTAACATGCTCTTCTGTTTCACCTGTTTTTGGATTGATGAATAATACACCTCCTCTTAATGTGCCGAGTGCAATCAGGCTGTCATTAACCCAAGTGCCATCCACCAGCACGTATTTAGTTAATAGGTCCTGATCTTTTATTACAATCTCCCGCAAGGAATTATTTGTGTATGTATAAACATGGTGGTCGTCAGTGCCAATTAAAAATTGTTTTCCATTAGCAGAAGGTGTTGAGAAAATGAGATTGCCAGGTGTAATGTCTGAGGCAACCAGTTTGTCTTGTTCAATCTTAAGCAATCCTCGTAAGGAGGTGCGCACGTAAACTTTATCGGCCACTAAATAAGCCCCTATAAAAATACCATGACTGCTATCTGGCTTAATCGTGTTTATAAGTTCATGCGTAGAAATATCATATGAAGTGATTTGATCTTTAGCAAAGAAAAAAACATGATTGCTATTTGTTAGCGTTGAGAAGAAATTTCCATCCGAAATTTTCTGATACGGCCTCGGGTTTTCACTTTTTTTACCCAGCTCTCCACCCCCTGCCAGACCGGCTAAGTAAATATTTTCACCATTGGTTGAAAGCGCATGAACGGTGGCAGGCGTAGAAATTATACGCCAGTTTCTTCCATCAAATTCTAACACCCCACCTTTGGTGGCAAAGTAGATTTCGCCTTGTGCATCTTGCACGATATCTACACTGCGAAAATCAATTTGATCATCTGGCGGAGAATAATGTGATAAATAATAAGCTCCGGTTTGAGCTTGAAGAGAAAACGAAATAAGCCACAGACCGACAACAATGAAAATTTTCATAGAAATCAATCTTCTAAAGTAATAGAAATTGTGCATTAAAAAAGGTGAGGATGTCCTCACCTTAACTACTTATACTATTTTATTTAGCGCGCTACAAAAATAAAATCGCTTCCCGGTGCATTGTCTCCAAACTCTCCAAAACGAGGTTGAATTTTCAGTTTTTCTACATAGGTAAAGACTTCAGGAAGCGTTAAGATTCCATCGCGCCCTCCTCTTGACCGGAGAGCGTCAATAAAATTTTTAGCGAAAGGCGAATGCTTGCCCGGTATTCCATCCGACACGTATGTTTTGCCTCCTGAAGTAAGGAACTTTCGCGTCTTATAGGTGAGTTTGCGTGTAATAAATTCAGTCTGATTTTGTTCTTTATAGACTTCATCATCTGCTCCACGCGATGAGGCTAATGCCTGATCGAAGGTTCCGCCAAAGCAAACGTCCATAGCGAGGAAAATATGCTCACATGGAATGTTGTTTACAATTGAACGCAAGCGATTATGAGAAAGATAAGTTGTTTTAGCTTCATCATTTAATAATGATTCCCTTGTTACAACAAATCCTTCACCAAAGGTTTGGTCATATGTTCCATGACCCGCAAAGAAAATAAACAGTTGATCGAGCGGTTGATATTTCTTTTCACCGTATTCGCGAATCTTTTTTAAGATTTGAGACTGCGTGGCATTCTCAACAATCTCCACCTTAAATCCATATGTCTTCTTTAATTCTTCCGCAATGGTACGCGAATCGAACACAGGATTAACGAGATCCGACCAATTGTCATATTGATCGGTTGCAAAAATTAATGCATAATCTGTACGATTTAACTTGGTAGCATCAGCCAATGATGCGCTGCCTACATGCACTTTTTTATAACTGATTGTTTTAATTCCCTCCACGTTTTCAGCAGTGATCTCAAGAAGATTCTCGCCATCCATTAGGGTAAGTGATTTTTCGATCACCGATTTATATTGTTCGTTTCCTTCTGGTTGAATGGCTAGTGTTCCCCTACTTGCAGTTTCAAGTGTTTCCTTAATGGAGACCGTTATACTTCTCAGTTTTGAGATTGACTCTACCTCCACACGGATTTTAAATTTATTATCCTGAACGAAACTGGTTTCGGGAACTGGAGTAACCCAGTTAATAACAGGAATAGTTGAAGTTATCAATTTCTTTGGGTCGTTGAAATCGACCTCAAATTCATTGGTACGCGCGGTAACAGTTTGAGCGTTGGTTGCCGATGCACATAGCACAAGCAAGAAGATAACTAACAGATTAAATTTCTTTTTCATCATTACTTATTTATGATTACTCGATTTGTATAAGTTTCACTTTTGCCATTTGTCCTAACCATAAGGCGATATGCATATAAACCATTAACAGTCCCTGTTTGATCGACATCCCAGGTAGTTGAATAAAATCCTGCCTTTAATTCTTTATCCAAAAGTGTAGTTACTTTTCTTCCTGTCATATCGTAAACTTCAAGACGAACTTGATAATATTCCGAACCCGAGACAGTAAATGGAATATTTACCAACCTACTCGATGGGTTTGGAAAAGCCTCTCCAAGAAATATCCCTTCCGGTTTTACTTTTGATTTAAGGTCTTGTCCAAAATATATTTTGAATGCAGATGATTTGCTCGGATCAAAAGAATATTGGTTTTGTAAACGCATGTCAATAATAATATGCCGGGAAACATCCAATAAATACAATTCATTTGTGTTTTCTCCAAAATCCTGATTTTCCCAATTAAGAGTTGTTGCCTCATTGAGTTCAGCATCCACTTTAAACTCCCATTCAAATTCAGCTTGTGTATTTACTACATCGCGGGCAAAGGATTTCATGAAATGTTCAGGATGATCAAATTGTATCTCAAGCTTTTCGAATAGTGTTGGAGGAGAAAAATCATCCAGATCATCGTATGATTGAGATGCTTTCTGACTCATCCCTACGCCACCAAAATTGAAGGTATTATCTCGCTGTGAAAGTTTTAAGGGCACAATCCATTCCTGATCTGCTAAATCTGAACCAATGATGCTACCAGATTTTCTTCCACCGGTAGTAGTTTTAAATTTTACTGGCACGCTAATATCATTATCAGCATAAACAAATCCACCTTCAAATTCATTCAGGATATCTCCAGCAGAATAATTTCCTCCCGAATAAACTTTCAATTCACCCAAGCCCGTAATCCCTGATTTAACTTCATTCCAACTAATTGGTACGTTGTAGGGATTTCCTATTAGGTTAAATCCTTTTTTAAGACTTAAGCTTTTTAGACTGCTCTGGGTATTATTTGGTGAGGTGCTATTGTCAAGTTTTATTGTAGCCGATTCTCGGGAAATAATAAAATATCCTACCCCCTGCTCAATATTTTGAAATCCTTCTACCCAGGATTGAGGTGTCTGACTATACTTTAACAATCTCCATGATTTTGGATCAGGGGCCTTAAGTGCAGTGAAGACAAGGCCTACCGAAGTGGATTGCAAATCATACGGCACTGAAATGATTTTATAACCCGTTTTGGATGAGCTAGCTGGTATCGTTATAGCTTTTAAGTTCTCACCATATGTCAATCGTAGATGATGATATGTATTTCCTACAGGACTGCGAGTAGTATTTGGTTTTGCATCTTTTGCCTCAAAGTAATATTCCATCCCCATTTCATCCATGTATGAATCGCTTAAGGGGAAATCATATTTAGAAGAAATTGCATTTAGTAATCCAGGCAGGTTTTTAAAATTTTCCTCTGTAATTTTTCTATAATACATAGTTACACTGGCAATTCCTTTATTGTCTGTTGCAATCACTTCGAATTTTTGAGAGCCGATAGTATTCTTTGGCAAAGTAGAAATTGGAGTAAAAGTTACAAGTGGAGGGGTAAGATCTGGTTCCTCCTCTGTAGTAAATGTCCACGCTGTAGCAGCTACAGCAAGTGAAGCATTTTGATAAGGATCAACATAAGCACCGGCATCAATGCTAATGAAATATTGTGTGAGAAATTCAAGGTTGGCCGCCAACGTAAATGTTACTTTATTATTGGCATCAAATACGCCAGCCGTAATGGCAATTGTTTGCAAGGGTGCTGCAGCAGCAGAAACTTTCCTGATAATAAGATTCTTACCCGCAACAGCTGTTGCTGGCTCCGACAATGTTATTTCTAGTTTATTACCTATAGGCACTTGATCAACATTGGTAGCCGGATTAAATGTGAAGGAAGGCGGTATAAAATCTTCCTTAATAGTAAGGATTCGATTTAGTTGAGAAATGTTTGAAATAGACTGAGTTTGACCTGAAGGCCAACGTACTTCAATTTGAGAAATAGCTGTTGCAGTACCCAATCCAAAATGTTGGATCAAACTATTCTGGCTTCCATAACCCGTGCGGCTCGAGACCTCTCTGATTTGGGTTCGATTGGGAGAAACCGTGATGACTTTAACTCTTGCGCCAATGGCTGATTTATTTGAGGTGGTACCTTCTAGTTTTATTTCAATCCAATTCTTAGAAGCAGAAGGGGTTGCGTTGTTCTTATATAAGAAATTTGGCAGATCGATTGCCGTAGTTGATCCTTTGGCTGGATAAACATCTAAGAATCCATCACCATCAAAGTCTGCCATGGCAACGCCTATTTCAAATGTATTTGGGTTTGTAAACAATTCGTTGCTTGATGATTTTGTAAAGACACCTGAGCCGTTATTGATAAAAATTCCATTCGCTCCGGAATTAGCAACTCCTGCTGGGGAATTAGCTACGAGTAAATCGAGATCTCCATCATTATCAATATCACCGAAGGCACTACCAAAAGTTGCCGTGCCATTAGCCGAGGCCTCACTTGTTGTTAAACTGGTAAAAACACCATTGCCATCATTCCTATAGAGTCTGTCATTATATGTGGTACTAATGGAGGATTGAGATAGTCCAATATACACATCCAAATCGCCATCATTATCGATATCGCCCCAACTAATGGTTCTCGCATTATATATTAGATCACTATCAAAGGCTGTGCCCACAACACGTGTAAATGTTCCATCGCCATTATTTTTATATAATCTAAGGGGCTGGAACGGATTGTTGTTGTTAGAAACAAGAATATCCTGATCGCCATCGTTATCGTAATCCGCCCAGGAAGCTATGCGGGCATTAATAATATCAGTCGCAATGCTGCTGTTCGTTATCTTAGAGAAGGAAGTGCCATTCGTATTCTTAAATAAATAACCTGTAAGACTTGCCGTTGTGGTTCCATTATCGTTACCAATAAACATGTCAAGTAACCCGTCTCGGTCGTAATCAGCCACGGCTGAACTTCTAAACCCAGTTGAAACCCCACTTGTTTCAGTAATAGCAATCCTGGTGAAATTCCAATTTCCATTGTTTATCAAAACCAGATCTGATTTATCAGCACCACTTCGTGTGATATACATATCCAACTTACCATCATTGTTAAAATCTACAATATTAATTCCCCGACTTACCGCATCATTATCATTGATCAAAACCGAAAGTTCTCTGCGATCAAATACTCCACTTCCTTTATTTTCAAAGAATATAGGTGGCACTGACAGCCCAGCATTATTGGTGAAGGAAGGTGAAGCAATATCTTCATCACCATCGCCATCCAGATCTCCCCACGAAGCACCTTGTTGGTTTTCAAAATTCTGAGAAATACTATTTTCAACTGGCCTAAAAAATTGACCATTCGAAAGTGTTATTGATTGTTCAGGTGAGTAAGCAGAAGAACCAGCACTATTCAGGGCTTTTATTCTGTAAAAATATTGTGAGCCAGAAATAAGACTTTTATCTACGAGTGAGGTTTTTGGATAATTAACATTAATATCCACATAGGGGCCACCAGAAACGGTTGCCCGCTGAATAACATATTGTGTTTCAAAACCGGGTTGGTTCCAATTCAGCAGCACCTCCGTATTGCTATAGGGGTAAAGTGCCAAAGAGGGATTTGTAGGAATAGGATCGGTAGCATTTAAGACCAGTGTTGTTGTTGCTCTGAAATCATCATAATAGTATAGCGATCTCCATTTAATAACCAGTGTTTTAGTAGCGCTGTTCCAGCTACCTGCACCATCATTAATATCATCGCTAGATTGATATACATAAGCCTTGCCGCAGGATTCAATAATAGATATTGAAACATCCTGATGTCCTTGATAATTAGGATCAATTATTCCAAGAACATATTTGGAAAGGGTTAATATGTTTGTGCTATTCGCTGTCAACTTAATTGACACATCCGAACTCGTGTATGGTCCTGACCCAAATGGTGTATAACCTGCCCCAGCTACAGTAGTGGCTGTCCAACTACGATTATCAGGAATTGTTGTATTACAATTGTTAATTGTGGTGGCTGATACTTCATTACTATAGGCTGAACTGCCTGCTCCATTCTTTGCATACACCCTTATAAAGTAGGTGGCATTAGCATCTGTACTAAAGGAACCATATGCCTTATTGGTTGCGTTTCCCAAGTTTATTCCAAATGTTCCTGCATTTTCTGTTACAATTGAATATGAAGTATTATTGCCTACCGATGCCTCTATCACATACTTATCTTCGTTAATAGCATTATCATCCCATATTAATTCAATGTAATTATATAAGTTGGTAGTTACGGTCAGGTTTGTGGGTGCATCAGGCGGAACAATTTCATTAGTGCTTTTATGAACTACCGAGTTCTGCACTGCAGCGTATGTATAAATGTCTTGACCAGCTAAACGAAATTCAATGTCCGTAAGCGAACCACTATTATCCAATAGCGGATTACTTGTCCAAGAAGCGCCACCATCTGTTGTGAGATAACTTGACCCACTAGTAAGGCCTTGAGTGATCCAAACCTTTGAGTTATAAGCCCAGATTTGATTTGCATAGAAATTACTTGTTAAAGTTTGATTTGTCCAGCTAGTGCCACCATTAGTAGATATACTCCAGCTAGTGCCATTGATTGTGAGTGCGATTATTGAACCATTAACAAAGACAAAGTCTCTTACGCTGGATACTCCAGTAAGTTGAATAGCTGTTGTTGCTCCTGAATTCACCTTATAAATTGAATTAGAGGCAAGGAAATAGATGTTGTTGTTGGCGTCAACCTGAATCTTGGATGGCGTAGGCAATCCTGAAATAGCCGCACTATTCCAGGTTACGCCAGCATTTGTTGAGCTGAGCAAATTAGAACCTGAATAGGAAAATAAATTTGTTCCATTTACCACAACTTTTGTTAAAAACTGATTTGTGTTTTGTACGGCCCACGAGTTACCATTATCGATTGAGCGAATGGCACCTATGCCGTAACCTAATATGGAATTATCCGATAGTGTGACAAATCCGAAAAGATTTCTATTTGCATTTCCGGCTATGTTAAGATCCCATGTTTGTCCATTATCCAAAGATATTTGATATCCCAAGTTATTCCAGGCGGCAAATAATCTGCCGTTGGGGGTTATATAGAAGTCCGAATAATTAAAACCTTTAATCCCAGTGCTCGAAGGTGTCCATGCAATGCCTGAGTTGGTTGATTTATAGATACCTAAACTAGTGATGCCCAAGTAAAATTCAGTACTGCTTTTTGGTAAGAAAGAAGTAATGCCCAATCCAGCAAAAGGATACTGAACTCCAGTGTTCCAAGTAGTACCGTTGTAAGTGTATATTTTACTTGAACTATTGTTCATCAAGAATACATTGCTCCCTGATGCAAAAATATTACCGTTAAAAAAGCTATCCGTTAGGGTTCCTTTAATGTTTACCCAAGCAGTGGCACCCGCGGCCAATCGATACGGACCAAGATCCGTAAGTACATAAAGATTGCCAGTAGCATCGGTAGCAAGTTTATAAGTGTAATTAATATTGATTGCAGGAAACCCAGTATAGGTTCCACTACTCATGGCTGTCCAGCTTACTCCATTATTGGTTGAAATATATACTGCAGACTGCCCAGAGACTGACACCATCACTTGCCCACTTGAATTAATTTCAATATCAGAAATGTTGCTTGCACTAAATGTGGTGGCGCTGAATGTTTGACCGTTATCCGTAGATCTTAATATTTGATTTGTAGAAGAGTTTGTAACAAAAATATTTCCGTTAGCTGGCGAAACTTTTAGATAGGGGCCAAAAAAATTATTTGTGACCGTTGTGACTTGACTCCAACTGAGTCCGCCATCAGCAGAACTGTAAACCCGTTGAAGGGAGTTACAGTAAAGCTTTCCTGCATTATCTTGTGCTAACCCTAGAATTAAATTATCAGTGCTCACAATACCCGAAACACTACGTGACCAAGTATTTCCGTTATCCGTTGATCTAAATATTCCTCCATCCGTTACTGTAACAAGTGAACCAGTGGCTGTATGGTTAATTATTTCCTTAGCCGTTCCTCCATACACTCCATTGGTAGCAGTCCAAAAACCTTGGGCTTTTAGTTGCAAAGACGAAGCAAAAAATAAAACCGCTAATAATATTTTGAATGTATGACGGGTCATATCTATTGAATAAAAGTTTACGAAATCAATTTCCTTTTGGGAATTCTGGCAATGGCAAAATTTGATCAGTAGGATCTCCTCCACTTCCTCCACCACCGCCACCGAGCGCAGCCACTACACCGCCCACAGCTAATACAGGAAGCACTTTTACTAACAATGGCACTTTTGGTTTTACTTTAAACTCTGATGTGTACAAAACATCTTCTGAGTTTTTTGTGTCAGTAATTTTTAATCGATAGTCACTACCTTTTTTTGCATGGGTTGGAATATAAAAAGTATGGCTTCCATTATTTTGCAGATTCGATTCGCCACCTACGCGTTCTCCACCCTTGTATAAATCAATGTTGATTGAATTGGTGCTACCTGGCTTCCAGGCTATGTTATAGCTATTGCCTCGTTTATAAGATTTTTCCGTATCAAAATTCTGAATCTTAACAAAAGGGATATATACTTTACCACGGATTTCAAGAGCCAATTTTCCCTTATAAGGACCAAACTCATCTCGAATGCTCCACTCTATCCTTCGATCGATTCCGGGCTTCACTTCTAGACCGACATCGCCTTTTACTTTAGCAAGTGGGGTTGCATAGTTATCGGCTGACGCATACAAATCTAATTTGTATTCATTGTTTGGATTGCCATCCTCCAGATCGTAGTGAACAATAATCTTCTCTCCGGCTAACTCAACTTTTTTTATGGCAATTGTCTGTGCTGAAGCAGAAAGGAAAGAGATGCAGCCTATCGCGAGTAGAAAAACTCTCATAATTAAGGGGTTAGGAATATAAAGTTATGCAAAAAACACCTTATCCTTACATCATTAACGGAGCTATTATGTAACCCCCAACTATTCGGTTCATAGAAATTTAACTAATCCGACTCCAGTTAACTGTGGTTTTCCTAATGGATTCAACCTGAATTTTTATCACCCTATTCTCTGGTTTTTCAAGAGTTGGATCTGCTTCAAGAGTTTGCAGCGCTGCTTCCCGCGCTTCCTTTAAAATTTCGCCATCCTTACCTAAATCGGCAATGAGCAAATCCAATGCACCACTTTGTTGTGTACCCATTAAATCACCCGGCCCACGCAGCTGCAAATCTGTTTCAGAAATCTCAAACCCGTTGTTTGTTTTTACCATGGTTTGAATTCGGGTTTTAGAATCGGCACTTAGCTTGTTGCCACTCATTAAAATGCAATACGATTGATCTGCTCCGCGACCGACACGGCCGCGTAACTGATGAAGTTGAGAAAGGCCAAAACGTTCAGCACTTTCAATAACCATTACCGAAGCATTTGGCACATCAACGCCCACTTCAATAACTGTAGTGGCAACCATAATTTTAGTTTCTCCTTTTACAAAGCGTGCCATTTCATAATCCTTTGCCTCAGATTTCATTTTTCCATGAAGGATACTGATTGGGATTTCGGGGAATGCCCGCGCCATACTTTCATAACCATCCATTAAATGTTTGAGATCTAGCTTTTCTGATTCCTCAATGAGTGGATATACAATATACACTTGACGACCAGCATCAATTTGAGTTTTTAAAAAACCATTTACCAGCAATCGGTGTGAATCAAACCGATGTGTGGTTATAATTGGCTTCCTTCCTTTAGGCAATTCATCAATCACAGAAATTTCTAAGTCTCCATAGAGAGTCATTGCTAACGTGCGCGGTATAGGGGTGGCTGTCATCACCAATACATGTGGATACACATCGGCATTTTTTTGCCAGAGTTTAGATCGCTGCGCAACACCAAAGCGATGCTGCTCATCAACAATCGCTAAACCGAGCCGATTAAATTTTACGCCTTCTTCCAAAAGCGCATGGGTACCAACCAATATTTTTAATGTGCCCGCCTCCAATTCTTCATGAATTGGTTTACGCTGACTTTTCTTTACTGATCCCGTAAGGAGTGCAATGGAAATTTGCATAGCATCGGCATACTTCTTCAGGTTTGCATAATGTTGTTGTGCTAGAATTTCGGTGGGCGCCATCAACGCTGCTTGCGCTCCGCTTCCTACTACCAGCAACATGCAAATAAATCCTACAATAGTTTTTCCACTTCCTACATCACCTTGAAGCAATCGATTCATTTGCTTTCCGCTTTTCATATCGGCATAGATTTCGCGAATCACTCTTTTTTGCGCATCGGTAAGTGGAAAAGGAAGTTGCTCTTTATAAAACTGAGTAAGTATTGCGGTGTCATTAAAAACGAGGCCTTTGAATTTTTCTTGCCGCACCAACTTCATCTTAATAAGCTTGAGCTGGATATAAAAAAGTTCTTCGAACTTAAGCCTGGCGCGCGCTGCGGCTAATTGTTCATGACTATTAGGAAAGTGAATTGCCTGTAGAGATTCCTTTTTAGAAATTAGATTTTTCTGTTGCAACAATTCTTGTGGTAGCGTTTCGCGAATATGATTTTGCGATCCTGCTAAAATATCCCGAACTAATTTTGCAATGAACTTGCTATCGACATACCGGCTTTTAAGTTTTTCGGTTATTGAATAAACGGGTTGAAGAAAACCACTGGGCTCATTTCCAATAATTAATGGTTCTACCTCAGGATGTGCAATCGAAAATTTATTTCCAAAGCGATTGGGCTTGCCAAACACAACATA
>Ga0075152_10003501_pt1 | contig 10926 bp, 16 predicted proteins | sample JI61114C2DNA_FD_70964 | JGI IMG/M metagenome (GOLD analysis project Ga0075152, IMG submission 70964) | Wastewater effluent complex algal communities from Wisconsin, to seasonally profile nutrient transformation and Carbon sequestration -... | ecosystem: Engineered > WWTP > Effluent > Algae...
GAGAAGCTTGGGACTGCTGGACTTGATATCTTGGACCTGACACAACGTTTGCGCATGAGTGAAAAGGAACACTAGCACAGCTACGAAGCAGTGCGCCAATAACTCGCGGAGTATGTCAAAGAGAGGGATATACAGTTTAGCCGGTTGAGCAATGAGCTTTAAAAGAAGGAGGAAGAGCTGCAAATGCTACGGGTTGACAAGACGACGCTCGAAAGGCAAGCCACACAGCCAGCCCAGACTCGAAGTAACCGCCCAGAAGATCTGTTGGAAATTAACCACATAAACGCATCATTACGAGTTAAGATGATTGGACTTGGGAATGTTATTGAGGTTCTACTTGCTCTGCTGGTGCAACAGTACCGGCTGACCGATATGACTGAAGTCAAACTTCGATACTACCGCATATACGAAGGTTTTTATTGGAATCTGAGAAGAGGGCCGATTGGTACGACGACATCTTCATAACACTCGCATAGTCTAAAGAAGAGACTCAGAAAGGCATTCATCGTGGCCTATTTCGCGAAGCTATGCGAATGCAAAATGAAACGAAGCTTACTGATAAGCCCTAACTCAACTCTCTCGCAGCTCAATCGGCAAGTGGGTGAACGCAGACTGTCCATTGGACTTTGCAAGCAGTCTCAACAAGAAGAAAGGCTTGTCCAGAACTTAATATTGGAAGAACTAAAGAATTATGAGTGGACCCATCGCAACGAAATTGACTGGGTTGTTCAACTCGTGAAGCAGTAGCAGTTTAATTCCTCAGCAATCCAGGCCAAAGAGAAGGAAAGGATTGACTGCTATCCCAGCATTCTGTTCGCGAGAGAAGTAACAAACTTTCAGCAGCGAATCGAAGGTCACTTTCCATATGAACCTGAAAACGATCCAAAAAGGTCTGCTGTTAATCGTTCGGAAGCCAACTATACAGTCTTCTATGATCAGTTCCTTCGATAGCCGCTGATTCAATCCAGGAAGGTGTCGAAACCTCCCAGTCAAATCGGCGAACTTAAGAGGTAACTTGACTAAGCGTTGTTCTCAGCAGCTCGCAGTGAGGTCAGTTTGGGTGCATTATCCCCTCGCATGTGCGGAAGTATCCGCTCCTTACGCACTCGCCCTGTGTGACCACTTATCCAATTTACTGCCCATTCCAATAATAATTATCACTAATCGATTAAAACTTATGAAGGCTTCCATTTGGCTGACGATCTTCTTCGTAGCTTGGGTACTGCAGATGATGGTGTTGATCAAGCTGAACCATTAGGTCGAAGCACTGTCAGCACGCATCAAGCCATTAGAATTCCAAGCGAATCGCAATGAACCACGAGTGCAACGCATTCGTTCCAGAGGCTCCCGAAGATGAACAAACCCCAACCGATACTTCCCTGATGGTCTATACTGCTTCCATCTGTTCACTCTGTTGATTAGATTTAAAGGAATAATGATCAAGTGGTTGGCACTGGTGTTGTTGCTGGCGATTGGGCAAGCCTCCATCTACAGTCGCTACTATGCTGAAGCGGCGAAGATTGCGGAAGCCATGTCGCTTGACCAGCGTATTGGGCAGACCATCCAGTCCGATTTCTACGCAATTACTGACAAGGGTGTGACGGATCCTGCAGTTGCCCAGTCTCTGCATTTGGGATCTTTGTTGGTTGCTGGTAATGGTGCGCCTACCTCCACCGGCAACATGGCCACACTTCCCAACATTATCGAGGAGGAGAAGATAAAGGATACGTACCTTAATGCCACCCTGCAAAATTGGCAAGCCCTGACCAAGAAGTTCAGCGGACTCTACGAGGAAGTGACCACTGAAGACAAGAAGGTGTACCGTATCAAGCTGTTGTTGGCTACGGATGCCGTACATAATGATCAACATGTACTCGGCACTGTGCTGTTCCCGCACAATATTGGTCTGTCGTGTAGTCATAACCCTCAGCATTTCTACAACCAAGGTTTCTGGACTTCTGCCAGCTTAAAGAAAAGTGGTTTCAACTATGCCTTCTCACCAACCGTAGCGGTCAGCCATAACCCACAATGGGGGAGGTACTACGAAACAATGGGTCAGGAAGAGAATTTCATCTACCTCTATGCAAAGGAGTTTGTTCGAGGATTGCAGAGTGTTGACACTGCATCTGGGAGGGTGAACGGTGTGGTGGCCAGTGTCAAGCACTTCATGGCTGACGGTGCCACCCTTTATGGTGCCAATCAAGGAGATGCTCGTGTTTATAACTTTAAGACCTTCATCAGCCACAATATCCAAGGCTACAAGGGCGCTATCGAGTCGGAAGTGGGTACTGTCATGGCTTCGTATTCTGCCATCAACGATATCCCTATGTCTCTAAACAACTACTATCTACAGAACCTGCTGAAGGAGGATCTTGGGTTCGGGGGATTCGTCATCAGTGACTACAACCAGGCCAGTAACTCTATAAATTTATCTAGATGTGATCGAGACTATTCAACTACCCACCAGTTCTGTCAATATGACCGAGGAAGTAGCCTCTGGAACTATGTATTACGCTGGTATCGATATGTTCATGATGCCCTACGGCAAGGCTGCCACCGAAAGGCACATTAAGAATGTCAAGAAGGCACTTCTTCGCAACTAGCTCTTCAATGATAAGTTGGTCGATGCGGCTGCAAAGATTATCGCTGTTAAGATGGCGATGGGGCTTGTCGATACTGTTAAGAGCCCAGGCGAATAAAACGATGTTCCAGTTGATCACCACCAGGCGACTAAGACACCCGAGCAGGTCCACGGTTCCAATGAGTATATCGATAGTCTGCAGGCTGTACACGAGTCTTTAGTACTGCTGAAGAACGATAACAACGTCCTCCCAGTAAGATCCTTGACGAGCACTATTCAGTACGTTGTGCTGGTGGGTGAGAAGATCATCAACATCAACCGCCTCACCAAGTTATAGCTGTTCCGTAACTACGACAACATAGGTATGCAGGCCGGTGGCTGGAGCGTACGCTGGCAAGGTTTCATGGGCAACGATTTCTGGACTGGCGCAAACAAGGTTCAATCTAATGCATCGTCCATCCTTGACGCACTAACCCTGTTGAAGAAACGGGGTAATTTCACGTTAGTGTATCCTAACTACACTACCTACACAGACGAAGTGAAGATTGATTCTGAGCGCACCACTTACCTGAATGACCTAAAGAACCTGAGGAAGAACATGACGGCAAGAAACACCCTTATTATTGGTGTTGTTGGTGAGCCGCCATATGCTGAAACTCTTGGTGATCGCAACATCCCTTACTGCCAAAACCTTACCGACAACGAGACTAATACCGGCTGCCTCTACGACTCCTCCATGAATCCCTACGTCTCTTCCACCCAGGATAAAACACTCAACGTTGACTACGCTAGCTTTGATACTGAGGTTATCAGCTCCGTCAGGAGTGCTGATGCTAAAATTCCTCTAGTGACTGTCCTGTTTTCTGGTCGACCTATGCTCATCGACGGGCCTATGAATGTCTCTTCTGCATTCATCTCCGCTTGGTTACCAGGAACATCTGGAGGACAGGGTGTTGTGGACGCGATCGTCGGTGATTACCTTATCCGTCCCAATGGCAAAGTCGATAAAGCCAACACTCTTTCTGTGGATTGGCCCACTAATATGGTACATTATGAATATATCCTAGGATTCACTAAAGAACTTCCCGATATACTACCCCGATGGCACCATCCCACGCATCCTTAATCCCCTATTCGAGGTTGGCTATGGACTGTCGACCGGTACCTCAGCCTCCGAGAACAAGGAAGCTTGATTGGCAAGGCATTCATGAATTACGCTTAGTTAGGTGTTTTAAAGTTTGAGTACAATACAGTTAGTGCCGCGATGTCCAAGAAGAACATCCAGCCTTAACTCAATCGTACAATGCCAATCAGAGCACAACAGCAGCAAGCTCGCTAGTAGAGAATCATCTCCTATATGCTGGAAGAGTCGAGGCTCCAGGAACCAGAGAATAATTGGCGAATGTCGGCAAACGTATCGATTGGAAAGGAGCAACTTCAGACGGATGAGTTACGCAAATAGGTGCAACAGCTGAAAGATAAGGATGCTGTCAACCGCCTAACCATATCTAAGATGAGCAACGAAAACCATCAGCTAAGACAGTAGCTTGCTGAGACCACCCACAAGTTAGAACGGCAGCAAAGTCTCATGCGTGCGGACCGAGTATACATTCAAACCCTCGATAAATAAGTCCGCAGGCTGAAGGAACTCTTGCCAACATTGCACCAATAAAATGAAGGAAGTTAGCAACCAGTGGACGCCGAACTGTAAGACTACGAGCAATAGAACCAACAACTACTTGCTGAGGTCGAGAAACTCATGTTTGCATGGATAAAGAAATCGCAGAGCCACAACGCCCCTTGCATCACTACTGTAAGCATCATTCAATCCGAACCGCCTGAACAGCCCCGTCCCCCCAGCCGTAGTGCCTCGAAGAAAAAGCCAGTTCTGCGTTGACAATCGAACTTCCTCGAATATATAATTACTATGGATGCCGAAGCCACCGAAGCTGAGGACGTGCAGAAGATCAAAGTGGTGTTCCTTGGTGATAGATCAGTCGGCAAGACGAGCATCATCAAGCGCTTCACTCGAGATGAATTCACCGAGAAGAATAACGTACAGAGAGAGATAGTGCAGCCTACCATCGGCATCGAGTATATGTTCAAGACACTGAGCTATCGTGGGAGGAAGTACCGACTGGAACTATGGGATACTGCCGGTCAGGAGAAATATAGGAGCCTAGTGCGTAACTATCTCAGGGATACCGATTGTGCGCTGTTCGTGCATGATGTCAATGGTACATCGGCCAATAAGGCAGAACCACAGAGCTACTGCCACTTGATATAATGGCTGGCGACGTTTGAAGAGAGCAAGCAAGGGGAGCCAGTGTCCTTCATCGTCGGCAACAAGACTGATCTGAGGCAGGATGATTTCAGTCGGGATGGAATGGATCTAAACTTTGTGACTGACCGTCAACTGAAGCAACTGGAGGTATTCGAGCATTTAGAGGTGTCCGCAAAGGATGGCAGCAACGTGAATTAACTGTTTGAGCGGGTACTATCGCAAACCCAGAGAAAGAAAGCCATGAAATTGCCTGCAACCCGTCTTGAAAACGACCATGCTAAAGGTCCGGAGCGCAAGCTATGCTGTTGATACTTGTTTAATCTTATCATAGAGGCCAAATTTTCTGCTTGCGCCAGGTCAGCATACTGATTATGGGTGCGATATCTGGTCAGACTATTGTCTGACCCTTTCTATTCACAACATCAAACAACTACAACTCAAGACTTTTAATGTTAGATCAGCACTTCAAGAGAACGACTCTGCATCAATAAGAATTCCAGCATCTACCTGTCGTTCGCTGTTGGTGGAGCAGGAACGTTTACATGCTCACGCAATTAGGTGATGCGAGCTCGTAGCATCTGTACCTCGTGGTTTAATGACTCGCGCTCCTGCTGCAACTATTCCACTACCCTCTCCTGCTTCTTCTTTTGCATTGCGAGCTCGTTCTTAACCGTGTCCAACTCAAGTCTGCGGGCCTATAGTGAGTCTTGCAGTCTTTCAACCAGCGCGTTTCGGCTGTCGTCTTCGCTTCCTCGTCTCCCAGTGCTTGGCGATGCACCGCCATTCTCGAATACTACCAGCTTCTTCTTAATGGTTTCGAATTGTTTCTGTAGGTTTTCTACTCGTCTGCTTTTCGATGATGACTGTTCTCCACTGCCACTCTCATAGGCCAACTGACTTAACAGCAAACCACTCTCCCCGACCAACATCCTTGCCTAACTGACTGCGTTCTTGAGCTCCGAGTAGCTGGCCCGGAGGGTGTTGTATTTTAGTTTGAGTTCCATCATTTCCAGACTATCGGCCCGATCGCCACCGACACACTGCTCCTTTACCAGAATGATTAGTTAGAACAGCACTGCTTTGAGCTCGTTAGTCGTATGCAACCTCGCCAGCAAGTCACTCTTCGTTATGACCTCAGCAATCTTGAGATTCATAAAGGCAAGTTCTTCGAGCTCGTGATCAGAACGCTCCAGCGTTTCCTCCAGTACATCACGCAGCAACGTGAACATTCTCTCACTCGTTTCAGCGCCAGTGAGACTCGTTGAACTGGTCTTCTTACTGAGATCGACTGTATCGAGCACCCGTTCCGAGTATATTTTCGTGTATGGCCGGCTTCCAGAGTTCATATCAATCAATATATGTATATATATCGCTGAATGAGGTCGTCACTCCCGCTCCCACTTCGTTACGAGAGCCAGCAGCGCGTTCATCTTCTCTCTTTCGAATTCGTCGATTTGCTTCGGAGTTAGTACGGGAGGTGGGTTCTTCAAATCGATTTCCTTCTTCGGCTCGGGACCTCGTTTGGTCAGGTTTGGCGAGAGCTTGATCAGTGTGATACCACCATAGGTATCACCCAGCAGCAGAATCGGATCCTTGTAGTTGAAGCACAGATTGGTTAGTTTAGGGTTCTTCACTGGCTTATGATCAGCCATGCTCTTATGCTTCTCAATGTTGAGATCGTACACGTAGACTTTCTCGAGGGTGGCACACGCAAATACGGTGGAGGAGTAAGGTGCCCACATCACGTCCACTACGATCATTCCCAGATCGAAGCTCATTATCTGAGTGGAAAAGTTTGAATCCCATATGCGAATGGTCCAGTCTGCTGAAGCAGAGATGAACGTTGTGGGATGGAAGTTATTCCAGCGTACCTTATAGACTGCCAGCAGGTGCCCAGTGTATGTTTACTGGTACTGCCCACTGTAGGCACGTGAGCATTTGTGAATCTTGCCTTCTTAAGTACCGACAAGGAACGAAAACTTGTCGAACTTATTGAAATCGAAGCACAGGCCACATGCCAGGCCAATGAAGCTGCTCTCTTCTTCGCTTTCTACATAACAATTCAAAGTACTTCCCACGAGCTTAAGCTTGATGACTTCTTCAGGCTCCAACTTGTTCTTCATGAGGCTCCAATTCATAACTCGACCATCACTCGAAATAGAGAAGAAGTTGAAGTTCTTACTGATGTCCTCGTTCCATCGTACCTGCCAAACTGGGTCCGTGTGTTTTTGCGTACGTACATTTGATTGGTAGATTGGTTTCTTGTGCTTATTACGAACGTCGTAGACCAGCACTGTACCGTCGTACAGTCCAACTGCCAGCAAGGCCGGTGATTGAGGGTGGAAGTCAAGACACATAACTCCCGTATCGCAGGTGTAGATGTACTACGGGTGGCTGATATTCTTGAGTGACCAGACAAGTATCTGACCTGCCTTTTGTTTTGCGAAATCGTAGTTACCGAGTGATACGGCAAACAGATCGGGATAGCGAGGATTCCAGCAGATTGATGTGATGTGCTTCTTCTTCTTCTCGTAGCTCAGACGCCAGATTGGCAGCAGCTGGCCTTCGGTTTGACTCATCTATTCACCCTCCTGCCAATAGTACTTGTAATCGTTGTACTTTTTATCTTACTCGTTTTGTTTGACCATCCGTTCCATGATTTTCATGCATCGTCTAAACGATACGGATTAGAGGGTTGATTCCTGCTTTTATTTCGCCTTATCGTGATGGGCGTGCTTGTTGTCGTGACCTGGCTTTTCGTCTTCCTTAGCCTCACGTTTGAACTCTTCGATGTAGGTATCGAAGATGTCCCATTGAGTGACCTCCCCCTTCATCACGTCGGTGGAAGGTGGGCAGGTTGATGCACCACGTTCGCGCACTTCTGGATAGGTGGTTTGTGCCTCCCTGCTCTTGTAGTCGAACTTGTTTCTCATAGACTGCTTGATGGCTGCATAGAATCTCTTTGCTTACCTTCGGTATTTTTACCTGAGCCTGGATCCTAAAGCTCGGCAAGGGCCCTGAACTTGTTGAACTTACCCTTGCGGAAATCTTCAATATCCTCCTGTGCTTTGAACTCATTAGAGCTGACGTGTATGAGATCCCCTTCCAAGGAGAAGTGCATGACAAGCTGGTCAATGAGCTCATTGGAGCGGTATTTGCGTTCCGTGTAGTCGTAGATGGCGATGTTCGAGGGTGCCTGAGGGTTGTTCGGTACCAACATCCTCGTGGGCATCTCTTCATTGAGTTCCTTCTCGGTGAGCTTCAGCACATTATTGAACTTGTTCTACATCAATCCTGAAGCTACCTGATTTTCATCATCGTCATCCTCATTGACAACGTCGGGTGGTGGTGCAAGGTCAGGTCTCACAACAGCTCGCTTCTAAGTTAACAAGCAGCAGCTACCACTCCAGCTATCTGCTGGTTGCTGCCAGCCGTCTTCTTCACAGGCTGTTTCAGTCCGCGCTGAGGTCTCATATCCCAATTTAAATAATAAGTTATATATTTACTGCTGCGACTGTGATTGGTTCGATTTGGCAGCGCTCGCTCGCTTATTATAATTATGAAGAAGGTAGAAAAGCTGGAGGAATCGAACGGCTATGCGGGTCTGGAATCCTCCGAGGAGCAAGCCCGGCAATGTGATCACTTGGAAATTGAAAGACGCTGCTCCAACTTTCTTCGCTTTCTATAGGAGGAGGCAAGCACACTCAAAGCCAGATCGGTCAACATGCGGAAGTTCAAGTCAGTCTTGGGTTCGGGTTATCAGGAGACGGTCTCCATCGAGGAGATTCAGCAGGTACTGCAGGACGTCAGTAGGAGGTACCACACTATTGTTATTAGAGGATTCACGCAAACGGTAGTTCTTGGAGGACGTGGAGTCGTCCCGACACAGTGTTGATGCTCTGGATCATGGAGAAGTACAATGTCTTGTCGAAGAAGGTCCAAGAATAGTATGTAAATAGCCAATGTAAAGCAGGTGAGGCAGGATTGGGAGAGGATATCGAGTATGCTGCCAGGTAAGACCGCCAATCAGTGCCTTTTTAAATGGCTTGGGCTATTCAAGAACCCTTTGTAAAAGAATCCCTGGACTGAGGAAGAAAATACTCTCCTGAAGAAGCTCCTCTCGGAACGAACAGAAGTGAACTGGCAATAAGTAAGTCAAGCACTGTACCTGTCTATCAAGCATGACCCAACCTTCCGAACTGCCAAACAGTGCAAAGAACACTACAGCTATCACCTCGACCCAAACATTAGAAAGGGTCACTGGACTGAATAATAGGACCTCAAACTGTTGAGACTGCATCTTGAGGAAGGCAAAAGGTGGCAAAAGATAGCCTCAATGATGAACGGTCGCACAGAAAATTCTGTGAAGAACCGTATCAACATCATCATGGATAAGCACGTGTCACCATTGATGGACCCAGACACCCCTGTGAAGGACAAAATTATCATGTACCTGAGGCAGGTTGAAGGGAAGGCTGAAGAACCCGAAAAAAAGTAAGCCCCCACTGCTCAGTCTGTTGAAGTAAAAAGTGTTTCAAGCTTCCAACATCCGACATTCGTGAAGACTTAGGCAATACCCGAACCTTCAGAGTCTGACAAAGCGTCAAGCACATAGGCCAGAATATAAGACTAACATTTTCACACTTACGCAACTGTAGACGAGCGACGTAACGTTCGCTACGTTACCTTTATGCATATGACTGTGGAGCAGCTGCTGAGGGAATAGAACATCCTTTCGGCGATCTTCTATAAGGACACTCACACCATTATGCACAAAGAAATAGCGCTGGTGGAGAAAAAAGCCGGTGGGATTGACTATGACGATAATGCGTTGGAGAACCTCATTGATTTCAATTGCTACGGGGAATGATCGTGTAGGCACCACACCATGTTTGATTCTTTGCATGTGCTTATCAATACTTGTAGGATTCCTGGAACAGCGATTCATTGGCTGATTGGTCTTCAGAGCCTTTGTACTTGCCTAGCTGAGCCTCGGAGTTCGCCTTAGCACGAACCAGGAAAGCCTTTTGGCCAGCGTCGAAGTTCTCGTCGAGACCGTGCCAGGTCTTAATAGCACTGTTTTGAAGGGCTCGACCGAATGAGAAGCTCAGGAACCAAGGTCTGCGGATGTTGTCGATTGCGTTCATAGCAGAGAGTTGGAGAGAGGCCTGCTCCTCGGACTGTCCACCTGAAAGGAACTATGATAAATGACGGTTAGTACCACAACGCCTGCAAGTGCTGGGGGAACGGATCTGGAAAGCGCTCTGACGGTCCTTCGAGCCTCCTCAACAACGTTGTTATCAGCTTTCTTGGGGTGCTTGGATCCGTAAGTAACCATGTTGGGCTTAAGGAGACAACCTTCAAGGATAACCTTGTTGTCGTTAAGAGCCTTGAAAGTAGCCACAAGGACCCTTTCAGTAACATTTTGGCACACCTCAGCAGAGTGGTCACCATCGGAAAGAATTTCGGGTTCAACAATTGGAACAAGTCCATTTTCCTGACAAATAGCAGCGTATCGAGCGAGAACCCAGGCGTTTTCGTTAACTGCCTGCTCGGTAGGGAAGCCATTGCCAATCTTCAGAACTGCACGCCACTTTGCGAAGCGGCATCCCAACTCGTAGTGCTCTTTGGCCATCGCGGGTAGCGAGTCGAGCCCCTTAGTGTAGTTCTCATCATCTGAGCCTGAAATTACTCCAAGTCCCTTATCGACCTTGATGCCTGGCACAATGCCCTTGCCCTGTAGAACTTCGATGAACCTCTTGCCGTTCTTGTCAGCCTGCTTGGCAGTCTCCTCCTGCAGAATAACACCACTGATGAATTCTTCCATGCCAGGTGCAGTGAGCAACATCTATCGGTACCGTCGACGGTTTTCGGCAGTGTTCTCGAGCTTCAAAGCATCAAACTTCTTGACCACAGACGAGGGAGACTCATCAGCAGCGAGGATACCTTTACCCGGCGTGCAGATGCGCTTTGCCGTATCAATAAGCTCCTGGGTGAAATCCTTCTTCTCCATGTTTTATGTGTTTATAAAGATTTGTAGGTGGAGATGTTATTAGCGCAA
>Ga0075152_10003502_pt1 | contig 10925 bp, 15 predicted proteins | sample JI61114C2DNA_FD_70964 | JGI IMG/M metagenome (GOLD analysis project Ga0075152, IMG submission 70964) | Wastewater effluent complex algal communities from Wisconsin, to seasonally profile nutrient transformation and Carbon sequestration -... | ecosystem: Engineered > WWTP > Effluent > Algae...
ACGAATAGTATGTGGATTACTTACGAGGCGCTCGCCAGTGGCTTGAAGACTTTTTCGAATCGTTGTATGTCAGGAAAGCAGGGATCAAAAAGCCGTCAAAGAATCTCAAGAAACCACCGCAAAATGTAAAGGCGGCGAGCACGAAGTACTGACCTGCTCGCAGTCTGTTACTTCCCTTCGTTGATTGTCCTATGAATAATCACTACTGATCGCTCACTCGTCGTACTCTTCGTCATCTGACTTCTCTTCGTTCTTTGGGTTACGGTCTACGGGCGTGCCTGAATAGCTCGGCGAATGGTTGCTTGACATTGGGGAATAGCGAGGGGACTGGCTGATACGGGACGATTGATAAGCGCTTCGGTTGTGTGGGGAATAGCTAGGAGAACTTCCTGGCATGGGGTAGCGTGGGCTATGAGGATTTTGTGTTACATAACCCATATGGTACGGTGAGTGAACTGGGAACGGTCTTGACGATCCCATCAGTCCAGGACTAGGATTGGGATAAACAGGAGAAGATGTTGGGCTGTACTCAGCAACAGTATTGCCAGCAGTTGGGAACGGTAGTAGAGGTGTTCCAAAGCCCAGAGCAGGAGATCTTGTGATTGCAGTAGAAGTGAAGTCATGGTGAATATCTGGAGTAAACCTTCCAGCGTAGGGGTTAGGAGTAAAAGTTGGGCTCTGTCCAACCGGCTTGGGAGACTGCATTTGTCTATAGCTCGCTCCAGCAGCGAACGGTCCAGGAGTCATAAATGCCTGTGGTGTACCAATCATATCATGGACACTTTCCAGACCGTTTCGATTGCGTGCTTCCATTTCGATATCCTCCTTCTTGTCCATCGCATTAGCAATTTTGAAGTCCTTCACTTTGTTCTTATCGATGAGAATATCGAAGTTGCCAGTACCAATTTGTACTGCCTCCCCGACAATAATCTTCTCGGAAACGCCCCTCAAGTAATCCACCTCTGAGAAGATAGCTGCATCGTAGAGTACTTCCACAGTCTCCTCAAAACTTGCCTTTCTGAGCACGCTAACGTCGGAAATTCGGTTAATACCGTTACGGTTGATCGGTGTTAGCCGTCCGCGGCGAGTCATCCAGTCCGCAAGGGTAGCCAGGTGCCTGTAGTTGATGTAGATACCGTAAGGCTTTAGTACCTCTCGGAATTCATTGAGGAAACTTTGTCGTGCTGCTTCTATACCCAAGACTTCAAGCACTTCGGTGATGCTGTTGCTCGTGGTGCGAGAACTGTCGACCTTGGGCATCGACAATACCTTCATTAAATTGGTTCCTTCCGATACCAGCATCTTCAGCTCTTCGAAGACGTTTTCTCCCTTTTCGTTCTTTTCTATCTCTCCGTTAGGCTTACGCTTGAATGCCTTGTACTCTGCAGTGTATACCTTCTTTATATTGTCGATTCCCTCAATACGGAACCCCCTGATCTTGGCCTCTTTGTCTTTCAGGAATTTGTAATAGTTGAAATCTTGACCTTTACCATATCTTTCTTCGGCAGGGTCCCTTGGGAAGTTTTCAAGGCAGCGCAGATACACCTAAATTTTGTCGTCTTCCAAACTATGTCGGCGTGTCATCTTCGAAAACCGTTAGGTCAGCGAAATGAGTGACTCCTTGATCTTGTCCTTGATATCACTGCTAAGATGCACCCCAGAATCGAGTGTCAGCATCATCAACCAAGGTGTTACTTTCTGGCTGGTTTCGTCCTGTGGTGAGATTTCATCTGTTGAGTTCTTATTCTCAATGCAAGTGAAACGGCTACCGTTATCGTAAAAGATCTTGCAACCCACAATGAAATCTCCCAGGTACATTTCTGGGAGTTCCTTGACGTACCTTCGGTAGTCTTTCTCTGACTTGTCCAGATAAATCTTCAAGGATGTAGTCTTCATGTTCTTGGAGACCTCCACAAGTTCCTGAAGACGGGGCACACCCAATGTGACATTGCTAGCCTTGATACCGGCCGAATGGAAAGTGTTCAGTGTCATCTGAGTGGTTGGCTCTCCCACGCACTGTGCGGCAATTGCGCCAATAGCTTCACCGGGGTTGATAAGTGCTTGGGTAAACTTTGCCTTGATGAGTTCAACAACAGCCACGAACCCATTTCTGGTGAGGCAGTGCATCTTACAGATTTTCTTGCTTGACAGATGGAGCCTAATAACGTTGCGGAACAGTTCCACTCCTGTTTCCTTTTCGAAGGTAATCTTGCGGAGCTTCAAATCTCGTTCGTTTCGTTCGAGTTGGTCTGTCTTCTCGCTTGCGAACAGCTTTTTGTAGTCGTTCTGGAACTGTGGGTGCACACAAATATCCAAAAGCTTTTCCACCTCCTGATAAACATAGAGGGGAGACAGGTCCTGGCTGGGTTTGCTCTTTCCGTCTTTCTGCTTGATGTTGTTGATCAAACGGTCCACCTTGATCGGGCAATAGATATCCTTGTTGCCTTCGCTCAGCATGAATTGGTCACGCAGACTGCGCCATGCTCGACCTAACACCGAGAATTCCTACTCAAGTTGCATCACACCTTCCTCCCCGATATTGTAGGTGTTTGTAAGCTCCTCCCAGTTCCAATGGTACTCGGCATCGAACTTTGGTTCACTTTCATCGAGGGTAACCAACTGCTTTTCGATGAATTCTGCAGCGAACCCGTCTTCTCCATACATAAGCTGGATCAGGTTGTTCTGACTATCCCTCACTGTTCCGTCGTACTTGACAATAACGTCTTCCAAAGCCTTGATCAGCTTGCGCTGAATATACCCTGTTCTGGCTGTCTTGACGGCCGTATCGGACAGTCCTTCACGTCCTCCCATCGAATGGAAGAAGAATTCGTGAGGTCCGAGTCCAGTATAGTATGAACTGAATACAAAACCGCGTGGTTCTGGTGACTTATCGTGCTTGCAGAAATGAGGTAGAGTTCTCTTAGAAAATCCTTCAGGGATGCGCCTTCCCTCTACATTCTGGTTGGCCAACATACCAACGATCTGGGTCAGATTCGTCTCGCTTCCCTTGGACTTCGCCCAAATCATCTTGTAGATGTTGTTCTTGTAGGGCGAAATCTATTCGACCACCACCTTGTTGCAAATACCCAGAATATCGTTGAGTTTCTGATTGAGGTGCACTTCGAACGACTCCATGATAGTCTTTTCCTTGTGATGGAGAATGCTTTCGGAAGCATCAATCTTTTCCTTGCTACGCAACACGTTCAAGAGATCCCAGTAGACTTTCTCGGTTTTGGCGCGTTCGTCTGCGATGCGGGTGCGCAAATTTAATGTCGGTACCACATCGGCAGCACCCACACTAAAGCTGTTCATGGTCAACCAGTTATTCACAATACGCTGCGCTGTTGTCAGGAAATAGTTTGTGGCATCAGGACCGATATCCAGCCAGATGTTGTGAATCAGACCACCGGCACCGGATCCCACAATTTCTTTCTGTAGTGCACCCATGATAAGTTCACCCCTGCGGATGATCATACCGGAGTCCTTTACATTACGCCAGAAGTCGTCCTTATCCTTGCGCTGAATCATTGATATCTTGGAGGGGATGATCATACTCATAATTTGCTTACCCGTCCAAAGAGGTACCGGTTTAATGATGGCCGGCATGGGTAGTTATCCGAGTTGAAGCTGTTCAAAGTCTTATTTCCCCTCGATAGAGTCGATCCATATGACGAGATTCATCGCTTCTTCCCGAGTCAGGAAGGTTTCTCGCAGAGTGAACAAGAAGATTCCCAGAAGGGCATCTTGCACCATACCCATGACAGGCTGGTTATTCTTGGGAGTGACTATTTGCCTTGGCACGTGAGCAATATGTTTAATCTCAGCCAACGTCTCATAGTTCTGCGGTACGTGCATATTCATTTCGTCACCATCGAAATCAGCGTTGTAAGGTGCACATACCGAAAGGTTCAACCTGAAGGTGTTGTAGGGAAGGATGCGTACCCTGTGCCCCATCATACTCATTCTGTGCAGTGTTGGCTGGCGATTGAACAGAACAAAATCTCCATCCTGCAAACAGCGCTCGACGATGACGCCATATGTAAGCTACCGATTGAAACTTTCGGGATCCTTCAGCTGTACTGGCTCATATCGTTTACGGTCCTGGGTTGGTTTTAGCAAATGCAGAATCTTTCCCTCCTCGTATAGCTTGCGGATGCGGTTAATGTTCAGCTCGGTAATTTATTCTGGGAATGTCATTGCTGCAGCAACTTTCTGAGGCACTCCCAGCTCGTCCAGGGCGAGATTAGAATCAGGACTGATGACGCTTCGTGCAGAAAAATCAACACGCTTTCCCATTAGATGTTGTCTGAAACGGCCTTCCTTGCCTTTGAGCCTTTCCGAAAAACTCTTGACTTCCTTGCTGTTCTGCTTCACCTTCAACCTCGTTCCCGTCGATTTCTTTGCATCGACCTTCTGCATAATGCTCGCAACCTGAATCTCCAAAGCCCGAATTCGTCCTCGCTGTTCGTTGTACATCAGTTCCTTGTTATCCTTCTTATTCTTCTTCACTTCATTGCTGCAAGCGAGAATGTAGTTGTAAAACACTGTTATACTGTCCTCGGCTTTCTTCTCAGGGTTCATCTCTACAACAGGCCTTAGCTGTGGAGGACAGACCAGCAGCGAGTAAATTAGCAGATCCATGGGCTTACTTTCAGTAAAGCCCATCATCGCTGCGTCTCTGGGATCGATTTTCTAGAACAATCGGTACACCGTTTGCGCGGTGATCTCTTTTTCTTCTGTATTTTTATCGTTGAACTCGGGCCCATCCAGGCCGTTGCCTTTGTTGGCTTCCATGCGTTTATTCATGCGGCAGCTCACGAGAATGCGATGCTCCTTGATCTGAATCTTGTTGTAAAGAGAAGTGGTTCCACACCCCTTCCTTCCAGAAGTATCACCGCCTTCCTTCTCTACGTGGCATTCAGTGACATTCACCAACAGTTTGGAAAGCTCAACGAGCCGTTTCCTCCCACTCAGCTCCTTGATGATGCGCAAGAACCGAGGATCCTAAATATTAATGATGGGTGGTACGAGTGCGCCGTCCTTCATAGGCTTACGCAGTCTTGCGCAGTTGTAGCAGATGCACTTAAGCACCTTCTCGACGAATTTCATGAAGCCGTAGTGATAGATGGGTTCCGGCAACTTGATAACGCCGAAATGACCCTGACACTCCTTGGTCTCGCCGCAGGTCAGACAGGACTGGTCGGTGCTGCAAACGCCCATGCGCGGGTCGTTGAGCCCGCCAGCTGTCGAAGTGCGGTTGCTGTAGAGCTTGGGGTTCGTGAGTTCAACAACGGCCCAGCGATCCTAAGGTCAGTAACGACTGGTACGATCTCTTCCTTGCTTAGCAAGGTGAACTTGATGCTCTTGATCTTGGCTAGCTCGGCCGTTGAGTGCCGTAGATGCACTCCCGACTGCTTCATTTAAACAAATTATAAAGTTTAAGGGGTCTGAGCATCACTTTGGGTTTTGAACCCGGAAGAAGTACTGCAGTCTGTTCTGCTGGAGGCGCAACCTTAGATCCTGGTCCTCCCATTGTCTTCGTTGCTTCGTAACTACCGACGTCCGCTTCATTAGCTGGAAGAACTCGCCTGGTTTCATAAGAGCTTGAACGTGGACATTTGAATTCGGGAGCTGGCGCGGTGCCTTGAGCCAAAATGGTCTATAGTATTGGCGGTACAGATGCCGATACTTTCTGTGGCCGAGTCTTTAATTAACTTCAACAGGTACAATTTGCCGTTGGGAAGTAGCAGCTACCCGTTCTGAGTTAAAGTCGGTTGGTAGAACAAGTATTTGGAAGTGAGAGGTTTCTTTCTCTCGGAGGCTTCGTCGATTGTATCACTAGCTTTCACGGGCTTCTACTCGGTAACCTACTCCCCCTCTGAATCGTCGTCCTCCCAATCCTCATCGACGGGTTCTTCGACTTCAACTTGATGAGTGTCAAGACCAGTGATTTTTGCGCAATTCTTCTGATCTTCTAACTTCTCCTTGAAGAGTGTTGAGAAGTCATAGAACTTCTCGTACTCCTCGAAGCCCTCATCAGTCTTCATGAAGGTATGCCCTTTGTCTTTCATGTGGTTTCTCAGCGCCTAGCCGTTGGTGAAATCCCTTGTGCCCTTGTTTTCGCAGTACAGGCACATCAAACCTGTTTCAATCTTCTCGTGCAGGTACAAGAGTAATCCCTTCACGTCCTTGCAGTATTATGACTGTGCAATAAAGAATCCATGAACTCCCGACATATGCTTGACATTGCCTTCCATGTCATCGGTAAGGTGGTTGCAAAATAAGCATTCCAGCTCGTTCTGCTTTCTCTGGTAAGGCACCTGCCTCTTTGCTTCGACTGGCTCTGGCATCTCCCGATGCTTTTTGGATTGCACATGTTGCTCATATGTTTGTCCTGACGAAAACGATTTGCTGAATAGTCTTCACTGATACTTGCACTTCTTGCAGGTGAAGTCACTCGGTTGTTCCACCACAACAGCCTCACTTGCCTTCTTGCTGTTGAACTGTTCAAATGTCGCCGATGCGAGTCCAACCATGCGTCGCTTGACGTTGTACCGATGGAACTCAGAACGGTAGTGCTGTCTGTAGTCTTCCTCACTTTGGAAACCAACAGCACAGTTACTGCACTTATGGCTGGCAGCATCCTTGTTGAACGTATGCACTTCCATCAGATAAGTAAATTAACATAGGGTCATTCGTTGAGTTTCTCTTCTATGAGGCGGTCACGCAGGTGCTGGGCTGAAACTTCTTAAATCTCGCGCCGCTGTCGGTAGTACCGAACAAGGTACATCACTCCCTGTGGAATTGAGTAGATCAAAAGGCCAACCCAAACGAAAGGGTTGATGATAAGCCCCAAGATAATGAGACCAATCCATATCCAGCACTTCGCGCAATCTCTTCGGTAGTAGTACCAGCTCGAATTCTTAGTGGAGGCAATAAGCAATGTTGGACCTACATTGATTAGAATTGTACCGGCAATGACCAGCCCTATCGGAATCGCTAGCGGAATCAGTAATAGAATGAGCAGCAGCCAACCGAACCTATACATCCAAAGCCGAAAGCAACCCCAGTTTTTGCTGGTGTGCTAACCATGCTGTAGTCCTGGGCAACCAAAGGGGTTGAATGGACTAAAGTGAATGGGTGAGTAGGTGGCTCCACATAGCCAACACCACTCGTACCGGCAATACCCGCAGGTCATATGGTTGCAGCCAGACACCTTCTCCACGACTGACTTGCACTTTTTGCATTTCTGTACGTCTGTTGCCTAAATGATTTGGATATTGTACATCCGCCCACTCCTTGATCTAGTTACGAAACACCTCGTCACAGGTCAATTTGGGATGATCTTCCCGGTTGCATTTGATGCAAACCACTGTTCCACATACGCATGAGGCCGTGCTGTTGTTCTTTCCCTTCAGATCGATGATCTTGCTGCACTTGGGGTTGGGACACCAGCGAAGCAGCGGGTTACTGAAAATTTGCTTGTTGCTCAGGAAGAGCTTGTACTTCCTAAAGGTACGTTCGTCGACCAGCTCTTCAATCCACTCCGGCTTCAGCCGAATGTTACAGTGGGGGCAGCGGATATCCGTGACCCTCCCCGAGTTGATCTACAATCACAGGGATCATACCTCTTCTCTGAGGTAGCTGCCGAAACAGTCGAAGCAGATATCGTGAGGGGTGCCGTCAAGCCTAGCCATTTCGTTTTCCCGAACATCCATCATGCAGATGCTGCACATCGCCTGCAACAATTCTTCTGGCTACTCACATAGTTATGATCTATCTGGTTCCTCGCTATGGATCCTCTCCATAGTCTGCTTGAACATCGGCGAGGATACCAGACTGTGACTATCCTGGGTGTCATCACAGATGAGACACACATTGGCCACACCGGGACAATAGAGATGCAGGTAGGTATGATTGGGCCCGTCGCGAACTAGCAAGTTGTACACCTGTGGTTAGCACCTTGGTACCTATGCACGGTTATCGCAGCGATTGCCGTACACCAGCATCTTTGCCTGAAGTTCGGAGAGTTGTAATTCTTCCTGCGCAAACTCCACCAGATTTTCTTGACGAGCAACGAAGCTGGAACTGAGTCTGAGAGGCATCACTAATGATGATGTTCGTACTGGCGAGCCTTCCTACATTTGTTCTTTGTTAGATTATATGATGGTCGGGATTATTGAAGGTACCTGAACAAAGGGATAGCCTCTCTGGACGAACTGCCAACTGCATTGCATAAATAATATTGAGGTGGCAGCATATTCACAATGGCAAAGAATGAGCGCACCCCAACCAACGCGTTAATGACAATACGTGCGGAGGAACTGGCCAGACGCTCTCGCTTCAACTTTAAAGGTTTGAAGTACAAGCTGCCTCACACCAAGCATTCCATCATGGCTGGCACCTTCCTTACTCATCAAATAGACGAACGAGCCGTCTCCAACCTGCTTGAAATTACGTCCAGTGGCAGGAAGCTTCCTGCTGATGAGTTGGAACCCTACAATCGCAGTCGCTGTTCGATGCTGAGTCGCATAGCAAGCAAACCAAAACGACACGATTATCTGAGGTTCCGTGCCAACTCGAAGTAGAGGGAAGAGATGCGGCAGAGGCACTGCCGATCGATAATCGCCAGCATAGGTCTTGATGGTGGGCACACCACACCCTCCAAGGATCTACTTGTGAGAAACATTATCAATTCTCTGGAGAACCGATAACGCTCACCCAAGGAAGAGAGTTGTAAAGGCAGACGATTTCAAAATAACTTTCGAGAGGTCAGGAGAAGCTTGTTCTAGATTCCTCTTCCGAAGGACTACCAGACCCACCAACACCAATCAATCTACTACCCACAGCGATATAAGACCGTATCAGACTACTCGGATGGTCAAATTGAGCTGATTGTAAGAACAGGGAACTGTGCTCAGTTCGATAGCTTGGACGATCAGCGGATGCGCTGCCCAGACAATACACGCTACAGCAACTAATTTTATCCCAGAAGGACGAGCACTTCTTTAAAGTTTCATCGCCGTCCATCGAATACTCATACTGCACAAAGGAAGGACGTAAAGAACCTCGATAGCATACAGCTAGGAGTTCACGAAATGAAGCTACATGAGAAGGAAAAGCCGGACAAAAACAATGCACACTATGTTCCGAATTTTAGCTAGGCAAAGGTTATCAAGCCTGATAGCCGAAGTCGCTCTAATAGCATAGCTGTGCGAAGGTCAAGTGCGAATAGGTTAGCAAGGCAACAAACCGACCGATACCTGTCCCCCTGGGTAAATCCATTGGAGGACTGCCAAGATTTCTGACTTTTTCATAGAGACTCTGAGAGTGGCTACCCACTAAACCAAATTCAAAAGCGAGGGAAAGTGATATAATTAATATTGAAGTAGTTTCTGTCCATGGCATTCATCAACATCAGCAACGTTGTCGTCGACAACAACCCAGCCCCATTCCTTAGTCAGTTCCGTTTCCACATCACCTTCTAGTGTCTAAAGGATATCCAGGAAACCATCGAGTGGAAACTCATCTATATCGGTTCGGCAAAAGATGAGACCCACGACCAGACCATAGATTCCTTCGAGATGAACAACTTAGCGGCGGGAGTCATGCAATTTACTGTGGAAAGCAACCCTCCAGACTTCACGAAGATCCCGAAGGACGATCTGCTGGGTAACAAGCGTAGCTAAACGTAGACGTGACAGCAATAGTGCTATCAGTGGCCTATCGCAAGCAGGAATTCTTCAGGGTAGGCTACTACATTCACAATGAATATGCCGATCCACTCTTATTGGAAAACCCGCCAGAACAGCTGCAGATTAATAATGTCGTGAGGATGATTCTTTCTGACAAGCCACGCATTACTCGCATGGCTATCACTTGGGCTGATGTCGCCCCTGCAGTTGAAAACGTCCCAGTGAACATCATGGAAATTGAGGACCCATTTGGCAAGAGCAACGGTGCTTTCGAGAAACTTTAGCAGTTGAAGGCTGACTCCACCCAGCCATACAGCTACGGAATGTTCAGCAACGGTGGCATTCCAAATGAGCCCAAGCCGAACGGTCAGTGGTGATGCTGTGGATGTTTTGATTAAAACTTAATCGATGAGGTGGTTGATTGTAGTGGTGCTCGTCCTCACGGCTTTGAGCATTCGTATTCCCATCGTGCCCAACCAAAAGCGATGTATGGTGGCGTTCGTCTATGGCAATGGCGAGACCGTCAAACTGCACATGAAATTCCCCAAGTCGAGGAACACATAATATGAGGAGAACTGGCATATTGCCATCACGGACACTGAAACTAAGGTCACGCAGGATTTCGAAGTGTCTCATGGTCACTTCCGTCAAGAACTTGAAACCGAACAAAGTACGACACGTGGAACTAACTGCAGGCGTGCTTTACGAAATCTGCTTTTGGATAAACGGCAGACAAACCGGGGTCTACTTCCTCTCCTACGAGGCTAACGTCAACTTTCATGTGAAGGCTTCAGAAATCAAGCTACCTGACAACCTTCCAAAGAACAAGGACGTCCGCAATACCTACAAGACAGCCGAAAGGCTTGTTCACTTGGGCAAGGTAAACAGTGAGAAGCTATGAAGCTCTTCCGGGAGTTCCAGGACAAGCGCAACATCGTACAGGACGACAAGTTCAGTCGCACAGCCGAGATCGGATTCCAATTGTTGACGGTACTGCGAATAGAACTATTGGCACTGAGCGGACTAGCACTTCTGCAGATATTTGCTCTGCGCAACTGGTTCAAAAAGCAGTACCTGCTATGATAGTTGGATCGAGTCACCGATTAAATATGGGTCAGCCGCTGCGAAGCTTAACTACCAGCAGCGTCATGTTATCCAGGCCGTACTCGTCTGCGATAGACCAAAGGGCTACTTTGGGTGGTTGGTGCTAACAGCACATCCAAGATATCC
>Ga0075152_10003504_pt1 | contig 10916 bp, 10 predicted proteins | sample JI61114C2DNA_FD_70964 | JGI IMG/M metagenome (GOLD analysis project Ga0075152, IMG submission 70964) | Wastewater effluent complex algal communities from Wisconsin, to seasonally profile nutrient transformation and Carbon sequestration -... | ecosystem: Engineered > WWTP > Effluent > Algae...
AAAGGATTAAGTCATGGAAAAGTCGTCAAATGATTGAAAAGCTGATCCGCTCAATTGAATAGAGCATCCCGACTATAGTCGGGAAGGTTTCTGGTTTGAATCCAGACGGGGTCACAAAAATTAAAGAGATTGTCAACAGGCAATCTCTTTTTTTTAGTACTCAACATGGGCTTGCATAAAAATATACTGAAAGCAGAAAGTCGCATTAGGTAGGGAAACCCACCTACACTTTGTTTCGGTGGGTAAAATAAGGCGCTATACCAGAACTATAGTTTCTAAGATGCTAAAGAAATTTTCGTTTAAATCGATTGCGTGTTACATCCTTATACAGACTCCGGATTCAAGCGGAACGAAATATTCCATAGAAGGTATTTGAATTTTATATTTTGGAGCTTATTTGGCTTCCTGGCATCATGGCATCTTGGTTCTTATTTAGGCGTGTTGGATATTATATCGTCGTTTCAATACAAAAGCCGCATCGAAACCGATGCGGCTTTTGTATTAATGATATATACTGTTAATCCCTGAATTTGGATAACAAACGCAGAATTTCCAGGTACAGCCAAACCACAGTAACCAACAGACCAAAGGCACTGTACCACTCCATATACCGGGGCGCCTGTAATTCAACACCTTTTTCAATAGTGTCAAAGTTCAGCAGCAGGTTAAAAGCGGCCAGGGCGGTGACTACAATGGAGAAACCAATACTGAGGGGGGTATTGGAACTGGTAAGACTTTCGGCAATTACAGAACCGCTGACGGCATAACCGATCCATTGTACCAGATACAGGAGCGCGATAGCGGCTGTGGCAACAACAATCACGGTTCTGAGCTTACTGGTAACACGGATAATCCGGTAGCGGTATACCAGGAACATGATCAGGGTAACCAACATGGTCAACGCAACGGCCTGCATGGGTAAACCCGGATAGAGATAATCGTACATGGCAGAAACGGATCCTACAAATAAACCTTCGAGGATTGCATAAATGGGAGCCAGAAAAGAAGACCATTGTTTTTTGAAAGCCATCACAAGGGCCAGGCCCAGTCCGCCAAACACACCGGTCATCATCAGGGGCATGGGATCACTGCCCTGATAAAACTGGTTCCAGGCAAAAAAAGTGGAACCCAGCATCAGCACGATCATGATACCGAACTTGTTCATGGTGCCTTTCATGGTCATGGCCTGATCGGTACTGATTCCTTCTAAAATGGTTCCCTGGTAGGTTTTTTCCTGCAGGGTAGGGTTGCTCGATTTGAAAATTGACATAGAGATTTGTTTTATTGCCTATAAATATAATAAAAATCGGGAATTCGCAAAGGTTAATAATGCCAGCGTACAAAGGCTTCCATGGCCGCATAATGGGTCAGGCCCAGGTCCGCATACAGGTTGGCCGTGGCGGCATTCCGTTCTTCCGCCCGCTGCCAGAACTCGCGGGAATCGCTGCCCTGGAAGGGGACCATGTCCTTCTGTGACTGGTGAATAAAAATGCCAAATCGCTTTTTAAGTACCTGGTCGGGGCTCATCGGAATCGCCATTTCGATTTCCTCAATATTCCATTCCTGCCAGGCTCCTTTATACAACCAGAGCCAGCAATCGCTGATCCACTCATCGCCGGCGGCTTTGATCCGTTTCAGAGCCTCCAGCACCACATTGAAACAAACGATATGCGTCCCATGCGGATCGGCAAAATCCCCGGCGCAATAAACCTGGTGGGGTTTGATCTGACGGAGTAATTCAATGGTGATCTTAATATCTTTTTCACTCATGGGCTTTTTCTCAATTGCCCCGGTTTCGTAAAACGGTAAATTCTGGAAATGGATATTTTCATCCTTAATGCCTACATAACGGCAGGTGGCTTTGGCTTCTCCCCGGCGGATCAGTCCTTTTATGGCGCGGATGGTCGGGGTGTCCATCTGGTTCGATCTTTTGCGGGTTATAAACTTGCGGGCTTCCTCCAGTATCTTACCTGATTTTTTAGTATCAATACCGGCTATTTCTTCAAAACCTACTGCAAAGTCAAGAAACCGGGTCACAAATTCATCCGTAACGGCAATATTGCCACTGGTCTGGTAGCCCACATGTACATCATGCCCCTGGTCGTGCAATCGCTGAAAAGTGCCTCCCATGCTGATGATATCATCATCCGGGTGCGGAGAGAAAATGATTACCCGTTTGGGGTATGGGGTGGAACGTTCCGGGTGTACCGGCAGGTTTACATTGGGTTTGCCGCCCGGCCAGCCGGTAATGGAGTCCCGCAACATATAATACACCTGCAGGTTGATTTCGTACGCATCTCCCTTTTCCACGAGCAGATCACTGAGGCCATATTCATTGTAATCACTGTTCGTCAGACTCAGAATCGGTTTCTTCAGTTTCAATGCCATATTCACTACCGCCTTCTTAATCATAGTGGCCGTCCATTCACAATCACCCGTCAGCCAGGGTGATTTATTCCGGGTGAGTTCGGCGGCAGCAGCATCATCCACCACAAAAGAGACATCGTCGTGGTTCTGTAATAAGGAAGCGGGAACCTGTTCGCTGTCATCATCCTCTACCGCTTTTTTTATCACCGGGGCTTTTGAACTACCCCAGGCCAGCAGAATAATCTTTTTTGATTTAAGAATGGTACTGATACCCATGGTAATGGCCAGCCGGGGAACTTCAGATATATTGGCAAACTCATAGGAGTTGGCCAGCCTGGTTGAGTTATCAAGGGTGATCAGTCTTGTTTTGGAATAAATGCCGGAGCCGGGTTCGTTAAATCCGATATGTCCGTTGTTACCGATGCCCAGAATCTGCAAATCTATACCACCCGCATCCTGTATCATTTTTTCATACTGCCGGCAATGCTCTTTGATATCATCCTTGCCGATTTCACCGTTTGGGATATGAATATTTTTTGGATTGATATCCACCAGATCAAACAGGTGGGTTTTCATAAAACGGTTATAACTCTGCAAGGCATTATTGGCAATCGGGTAATACTCATCCAGATTAAAAGTCACCACATTTTTAAAACTCAGTTTCTCCTCGCGGTGCAAACGGACCAGTTCGGCATACATGGTTTTCGGGGTGGATCCGGTGGCCAGTCCCAGGACACATTTTTCCTTCTTTTTTTGTTTCTCCCGTATAAAATCCGCAATCTGCCGGGCTACAAATACCGACCCGTCTTTTTGATGGGGGAACACATGTACAGGGATTTTTTCAAAGCTGTCAGCAAAATTGTGGGGAGCTGCTTTTTTTGCCATTGAGGTGGTTTGAAACGTAAAGATAATATTTTATTTGAAGGTTTTTGCGGGTTAATGCGGGTTTTTGCGGGACATTTTAATGTTCAACTACCATATTTCAATCTCATCCACAAACAACCAGGCTTTATTCCCTGCACCGGGTTCGCCGGCAGGTATATCTCCCCAGTTTTTGACCAATATTTTGATATATCGTGCCGGCCGGCTTTTAAACCCGATTTTCATAATACCTTTTTCGAGACCAGGCAACGTGACTTTAAAATCATCTGTGAGTCCGGCCAATTCATATTTAACCCCATCGCCCGATACATGAACTTCGGCAACCATGGGTTGCCAGATCCAGCTGCCGGTTTGCCGAAGGGAATGTACCAGTACATCACTGATGGTCGTTGTTTTTCCCAGATCAATAACGGCTTCACAATCGGTGCCGCTGAAACCCAGGTATTCTTTGTTCTTTGCCAACCCTTTTATATTCTGTACGCCATTCACTAATGTAAAAGCTCCGTCACCCGGATAAGATTTTGAAGGTGTCGTGGTTAAACTTATTTTTTTTCCCGTTGCTTTATTGAATAAAAATTGCTGTTCAAGGGTTAATCGGCTGTTACTGGCTGTATATACAGAGGTACGGTTGATCTGTTGCGGACCTGTATAAACCCGGCCCGGCCCGGTTCCCTTTTCGCGGATATATATATTTTCGCCGGACTTACCGGCGAGTTCCCATTGTACCCCGCTACCTGAAGAGGCGGGTGTTACTTTTGCCCTGATATCATAATAGGCATTGCTGAAATTTACTTTCCAACCCTGGTAACGTTTAAACTGCGTTTTTAGTTTCTGTTCAAAGCCGGTCCAGTCCCGGTTCTCTTTTTTGCTCCACAATACTTCACTCAGGGCCGCCATCCGTGGGAAGATCATGTATTCCACTTTACGGGGATTGTCCATATATTCTGTCCATACATTGGCCTGGGCGCCTAAAATATATTTATGTTCCTCTGCAGATAATTCTTTTGGCAAGGGGTCCCAGGCATATACTTTCTCAATGGGGTTATAGCCGCCAATGGTGATGCTGTCTTCATTCTCGCTCTGTGAATGATCAAAGTAAACCGGGTTGCCGGGTGTCATGATCACACCATGTTTTTGTTTGGCCGCTTCAATGCCACCGGCTTCACCTCTCCAGCTCATCACCACGGCATTGGGAGCAAGCCCGCCTTCCAGGATTTCATCCCAACCGATCAGTTTTTTTCCTTTGCTGTTTAAATATTTTTCCATCCGTTGTACAAAATAGCTCTGCAGTTCATGTTCATCCTTCAGGTTATTATCCTTCATTCTTTTCTGGCAGTCGGGACATTTTTTCCAATGTGTTTTCGGACACTCATCGCCTCCGATATGGAAATAAGGGGAGGGGAAGAGTGCGGTTACCTCATTTATCACATTTTCCAGAAAGGTAAATGTGGATTCCTTGCCGGCGCAGAATACATCATCAAACACGCCCCAGGTTTCCTGCACGATTTTAATCCGGCCTTTCTCCTGTTCATCTTTGCTTCTGGCTGATTTTACTTTATCCGCCAGTCCGGTTGGCTTTTCCGGAAAGCAGCTCAGCCAGGGGAATGCCGCAATGGCCGCACTGCCATGTCCGGGCATTTCAATTTCCGGTATTACATCGATATAACGGTCTTTTGCATATTGCACCACCTGTCTTACCTCATCCTGAGTATAGAAGCCTTCGTGTGGGGTATTGTCGCTTCCGGTACCCGGATAACGGCCGATAATGGTGCCATTGCGTTTTGCTCCGATACTGGTCAGTTCCGGGTATTGCTGAATCGCGATCCTCCAGCCCTGATCTTCGGTCAGGTGCCAATGAAACGTATTCATTTTATGCAACGCGAGATAATCAATATACTTTTTAATAAAAGCTACCGGGAAAAAATGCCGGCCCACATCCAGGTGCATGCCGCGGTACTCAAAACGCGGGGCATCCTTTATCTCTGTAAATGGGACGTTCAGCCGGACAGGGGCCGTTTTCAGTGTTGCATCCGGTACCGGCAGCAGCTGGATCAGCGTCTGGATACCATAAAATACCCCGGCCTCATTATCTCCGGCAATGTAAACGCCGTTTTTATCAGCATTCAGCCGGTAGGCACCCGGCAGTGGATAATCCATCCGTTCATAGTTGAGCCGGATGGCATTGCCTGATCCGCCTCCATTCACGATATTCAGTTTAAACCGGTAGAACTGTAGCAGGTATTCATTTAGATACTCCGCCGTTTTTGCAAGGTTACTGCCTTCCAGTACAATGACGGTGGAAGGAGTGATGCTGAATGTTCCTGCTTTCGCAGGTGTGATTACCGTTTCCGGTTGCGGAATAATATGTATGGGTTGTGCACCTGTATACACCATCAGTAAACAAAAACCAATGGCCGTAATGATTTTTTTCATCTAAGTGGGTTTGAAGTTTTAAATTTACAGCATACCAAACAACCTCCGGAATGCAATCGAATGCGGAACTTATTACTCGTTTTTATACCGCTTTTCAGCAAAAAGACGCGGCTGGCATGAATGCTTGTTACAGTGAAGATATTGTATTCAGCGATCCGGCTTTCGGTTTATTACATGGAAATGAAGTCCGGGCCATGTGGGAAATGCTTTGTAAAAATGCCCGGGATTTCTCCCTGACTTTTTCTGACATTCAGTCCATTGACGACGAGTATTCCACCTGCCGCTGGACGGCCACGTATACTTTTTCACAGACAGGTAATAAGGTGGTCAATCACATAAAGGCTTTTATGCGGTTTAAGGATGGTAAAATCATTGAACACAGTGATGCATTCCGCTTCAGCAAATGGGCCGGACAGGCACTGGGCTGGAAAGGACAATTGTTTGGGTGGATGGGATGGATGCAACGGGCCGTGCAGAAAAAAGCGAAACGGAACCTGGAAAAATTTATGAGGGAAAGAGGATGAGCCGAAGAGCAATGTGCCGATGTGCCGATGTGTGGCTTTGCTTTTGCTTGTAAAATTTCTTTCTTAAAAGTGCTTCTATATAATTAAATGTTTACATGTTTATAACATTGTTTCATTCTCAAGGAGAATTGGCACATTGGCACATCGGCATATCGACATATGAACTCAATCCTCCAGCATACCAAACTTCCCTTTATTCACATCCTGTATCGCCTGTTCCACTTCTGCCCAGGTATTCATCAGGAATGGGCCATAAGCGGCAATGGGTTCATCAATTGGTTTGCCGGACAAGATCAATACAACCGTGTCGGATGCGGCTTCCAGTGAAATTTCTTCTCCTTCGTTTTCAAAAAGGACAAAGTGATCTGTTGGAACGGATGTGCCGTTAATGCTTGCTTCCCCTTCAATGACCAGAAAGCCGGTGTTATAATGCGATGGGAAAGAGAAACCGGCCGCGGTACCTTTTTTCAACCGGGCGTTCATTACCTGTATCGGGGTGAAGGTGGATGCAGGTCCCACGGTTCCCCGGTATTCACCGGCAATCACTTCAATCACACTCTCTCCATCGGGCAAAAAATGCCTTCCCATATTATTGTTGGTGATCTCCTGGTATTTCGGCGTGGTCTTTTTATCTTTTGCCGGCAGATTTACCCATAACTGTACCATCTGGAAAGGGCCGCCGGTTTTACTGTATTCCTGTTCGTGGTATTCTTTATGCAATAAACCGGCACCGGCCGTCATCCATTGTACATCGCCGGGACCGATTATCCCACTGTTGCCGGCACTGTCGTGGTGAGCGATTTTTCCGTGATAGGCAATCGTAACGGTTTCAAAACCGGCATGCGGATGAACCCCCACACCTCTCGGTTCTGCTGCTGGAGTGAATTCAATTTTTGCACCATAATCCATCAGGAAAAAAGGACTCATTCTTTTTTTATCGATCAGCCTTCCGCCCGGGAAAAAACTATGTACCCGGAATCCATCACCAACCATGTGTGGCGGGGGAGGGGGAATGATGTGTTCAATATGTTTAATTGACATACGTTATATTTTAAAGCTGCCTTTTATTCATGGTAATTAGTAAAGGATTAAGGACGCTATTCATAATTAGCAAATTAGCTAATTAGCAAATTTGCTAATTTAAACAGGTACTTCCATCAGCAATAATTCCGCCTCCGAATCAGCTTTGATCGTGAAACTGTCTGTTTCAGTGATAGCCAGACCATCCCGACGGCTGAGTGCTTGTCCGTTAATGCTGATATTACCTTCGATGACAAATGCATATACGCCATGACCGGGTTGATGAAGGTTGTATATGGTGCTGAAATCCTTGTCCAGTTTACCGAGACTGAACCAGGCATCCTGGTGAATCTGGACTCCGCCGTCGGATGAGCCGAGTGGAGAAACGATCGTCAGCAGTTTATTTTGTTTATCCGCTTCGGTGAAATGCTGCTGATCATACCGGGGTTTTACCTGTCGTTGATTTGGAAACACCCAGATCTGAAAGAAACGAACTTCACTGTCTTTATTCTTATTTTTTTCCGAGTGCTGAATACCTGTACCGGCACTCATCACCTGTACATCGCCCTGGCGGATCACCTGTTTGTTGCCCATGCTGTCCTGGTGTTCTAGGTCACCGCTGGTGGGAATGGAAATGATCTCCATGTTATCATGCGGATGTGTGCCAAAACCCATGCCCCCGGCTACTGTATCGTCATTCAATACCCGTAAGGCACCGAAATGTACACGTGAAGGGTCATGGTAACCGGCGAAACTGAATGTATGATAACTGTCCAGCCAGCCATGATTAGCATGTCCGCGGCTTTCTGCTTTATGTAAAATGGTTTTCATGTATTTCTATTTATGCATTCACCTTTGTAGTGGCTAATTTTTCGGCCAACCAGAGAAATTCAGTTACGAAAGTATGTACCATACCCTGGAAACTTTCATCGATCAGGTCGCCATCCGGGCTGAATTTTTTGTCTACCGCCCCGGTGATTAACATATGTGGGGACGCTATACCAAAGAGGGCAGGTATCAGCAACAGTAATTGCTGTGAGGCGCGCATACCGCCCATGGCGCCGGGAGAAGCCGTTACAATTCCAAAGGGCTTGTGTAATTGCTTGGGGAAATGGTCCAGCATGTTTTTCATAGCCGGAGAGTAGCTTCCATTGTATTCCGGGGTTACCAGGATAAATGCATCCGCTTCATATACTCTTTTGGCCAGAGGTTGAAATTCCGCAGGGGCTTTATCCACCGATGTCCATACCGTTTCCACGGGCGGAATCCGCCAGTCTTTCATATCAATGATATCCACTTCATGTGAGGTGTTTTGGGAAAACCAGTTTTTCAGGTGCAACGCAACACGTCTGGTTACACTATGTTCACGGGGACTGCCGGAGATGATTTCTAATTTCATTTTTGTCGTTTAGAATGTAAAGTTACAAAATCAATGTTTAAACATCAAAATAATATTTCCCATCAGATTGTTAATCTGTATTTTGGGACAGGTTTTATCCCGGAAACAATTAATTTCGAAAGCATTAAAGAGTAAACAATGGTTCACAGGAGAAAGTTCATTCAGGCATCGGCACTGGGTTCACTGGGGTTATTTTTCAGCAAAATGGCCACTGGCCAGACACCGGTTTCACCGGTAAAAGGCAGGCCCATTGTGGTGTCTACCTGGGATGCAGGCCTGGAGGCCAATAAAGCTGCCTGGGAAGTGTTGGGCAAGGGCGGACGGGCATTGGATGCGGTGGAAAAAGGGGTGATGGTGACAGAGAATTCGCAGAATTGCTGTGTGGGACTGGGTGCCAATCCGGACCGGGATGGGTTTGTGACACTGGATGCCTGTATTATGGATGAGTTTTCCAATTGCGGGGCTGTAGCTTTTCTGGAGCGGATCAAGCATCCGATAGCCGTGGCCCGACGTGTAATGGAAAAAACACCACATGTAATGCTGGTGGGCAGCGGTGCCCAACAGTTTGCCGTGGCCGAAGGATTTCCGCTGGAAGAACAGAAATTGTCGCCTGACGCGCAACATGCCTATGAGGAATGGCTTAAAAAATCAGAATATAAAGGGCCTTCTATCAACGTGGAAAATAAAGGACATGGTCCTTTTGCTCCGGCAAAACTGGACAGCGGGGAATGGAATCATGATACCATTGGTATGGTGGCCATGGACACCCATGGGAATTTCAGCGGCAGTTGTACCACCAGTGGTGCCGGCTTTAAAATGCGCGGCCGGCTGGGTGATTCCCCGATAATCGGGGCCGGTTTATTTGTAGACAATGAAGTCGGGGCCTGCACGGCCACCGGTCAGGGAGAAGACGTAATCCGGGTGGCCGGTTCGCATTCCGTTATTGAACTGATGCGGCAGGGACTCAGTCCCGAGCTGGCTTGTAAAAAAGTAATCGAACGCATTGCCCGTATAAAAAAGGAAAAAGCAAAAGATATACAGGTAGCATTCCTGGCCATTAACAAAAAAGGAATAGCCGGTGCGTTTGCACTTCATCCCGGTTTCAGTTATGCGCTGAAAACAGGGGAGAAGGAAGTGCTGGTGAAGGCGAAGAGTTATTATTGATGTGCCGATTAGCCGATTAGCAAATTAGCTGATTTGCTAATTGACAGAACAGCCCATCATATTACGTAATACCAAATTCATCATGCAGCAGTATACAATTGAAATCGCCACATCTGATTTTGTAACCACACATTCCGCTGTGGAAGGCGGGGCAGACCGGATAGAACTTTGTGCCAATTTAGCGGAAGGTGGTACCACGCCTTCCTATGGTACGGTGAAGCAATGCCGGGATGCATTTGATGTGAAGATCTATCCCATTATCCGTCCAAGGGGCGGTGATTTCCTGTACACCAAAGAAGAGCATTTAATCATGCTGCAGGATATCCGTTTATTCAAAGAACTGGGTTGCGACGGAGTAGTGATCGGAATGCTGAACCGGGATGGGAGTATTGATGTTACCCGTTCCGCGCAACTGGTAGAAGCCGCTTACCCGATGGGAGTTACTTTTCACCGCGCATTTGACCGATGTCTTGATCCGTTTGAAGCGCTGGAACAATTGGTGGAAATGGGTTGTGAGCGTATTTTAACCTCAGGACAATTGCCAACCGTGAGTGAAGGAGTTGACCTGATCGCCGAGCTGAACCGGAGAGCGGATAGCAGAATCATCATCATGCCGGGCAGCGGATTGCGTAAAGACAATATCAAATGGCTGGCGGAAAAAACCGGTTGCCACGAATTTCATTCTTCCCTGCGGGGGAAAACAGCATCGGCCATGGATTTTGTTCATCCTGGCTTTGCCGGCTCCGCGGAAAGCTATGTGAACAATGCCATTGATCCGGAGGAAGTGAGGGCATTGCGGGCGGCATTATTGTAATTCTGTTTTTTTTTAACACATAGAATAATTGAATTTCTATGTGTCTCCTATCTTATTCTTATAGAGTCGCCCAGCTTTAGTTCAGTTCTGAAAATTATACTTTCTGATCTTTCGAGATCAATGAAACCTATGTGTTAAAATTTCCGCACAACAGAAGACGCAGTAACAAAAAAGGCCGCCTCATTTGAGACAGCCTTTTTTATTTTTTTAACGATGAGCTTAATTAAAAATATAACGTACACCCACCTGCATCTGCCATCTTGAATTCACACCTGTACTGTTCTGATATGTACTGGTCAGGGGAATCAGGTTG
>Ga0075152_10003505_pt1 | contig 10914 bp, 12 predicted proteins | sample JI61114C2DNA_FD_70964 | JGI IMG/M metagenome (GOLD analysis project Ga0075152, IMG submission 70964) | Wastewater effluent complex algal communities from Wisconsin, to seasonally profile nutrient transformation and Carbon sequestration -... | ecosystem: Engineered > WWTP > Effluent > Algae...
CATTTCTTCAGTTATGGGTGGAAACCTCGACATCACCCAAATGACTTTGACACATACCCGAAGTGCTTCAGTTCCAGGTATATTTGATATGACTTTCACAATTGGCTCAACACAAGTCCCTCCAGGCTTCAACAGCTCTACCACAATGTCCAGTGAAATACAGTTCATCTTTGAAAATGTCAACGGGTTCGCCAACGATTTAGGCACGGGGCTGCAGACTGGCGATGAGCTAGGTTGTCTCTTCAAATCAGGGTTGACAGTAGGCACAGACCGGCTAAAATGCTTCTTATACGTGGGTACTAGTGTTACTGACAAACCGAAAGTGCGAATCATCAACTACGCTATTATCCAACCAGGAACCCAGCTAAAAATCGGTGTTAGTAACATCAAAACGTTACCAGCGGGAGTCCTCAACACTATTTCTGTGGCTGTAGTGATCTACTACACCACCATCTCCGCCAATTCATACCTCTACTTACCCACTCCCATCATCACTCAATCGACTTCGAACCAGGCAATTTCAGGATTCAATAACTTCATCCCTTCTTTCACAGGCAATAACGTTGTGCTGCTGCCCACTAATATGACTATCTATGTCCAACCCTACCACGATTGGATGAATGCCAATACTGACGGATACTACTACCTGCTGACATTCAATCCCAAGACTCTGGTAGATCCATACAACACTGTCAACATCACCTGCAGTGGCGAGTGCGTCCCAAATTCTATTGAGGTATTCTACGGGTCGGGCATCATTCGCTTCAAACCTGTAAGCAACGAAAGATCGTTTGCTGGGTACAACTTCTATCTGACTGGCATGCCAACCTCTGCCTATACTCTCCAAAACGTTTCAGTAGGAGTGACGCTAAGCGCTTATTATAACTACAATGGGGTGTCGCAAGCAACGTACAATCTCAATCGTATCGTCGAAAAATGCACACTTTTCAACTTCGGTGTGATATCAGTCTCATCGTTGAACGGCGGAGAAATAGGCGTGACATACGTGTTCAGCTTCCAAACCAACCATAAGGTGCCACCAAAAGCAGCCATCAGCATCACCATCCCGATTGAATATGGCGACATGCAAGCTAACCAGGTTACCTGCAGCATCAGTGTGCCAGCGCCAGCTTACTGCCAAATCAACACCCCATCGCGAGCATAAATTTACCTCAACGGAACAGTTCTGAGCACCAATACGACCTACACCCTTACGTTGGTGGGACTACAGAATCCCAATATCGACGTGTCAGCACTGCAGTTCTATGTCACAAGCTATTACAACAGCAACATCTATCTCGGCCTTAAGATTTGTGAAAACGCTATTAACGTACCCACAATCACGGTCAAAGCAATTCGTACGTGCGGCTTCTCTGTCACTGTGGACTACTACAACAATGGTTATAACGGTACTTACACCTTCCTCATCAGCTGCTCTGATGTCATTCGCATGAACAGCAAGCTCTATATCAGTCTGCCCTCTGCCTATGCTGTCAGTAACCCACCCGGAAACATCAGCTGCTGGAGCTACGAAACTACCACGCTTGTCAGGCCAACCTGCACACTTGGCTACATCAACAGTACTTACATGCTGTCCACTGACCTTCTCAGTAGCTCTTCGCAGTTATCTTTAACTTTGGTGACTACCTTGCTCAACCCTAGCAACAATACGTACTACATCAGTGCAGTCTTCATAAGCCAGGGAACTTACTATGCAAAGACCTCTCCAGACGCTGGCTACCAACTCATTATATTCAATAACAGCTTCCTCACTGGCGCCGCCACCAATGTCTACCTTACGAATATGCCCAGAGGAGCTGGTATTCCTAGTACTTATGTATTCAAAGTGTCCCGTATCACCGGTATGCCGAACCCCGACTCCTTGTCCATATACTTCCCTTCTAACTTCAACTCCGAACTTGGAACTAGCCTCAAGGTAGGCGTTGTCAGCACCCCCAATAGCCACGTATTCAGTAGGCTGAACTATGTCAATATCGATCAACTATTGGCTAACAAAACCAACAGTCTGGGGGTCTTGCTGTTCACAATTGCCAACTTTACAGTTGACTCCAATAATCGTCTACTAACCATCACTGGCCTGAATTCCCTGCTCTCCATGGACACAACCGACTGGATCTACTTCTTCGTTAAGGGCGTTCAAAACCCCAGTCAATTTATTCAACAAACTTTCAAACTCATCTTCTCAGAGGGTCAGACCACCAGTCGTATTGCAGACTGGTCATTCAAAGGGCCACTTGTGTACTATATAAGCCCGCCACCAAATTTCCTAGCTATCACCTCAGTTTCTGCATCTGACTACGATCTGCTGTATCCTGCTGTCTATACCTTTGTGGTGTCCAGTTCCGGCGGCATTAGCATAGCAAGTAGTGGTCAACAGTTGGCTATCATTATTACCATCCCAACATTCTACAGTGACACCCTCTGGGCTAACAACAACATGACGTGCACATTAAGCGGGGTGACCAGCACATGCACTCGTAACAACGATGAAATCATTATCCTTCGAAACTTCACGAGTAGCTCCACTTCATTGACGATGGTGGTCAATACACTTCTCAACCCCAGCTCACCAACCTTCTGCAACACCACCGACGTCAACCTCCTCGTAAACACCTACTTTAGAGTCAAAATCATGAATGTACTCAGCAACGACATACTCTTCGAGACCTCAGCGACTGTCGATGCCAGTACCTGCATGCAATTCAGCAGCATTCGTATTCCCATTGCTGTGCAGTACCCGCTCACAATGTTCGCAGGGTTGGTCTACAACTTTACCTTCACAATTACCAAACCAGCCATTAACCTTAAGGTTATTCCGTACTGTCAGTCCATTGGAGTGTCCTTCTTGCCTCGACAAGTCAGCTTTAGCAACTACAGCATCCTCCAGCAAAACTCTGAGGTCTTTTTACGTTCGGATATGGCTGCAGGCATCTATACAGTTACCTTCACAAAATTAGAGTCCAGCGTTCAGACCTACTTCCGCAACATTCTGCCCATCCAAATTACAGTAGCCAAATTCGATAGCACAAGTAACGAAGTTCCGTCAGTCAACGTTACCTCGATGGTGGCTTCCACCATCGGCTACCCTGTAATTGTGCCAGTTGTGCTTAGTGAACCAGCCTCAATCCAAATGGTGCTTACCATTATCGTCCTTGAAGAAGACCCTGATTTGGTGACTTACTCACCCTCCTTCGGAAACTTCACGATATCACCAAGAGTCATTGTTATCCCAGCCAATTCCCTTTCAGTTAACTTCACGATCACGTACTACAATACCACTGTACCGCCTCCTCTGACACTCAAATTTTCATTGACCAGCCTCTACCCAGTCATTCACAAACTGTTGACGCCAACAATGTATTTACTCTTCAGTCGCGATCCCAAGTATCAAACAACTAACCCACCACTACGAATGACAATTGCCCCGAATAACATCAGAACAAGCTATGATGTTGGAAAGAATGTCATCAACATCTTCGTGAAGAACCAGTCACTTGAGAATATCCGGCCCCAAATTCTAAGTGTTAATGGTACAGGCATCGGTAGTACCTACGCCAACTTCGATATCTACACCAACGATGTCTCCGACTTGCACTATGTGGTACTGCTGTACGGTTACCCCTCACCGATTAGTGAATAGTCCCTCCTCAACTCCAACTATCCCAATGCGACTATCGTCGGCAAGGCTTCGTCAGTTGCCAACCCAACTGTTCTCGTTAACTACAAGGCATCAATCCAACTCACTGGGCTTGAGTCGAGCACTAGCTATAACATTTTCGTCGTGGGCAGAACTCTACTTGGCTACTCCATCATCGTGAACAACACCTTTATGACCAGCCAGCTATCGCTCGGTGCTGTGATGAAGCTTAAACTCACTGATATAGTAAATCCGCTCACCATTGTGAGTGCTCTGCAACAAATCTTCCGAATTAAGCCCAACCGAATCAAAGTACTCACCAGCAATCAAGACCTTCAGAAGATTAAAAGCTCAGTTGACTCTCTTCGCAACACTCTTGACTATCTCTACGAGGTGGTTATCGTGCCTGACGCGACGAATGATAACCCGGTGCCATTGGACATCGTGAAAACCCTCGCTAATAATGCGACCAATCTCGCACTGTTGAAGACCTACGTGCCTCTCTGGAACAACGGCACCGCTATTGACTATTACGAAATACGAGCCACCAAACCCATTATCCATAAATTACCCGTACCGACGCGTATCAACTTCTACAATGCCACTTTCGCCCTGTCGTTTTGGAGCAGGGCTAATGCCTACGCAGTGCTCATCGAACAGCCAACCAGTCCCAACAATACATTGTCGATCACGACTAACGTTTCACAAGCTGTCCGAGTTGGCTCTCTCTCGGCAAGCCTCCAGGCCCTGGCACCAAGCAGCAAGCAAATCCGCAACGGCGTCGATACTACTAACACTCAGCTCAATAAGTACCGATCCACTTCCTCCGTATCAGATGGCACCGGCGTCACAACAATATTCTTCAACGACTTGAAGCCAGGAACCATCTACGACATGTACTTAACAGCCTCAAGCATCCTGCCTTATGAACCAACGATGCTCTATGAGGATGGTGAGGTACTCAAACTTACCTTCCAAACTTTGTTCAACCCGAACCTCAACCAGGTCAGCTCCAACCTGAAATAGCTTAAACAGCTCAACCCGAGCCTCGGCAAGGCCATCAGCGACCACCTCCAGAAGAACGCCAATAAGAACATCCTCAACAAGAAGAATTGACCGATCGTTCCTATCAAACAATTATTCAGTATTCCATTTCGAAATGGCGATGATTCGCTGGGTTTTGGTGTTCGCCGCAATCACTTTAGGGTGCGGGTTTGACTTCTACCTGGTGAGGCATGGAGCACGTGCCCCACTTGAAGGAGATGAGCACACACTTAAACAGGTGTTCGGAGCTGGCAGGCAGCAATTAACATAGGCTGGGAAGTCCGAAGCCTACTACCTCGGAAAGTCTTTACGTCGGACCCACGCTAATGTTGGAGAAAAGGATATCAAGGTCTTCTCAACAGCCACTCCCCGCACCAAAATGACTGCCGAATATTTTCTGTAGGGATGGAACCAAGCACATTCACACAATCCTTCCATGTAATAAAACTTAGTTACTTTTACTGCAAATCCAAAAGAAGTGCCTCCAGTTGCTCTGACTATCAAACCCAAACCCCTAACGATGTAAGTGAAGGAGACTGCTTACATGAATCTGATCAGTCGCATACCAATTGCTTCGAAACCGTTTCAACTTCGACCTCGACATATGCTCAGAAGGGCTGAGGACAATGCTTTCAGTTACGACCCGAAGAACCGAATAGCAAAGATTACACACAGTCAGGTCAAACAATTATGTGATCGAGTCGAAAAGAGTTTTCCTGGTTACTGTCGCAACAATTACTAACCCAGACTCACGCTATTCGATGTGGCCGATCTCGCTAACTGTCTCAGCTATCTCAACAAAACAATACCAAACACTACTGCAGATGAAATTTCGCTATCGAGGACCGTGATGGATGTGGATTATGCAAAAAGGTTCGGCCCGAGGGTGTATCGTGACATTGCCATCACCAGCTTCTTCACCAACCTTCTGCAAGACTATATGACTGGCACCAAGATCATCGCTGAGTTCAATCACGACGTATTCATTTTCATGGTGCTACGGGTACTCATGGGTTGGGAAGCCTTCTCAGCCAAGTTCCAGCCACACCTGACCATGCCGTTCCTCAGCATTCTCCACTTCAGTTTCCGGAACGGTCACATCTAAGTTCACTTCAACGACGAGGAGGTGAAGTTGAATTGCAGCCCATGCACCGTTCACGCCTTCACTAACCTTCTCGCAAGACTTCCTTGACCAACTTTAAAACATTTTAGCAGAACTTGTGCAATAATTAAAATTTTCACAAATGAACTCCAAATGCACCCGCGGATCTCAACGAAAGACTCCCAAGCGAAAGTGTAAACGTAACAAGGTGGTCGAGATCAAGGCTGAAGTGCCATCAACACCCTTTCACTTCCAATCCTCGCCGGAGCAGATGGAGCCACTCGAACCATTGGAACCCCTGGAGGCAATCGAACCAAACTACCCCAGCCTCAACCCCTCCTGTCGCAAGAAAGCGCGCTACAATAGCATGAGTGACTACGAGCGGCAAAATATCAACATCTTCGAGGACGCAAATTCATTTTAGCATAAACTGGAATCTGACTTGCCCAAGAATAATGAAGAAGAGCGGTATTTTAGTGCGCTAAACACCCTCCTCGATAAGCTGCATCGTGTGCAGAGTGAGCTGCTTCTGGCTGAAAACGATCTAAAGTCTGAGAGAAGGTGATGTTATCCCCTTACGTGGAAAGTTCCCATTTTCCGACCATTATAATTAAAATGGAGCAGCTTGGCGCACCTGCTTTTGAGAATCTCACGGAGGACCAACAAACGGAGGTGCTGCGTTATCTCGAAGCCACCAATACTGATGATGTGGAGGAAGCCACCAGAGTGCTTCACGGGTTTAAGTTTAACTCCACTCAAGCGATTTCCCATAGATTCGGTGGTGGCTCGGCTGCTCACAGTAATCGAAGTCATCAGCACGCACAGCGCGAACCGACCATCGAACAGCAACGCTAGCTGGGACAGTACATTAGACATCTGCAGCTGGTTCTGCGACAACGAACGATATGGCGTATTCTCTCGTAAGTGGCAAAGGCAACTGCAAAAAGCCTTCTGCGCAGACTTGGCGGGCTGCTGTTACCGAACTGCATCAGAGAGAGGTTGCTGCTGAGTAAGTTCGATAGGATGCACGCCCACGTGTCAGGTGTAAATTTCAAATCGACTACCTTGCAATAGGTATTGCAGAAGGGTCGATACAACGAAAAACCTTGCTTATTGTTCATAAGCCCACCTGACCGAACAGATAGGACAATGCTCCACCTGATCGGACAAACAGAAACACTGTCTATTTTGGTAAGCATCGCCAAATTATGCAGAACAGCAGGTTTATGTGCTATGGAACAACTTGGGACAGCCAGGAACTGCAGCAGCTTGAACAACCAATTGAGCCTTCTCGAGTGCAAATTGTTGCTGTCTACTTCACAATCATGGACAAAGCACGGCATTTAAAAACCTTTATACTGGACGAGAAAGACCCACCATTGACCACTAAGCTCTTCGAGGAAGTCATAACCCGCTATCGTTCTGAACGCAAGCACGAGAAGAATATACTAATACGCTACAATAATATGGTGCTGGCACACTACCACGATGAGGCAGCCACCGAACTGATGGAGTAAGAGATCCCAGAGGACGAGGTGCACTATGAGGATGAGAGGAGACTGGTGGAAGAGCAACAAAAAGAGTATGAAATGGCTATGCGCTAGTCAAAGATAGCCCAAGAGCGCCGCCAAAAGTAATAATAGGAACAGCGCCGACGTGATGAATAACTCGAGAATCTCAAAGAGTAGCGCAAAGTAAGAAAAATGTCCATTCCCGACGAACCCCAAGAAGGTGACATCATAAAGCTGCACTTCCGCTGTCCAGACGGAACAAAAGTTGTGAGAAACTTCCCCAAGGATGAACATCTCGAGCTCGTGTACCACTGGGTAGAAACAAACGACGACATTCAATTCGAGGACGATTCTCGCAGGTTCGAGCTACTCGCGGGATACCCACCGCAGCCCCTTAGCGACAAGATGCAGTCGCGCATTGCAAGTGTCTTCTAGGACGACCTGGAACAGATCCAAATCAAGGAGCTCTGATTACCATAGTAGTACTAGAAAAGCTATCACGGGGTGTCACGGTCGAAGGTGCTTTCTCAGTTCAGCGAACTACAGCGAAATGCTGTCGAACTGACCAGCTCGCTGGGCGCTGCGAAGATGGTTCTCCTGAATGTAGTGGTTTAGTCGTTCGTTTAAGAGGTCGATTCGGTTGCATTATTCTCGTTCTAGTAGCTCCTTCTCGTAAGGTTAGATAGCTGCTCGCTGAATCGGTTTAATCGGCGAGGCTATCTCAACAGGTTCAATGGAAACACTGTGTTGGTGTTTCAATGGACTTTTTCTTGAGTCTCTGTTAAGGTAAACCTGCCGAGAAATCTATTCGTGACTTGAACGATCCGCCCGTTCATGGACTGATCCGCCTCTCCACCTGACGACTGATTTATCCTCGTTCGACGGTTCTTGTTGCCTATCCGAACTTCGGCCCATGGAAATGCGAAGGTAAGGCTATCGACTGATGCCACTTCGAATCATTCCACTGTTAATTCGCTGGACAACTGGTTCAGGGATCTTGGCTAACTCTGCAGGATGATCTTCAATGATGGAATTATTTCCGACAGACCGTTGTCTGATGTGATCCAAATCCACCTCACCGTAGTCGTTGCCACTGTAGTTCTTCACAACTGTGCTATAACTGCGCCTATCGTGTGGGGTGTTGCTGATTGTCCTCCTGTCAAGCTCCGATCGTTTAGTATCTAGGAAGAACAACCTATTGATGACGCTACATTTCAGCAGTTTGCTCACTTCATGTGCTTCCAAAGCCGATAGAATTCGTTTAGCCTCCTCGATGAAGGTTTGCAGCGTATACCGCTTGTCTTGGTACTTGATTTTGGAAAGCACTGGGCCAATCAGATACCGAATTTCGTCGTTTATGCTTTCTCCGCAACAGTTAGCTCGATCAATATAACCATGCTTCCCTTGATCAAGCTCCACGAAGATTTCGCGGAACTTCTATTCTAATCTTCCACTGTTTTAGCAGCTCCGTTCTTCTTCTTCCTCTTGTATGGTCTCACGGAAGTAGGTGAGGTTACCGGATTTTTGGATCTGTGATTTCGAGGTCGGTAGCTGAATTGGTTGCACCAAAGAAGTGCTCCTGTAGGGTTCAATCAAGCTCACCCCTGATTTTCTACGCGGTTAGTAAATTTCGAATTTCTGTTCAGGCTTCGGTTCTAGTTTGGGTTCAGACCTTGTTTCGGGAGTTTTCACTTCCTGCTTAGAGGCGCAGTTTCTTTTGATCTTTCCGAGTTGACGAGTGGAAACAGGTTTGTCCCTTATTTCGTCCGGAGATTTTTCAGGAGTTGGATGCACGTGAGATTCACCATCAGCGTATCGTTTTTGTTCCAATCGATTTCGATGAGGTTCCTCGACTTTCAGAATTGTAACATCCACCTCCAATGGCTCCGTGCTGAGGTTTCTCATGAGTGTACAGAGATCGTCTTTCTTCTCCTCTTTTACTCCTTCTTCCTTCGGAGGTTCCTCCTTTCGAGCAGAAAACAAGTGGGGGCACTCCTACTCAGCAACATCCTCTTCAGGAAAGTCCTTGACGTCGAACTGTTGTATTCCTTTGTTTGGCTTTTCAGTAACAATTGCTTTATGCAGTTTTTGCCGATGTTCCACTGACTTCTCCAGACTACGTTTGATTACAGGTTTGCCGGCGGATGTTGTGTTCTGCTTGTTCAAAGACTTCTCAGCAAGAGCGGTTCGTTTCTTGGCGAAGTACGAAGTCTTTGGTTGGCTTAATGCAGATAACCTGCTTTTGTTCTCTTGCTGGTGCTGCTGGTCTTTAGTCCCGTACCACTCGAAGCCACTGACCATCTTATCAAGCCAACTGAAATCGTTGCTGTGTTCCTGTTTATTGCCATCAGTCACGCTTGAACACTCTGGACTGTTAATGGTCTAGGCGGGTGTCTCCAGCCGTTTGGGGTTGGGCCGGTACTGGAAACGACGCTTCGCTTAAAGGAAGAGCTAATGCGAACTCTTTCTGGCTTCCTTGATCTTTCGTTAGTTGCGGCGCATAAAACTTACGAATAAATTATATCGCTTGGGTAATGTCGATGAAATCGGAGCTGACCCGACGCAAGCTCGTGGAGTTTTTAGTATACACTGCCGAACTCGAACGCAAACTGGAAACTGTCAAGCAAATGCTCGCTGAACAACCACAGTTCACGCCGGCCTCCCTCTTCTACCGGTTCGATTCACAGCGAAAAGGTTATATTGACGAACGGGACGTTCAAGATTTCCTCGTGGACAGCAACATCGAGCACACTGGCTTAGAGCTTAAAGTGCTGTTTGGCAGAATGGACGAGAACCTGGACGGAAAAATATGTTTGAGGGAGTTCCAGGATTTCATACTTCCCACTCAGAACTCAAAACTGCGCTATGAGACTGTCAGACGACAGGTATTCGTACCACTTCCACACCAGAAGCTCGATGGAAAAATCGAATGGATCGCCGCAAAGTTCTTCACGGAAATTATTCGGGAGTATACTCGGCTCAAGGAATATAACACTACACTGGTGAGTTCCTACGATTTCGACCATAAATCAGTGTTCCGGATGCTGAGTCGGGATGGTGAGTCTATTAGTTTCGGCAACCTTCAGAATTTTATGGCAGAGAACGATTGTGTACTCACCACTGAGGAGCTTGGTGGCATCATGCGGCTACTGGATAAGCATGGTGATGGAGATATTAAGCCTGACCATCTCCGGCAGTACCTAGCTACGCTGAACATCAAGAAGGAAAGCGAGTTGTTGGACGAGCTTAGTCCAATCCCCACGATAAAAGCGCCAGGTGAGAAATCAGGTGATAAACGTGTCACATTCGACATGAGCAACCCCAGAGGCCGCTACGAAATGCTACAGGAACGCAACGAGGAGAATCTACTCTATAAGTAGATGACTGCAAAGAATATCTAAGAAGAGGAACAGTCGGCAAAGAAGAAGCGAAAGATAGGAAGGTCAAAGTCGAAGAAAGCTAAACGATGATTCCGAACCACCATTTCCTCCAATTAATAATCTTTTACTATGGAAGCAGGAAAGACCGGAGTGCTCTACGACCCTCTGACTCTGCTGCATTGCTGCAGCCGCTACCATCCTGAACGCCCTCAGCGAGTC
>Ga0075152_10003507_pt1 | contig 10910 bp, 8 predicted proteins | sample JI61114C2DNA_FD_70964 | JGI IMG/M metagenome (GOLD analysis project Ga0075152, IMG submission 70964) | Wastewater effluent complex algal communities from Wisconsin, to seasonally profile nutrient transformation and Carbon sequestration -... | ecosystem: Engineered > WWTP > Effluent > Algae...
GGGGTGGCGTGGACGATGGACGGCGGGTGGACGGCGCAGTAGGTCGGGCGCAGGCGCGGCGGCGTCGCGGCGCGGCGCGGACTTCGTCGGCGTCCCGTCGGCGATGGCGAGTGGGGGGCCGCTTCAGTCGACGACCAGCGGGGTGGTCAGGGTCTTGATCGTGAGGTCCTCGCCCTCGAAGTCGAGCGAGGTCGTGCGCGAGGTCATCAGCGCGATGGAGGTGGTGTCGCCGATGCTGCGCTTGAGCACGGCGCCGCGCTGGGTGCCGTCGTCGGCGAAGATCCAGCCGCCGAGCAGGTCGGTCTCGGTGGGGAGCGTCGAGGCCCACAGCAGGACGCCGTCGGCGGTGCTGCGCGGGCCGTCGAAGGCCTGCGGAGCGGCGCCCGTGAGCCGCAGCTCGCCGCTCGCTACGCCGTCGGCGAGGGTCAGCGAGAGCGAGCCGTCGGGGCCGGTGAGCTCGGCCGCGCCGTCGGCGAGCGTGCCGTCGAACCATACGGCCAGCGGTTCGTCGACGCCGTCGCGGCCGTCGCAGGCGTAGGCGACGGCGAGGCCGTTCGGATCGTCGACGACGACTGCGATCAGGGTCTCGCCGATCCTGGCGATGTAGGTGCCCTCGAGGGGCGCGTCGGCCTCGTCGCAGCCGAGGGTCGTGATGACGGCGAGCGCGGCGATGCCGGTCCACCAGGTGCGTCTCGATAGTAAGGTCATGCGATCGTCTCCTGAGGGCTAAGAGCGGCAGTCTATCGCGCCCTGGGAATTTCGCGGGCGGGTCGCAGGTGACGCCGAGCGGCTGCGCGCGGATCCGCGGCGCCGATCGCCGGGACCTGCGTGCGCGCGACCGCGATCGCGCCGCGGCGGCTATTGTCGGGACAGGAAGGCTTCGGCGCGCAGGCGCGCATAGTCGAAGAGCGGGCCTTCGCGGCGCAGCAGGGCGAGGGCGGCCTCGACGTCGGCGCGGGCCTGGGCGCGCGCGGTGGCGGCGGCGCGGAGGCGGGCCTGGGCGAGCTCGGAGCGGGCGGTGGCCTTGAAGCCGGGGCTGTCTTGCTTTTGGGCCAGGTCGTCGGCGCGGGTGAGGGCGGCGACGGCCTCGTCGGCGCGGCCGCGATCGAGCAGGACGGAGCCGAGGCCGAGCAGCGGGAAGGCGACGTGCGGGTGGTCGGGGCCGAGGCCGGCTTCGAGGGCGGCGAGCGAGCGCCGGAGCTCGCGCTCGGCGTCGCCCAGGCGGCCGAGCTGCCACAGCGAGGTGCCGACGTTGTTGCGGGTGATGGCGACGTCGATCGCGTCCTCGCCGAGCAGCGCGGTGTCGCTGGCGAGGGCGGCGCTGTAGGCCGCGAGCGCGTCGGCGTGGCGGCCGCGGGCGAAGTAGAAGTTGCCGAGGTTGTTCTGCGCGTTGGCCAGGTCGGGGTGGTGGCCGTCGCGGCGCTGGAGGATCTCGATGGCGCGGCGCAGCTCGGTCTCCGCCGCGGGCAGGCGGTCGAGCTCGATCAGCTCGGAGGCGAGGTTGCTGCGCGAGGAGGCGACGTGCGGGTGGTCGGGGCCGAGCACGCGCTCGCGGAGGACGATCGCGGCCTCGTGCTCGGCGACGGCGTCGGCGTGGCGGCCGAGCCAGCCGTAGGCGACGCCGAGGTTGTTGCGGGCGGCGGCGACCTGCGGGTGGTTGGGGCCGAAGCCGGCGATCGTGTCGCGCAGGGCCTGCTCGTGGGCGGCGGCGGCCTCGGCGAAGCGACCCTGGCGGCGCAGGGCCTCGCCGAGGGCGGTGCGCACGGCGGCGACGTCGGGGTGGGCCGGGCCGAGGGCGGCCTCGCGGAGCTGGACGGCGCGCTCGAGGGTGGTGACGGCCTGGTCGAGGCGGTCGGAGCGGGCGAACAGGTTGCCGAGGTTGAGGTGGTAGCGGGCGGCGAGGGTGTCGTCGCTGCCGCGGCGCTCGAGCAGGGCGAGGGCGTCGGCGGCCCAGCGTTCGCCGTCGACGGGGCGGGCGAGGTCGCGGCCGACGATGGCGATCTGCTCGATGGCGGATTCGGCGGCGACCTCGTCGTGGCGGGTGGCGAGGCCGACGCGCCAGGCCTCGGCGAGGGCGGCCTCGGCGTCGGCCGGGGCGCCGCCGGCGAGCTTGCCGAGCACGCTGCTGCGCAGCAGGGCCTCGCCGACGAGCGGGCGGTAGTCGATCGCGCGGGCGTCGGCGAGCGCGGCGGACGCGAGCGCGGCTGCGGGGACGTAGCGCCCGGCGGCCCCCTCGGCGCGGGCGCGAGCGAGCTGGGCGCGGACGGCCGCGACGGCGGGCTCCTGGGCGGGGGTCGGGGTCGGGATCCCGGTCCGCAGGGCGCGGGCGTCGGCGCAGAGGTCGAGGCCAGGCAGGGCCGCGGCGGCCTGGACGGCGCGCTCGGCGACGCTGGCGTCGGCGGCCGCGAGCACGCCGACCAGCGCCTCGAGCTCGCCGCGGCGGGCGTCGAGGCAGGCCATCTCGAGGTCGAGCAGCTCGCTCGACAGCTCGCCGCGTCGGTGCGAGCGGCAGGTCTGTTCGTGCATGGTCGCCCAGGTCGTCGCGTAGCCGTCGAACGCGGCCTGGACCTTCGTCCAGGTCTCGTCGGCGTAGGCGACCCCGGTCGCGCGCAGGGCCCCCTCGACGGCGGCCGCGCGGCTGTCGTTCCAGGTGGCGGCGAGGTGGACGGCGCCGCCGCGGCACGGCTCGGGGCCGGCGAGCAGCGCGGCGGTTCCCCCGGCCCCGAGCGCGAGCAGGAGCCCGCCGGCGAGCGCGCGTCGGCGCGTGCGCGCGGGGTCGCGGTCGAGCGCGCGGAGCAGCTCGCGCATGCTCGGCCAGCGCTGGGCTGGCTCTCGGGACAGGCCGCGGAGGACGGCGCGCTGGATGAACAGCGGGACCTTGTGGCCGCGCGGTGGGTCGCGGATGCGGCCCTCGAGCGCGTTTTCGGCGAGCTCGAGCACGGTGAGGCCGGCGAAGGGGAGCTGGCCGTGGAGCGCCTGGTAGAGCGAGGCGCAGAAGGAGAACTGGTCGGTGCGGGCGTCGGCGACGAGGCCGAGGTGCTGCTCGCGGGCCATGTATGCGGGGGTGCCGACGATGGCGCCGTGCTGGGTGAGGGGGGTGGTGAGGGGGTCGTGGTTCTCGCGGTCGGCGGTCTCGCTGGCGTTTGCGAGTTCGGAGGAGTCGGCGTTGCGAGCCAGGCCGAAGTCGGTGACGCGGGCGCGTCCATCGCTGTCGAGGAGCACGTTGTCGGGTTTGAAGTCGCGGTGCACGAGGCCGGCGTCGTGGGCGGCCGCGAGCCCCCGCCCTGCGGGCAGGAACACCCCGAGGACCTCACGCCAGCGCCGTGGGGAGCGCTTCATCCAGGCGCCGAGGGTCTCGCCGCGGATGAACTCCATGGCGATGAAGATCTGGCCGTGGAAGGTGCCGACGTCGTAGCAGGCGACCACGTTCGGGTGTGACAGGCGGGCCATGGCCTGGGCCTCGCGGAGCAGGCGGGCCTGGGCCTGGGCGTCGGGGCGCCCGCGGATCAGCTTGATGGCGACCTTGCGATCGAGCTCGGGATCGAAGGCCGCGTATACGACCCCCATGCCGCCGGCGCCGAGCCGATCGAGCACCCGGTAGCGCCCGATCCGATCGGGCTGATCGCCGAGCTCTGGCGGGAGCGTCAGCGATGAGTTCGCGGAGGTGGAGCCCTGGGCCCGCGTCGCTTCCAGCGCCGAGACGTCGGGCTCGCCACTGCCGACCGCCATGGTCGGGTCGGAACCGGTCGGCGGGCGCTCAGGGGTGGCGGACATTGACGCGGACGCTGGTGCCCTTGGGCACGGTCAGCACGCCCTCGGCGAGGATCTTCGCGCCGTCGCGGACCTGCAGGTCGTGCTTGCCGGCGCCGAGCGAGAGGTCGGTCAGGGTCGCGGTGCCGACGTAGCGGCCGTCGATGAAGACGCTGCCGCGGCCGTTGTCGACCTTGACGGTCAGGCGGCCCGGGGGGCCCTTGCGCTTGGCCTTCAGCTGCTTGGCCGAGAGCGAGCTGTCCGGCTCCCACTTGCCGCCCTTGACGGGCTCGAGGCACAGGCCGCTGGGGTCGCTGCACGCGGCCTGGGCCGGGGTCGGCGCGGCGAACAGCGCGGCGGTGGCGAGGGCGAGGGTGAGGCTGCGAGCGGAGATGAATGACATGGTCGAAGGTTCCTGTTGCGAGGGCCAGGTCGGGCGGTGAGGCGGGCGGGCTAGAACCGGCCGATGAGCAGGATGCCGGCCTGGCCGCGGCCGGCGACGGGGAGCAGCTGGACCCTCGCGGTGTTCTCGCCGCTGCCGTGCTCGGCGCGGTACTTCTTGCGCTTCTTGACGCCGACGACGAGCAGGGCGATGCCGGCGGCGAGGCCGACGCCGGCGACGACGCCGCCGGCGATGGCGAGGGTGTTGCCGAGTTTGCCCTTGGCGTCGATGTCGTCGAGCTTGGTCTGGAAGTCGAGGTCGGCCTCGTTGAGGGCGTCGGCGTCTTTTTGGGCGCCGATGCCGGTGGCGAGGCCGGCGCCGAGCATGGCGACGCCGCCGACGCCGACGAGGGTCAGCAGCGAGCCGCCGGCGATCAGGCCGCGGCCGTCGCGGGGGGCCTTCTTGCGGGGCTCGGGCTCGTCGGCGACGGGGGCGGCCTCGGTGGGCTTCTCCATGGCGGTGATCGCCTGTTCACTGGCGGCGATGACCTTCTCGCCGCGGCGGATCTCGGCGGCGATCTGGCTGCTCTCGAGGATCTGCCAGTCCGGGTCGCAGCGCGGGTCCTCCAGGAAGTGGAGGATGTCGAGGCCGATGCGGGCCTTCTCGATGCCGGTCTCGAGGTCGGGGCGCGACTTGTCCGCGACCCCCGCCTCCCGGTAGGCGTCCGCGGCGTCGATGTACAGCACCGGGTCGCTGGACCGGCCCGCCTCCTCGCTCAGCAGCTCCGCCGCCGCGCCGGGGTCGCTCTTGCGCAGGCCCCGGGACCGCTCTTGCACCGACTTGCGGGCGCTGGCCGCCGCCTCCGGCGTGACCTTGTCGTCGGCGAACAGCGCCAGGACCGGGGCCGCCTCCGCCGGGGTCGGCAGGGCCGCCGCCGGCAACGTGACGGCGAGCAGGGTCGCGAGCAGACGCCGACGAGGACTCGAGTGAGACGGGACGAACATCGCCCCCACGCTACCAGGGGCGAGGCCATCGCCACAACCTCGGCGGCGAGGAGGAAGGCGGCCGAAGAGGGAGCCGACGAGGGAGCCGACGAGGGAGGGAGTCGGAGGGCGTCGGGGTTGCCGCGGTCATCCTCGAGATATTTCTGTGATGTGGGCGACGGTTTTTTCACAGTGAGTCGCAATCACGAGTCACTGGCGGGCTCGGCTTCCCGGGGCGCGGGGTTTGGCATAGAGTGCAGGCGTGCGATCGCCCGGCCCGCTCCGACCCCTCGCCTCCTTCGCTCGTGCGGCGCTGCTGGCGGTGATGCTGCCCGGGGCGGCCTGCTACGACGGACCCGGGCCGCTGGAGCCGCCGCCGGGTTCGCCGGGAGGGACGTGTTACGAGCCGCTCGGGACCTGCGACCAGCCGAACTGGTTGTGCGAGCCGGAGGGACGATACTGCTACGACGCGGCGCTGCCGTGCCGCGGGGTGTTCTGCGGCGAGCACGGCGTGTGTCAGCCGGACGAGGCCGGCTTGCCGGTGTGTTACTGCGACCAGGGCTACAGCAACGCGGCCTACTCGCTGTACTGCGACGAGCCCTGAGCCGGGGGTGAGCTCGCGGGCGCGGGCGGGCTCGCGGGGCCGCGCTCGGGGCCGGTGACGGCGATGGTGCGGCTTTCGCCGCGATGCGCGGCCCGGGCTGCGTTATGATCCGTCCGGTATGAGCTCGCTGATGTTCCGCCTGCTGTCCCGGCCGCTGCGCCTGCCGGCCTTCCTCGGTCCGGCCCCGCGGCCCGATGACCCGCAGATCTTCCGCTTCAACAGCGAGCGCGGGCCGATCATCGGCGATGTCGTCCGGCGCGTGGTCCAGCACTACGCCGGTCAGCCGCAGAAGCTGTTGTACGTGCTCAACGAGGCGGGCAACGCCGAGGTGCGCCGGCTGGCGATGCAGGACGACCTGGAGGCCAGCGACGCGCTGGGGGCCTGGCGGCGGCTGGTGAAGCGGCTCGGCAAGATGAACGAGGACGAGAAGGTCCAGGAGCTGCGGCGCATCACCGGCGACATGGCCGAGGACATCGCCGGGAACTTCGACCCGCGGGTCTACGCGCTGGCGACGCGGATCGTGCCGGGCGTGCTGACGGCGATCATGAAGCCGTCGTCGCTGCCGCAGCAGCTCCTCGGGGGCTTCCGTCAGCTCGGCGAGCTGGTCAGCACCGAGGGGCCGATCGAGAAGCTGCGGCGGCTCGCGCGGATCGGCACGCTGGTGCTGGTGCCGACCCACTCGTCGAACCTCGACTCGGTCGCCCTCGGCTACGCGCTGATGCGCGAGGACCTGCCGCCGGTGGTCTACGGCGCCGGCAAGAACCTGTTCTCGAACCCGCTGATCAGCTTCTTCATGCATAACCTCGGCGCCTATCGGGTCGACCGCCGCATCCAGGCCCAGCTGTACAAGGAGGTGCTCAAGACCTACAGCTGCACGATGATCGAGCGCGGCTACCACTCGCTGTTCTTCCCGGGCGGCACGCGGGCGCGCTCGGGGATGGTCGAGCGTCGGCTCAAGCTCGGCCTCGCCGGCACCGGCGTCGAGGCCTTCGCCCGCAACCAGGCGCGCGGCGTGAGCCGGCCGGTGTTCTTCGTGCCGGCGACCCTCAACTACGCGCTGGTGCTCGAGGCCGAGACGCTGATCGACGACCACCTCAAGGGCGCGGGCAAGAGCCGCTACATCATCGAGGACGACGAGTCGACGCAGGGCAAGCGGGTCCGCGAGTTCTTCGCCAAGCTGCTGCAGCTGCGCTCGGCGATGGTGCTGCGCTTCGCCGAGCCGCTCGACCCGTTCTGCAACCCGGTCGACGACGAGGGGCGGTCGCTCGCGCCCTCGGGCCGGCCGGTCGACCCGGCCAGCTACGTCAAGCACCACGGGGTCGCGACCATCGATCCGGCGCGCGACGCCGGCTACACCCGCGAGCTCGGCGAGGCGATCCCGCGGGTGTACCAGCGCGAGACGGTGATCATGTGGACGCAGCTGGTGGCGCACGTGCTCTACCGCTGGCTCGTGCATATGACGCCCGGCTTCGACCTGTTCGGACGCCATCGACTGCGCGGCCACAAGCTGCCGCGGGCCCAGCTCGAGGCCGAGGTCGGGGCGGCGCGTGACCGGCTCAGGGCGATCTCGGCGGCGGGCGGCGTCCAGCTCGGCCCGGTGCTGCGCCTGCACTCGCCGGCGGAGATCGTCAGCCAGGCGCTCGAGGCGTGGAGCGGCTATCACACCAAGGCCATCGCCAGCGAGGACGGAGACAAGATCGTGATCGGCGACCCCAACCTGCTGCTGTTCTATCAAAACCGCCTGGTCCCGTTCGCGGAGGCCCTGGCGACCGCGGAGACCGCCGCCGCCGCGCGCACGATCGCCGCGATGGGAGGTGGCGCGTGAGCGCCAGGGTCGCGGTCATCGGCGGCGGCGAGTTCGGCTGGGGCCTCGCACGCGCGGCCGAACGCGCCGGGCACGAGGTCCTGATGTGGAGCCGTCGCCCGCAGCGCGAGGGCAGCCAGCGCGTGCGCCTGGTCGACTCGCTGCCCGAGCTGGCGGCGGCCGAGCTGGTGTTCTTCGCGGTGCCCTCGCCGTACATCCCGGCGCTGGCCGCGGAGCTCGGGCTGCACCTCGACGGCGGGCACTTCCTCGTGCACATCAGCCGCGGCATCGTCGGCGAGGAGCTGGAGACGCTGTCGCAGGTGCTGCGGACGCGGACGCCGTGTCGGCGGGTCGGCGCGCTCGCGGGGCCGCTGGTGGCGAAGGCGCTGCTCGAGGGGGCGCCGGGCGGGGGCATCGTGGCGAGCCGCTTCCCGGAGGTCCAGGAGGCGGTGTGCGAGGCGCTCAGCGGCCCGACGCTGAGGATCTACCGGACCGACGACGTGATCGGCGTCGAGTTCGCGTCGACGGGGGTCGGCCTGCTGGCGATGGCGGTCGGCTACGCGCGCGGCATGGGCCTCGGTCCGGCGACGCTGGCGATCATGGCCTCGCGCGGCATGTCGGAGTGCGCGCGCATCGGCGTCACGCTGGGCGGCCGGACCGAGACCTTCACCGGCCTCGCTGGTTACGGCGATCTGCTGGCGGCCTTCGCCGACGACGGCCGACCCGAGCTCGCGGTCGGGCGAGCGCTGGCCGCGGGCACGCCGCTGGCGCAGATCGGCCAGCAGATCGGCGCCTACGTCGAGGGCCTCGAGAGCTCGCGCAGGATCGCCGCCTACGCGCGGCGCACCGGGGCCCACGCGCCGCTGCTCTCGCGCTGCGCCGATGTCTTCGAGGGCAAGGTCGACAGCGGCCAGGCGCTCGCGGCCTTGATGGGCCGGCAGGTCGGCGAGGAGTAGTCGGGCGCGCTCACGAGCCCTTCCGCGCGAGCGCGAGCGCCTGGCTGAGGCCCGGCGGGCGCTTGCTCATCGACAGGTCGAGGGGGTCGACGAAGGACAGGCGGACCGTGAAGGTGGTGCCGACGCCGGGTCGACTCTGGACCTCGATGCTGCCGCCGAGCATGTCCACGAAGGCCTTGCTGATGGCGAGGCCGAGGCCGGTGCCGCCGAAGCGGCGGGCGGTGGCGGTGTCGGCCTGAGAGAAGGCCTGAAACAGCTGGCCGAGCTGGGCCTGGGTCATGCCGATGCCGGTGTCGGCGACCTGGAACTGGATGCGTCCGGGGCTGCGCGAGGCGCTGAGCCGGACGGTGCCGTGCTCGGTGAACTTGGCGGCGTTGCTGAGGAGGTTGAGCAAGATCTGGCGGATCTTGGTCAGGTCGGCGTGGATGAAGCCGATCGTGGGCGGGCAGCTGACGGCGAGCTCGTTGCGGTTGCGGGCCAGCATCGGGCGCACGGTGCCGAGCACGGTCTCGATCATGTCGGCGACGTCGAAGGTCTCCATGTGGATGTCCATGCGACCGGCCTCGATCTTCGAGAGGTCGAGGATGTCGGAGATCAGGCCGAGCAGGTGCTTGCCCGCGGACTGGACCTTGCGCAGCTCGTCGGTCGAGCCCGCGAGCGCGCGCTCGTCGACCTCCTCGAGCAACATCTCGGCGTAGCCGATCACTGCGTTGAGCGGGGTGCGCAGCTCGTGGCTCATGTTGGCGAGGAAGCGGCTCTTCGCCAGCGAGGCCTCCTCGGCCTGCTGCTTGGCCTCGCGCAGGCTCTGCTCGGCGTGCTTGAGCTGGGTGATGTCCGACGCGACCCACACCGACCCGCCCTTGCGACCGGCCTCGCCGTGCAGCGGCGAGCGCGTCAAGAGCACCGCCACCGCATGGCCGTCGCGGTGGAGGTAGCTGCGCTCGATCGCCTCGTGCTGCTCGTTCGGTCGACCTGAGGGGCGATCGCCGGGGTGATCGCCGAGGTCGGGGAGCAGGGTCTTGAAGGGGCGACCGACCAGCGCGTCGCGCTCGTGGCCGAGCAGCTCGAGCGTGGCCTTGTTGACGGTCTGGATCCTGCCGGCGGCGTCGATGACGATCAGCGACTCGGCCATCGCCGTGAGGATGTTGTCGGCGTAGTTGCGGGCGCTGGTGGCCTCGCGCAGCAGATCGGCGGCGCGGCCGTCGTTGTCGCGGGCGCGCTGGCGGGCGTGCTGCAGGCTGCGCATCGCGAGGTAGAGGAACATGCCGGCGGCGCTCAGGTGGATCGCGCGGGCGAGGAAGGCCTGGCCGGGGGTGTCCGGGGTGGTGGCCGCGGGCGTGAGGCCGAGCAGCGCGAGCGCGAGGAAGCCGACCTGGGCCGCGAAGCACAGCGCCAGCGAGACGAGCACGAGGCGGCGATCGAAGAGCAGCGTCGCCCCGACGATGACGATCGTGAAGCCGCTGATCGCGACCCCGAACAGCCCGCCGTCGGTCAGCGCGGAGGCGATGACCGCCGCCCACACCAGCAGCAGCAGCCCGAGCCCGGTCGCCTGGACGTGGCCGCCGCGCAGCAGCAGCAGCAGCGCCACGAACGCGGCGAAGACGACCGGGTAGACGGCCATGACCACCCCGGTGGGCCCGAGGATGAGCGCGTGGCCGGCCGCCGCGGCGACGCCGATCACGAGGCCCCACAGGAGCACCAGGCGCAGCAGCGTGGCCGTCTTCGAGTGGTCCCCTGCGCCCTGGGGGTCTGCTCCCGCCTGCAGTGCTCGCTCCATCTGCGTCGCAGCGCTCACGGTCGACGCTACGGGCCGACTGTGGGGGTGTCAAGGCCGGTCTAACTCTCGGTGATCTTCTTGAGCAGGCCCGCACGGGCTGCGGCGCTGCGGGCCGCCTCGGCGATGTCGATGGGCAGGCTGCCGGCGCGCTTGCTGCCGGAGAGGTCACGGGGGTTCATGAAGGGCAGGCGGACGATGAAGGTCGTGCCGACGCCGAGCTTGCTCTGGACCTCGACGTGACCGCCGAGCATGTTGACGAAGGCCTTGGTGATGGCGAGTCCGAGGCCGGTGCCGCCGTAGCGCCGAGACGTGGAGGAGTCGCCCTGGGAGAAGGCCTGGAACAGCTGGGTGACCTGGGCCTGGGTCATGCCGATGCCGGTGTCGGCGACCGTGAACTGGACGTGCTGCGAGGGGCCGTGGAGGACCTTGACGACCGAGAGCGTGATAGCGCCGCGGTCGGTGAACTTGGCGGCGTTGCTGAGGAGGTTCAGCAAGATCTGGCGGATCTTGGTGAGGTCGGCGTGGATGAAGCCGAGGGTCGGCGGGCAGACCAGCTCGATGTGGTTGCCGTTCTTGGCGATCATCGGACCGACGGTGCCGAGCACGGTGCCGATCATGTCGGCGACGTCGAAGGTCTCCATGTGGATGTCCATG
>Ga0075152_10003508_pt1 | contig 10909 bp, 10 predicted proteins | sample JI61114C2DNA_FD_70964 | JGI IMG/M metagenome (GOLD analysis project Ga0075152, IMG submission 70964) | Wastewater effluent complex algal communities from Wisconsin, to seasonally profile nutrient transformation and Carbon sequestration -... | ecosystem: Engineered > WWTP > Effluent > Algae...
GCTATTCAGATTAAAGCTAAAAGAAAACGTGTTGGACAATAAGGTAAATACCAAAGAATACTAAAATTTAATATTATCAACAAAAAATAAGAAAATGAAAAAGTTACTATTTATTGTAATCGGCTTTATTATTACTTCATGCTCCAACAAAGACTTAGATAGGGATTTGGCAGAGAGTAAAATTATCGAGCAATTCAGTATTCCATGTGCTGAGGTTGCGAATTTTCAAAATGAAACGTTGGGGAGGACAAGTATTCCACAAAAACATGCAGACTTTATAAGACAAGGATATATTTATTGTAGTTCAGAAGGTTCTTGGAATAATCGTTATTTCTTGACTGAAAAATCAATGCCTTACTTTAGTCTAGAAAACAATATAATTGCCGGAAACTTAATCGAGTTTAATGAGATTACGGGCATTAAATTTAATGATGCAAAAAATCAAGCCATAGTTGATTTTTCATTCAAACGAAAGGGAATTACTCCTTTTGGTGAGTTTGCAGAGCGATTTGAAGATGAAACTATAAACTTACAATTAGACTTTGAATTGTATGACGATGGTTGGAGAATTAAAGAAACCAAACTTGATGAACGTTTTGTGCCAAAAGAGGTATTTAGTATTTATCATAAATAATTAAAAAGAAGCCGTCTTTTCCTAATTAGACGGCTTCATTAATTTTCAAAAGATACTATTTAGTACTTAAAAGTAAAAGTTCATTAACCACAACTTCAGTAATATACCTTTTGACACCATCTTTATCTTCATAACCTCTGTGAGTAAGTTTGCCTTCAATAGCTATTTCTTTACCTTTTATGACATATTTTTCAATGATGTCTGCAATGCTTCCCCATGCAGTTAGCCTATGCCATTCTGTGTTTTCAATTTTTTCTCCCTTGGAATTAGTGTAAACTTCATTAGTTGCAAGAGTTATATTGGCTAATTTTTTTCCTCCTTCAAAGGTTTTGATTTCTGGTTCTTGTCCAACATGCCCAATTAATTGTACTTTGTTTCTTAATGTATTCATGGCGTAAAATTTAAATGATTAATTCTCTTGTTATTGGGTCATAGCCCAAAAATTGTATAATATTTTTTTTGTTTTTCCCTTTAGGCTCACAAATTCCTCTCTCCCACTTATCGATTGTAGAAGTATAAACTCCAAGTTCTAATGATAACTCAAATTGTGTGTAACCTATGTCTAAACGGGCTTGTTTTAAGTAGTCACCATAAGTTATAGGTTTTAGTGGGTATCCCTTTTTATAGGGTGCTCTAGCAGATAAATTGATGGTACAAATGGTCAACGCTGTTGTGCCATTCTGTTTTTTCAACCTTGTCACCGTTTTCTTTGTAGTAAACTTCATTGGTGGCAATTGTGATATTTGCAATTTTTTTTCCTCCTTCAAATGATTTGATTTCTGGATCTTGACCTACATGTCCGATTAATTGTACTTTGTTTCTCATGGCGTGTAAAAATTTAAATTGTTATTATTAATGTTATATTTTGTCTTATTTGAAATTTGAAATTGCTATTGAAATTGATTTTTGCAATTGTCATTGTTTCATTTCGACGATGCAAAGTTGTGGCGGCTTGCAAACTTTATTCGGTTGATTACCATTTAAAATCGGTTGTAAATATTTGTAAACGTTTGTAAACGGAAATTTTTTATTATATTTGACTGATTTTAAAAGAATTAAACATGTCAAAAAACTGTTTAGAATGTAACGAAAAAATTGTTGGTCGCGAGGACAAAAAGTTCTGTAGCGATGGTTGCCGAAATGCCTACAACAATAAAATTAACAAAGACAGCAACAATTATATGCGCAATGTGAACAACAAATTGCGTAAAAATTACCGCATTTTGAGTGAAGCCAATACCGAAGGAAAATCGAAAATCACGAAGACTAAGTTGTTGAGTAAAGGATTTGACTTTGAGTATTTTACCAATATTTTAAACACCAATACTGGAAATACCTATCATTTTGTTTATGATCAAGGCTATCGTTTTCTTGAAAATGACTTTTATATGTTGGTGAAGAAGGAATATTAAAAAGTACAAAATACGAAGTACGAAATTATTGAAGTTAAAAATAATAAAGTATCTAAAAAAGATACAGAAACAAGTTCAGTATAAATGAAAAAAAACTACACTTCTCTTTATTCCATGTTGGTGCTTGTGGCACTATTGGTGGGCATTTTTTATTTTATGATGCCTCAAAGTTATGACACAACCGAAGCACCACTTTCGGAATTTTCTACAAAACGTGCTTTAGTAAAAGTGAAAGAAATGACAACCAAACCACATTATGTAGGTTCGGAAAATCATGAAGTTGTTGCGCAATATTTGGTCAAAGAATTGCGAAATTTAGGTTTGGATGCTACTTTTCAAGAAGGTTTTACGATGACCGAAAAAGGAACTTTGGTAAAATCTAAAAATGTTTTGGCAAGAATAAAAGGTTCGGCAAATTCTAAGGCTTTATTGCTGCTTTCTCATTATGATTCGGCGCCACATTCTTATTCTCATGGCGCAAGTGACGATGCTTCGGGTGTGGCAACAATTCTTGAAAGCGTTCGTGCTTTTTTACATACTAAAACACAACACAAGAACGACATTATCATTCTGTTTTCTGATGCAGAAGAATTGGGATTGAATGGCGCAGCACTTTTTGTAACGCAACATCAATGGGCAAAAGAGGTAGGTTTGGTGTTGAATTTTGAAGCTCGTGGAAGTGGCGGACCAAGTTATATGCTCATGGAAACCAACGAAGGAAATGCCAAAATGGTTGATGGTTTTTCTGATGGTAAATTGCGCTATCCGGTTTCGAATTCGTTGATGTATAGCATTTATAAAATGTTGCCCAATGATACAGATTTAACGGTTTTTAGAGAAAATGGTGAAATTCAAGGATTCAATTTTGCCTTTATTGACGACCATTTTGATTACCATACTTCGCAAGATAAATACGAACATTTAGATCCAAAAACCTTAGCACATCAAGGAACGTATTTGTTTCCGTTATTGAAACATTTCTCTAATACTGATTTGACCAACTTAAATTCTAAAAACGATAAAGTTTATTTTTCCATTCCATTTTCATTTGTGAGTTATCCTTTTGAATGGATTTTGCCGATGCTAATTATTGCTTTCGGATTATTTTTAATCTTTATTTTTATAGGTTTAGGAAAACAACTTTTACGTTTAGACGAGATGATTAAAGGATTTGTTCCGCTATTAGGTTCGTTAATTATTGGTGGTGGAATTACTTTTTTGGGATGGAGAACTTTACTTGCCATTTATCCACAATACAATGATATTCTCCACGGATTTACTTATAATGGACACGATTACATCTACGGATTTGTGTGTTTGACGTTAGCAATTTGCTTTTTGTTTTACGGAAAAATGGCTAAAAAATATTTGGAAATGAATCAGATGATTGCTCCATTATTTATTTGGTTACTAGTAAATATTGGAATTTTCTTAAAACTTCAAGGCGCAGGATTTTTAATTATTCCGGTAATTTCTAGCACATTTATGTTGGGTTATTATGTGATTACTCAAAAAACAAATTCGGTTTTAAATCTGATTTTGGCAGTTCCAACTTTGATAATCTTGGCTCCATTTATTCAAATGTTTCCTATTGGTTTAGGTTTGAAAATATTGGTTGGAAGTTCGGTTTTAACGGTTTTAAGTTTTGTTTTATTGTTGCCAATTTTTGGTTCGTTTACACAAAAGAAACTCTGGGCAACTTTATTCTTTTTATTAGCCATTGGTTTGTTTATAAAAGCACATCAATCGAGCGGTTATGTTTATGGCAAAGCAAAACCTAACAGTTTAGTTTATGTTCTAAATGCTGATTCAAATAAAGCGAATTGGGCAACTTACAACACCAATTTGGACGAATGGACCAAAGGTTATTTAGGCGAAAATCCGAAAGATGCAAAATCATTAAATACTAATAAATTGTATAGTAAATATGGTTCCGAATTTACTTTTATGAGTGATGCACCTCTGAAAAATATTGCAAAACCAACGATTGAATTCCTGAAAGATTCTGTAATTGGAACAAAACGCTATTTAAAAATTAAGCTTTCGCCAAATAGAAAAGTAAACCGTTATGATATTTTTTCCAATACAAAAATCAACAATCTGAGAGCCAATGGAGTAAAATCGATTGATTTAGAAAGTAAAATTTCGGGCAAAATAAGCAATAAGATTTTGAGTTATTACGTGGTAGATAATTTACCTTTGGAATTAGAATTTTCGATTTCTACAAGTGATAAATTGGATATGAATTTTGTGGAAAGTTCTTTCGATTTGATGACGAATCCATTATTTAGTATGGCAAAAAGACGCGATTGGATGATTCCGACGCCATTTGTTTTAACGGATGCAATTATTATAAAAGGAAAAGTGAAAGCAAGTGAAAAACTTAAGATTATGGTTGGAAATTTGCCTCAAAAAACAATAATAAAAGATACAATTAAATAAATAAAATTATGAGCAAAATGATTTTTCTAAACCTGATACTTTTAATCACAATGATTTCATGTCAAGACACTAATAAAGACGATACTACATCAGATGAAATTTTATACACAATGCCCGAAGAATCTGAACTTCACGAAGGAACTTGGTTGCAATGGCCACATCATTATCAATATGGTTTAGCTTATCGAAATGAAATTGATCCAACTTGGGTTGCCATGACGCAAGCATTAGTTACAAGTGAAAAAGTTCATATAATTGCATATAACGAAACTGAAAAAAATAGAATTATTGCTTTATTGACCGCTGCAAGTGTTTCTTTAACTAATGTAGATTTTAAAATTTATCAAACTGATGATGTTTGGGTTAGAGATAATGGACCAATTTATGTACGCGATAAAAACGGAAATTTAGTAATTGAAGATTGGGGTTTTAATGGTTGGGGTGAAAAAGCAGATTTTGAAAAATGTGATTTGATCCCGGCAAAAATTGGAACTGACCAAAACAGAACGGTTGTAAATTTAAACAACGAAATGGTAAATGAAGGTGGCGCAGTCGAAATTGACGGAAATGGAACTTTATTGGCTACAAAAAGTGCTATTTTGAACACAAATAGAAATCCTGGATTGACACAAGCTGATGCAGAAGCAATCTTTAAAACTTATCTTGGGGTTACTAATGTAATTTGGCTTGATGGTGTTGCAGGATTAGAAATTACTGACATGCATATTGATGGTTTTGCTCGTTTTGGAAACGCTACCACAATTGTAACCATGAGCAATGCAAGTTTGTTAGAATGGGATGTAACTCAAGCTGATATTAATAAATTATTTGCTGCCAAAAACAAAAATGGTACAGCTTATTCTTTTGTGAATTTACCACTTACGCAAAATAATGTTACTACTGCAACCGGAACTAATCTTGGTTATAAAGGTTCGTATGTAAATTATTATATCGCCAATAATAAAGTTTTGGTTCCAAATTATAATGATGCAAATGATGCAATTGCCAATCAATTAATTCAAAATTTATATCCCACACGAACTGTTGTTGGCATTGATGTTAGAAATTTATATGCAAATGGCGGAATGATTCATTGCGTTACGCAGCAACAACCTGTAAATTAATGACTCAAATTAGTATTTTAGGTTGTGGTTGGTTGGGATTCCCATTAGCAAAATCGTTATTAGAAAAAGGGTTTTCAATTAATGGTTCTACAACTTCTTTGGAGAAAATTGATGTTTTAGAAAAAGCTGGAATTTCACCTTTTCAGATTAATTTATTTGAAGATAGAATTGAAGGAAATTTAGATTTATTTTTATCAAATTCAAATGTTCTAATTATAGATATTCCTCCAAAATTGAGAGGAAACTCTTCAGAAAATTTTGTTTCGAAAATTCAAAATTTAATACCATTTATTGAAAAATCACCGTTTGAAAAAGTAATTTTTGTGTGTTCAACTTCGGTTTATTCAGATGATAATTCGATAATTACAGAAGAAACGATTCCAAATCCTGATACCGAAAGCGGAAGGCAATTGCTAGAAACCGAACAACTTTTGCAAAGCAATAGCAATTTCCAAACAACAATTGTTCGTTTTGGAGGATTGATTGGTGAGGACAGACATCCAATTAAATTTTTAGCAGGAAGAATAAACATTGGAAATCCGGAAAGTCCAATAAACCTTATTCATCAAGTAGATTGTATTGGAATTATTGAAGCGATTGTTTGTCACTCTGAGCTTTTCGGAGTATTCAATGCTGTAACACCTTTTCATCCAACTCGAAAAGAATATTATACCCAAAAAGCAATCGAATTAAATTTGCCGTTACCTGAATTTGATGAAAGTAAAATTTCTATTGGGAAAACGATTTTGAGTGATAAAGTTGCATCTGTTTTGAATTATGAATTTAAAAAGAAAACCTTATGAGTTCAAATGATTTAATAGGAACAATTGGAGTTGGAATAATCCTTCTCGCCTACTTTTTAAATATGTTTTCGTATATTCCAAATAATGGAAAATTGTTTTATTTACTAAACATTATTGGTGCAAGTATTGCTTGTTTTGCATCTTATCTTATTAATTATATTCCTTTTGTAATTTTAGAAGGAACTTGGGCTTTGGTTAGTATTGTTGGATTGGTTAAGAGCATAAAAAAACCTCAAGATTAATAACTTGAGGTTTCTTAAATTTCTTACCAAATCTTCACTCGATTTTCTGGTTTAACAAATAATTTTTCTGTTTCCTTTATGTCGAATGCTTTGTAAAATTCATCAACATTTAACAAAGGAACGTACGCACGATATTGTCCTGGCGAATGTGGATCGGTTTTTACTTGATTTTTAATTGCTTCGTCGCGTGCTTTACTTCTCCAAATGGTTGCCCATGAAATAAATAAACGTTGCTCTGGTGTGTAACCATCAATTAATCCTGGATTTCCATTTTGTTTTAAATAGATTTGTAATCCATCATAAGCTGCATTTATTCCACCTAAATCACCTATGTTTTCTCCTAACGTAAATTTACCATCAACAAAAGTTCCTGGTAAAGGTTCTAAAGCACTATATTGAGATGCTAATGCGCCACCAAGTCCTGTAAATTGTTTTAAATCGTCTTCAGTCCACCAATTTACAAGATTTCCATCAGCATTGTATCGGGAACCAGAATCGTCAAATCCATGAGAAATTTCGTGACCAATTACCGCTCCAATTCCGCCATAATTTACAGCTTCATCAGCTTTATAGTCATAAAATGGTGGTTGCAAAATCGCTGCTGGAAACACAATTTCATTGTAAGACGCATTATAATAAGCGTTTACAGTTTGTGGTGACATTCCCCAACGCGTTTTATCAACTGGTTTTTGTAAATCGGCAATGTTTTCTGCAAAACCCCATTTTGAAACACTTTTCATATTGTCATAATAGTTTCCACCTTCTTCAATACTCTTGATTTCTAATTTAGAATAATCTTTCCATTTATCTGGATAACCAATTTTTACAACCGATTTTCTTAATTTTTCAATAGCTCCTTTTCTTGTTGAAGGAGTCATCCAAGGTAAATTATTAATTCTATTTTCAAAAGCTAAGAAGATATTATCAATCATTTTTCTTGCTTTTTCTTTAGCTTCAGCTGGAAATTTTTGTTCTACATATAATTTTCCTAAAGCTTCACCGACAGTTCCGTTTACAACTTGCAAAGCTCTTTCTTCTCTAGGACGTTGCGCTTTTGCTCCTTGCAATGTTTTACTATAAAAATCCCAATTTGCTTTTTCTAAATCAGTAGTTAAAACATCTGATGATTTATTTATTAATGACCAACGTAAGTAAGCTTTCCATTCGTCTATTTTATTTTCTTTGAAAATAGTTTCAAGAGCTGTCATGTATTTTGGTTGTGATACAATAACAGAATCTAATTTTGAAATTCCAACTCCTTTAATGTAACTATCCCAATTTACTGATGGTGTTAATTTTTGCAAATCAGCAACTGACATTGGATTGTATGTTTTTCTTCTATCTCTGCGTTCAACTCTATCTAATCTTGGTGTTGCCATTGCGGTTTCAATTGCTAGAACTTTTTTAGCGTTAGCTAAAGCAACTTCAGGTTTTTCTCCAATGAATTGAAGCATTTTAGCAACGTGAAGAACATATTTTTCACGTTTTTCTTTAGAATCAGCATCTTCAGAAACATAATAATCTCTGTCTGGTAAACCCAAACTTCCTAATCCAATATTTACGACATTTTTATTACTGTTTTTTGCGTCTGGACCAACACCAATTCCATAAAAACCTAATCCGCCTTGAGGTTGCATTTCGGTGATTAATTTATTCAAATCGACTATTGATTTAACAGCATTAATTTTTGCTAAAGTTTGTTTTATTGGTTTAATTCCAAGTTTGTTTCTTGAAATAGTATCCATATAAGTTTTGAAAACGTTTACAGCTTTTGCTTGATCTGATTTTGGATCTAACTTTTTAGAAGCAGCATCTTTCAATATTGCCAATGCATCTTTATCTGTATTCTGACGCAATTCGTCAAAGCTTCCCCAACGAGTTCTATCAGCAGGAATTTCAGTTTTGTCAAACCAAGTTCCATTTACATATCTGAAAAAATCATCTCCTGGTTTAACCGACTTGTCCATTAAATCAAGATTGATTCCTGGATTTTTTTGTTGCGCATTAGATTGATAAAATCCTAAAACAGCGACAAAAACTAAGACTGATACTTTATTTATTTGAAATTTCATTTACTTATTTTTTAATTATTCTTTTAACAGTTGATTGTTCATTTGCAGTAATTTTTACAAAATAAATTCCGCTAGAAGCATCTGTTAAATCGATTGAAGAATTATTTGCTGATGTATTTGATTTAATTATTTTTCCTGTTACATCATATACATCAACTTTTTCTATAGCAACATTTCCTGAAGAAATATTAAAAATACCATTTGAAGGATTAGGATAAATAGAAATGTTTTCAACATTAAACGCTTCGTTAGCAAGAGTTCCACTGATTAGGAAATCATCTATTACGACACCTTGGTTATTTACAGCTTCGTCAGATTGGAAAACAAATCTAAAAATTACATTTGTTTCTGAACTCAAAGCCGACAATGAATATAAATAGGTTGTTAATGCTGCATTTGTTCCTGTCCATTGCGCTCCAACACAATTGTAACAATCATTTCCTGCGGTTTCAGGTGTTCTATCGCTATTGTACCAGTTTGCTCCCATACTTCCTAAAACATTCCAGTTTTGACCAGAATCTGTTGTATATTGTACATAAACTAAATCCCAATTTATCTCTAAATCATAAGCCATTTTGAAACTAATTTGAGGATTTGATAAAGTCGTCAAATCATAACATTGAGAAACTAAATATGATTTTGTTAAGTCAGGATAATTTCCGCTTAAAGTAGTTGCATAAACTTGATTTGTTCCTGTTGCTAACATTCCTCCTGTTCTTGCTCCTCTTGTCCACAATCCTGTTGTTGATCCTTCATTATATTCTAATAATTCTGAAGCTACAGTATCAAAAGGATTTGTAACATTTACAGTACCGGCATCATTCAAATAGAAACTTGAAGAACCTGAATTGTTATCGCTAAATGCATCATTAACAATTGTTGAATTAACTACTAAAGAATAAGCGCCTTTTGATAAAACTGCAGAAGGTAAATTAATAGAAATTGTTTGGCTTGGATTGATTGTTCCTGTCCAATTATAGGTATAAGGAGTTGCATTAATTGAATAATTAAAACTTACTGAACTAATTGGATTTAATCCATTATTTTTTACTGAAACTTGAGGGTTTACATTTCCATTACAAGGAACAGCAACTGTAGTCGGGCTTTGAATTTCAGAAAATTTTATATCATCGTTTGGAAGGACAACTGGAATATCAGTTTGCCAAACACCTCTTCCATAAGTAGCGGCAATTATTTTAGAATCTTCAAGATTTATTTCTAAATCTGTTACAGGTACATTTGGAAGGTTTGTATCAAAAGGTTCCCATTGTGTCATAGTATCATCTCTGTAATAAACTCCTAAAGTTGTACCAATGTACAATGGATTATTTAAATTTCTACCTTGATGTACAATTATATTTTTTTTAATATTTGGTAATCCCTCACTAAAAGATGTAAAAGAAGTTCCTCCATCAGTTGATTTTAAAGCTAAACCTGATGAAGTTCCAGCGGTAGTTAAATATACTATTGAACTATTAGAGGAATGTACATCAATCGATGTTATGCTTGAAGACGCTGTGAAAACCAAGGTGAAATTAATTCCTCTATTTGTACTTTTATATAAACCAGTCCCATTTGACGCATACATTATATCATCATTTGATGGATCAACTGCTAAATAATCTATATTTCCTGAACCAACGTTTCCAGTACTTTGTTGCGCCCAACCTGAACCATTAAGTTTAAATAATTTTGTGAATCCTGAATATAATTCTCCAGAATTATTTGCAATAAGTGGTGTTACCCAATTACCTGATTCGCCTGTTGGAGCTGTCACAGAAGATGATAAAGAAACACCTGAATTACTACTCACATACATTGCATCTCCATTATATATAAAGCCATAATAGATATTACTATTTACAGGACTAATAGCATTATCCATTCCATCACCACCATGATAATCTTTCCACGTTCCATTACTAAAAGCATATCCGCCATTGTCTTGAAGTCCTCCAGCTATTTTAGATGCAGATTGTTTTGAAACTGAGATTTTATAAAACTGGCCTATTTGTGCTTCACCTGTTTTATCAGTAAATAACGTTCCACCATTATCAGAAACATAAATTCCTCCATCACTTCCGCAATAAAGTTTGTTGTTGAAGAAACCTAAATAATGAATATCCGCATGAGTAAAAGAAGGTGAATAGGTATGCCAGGCATTTATTGCACTTGCTGTT
>Ga0075152_10003510_pt1 | contig 10909 bp, 7 predicted proteins | sample JI61114C2DNA_FD_70964 | JGI IMG/M metagenome (GOLD analysis project Ga0075152, IMG submission 70964) | Wastewater effluent complex algal communities from Wisconsin, to seasonally profile nutrient transformation and Carbon sequestration -... | ecosystem: Engineered > WWTP > Effluent > Algae...
ATCGCCAAACTCCTTCGCCGCAGTAAAAAACCGGTTTTCGTTGTGGTGAATAAGGTGGATAATAACCAGCGCCTAACGGATGCAAGCATCTTCTATAGTCTTGGACTGGGTGAAATCTATCCGATCTCTTCTATGTCGGGTTCAGGTACCGGCGAACTTCTTGATGAAGTAATCAAGCATTTTGAAGAGGATGCTGAAGAAGAAAATCAGCTTCCAAAATATGCGATTGTTGGTCGCCCAAATGTTGGTAAATCATCTCTGATCAATGCCCTGATTGGTAAAGAAAGAAATATTGTTACCCCTATTGCAGGTACAACCCGCGATTCAATTCACATTCACTATAATCAGTTCGGGCATGAATTCATGCTGATTGATACCGCCGGTCTACGTAAGAAAACTAAAGTTAAAGAGAATATTGAATTTTACTCGGTGATGCGGACCATCAAAGCCCTGGAGGAAGCCGATGTAATTATTCTGATGATTGATGCTGTTGAAGGCATTGAATCTCAGGATATCAATATCTTCCACCTGGCTGAGAAAAACAAAAAAGGCATTGTGATCCTGGTTAATAAATGGGATCTGATAGAAAAAAATACTAAAACCACTGGTGTCTTTGAAGAACAGATCTATGATAAGATTGCTCCCTTTACCGATGTGCCAATTGTATTTACATCAGTAGTAGAGAAGCAAAGGATCTACAAGTCCCTGGAGGCCGCCTCAAAAGTTTATGAGAATAAACTAAAGAAGATCCCTACCTCAAAACTGAATGATGTGATGTTACCGATCATTGAAAACTTCCCGCCACCGGCTGTAAAAGGGAAATATGTCAAGATCAAATACGTAACTCAGATCAATGCCAGTTCTCCCATGTTTGCATTCTTCTGTAATTTGCCACAATATATCAAGGAACCTTATAAACGCTTTATCGAAAACAAACTACGTGAACATTTTGATTTCAGCGGAGTTCCAATTCAAATTTTCTTTAGACAGAAATAATTGTCCAAAAAATTAAATTATTTAACCATGAGAAGAATATTCTTATCGATTCTTGCAGCAAGTTTGTTTGCCAGTTCATGTAATAGCGCTGCCGATGAGGCAGAAAAAGCAAAACAGGATTCGCTTGCAGAAGTGGCTGCTGCCGATTCTATGCTTAAGGCTGCAATGGAAACCGACTCATTGAGTATGGACACCACTGCGCTTGATTCCATTCAATAAGCCAGCACATTAGAGGGGTCTTTCAAAACTTCCAGTGAGCGGCTGATGGCCTGATCTCCTGAATTCAGGATTTTGTAGAATCCTTCATCGCCAAAATGGTATCTTGCTAAGAGGGCTCTGAGCTGCGTTTCAATTTCCTTTCTTGATGAAGCGATCTGAGCTTCACTTGCTTTAACATTTCGCTTAGCGGCCAACTGGATTAGTTTTTTGATATCCTGATCGCTTATCCTGAAATTCTTAACCAGCTCATCTGTTGATTGATAAATCTGATTTTGTTTGAGCAGGTGGTTATACAACACATCATTCAGCACCCCTTTCGCAGAAAGCTCATAATATAAATCTGTGTACCCGGTGGTATCTACAGGGATGTAAATATCCGGCATAATGCCGCCCCCACTATACAAAACCTTGCCCGATTTGGTTGTATAGGTCTGGCTCTTGTTGTAGAGTGAATCACCAAGGTTTTTTCCATCGGAACTTAGTTCTCCATTACGGTAACGGTCTTTTACCTCGCTGTAATAAGCATCATTGCCCTTTTTATACGACTTCTGAATGGACCGGCCGGATGCGGTATAATATCGTGCAATTGTAAGGTTTAACGCAGAACCATCCCCAAAATCAAATTGCTCCTGAACGAGGCCTTTACCAAAAGAACGTCTTCCAATGATCGTTCCGCGTTCAAGATCCTGTACTGCTCCAGCAATGATCTCACTAGCCGAAGCAGTATTCTCATCAATCAGCACGACCAGCTTACCATTTTCAAAATCGCCCTTCGCACTGGCAAAGTAATCTGTCCGAGGTTCGTGCAAACCCTGAGTATAAACTATTAATTCCTGGTCAGCCAGAAATTCATCAGCAAGCGCAGTTGCCGAATTCAGGTATCCTCCACCATTATCCCTCAGATCCAACACCAGATTCTTCATTCCCTGCTTCTTCAACTTCAAAAGACTGGCATGAAAATCTTCATCCGTTCTTGCTCCGAATTTGCTGATCTTGATATAAGCACTCTGCCCGGTAAGCATATAAGCTGCATCAATACTACTCACAATGATCCTGTCGCGCAGCATACTAAAGCTTTTACGGATAGTATCCCTTTTGACCAGCAACTCAACTGCCGAACCCCTCTTCCCCCTGATCTGATCAACAATATGCCCCGGAGTGACCCGTATTCCGGCAACCGGTTTCTTATTGATGGCCAGAATCTTATCGCCATGCTTAATTCCTGCCTTAAATGCCGGCCCTCCATGTTTTACAGAAGTAATCAGCAAGGTATCATTCAAAATGTAATACTCGATACCAATCCCGTTGAAATTACCCTCAAGATCATCACTCAGGAGCTGCGCATCCTCGGGATCAAGATAAGCTGAATGGGGATCAAGATGTTTCAGTATTTCCTGAATTGCCATGTCCTCCACAGTGTCTAGCTTCACAGAATCGACATAGTTTTCATTAATAATCCGGATTACCTTTTCAACCTTAGACGAACGCCCAGAAAGCCCAAAAGGCAGGAAAGAACCATTTTTCGAGTTTTGATTTTCGCGTACAAGTTTAGGCCCAAGCCATAGTCCTCCAATCAGCACAGCTGAATATCCGGCAGCAATAAAAATGTTTTTTCTGGTTCTGGCTTTCATCTTATTCAGACCTCAAATTTATTGAATTTCAAGTGGCTTAAGTGCAGAAATCAATCAATAAAAATATTATTGATAATGATTCTAAATAATTTGATTTTTTAGATTTCAATCTGTAATATTGCAGCCAATTTAAAATTAGTCTAATTAAGATGAAGCGGATTTTAGCTCAATTATTTGCCCTGATACTTATCCAAAATGCCAATGCTCAGATAAAACCATTAGATCAAAGGTTAAAGCTTGCCGATAGCACAATTATTGAAATGCCTCAGATTGTGATCATTGGTAAGCGGGATGGCTTAATCAGCAAAGTCCCGGGTTCAGCTACAGTTCTGAATTCCCGTGAGATTAGATTGACTGCCCCACTTACTTCCAACGAAGTATTACGCAAAGTAACGGGAGTAAATGTGGTTGATGAGGAGGGTGCAGGAATACGTCTGAATATCAGTATCCGCGGACTTGATCCCGACAGAAGCCGGAATGTGCTGATGCTCGAAGATGGTGTGCCTATTGCCCTAGGCCCGTACGGAGAGCCCGAAATGTACTTCACCCCATCGATCGACAAAATGTCGGGAATTGAGATTCTTAAAGGCAGCGGGCAAATTCTTTATGGTCCGCAAACCATTGGAGGAATAGTGAATTTCTTCACTGCTGATCCACCTTCACAGGAAATTACCCGAATTAAAATTTCAGGAGCAAGAGGAGGATTTTTCTCAGGCTTTGGTACTTATGGTAATACTATCGGGAAAGCCGGAATTTTAGTTTCCTACCTGCACAAAAGGGCGGATGATCTGGGCCCGACACAATTCAGATTGAATGACCTTTCCGCAAAAATCAGATACGAATTAAATTCAAAATCAATTCTTGGGCTCAAGCTTGGCTACTATGCGGAAGAATCAAACTCAACATATATCGGATTAACGCAAACCATGTTTAATCAGGGTGATCAGGATTTTGTCCGTATGTCGCCATACGATAATCTTCCGGTAAAACGCCTTTCCGGAAGTGCTACGCACCAGCTTGAAATCAACGATCATATCAGTTTAAAAACAACTGCTTTTGCTTATACAACTACCCGCGACTGGCAGCGACAAGATTTCTCATTCAGTTCAACTGCGGCAAACCAAACAGGTGTACAATGGGGTAATCCGGCAGTAAGTAATGGAGCAGTATATATGTTAAACTCAACCGGTAACCGAAACAGGCAGTTTCAGGTTGCGGGAATCGAGCCGCGATTGAGTGTTAAACACAATTTGTTCAATATCAAAAATATGCTTGAAACCGGTGCAAGATATTTATATGAAAAAGCTGATGAGCAATTTATTATAGGCAACAGTGCAAATACGGCAGAAGGCACATTGAGGGATAAAGAGGTAAGGACCGGCTATGCGTTCAGTGCCTATGCACAAAACAGGTTCGACCTGACTAAAAAACTTTCATTAAATGCCGGACTTAGGCTGGAGAATTTTGATTACGAGAGGGAAATCCTGCGTGGAAGATATCGCATTAATGGAGTGAACAACGTGATCAGAGATACCAGCATCATAGCCAAAGACAATACCATGGCTTTAATCCCTGGTGCAGGTATTAACTATTCTGCGAATGAGCGGATTAATCTTTTCGCCGGTATACATAAAGGCTTTGCACCTCCAAGAATTAAAGATGCAATAACAGCTACGGGGGTACCGTATAATCTGGATGCTGAACTGAGTACAAATTACGAGTTGGGTACCCGGATTAAATTAAACGATTATTTCAATGCCGAATTAACTGGTTTTATACTTGATTTTAAGAATCAGATCATCCCTGTCTCTAATTCTTCGGGTAATTCAAATGCAAGTGGTGTAGTTAATGGCGGGCAAACCCTGCATAAAGGAATTGAAGCAGGATTCCAGATTGATTTCGGAAAATTTGCAGGGCTAAAAAACTCTTATACCTTCGAAAGCAGTATCACCGTTCAGGGCTCTGAATACAGCAATGATCGTTTCATTTCGGTGAATGGCAGCACAGTTAATGTAAAAGAAAATAAACTGCCTTATGCAGCCAATTTGATGATTTGGAATGCTGCAGGTATAAATCTTCATAATGGATTTGGATTCAGGGTTTCAGGGAATTATATCGGTTCACAGTTTACAGATGAAATCAACAGCGAAATTCCAACTGCAAATGGTCGGACAGGAAAAATTAGCAGCAGATACATTGTTGACGCAAATGCCTATTATCGCATTCCTAAAACCAATGCAAATCTAAATCTGGCTGTAAAAAACCTGACAGATCAAAGATATATCAGCAGCAGAAGGCCCGAAGGGATCCGGGTAGGATTGCCAAGATTAATTACTGCAGGATTTGAAATATTTCTTTAATAATTAGCAACCATTACAGATTGGCACCCGCCCTGAAATTTCAGGACGGGTTTTTTATTGCAAATTAATTGACCAGCTAACGATAATATTCCGATTTTTGTTATCGCAAAATACAAACATGAAAAGAACAACTGAAGCTGATTCCAATTATAATGATCTCGATAAAATGTCTGTAGCAGAATTACTGCGGGGCATGAATAATGAAGACAAGACAGTACCTATTGCCGTTGAGAAGGCGATTCCGGCAATTGAAAAAGTTGTGAATGTAATTGTCGGGAAAATCAGCGCAGGGGGGCGACTATTTTATATTGGGGCAGGTACCAGCGGACGGCTCGGAATACTTGATGCATCAGAATGCCCGCCAACCTATGGTGTACCATTTGATATGGTCATCGGAATAATTGCCGGAGGAGATAAAGCGATCCGAAAGGCTGTTGAAAATGCCGAAGACAACAGCGAGCAGGCCTGGAAAGACTTGCTGGAGTTTAATATTTCAAATAAAGATGTACTGATAGGAATAGCAGCCTCAGGAACCACACCTTATGTTATCGGGGGCTTAAAAAAGGCGAATGAAAACGGACTTGAAACGGCTTGTATTGTGTGCAATGCCGGGAGTCCGGTAGCTGCCGAAGCCAAACATCCGATTGAAGTAGTTGTAGGTCCGGAATTCGTGACAGGCTCAACCCGCATGAAATCCGGAACCGCCCAGAAACTTGTCCTGAATATGATCAGTACCTCAACAATGATCCGTCTGGGTAAAGTGAAAGGGAATAAGATGGTGGATATGCGACTTAGCAATGTAAAACTGGTAGGCCGTGCGGTTAACATGGTGATGCAGGCAACTGGTCTGGATGCCGGCACAGCCCAAAAACTGCTCGACAGATACGGAAGTGTCCGTCAGGCGGTGGATAATGCTACATCATCAGAACTATAATTTCGAAAAATGCATGAAATAGAACCATACTACCGCTGGCGGGACGATTATATTGCTTCTGAAGATGCGCTTTCGCCATTTTTTGAAACAAAATATAATGAGTTTGAATTTGACAAACAGATTTACAATTATCTGATTCATCCCCAGTGGGATTTCTTTGGATCACAAACCCTGTATCTCAAAGTTTTGTATGCCGATTATGAAAAAGGGTATGCAATTATTGAATTTATGGGCGAATGGAATGATGCTCTTCACAATGATATCATGACACTTAAACGGGAAATTCTGGATTTAATGGTCATAGAAGGAATTGATAAGTTCATCCTTATCGGAGAAAACGTTCTTAACTTTCATTCATCGGATGATTGTTATTACGAAGAATGGTTTCAGGATGTGGAAGAAGGCTGGATTGCAGGCATTAATTTCAGAGAACATGTAATCAATGAATTCAGGCGAAATAATGTTGATTATTATATCAACTTTGGCGGTAATCTGGATGATATGGCCTGGAGGAATCTGAAGCCGGTTCAGTTATTCAAACTGGTGGAAATGGAATTAAGGAGAAGACTAAACTGATTCTATTTCTTTATATAGAAAAATTAAACCTTATTTACTTCTGACACTGAGAAATAAGGCAATAGAATATCCTCAAAATTATACAAACCTGATTTTTTGTTAGATAAATTCTCTGCTACAAACAATACCCCATTCCCAAAAGCTTCTCTCGAAATAGATTCATGAATAATCCTTACCGTTTGATAAGGGAAGCCAAAGATAACCTCGTGTTTTCCCACAATACCCCCAGCTCTAACTGAATTAATATCTGATTTTCCCAGATCCAAAGCCTCAGCAATCTTAATCGCGGTACCTGATACCCCTTCCTTACCTTTAAAGTGCTCTTCTATAATTTCTATATCCACCCAGGGGGCAATCTTTTTTAGAAAGCGTGCGGCAAATAGGAGATAATTTACTCCAAGTGTTATATTGGGGCTCCAGAAAACTACAGTTTTTTTCGAAAGATTCCTGAGTAATTCCTTTTCAGGTTCAGCATAATGAGAAACCGCAGAAATCACCTTAATCTTACGTTCTCCTGCAATCTCACTATAAGTATTAATACCTGTTGCAGAGGAAAAATCAATGATTATATCTACTGGTTGTTTGTCTAGGAGCTCTGAAATTGTTATGTTTGAGCTTGAATAAATCAAGCCGGGCTCATCAGATTTTACACCCAAAAATTCAGAAACCCTCCGATTGGCAAGAATTGTACTTCTTCTTAAAACCCATTCAAGACAAAATTCCTTGTTCTGCAATATAACATTGGCAACTGCCCTTCCCGTTTTTCCAAAACCTACCAATCCGATTTTCATATCCCATTCCTTTAATAAATGCCTTCACCTTGAAATATAAATTGCGGATATAAGTCCGACTTTTCTTAAATTTATAAAAAAAAAAATCAAAAACGATGTCAGAAAAAGAAACTGTCTACCAGTATACCAATGAACCAATCGTTCAGCGTGGAGGTGCTATTACTTCAGCGAATTTTCTCCCTAATGTATTCCTTTGGATGTTTATTGCTCTGGGCTTATCTGCAGGTTTTGCCTATTTCTTCTCTAACGATGAGGCACTGCTAAGCATGCTGATAGATCCGATAAGTGGTGGCAGAACCACATTAGGTTCAATCGCGATGTTCGCTCCCCTTGCCTTTGTGATGGTCATGTCTTTTGGAATGAACCGCCTATCTTTTACCGCATTAGCCCTGATATTCGTTTTATATTCTGCCGCTACCGGCATTAGTTTGAGCTATATTTTGTTGGTTTATACCTCCTCATCTGTTCTGGGCTGCTTCATTTCTGCATCCCTGCTCTTTGCGGTGATGGCTTTTGCGGGATACACTACCGAAACTGACCTGACCAAATTTGGTTCCATCTTAATGATGGCTCTGGTTGGAATTATTATTGCCAGCATTGTCAATTTCTTTCTTGGCAGCAGTCAATTAGATTACATCATCAGTTTTATAGGAGTAGCATTATTCGTAGGGTTAACAGCCTACGACATGCAGCGCCTTAAACGAATTGCCGCCGGTATCGAATATGGCGATGCATCTGCCAATAAAATGGTGATTATGGGTGCCTTAACCCTTTATCTTGATTTTATCAACCTGTTTTTGATGCTGCTTCGCCTGTTCGGAAGTCGTAAGTAGGATTGATTTACTTGTTATCAGAAATCAGTCATCTGGAAAATCAGCTTTACAGAATAGTTAAAGATTTCAGGAAACTGATAACAGTTAACTGATAACTGATAACTGCTAACTGATCCCGGCATTTGCATTTCATCAAAATATCTTGCACTTTTGCACTGCTTATTCAGAAAGATGGAGGGATTAGACCCTGAGAAATCTTAGCAACCTGTGCTAATAAGGTGCTACATTCTATCCCGCATTTGCGGGAACAGATAAGTGAGAGTCAATAAATACCGACTTTTCGAAGATAAGCCTGTTTGTAGATATGAGACATCAGATGTGAGATATCAGATTCATGTGGTGCAAAAATAATTGCATTTCATCAGTTTTATCTCAAATCTCAAATCTCATATCTCATGTCTAAATAACATATGAGCATAAGAGAAGAACTTAAAAAAAGAATATTGGTAATTGATGGTGCTATGGGCACCATGATTCAGCGTTATCAGTTAACAGAAGAGGATTTCAGAGGTGAAAGGTTTAAAGATCATCCATGTGATGTGAGAGGGAATAATGACCTGCTGAATATTACCCGTCCGGACGTTATCAAGGCAATCCATGCCGAATACCTTGAAGCTGGTGCAGATATCATCGAAACAAATACTTTCAGTACCCAACGGATTTCAATGGCCGATTATCAGATGGAGGATCTGTCGTATGAAATGAGTTTCGAAGGTGCCCGGATTGCCAAGGAAATAGCCCATGAGTATACGCTGAAAAACCCAGATAAGCCACGATTTGTTGCCGGCGCCCTCGGTCCCACAACAAAGATGGCATCCATGTCGCCTGATGTTAATGATCCCGGCTATCGTGCCGTCACTTTTGATGAACTGGTAGATGCATACTATGAGCAGGTTAAAGGCCTGATTGAAGGCGGGGCTGATGTGTTGCTATTCGAAACAATTACGGATACACTAATTACCAAAGCGGCACTTTTTGCTGCCAAGAATTATGAGAACGAAAGCGGCAGGAAGATCGATATCATGATCTCTGGAACAATTACGGATGCCAGCGGAAGGACATTATCCGGGCAAACTGTTGAGGCCTTTTTGAACTCATTAAGTCATGCCAACCTCTTGAGTATCGGGCTTAATTGCGCGCTTGGAGCTAAAGATATGCGTCCGCATATTGAAGAACTTTCACAAAAAGCGGCCTGTTTTATTTCCGCTTATCCGAACGCCGGACTTCCAAACGAATTTGGAGCCTATGATGAACTTCCGCATGAGACGGCTCATCTGGTAGAAGATTTCATGGAAAATGGTTTTGTTAATATTGTCGGCGGATGTTGTGGTACAACACCGGAACATATTAAATGTATTGCAGAGAAAGCTGCAAAATTCGCTCCAAGAATACCTTCAAAACCAGAACCATATCTGCGCCTTAGCGGACTGGAACCGGTTACCCTCACTCCCGAAACGAACTTTGTCAATATCGGTGAGCGGACCAATATCACAGGATCTCCGAAATTCTCGAAACTAATCCTGAGTGGTGATTTTGATGCAGCCCTATCTGTAGCTCGTCAGCAGGTTGAAGGCGGTGCTCAGATTATTGACATCAACATGGATGAAGGGATGCTCGACTCTGAAGCAGCTATGGTTAAATTCCTCAACCTGATTGCCTCTGAACCGGATATTTCGAAATTGCCAATCATGGTCGATTCTTCCAAATGGACAGTAATTGAAGCCGGATTAAAATGCCTTCAGGGTAAGGGAATCGTAAATTCAATCTCCCTGAAAGAAGGGGAAGATGCATTTAAAGCTTATGCCGGAAAAATCCGTCAATATGGGGCTGCAGTAGTTGTAATGGCATTTGATGAAGCCGGACAGGCTGATTCACTCGAAAGACGTAAAGAAATTTGTAAAAGATCTTATGATATTCTGGTCAATGAGGTTAATTTCCCTCCGCAGGATATCATTTTTGACCCGAATATCCTGACGGTAGCTACCGGGCTGGAAGAGCATAATAATTACGCTGTAGACTTCATTGAAGCTACCCGCTGGATTAAACAGAACCTTCCGCTTGCCAAGGTAAGTGGCGGGGTAAGTAATATTTCATTCTCTTTCAGGGGAAATAATACTGTCCGTGAGGCCATGCACTCGGCCTTCCTTTTCCATGCAATTAAAGCCGGACTGGATATGGGTATAGTCAATGCCGGTATGCTGGAAGTGTATGAAGAAATTCCTAAGGATCTGCTGGAATTGGTTGAAGATGTATTACTTAACCGCCGTCCTGATGCCACAGAACGCCTGGTAGATTTTGCTGAAACCATCAAAACTAAAGGTAAGGTAATTGTTAAGGATGAAGCATGGCGTAAAGGCAATGTGGAAGAGCGCTTATCTCACTCGCTGGTAAAAGGCATCATCGACTATCTGGATGATGATGTTGAGGAGGCACGTCAAAAATACGCCAAGCCCCTTGAAGTTATTGAAGGCCCCCTAATGGACGGTATGGGTATTGTTGGAGATCTGTTTGGTCAGGGCAAAATGTTTCTTCCACAAGTAGTAAAATCAGCCAGGGTGATGAAGAAAGC